>JGI20225J20221_1000851_pt2 | contig 41441 bp, 38 predicted proteins | sample BioMet4_FD_20221 | JGI IMG/M metagenome (IMG submission 20221)
CCGGTGGCAGTAGGCGTAAATGCTATGGGAAGTGGCATGTTTTGGTTACGTCCAATCATAAAAATAGCTGCCATTGCAGGATTGAGTTCTGTGATTCTGGTGATGCTGATGGGGCAGCCAAGGATTTTCTATTCCATGTCGAAAGACGGTTTGCTGCCTCCTGTTTTTTCGCATGTTCATCACAAATTTAAAACTCCATATATCAGCACTATTATTACCGGAGCTGTTGCTGTCGTTCTGGCAGGGATTTTACCCATCGGCATTTTAGGTGAATTAGTTTCCATTGGAACTCTCATGGCATTTGTAATTGTTTGCGTTGGTATTATCTTTTTACGATATAAAAAGCCTGATCTTCACCGGCCCTTTAAAACTCCCTGGGTTCCTGTAATTCCTGCTTTGGGGGCATTGATTTGTTTTGTCCAGATGGTTTCGTTGCCATTCGATACATGGTTGCGGTTAATAATCTGGATGGCACTGGGCTTTATAATCTATTTCACCTATAGTGTGCATCACAGCAAATTAAGAAAGGACAATTTAAATAAGACAGAATAAATCGATTAAATATATAATGTGTGGTAAGTAAAGCATTTCGAAGATGGCAAACCAACTTTCCCTTAAAAAGAGCCTGAATCTGTTCGATTCCACGGCTTTGGTCATAGGATCCATGATAGGTTCGGGTATTTTTATTGTCAGTGCCGACATGTCGCGCACTTTAGGTGCTCCCGGCTGGCTGATGCTTACCTGGCTGATTACTGGTATTTTGACTATCATTGCAGCCGTAAGCTATGGCGAACTTGCCTCGCTTATGCCTCATGCCGGAGGCCAGTATGTCTATCTTCGCGAAGCCTATCATCCCATGTTTGGTTTTCTCTATGGCTGGACTTTTTTTCTGGTCATACAAACGGGAACCATTGCAGCTGTAGCTATGGCTTTCGCCAAATTTTCCGGTGTGCTGTTTCCTTGGTTTTCCGAAAAAAATATCTGGCTCGACTTGGGTTTCATCAAATGTAATACGGTTCAGATACTGGCGATAAGCTGTATCATTTTTCTTACCTGGTTAAATACCAACGGGATAAAAACCGGCAAATATGTTCAAAACAGCTTTACCGTTGTAAAAGTCGGTGTTTTAATCCTTTTCATTTTGTTTGGATTGGTTTTAGGAACCAATCACGAAACAGTAAAACTTAACATGTCTATCTTTTGGGATGCACAGCAATTTACGGGCGGTAAGATAATTCCACTTACCGGATTTGCCATCGTTACAGCTATGGGTACGGCTATGGTCGGATCGCTTTTCACTTCCGTAACCTGGGAAAATCTCACATACACTGCCGGGGAAGTAAAAAATCCCAAACGCAATGTTCCCTTAGGACTTTTCTTTGGCACGCTGATCGTTACCATTATCTACCTGCTGGCAAATGTTGTCTATCTCAATATTCTTCCTCTGCGAGGAAATCCGGAAGGAGCCACTGCCATCGAAAGGGGAATACAGTTTGCGGCCAACGACAGGCTTGCCACGGCTTCCATGGAAAGTGTGTTTGGTCAATATGCCGCCGTGATCATGGCAATTTTTATTGTGATTTCCACTTTTGGTTGCAATAATGGCCAGATATTATCCGGAGCCAGGGTATACTATGCCATGGCAAATCATGGTTTGTTTTTCAAAAGAGTAGCCAAGCTAAACTCGCAGGGTGTTCCTGCCGCAGGGCTTTGGGCACAGGGCATCTGGGCTGCTTTGCTTTGTTTTTCGGGAACGTATAGCCAATTGTTGGATTATGTTGTTTTTGCGATATTAATTTTTTATGTGCTAACCATTGGGGCAATTTTTATTCTTCGCATCAAAAAGCCAGAAGCCGAACGGTCCTATAAAGCCTTTGGTTATCCTGTATTACCTGCTATCTATCTGTTGGTTGCCAGTTTTGTAATGATTGACCTGCTGATTTATAAACCGGATTATACCTGGCCCGGACTGATTATCGTTTTGCTGGGCGTTCCTGTTTTCTTCCTTTGGAAAAGGAATGTAAAATAATTCATTCTGAATTTTTTTGAAGCATTTTCCTGATTTTACAGCACCCTGAAGTATTTTTTCCGTTCATGGATAAAATTCGTATGAATTTTATTGGTCGGTTTAAGTCATTTTGTTGTATATTTGTATTGGTAAACCATGTCATTAATGGATGAATTCGGTAACCGGTTCAATTTTATTCAACGGATATGAGCAATTGGCTTAAGAATTTTTTCACTTTTAATAAATTAGAACGTAATGGAGCGATTGTCCTGTTGTTTATTATTGTGTTGGTATTACTCTCGCCTTTTTATTTGAAAATTTTTAACAGAAAACAAAAAACTGATTTTGCATCTTTTCATAATGAAATTATAGCATTTGAAAATCAACGGAAGCAGTATAACGATTCAGCCTCCCAACGCAGAAATACCCATGATGTTGATTTTAATAATGTAGACCGTTCGGAGGCAGAACGTAACCTCCATCCTTTTCCGTTTAACCCCAATAATCTTTCGTCTGAAAAATGGAGAAAAATTGGACTAACGGACCGGCAGATACGTACGATAAAAAATTATGAAGCTAAAGGTGGAAGATTTTATAAAAAGGAAGACCTGAAGAAAATATATGGCCTTTCGGAGGATGAATATCTTGTTTTGGAACCATTTATTACCTTGCCCGAACGTGAGAATAAGCAGGATGAGAACAAAATATATAATAGAATAAAACCTAAGTTGCCGCCAGTGGTGGTTGAAATTAACACTGCCGATTCGGCTGAGCTGATGAGATTGAATGGCATCGGAGCATCTTTTTCGCGACGTATCGTAAAATACCGTAATCTGCTCGGAGGTTTCATTTCCAAAGAACAGCTATTGGAAGTTTACGGCATGGATAGCGCACGTTTACTGCCTATTTTAGATAATCTTACCGTCGACCAGCAACTGATCAAAAAAATTAATCTCAATACCGTTACTATTAAGGATTTAAGCAAACATCCATATCTTGACTACTATGTTGCCAAAGCCATTGTAAACTATCGCGACAAGCACGGGAAGTATAAATCTGTTGAAGATTTAAAAAATGCCAAACTGATTTACATTGAACTTTTTGAAAAAATTAAACCTTATCTTGTGGTTGAATAACAGGAAAGGTTTCTAAAAAATGAGTAACAAATGAAGAAAAAATATCGCTATAAAACAATGTACCGGTTAACAGCCATACCCCTGCTGTTATTCTGCATTGTCGTTTTTACTGCCCGAATTTTTGCACAGGAAAAAACATGTACCGACAGGGATTTATTACTTGCCCCGGAGCAAAAAAAAGTAGAAATCCTGAATTGCCTTTCGGAAAATATACGAAATTCCGATACTAAAAAGGCTATGAATTATGCGGAAAAGGCTTTAAAATTATCTAAAAAGCTGAACGATAAAATTGGTGAAGCCAATTCGCTGAGCAATATCGGGGTATGCTATTATTATACCGGCAATCCTAATCTTTCGCAACAAAACCATCTTTCGGCCCTTCAAATTTTTACGGCACTGAATGATATGCAAGGGATGTCGAATTGCTATAATAATTTAGCAATACTTTTTCAGGATAAAGGGGAATATGATACGTCCCTTGATTATAATCTTAAATCATTAAAAATTGAAGAAAAAACTGGTAATAGAAAAGGAATAGCCAAGAGTTTAAAAAATATCGGAGTTGTATATGGCTGCAAAGGTGATTACACGGAAGCCATGCGTTACTTTAAACAGGCATATAAAATTGAAAAACAATTGCGTGATAAAAACGGGATGATGAATTCGTGTATTAACATAGCCATAGTATATGAATCGCAGCAAAAATTTGAAGAAGCCCTGTATCAATATAAAAGAGCGCTTACATTGGCCGATGAATTAAAAAATCTGAAAAGCAAAGCAATTTGCCTGGATGGTTTGGGTAATTTATATTATGATTTATCTGAATATTCGCATGCGCTTCCGTATTTATACCGGTCTTTGGAAATTAACGAAACGCTGGGGGCAAAATCGGGAATGGCGGTTACGTTAAACACTATCGGAAGTATTTATCAGGAACAACAGGAATATGATAAGGCTAACGAAATATTGTTTCAATCCCTAAAACTATATGAGCAACTCGACGATAAGCGGGGAAGCGCAAGTGCAATGACTTCCATAGGAGTGAATTTGATGCATAAGGAAAATTTCCGGAAAGCCAATGAATATTTTAATCAAAGCCTCGAAATAGCCAAATCCATTGGCGCTAAACCTGAGATGATGGAAAATTATCTTCAACTTCATTATTCTTATGCTGCCATCTGGGAATTTGACCGTGCTAAAAAGTACCTTGAATGCTATAATGCGCTGAGTGATTCAACGAAAATAACGGAGGAGATGCTCAACGAAACGGATAGCCTTTTATTGGATAAAAAGAAATCGATCACATCCGAACTCAGGACCTGGATCATCAAAGCACCGTTGGTTTTAAAGATAATACTTGTCCTTATCATCCTTGTTATTTTTATTCTTTTATTTCTTCTTATCCGTAATAAACAGCGATTCCTGGGACACACCTGAAATCCTCAGAGTCTGTTGTCAGATTCCTTCGGGTTACCGGCTTCTAATTTGTAAATTATATCGCTTGCCAGGTTGTGCATATGCTTTTCTGTTTTTTTATTCTTTAACAAACTTTACCGTTGAAACTTGCCGGTTTTGATAGATCATACGTACGAAATAAATTCCAGCACTCAGTTTGCCGGTACTGAATTGGACTTCGCGCTGGCCGGGAGTGAGTGGCTGAATGCATTGCAATGTTCCGTTAAGGTCGTAGATTTCGAGGCGGGCATCTTTCTGGTAATTCCGGATGTAAACCGAAGCCTGCATGCCTTGCCGGGCGTTGCGGCTGACAAGATATTCGGGTAGCGATACCGTTAGCATGTCTGAGACTGGATTGGGTGAGATACTGATTTCGGAAACATCGGGCAGGCGTTCCAGTTCGTCTATATTTACATATCCCCCGCAATCGGGATCGATGGTAAGGACGGTGTCGACGCCACCCGGACAAGCCCAGTCATAGGTGTATGGTGCCGTATAAATACTATCGTCCTCCAGGTCGGAATTAAGTTTGAACAATACAGAACATTTATAATCTTCCTGCCATTCTGTAGTAAATGCCAGTATTTTATTGTCTTGTGTAACATCAAGCCCTTCTATATAGTATATATCTTCCCCATGTAAAAGCGTTCTTGTTTTTAATATATTACCTAATGTGTCCAATTTATATAGTCCATTTTCTATTTTAGATTCATGCTTATAGTTAAAACAATAGGACATCACAAGCGTTGTATCTGAAAGAAAATCTAAATATCTGGTTTCACCACATGAGGCAATCGCTGTATCTACCAATAGTTTGGATTCAAGAATTTCCTTATTTGAGTTTGTTTTCAGAAAATATGGATAGGGCCATGAAGAGGGAGGGTTTACGTAGATACCGCCCGTAGAGTAAAATATACCGTTTGGTTTTTCTTTTGTTTGCCATGCAGTAGACCAAAGGGTATCTGAAACATCAAGAACCCCAAAATCTTTTAAGGTTCCATCCGGTTCTGTAAGAATAAACAAAGGTCTGGGTTGTTGGTAAGGACTTCCGGGTTTAATCACATTAGCTTCCCCGGTAACCATAATATCCCCATTAGATCGCTGTCTAAGGGTTCTGCCTTCTTCATTTATGGCAGAATCGCTATGATAAGTTTGTACCCATTCTACATTTCCTTCCAAATTTAATTTGGTTAATGCAATCCGTTGAGTAAAATAGTCATACCCATAATATGCCATTAAGCCAATGTATCCATCAGATACTTCAATTATGTTAACTCCAAAATCTCCGTGGTCATCGGTTTTGAAGTACTGACACCATTCTAAGTTTCCGCAGGCATTCAATTTCACGAAAAGAGGATCAATACTATTGCTGTAGGGCGTCTTGGTCCAGGATCCGGCAAGAACAATTCCTTGATCAGAAGTTTCTATCAATTTTTCATAAGCCGATTCATAACCATCATAATTTCCGATAAATCTTTCCCAGAGTTTATTTCCATTAATATCTGTTTTGATCAGCCATCCGGTATGCACACTGCTTCCGTTTTTAAGAAAATTAGACAATAAAAGATAACCTTTATCATAGGCTTCCGTAACAGAATATGCTTCTGAATGTCTTTCTGGATAAGTATAAGTTCTTTTCCAATTCTGAGAAAAGGCAGGTATGCTCAATACCTGAAATAAAAGAATGACGATGGTAAAAAAGGTGTTTTTCATAGCGTTTGTTTTTATGCAAATCATAGGGTTGAAACGTTCTCTGTGCAGTTTTGTGTTATAATATATTAATTACACGGAGAACCACTGAGTTTACTATTTATATTTTTATAAATCACAGGAACGGCAATTTGTTTTTCTGCTTTTATTTTTCAATTATCTGCTGATTATTTCATTAAATTCTGCCACTAAATTACAAATATTTTAAATACTCAGATATTTTTTTGTTTTTCCAACAGAAATAACACCCGGCACAGAAAAAGGCATCCGGGATTAGCTATCCGGACGAACGGCTAAGAGGGACGTAACAACACCAATGATGGCCGTAAACAATTTTACGGTATTGCTTATGCATATTTCCGATCCCTGCTACAGGATCACTGGCATCAGGCAAAAACCGGTAATGGCAACGGTTCATTTTTATAATTGTTTTCAGGCTTATATAAAGCCTGTTGTTTATTGCAAAATGGGCATTAAGTCAAAAAAAACCATGATCCTCCATCTGAAATCATCCAACAACTATCTTCTTTCTGTATCCGTCAATTTATTCATGGTTTAACTATGCAACAAATATAAAAAAAATTAATTATGCAAATGTTTTTCTGAAAAATTAAAATTATTTTCTTTCTGATATGAGATGTGTCGTGAATTTTTATCAATAAAATTTTACCCAATCAAAACGTTGTATTTATGGCTTGCATTCAGCTTTTTTAAAATAAAACTAACCGTCGGAAGATAGATTTTGATAAAAAAACTTTGGCTATTTGAAAATTATTAAAAAAAATCGGATAAAAACGGACATCGTTCCGTTAATTTTACCTAATTTCGCTTCATCTTTTAAAACACATATTTAAGGACTCATAATAATATAAAAATGGCAAAAGTAAAAGGAAGCATTGTTATAGACATTGAGCGGTGCAAGGGTTGCGAAGTATGTACAACCGCTTGTCCGAATGATGTTATAGCAATGTCGAAGCAAGTGAATGGTAAGGGTTATCATTTTGCCGAAACGGTGAATGATGACTGTATTGGCTGCGCCAATTGCGCAGTGGTATGTCCCGATGGAGTAATTACTGTATACAGGGCAAAATTGAACGATTAAAAAATTAAAATACCAAAGGAATGAAAGAATTAAAATTAATGAAAGGCAACGAAGCGATAGCTGAAGCAGCTATTCGGGCCGGTGCCGACGGTTATTTTGGTTATCCTATCACTCCGCAGTCGGAAGTGATGGAATACCTGATGGTAGAAAGACCGGAAGAACGTACGGGAATGGTTGTTTTGCAAGCCGAAAGTGAAGTTGCTTCCATCAATATGGTTTATGGCGGAGCTGCTTGTGGCAAAAGGTGTTTAACCTCTTCGTCCAGTCCCGGAGTTAGTCTGATGCAGGAAGGGATTTCCTATATTGCAGGAGCCGAACTGCCTTGTTTGATTGTTAACGTGGTTCGCGGTGGCCCCGGATTGGGAACAATCCAGCCTTCACAGGCCGATTATTTTCAATCGGTAAAAGGTGGCGGACATGGCGATTATAAATTAATTACCTTAGCCCCGGCTTCGGTGCAGGAAATGTACGATTTTGTAAAGATCGCTTTTGATCTGGCTTTTAAATATCGTAATCCGGCGTTGATACTTTCCGATGGTGCTATCGGACAAATGATGGAAAAAGTGGAATTGGACGAACAGCGCCCACGTTTCACCGATGAAGAAATCCGCAAAAACACCCCATGGGCTACTTTCGGGAAACCCGATTATCGTAAACATAATATCATTACTTCCCTTGAGCTTGATCCCGGAAAACAGGAAAAAGTAAACCTGCGTATTCAGGCCAAGTATCGCGAATTGGAAGCCAATGAAGTTCGCTACGAAAAAATTATGTGCGACGATGCTGAATACATTTTTGTAGCTTACGGTTCCAGTTCGCGTATTTGCCAAAAGGCAATCGAACTGGGACGGGACAAAGGTCTTAAACTGGGTTTGCTGCGTCCCATTACGCTTTATCCTTTCCCTGGCAAAGTCCTGAATGAACTTGCCGATCAGGTAAAAGGAATGCTTGCCGTGGAAATGAGCGCCGGACAAATGGTGGAAGACGTTCGTCTTTCGGTTAACGGTAAAGTAAAAGTAGAACATTATGGACGGTTTGGCGGAATCATCCCCAGCCCATCCGAAGTTCTGAATGCTATTGAACAAAAAATTATTGGAGGTTGATCATCATGGCTGAAATATTAACAAAAGAAGACATCATCAAAGAAGAGAACCTGATTTACAAACGTACTCCGGTTCTTACGGATAACATCATGCATTATTGTCCGGGTTGTGGCCACGGAACCATACACCGCATCATTGCAGAAGTAGTGGAAGAAATGGGTATACAATCCCAAACCATTGCGATTGCTCCGGTGGGTTGTTCGGTATTGGCATACAATTATTTTGAAATTGATACGCAGGAAGCTGCTCACGGAAGAGCTCCGGCTTTGGCAACGGCAGTAAAACGTTTAATGCCCGAGAAATTTGTTTTCACCTATCAGGGCGATGGAGATTTAGCTGCCATAGGTACGGCTGAAACCATCCATGCCTGCAACCGCGCCGAAAACATTACCATCTTTTTTGTAAATAATGGTATTTACGGAATGACCGGTGGACAAATGGCTCCGACTACGCTTTTCGGTATGAAAACGGCTACATCACCTTATGGAAGAGATTTGAAACATAATGGCAATCCATTAAAAATTACCGAATTGGTTGCTCAACTTCCGGGAACTATTTTTGTAACACGTCAGTCGGTTCAAAATCCGGCAAGTGTACGCAAAGCTAAAAAAGCAGTTCGTAAAGCGCTCGAAAGCCAGAAACTCAACAAGGGAACTTCGTTTGTCGAATTCGTTTCCAATTGCAATTCCGGCTGGAAAATGACTCCTAACCAAGCTAATAAATGGATGGAAGAAAACATGTTTCCATTTTATCCTTTGGGCGATCTTAAGGACGAAATCGGCAAATAATTCCGGAATTATTTATAATGAATTAATTGAACAATTTAACATTTAACAAGATATGACTGAAGAAATGATCATTGCCGGTTTTGGAGGACAAGGTGTACTTTCGATGGGTAAAATCCTTGCCTATTCCGGCGTAATGCAAAATAAAGAAGTCAGTTGGATGCCGTCCTACGGTCCCGAAATGCGTGGCGGTACAGCCAACGTTACGGTTATCATCAGCGACGAACGCATCAGTTCACCTATTATCAATGCTTTTGATACGGCTATCATTCTTAACCAGCAATCTATGGATAAGTTTGAAAACAGCGTTAAACCTGGTGGCGTATTGCTTTATGATCCTAACGGAATCACCCGCCATCCCCAACGCAAGGACATCAATATTTATTCCATTGAGGCTGCCGATGAAGCTGCCAAAGGAGGATTGATGAAGGTTTTTAATATGATTGTCTTAGGTGGTTTTCTTAAAATAAAACCATTGGTAGGTCCCGAATTTATTCATAAAGGCCTGGAAAAATCGTTACCGGAAAGGCATCATAAACTTATTCCTGAAAATGAAAAAGCTATTGAACGCGGTAAGGAAATCCTGAAAGCAGTTCATCTTGTGAATTAATCATAGCTTTATTGCAATAAAAAAGCCCAGTCCATTGACCGGGCTTTTTTTATTTTATGAATTCCTAATTTAGCAGTTTTTACGTGCCACCGATTTAAGGGCAGCATCTACAATGTTTGAGGTATCCAGGCCGTATTTTATCATCAGTTCTTCCGGTTTACCGCTTTCACCAAACCGGTCGTTAACGGCTATCATTTCCACGGGTACGGGAAACTTACGCGAAAGAAACGAGGCGATACTTTCGCCAAGTCCGCCGTTCATCTGATGTTCTTCGGCCGTAACCACGCATTTTGTCTTTTTCACCGATTTTAATACGGCGAAAACATCCAAAGGTTTAATGGTATGGATGTTGATGATTTCAGCATCTATTCCTTTTTCAGCAAGAATTTCGCCGGCTTCAATAGCTTTCCAAACGAGGTGTCCGGTAGCAAAAATGGTTACATCTTTTCCCTCGTTTAGCAACAGCGCTTTCCCGATGATAAATTTCTGATCTTCGGGGATGAAAACCGGAACTTTTGGACGGCCAAAACGAAGATAAACCGGCCCTTCGTGATCGGCGATAGCTATTGTAGCCGCTTTAGTCTGATTAAAATCGCAGGTATTGATAACCGTCATGTTGGGCAAGCCTTTCATTAATCCAATATCTTCGAGTATTTGGTGTGTAGCTCCGTCCTCTCCAAGTGTCAGTCCGGCGTGGGAAGCACAGATTTTTACATTTTTATTGGAATAGGCAACCGACTGGCGTATCTGGTCGTAAACCCTGCCTGTGGAAAAGTTGGCAAAAGTTCCGGTAAAAGGTATTTTGCCGCCTATGGTTAGTCCGGCAGCTATGCCTATCATGTTGGCTTCGGCAATTCCCGTCTGAAAAAACCTTTCGGGAAACTCTTTTACGAAAGCATCCATTTTTAAAGAACCGATCAGATCGGCACAAAGGGCAACTACGTTTGGGTTTTTACGTCCGGCTTCCAGTAAGCCTTCGCCAAAACCCGAACGGGTATCTTTTTGTCCGGTAACAGTATATTTTTTCATAATCTAATGAATCTAAAATCTAAAGTCTAAAGTCTAAAATCTCAAATTAATAATCTCCCAGGGTTTCTTCCAATTGTGCCAGGGCTTTTTCAGTTTGTTCGTCATTAGGCGCATTGCCATGCCATTTATGAGTTCCCATCATAAAGTCGACACCAAATCCCATTTCCGTTTTCATCAGTATTACTATTGGTTTTTCCTTACCGGTCATTTCTTTGGCTTTTGTCATCACCGAAAGAATATCAGCAATGTTGTTACCGTTCATTTCGAGTACTAACCATCCAAAGGCTTCCCATTTTGCTTTCAGGTTTCCCAAAGACATAACTTCATCCACAGGACCGTCAATTTGCTTACCGTTGTAATCCACCGTGGCGATAATAGTATCTACTTTTTTTGCGGCGGCAAACATTGCGGCTTCCCAGTTCTGTCCTTCTTCCAGTTCGCCATCGCCGTGCAACGAATAAATAATGGATTTATCGCCATTGAGTTTCTTTGCTAAAGCAGCGCCTATGGCAACCGAAAGTCCTTGCCCGAGCGATCCCGAGGCAATACGTATTCCGGGCAACCCTTCTGCCGTTGCCGGATGACCCTGCAAGCGGGTATTCAGTTTGCGGAAAGTAGCTAATTCCTTCACATCAAAATAGCCGGAACGGGCAAGAACGCTATACCACACCGCCGACAAATGACCATTGGAAAGAAAAAACAAGTCTTCGTTTTTGCCATCCATGGTAAAATTTTTGGGGTGATGATTCATGATTTGAAAATATAGAGCCGTTATAAAATCAGCACAGCCTAATGCTCCTCCGGGATGACCGGAAGCGGCTCCGTGTATCATCCGCAGGACATCGCGCCTGACCTGGCTCGATATTTTTTGTAATTCGGAAGGTGTTGGCATTATCTTAAGATTGAATAGTTGATCGAATGAATTTTTATGCAAAAATAAAAGACAGGACAGCCGTCAATTCTATTTTCACTTGCGACGGCAAAAGTACGGATTTCCGGATATGTGTAGCCAAAATATGAGTAATTTTGCCGGGATAAAATCAAACGATCTGATGTACAAAACAATATTTTTACGGAATCTTACTTCTGTTTTGCTGTTTATTCTGACACTAATTCATTTTACTGCATATTCTGATACTTTTTTCTCTTCCAGTCCAGATTCCCTGTGGGTTGATTCTGTTTATCGTTCGATGAGTCCCGATGAGCGTATCGGACAACTATTTATGATACGTGCTTTTTCGGGGAGAGATAAAATTTACAACGATGAACTAACCGAAATCATAAAGAATAATCATGTTGGCGGAGTTTGTTTTTTTAAAGGAAGCCCGGTTAATCAGGCAAACCTTACCAACTACTGGCAGGCTATTTCCAAAGTGCCACTTTTGATAGCTATTGACGGCGAATGGGGATTGGGGATGCGCCTTGACAGTACGATTTCGTTCCCCCGTCAGATGACTCTTGGCGCTATTACCGACGACAGCTTGATTTATAAAATGGGTACTGAAATTGCCCGCGAATGTCATCTGATGAATATTGATATGAATTTTTCTCCGGTGGTGGATATTAATTCCAATCCTGCCAATCCTGTGATTAATATTCGTTCGTTTGGGGAAAATAAATTCAATGTTACGCGGAAAAGCCTGATGTATATGAACGGGCTTCAGGATCACGGATTGCTGGCTACAGCCAAACATTTTCCCGGTCATGGCGATACCGATACCGACTCGCATCTTACTTTGCCGTTGATCAATCATTCGGCTGAAGAAATTGATACCTTAGACCTTTATCCTTTTAAGCAGCTAATTAATAATGGCTTGAGTAGCATTATGGTAGCTCATCTGTTTGTCCCCTCTCTTGATTCGACAAAAAATACAGCATCTTCTCTTTCCTACCCGGTAATTACCGGGCTTTTGCGGAATAAATTGGGTTTTAACGGATTGATTTTTACCGATGCGCTTGATATGAATGGTGTTACCAAATACTCAGAACCCGGCAAAATTGAATTGAAAGCCCTTGAAGCCGGAAACGATATTCTACTTCTTCCGCAGGATGTGCAGACGGCCATTTGCGAGATAGAACAAGCCATTGACAGCGGTAAACTATCGCGCAAACTGATTGAAGATAAATGTAAAAAGATATTGCATTACAAATATATTGCCGGATTGGCAAATAGTAAACGCATCGATACACAGAATCTTTTCAAAGAACTTAACCTTCCGGAATCCCAGTTGTTGTGTCAGCATTTATACGAACCAGCCATTACGTTGGTAAAAAATCAGAACGGATTTCTGCCTATTCAATGGCCGGATACGCTTAAAATAGCTACGGTAATTATTGGCGATACGCTATCTACCGTTTTTCAGCAAATGCTGGAAAACTATTCTCCGCTTACTCATTTCAATCTTCCGGAAAATCCTTCCAAGGAAAAAACAGATAATCTTTTAGCCAAGCTTTCGGATTTTAATCTGGTGATTGCAGGCATAGTAGATACACATCCTTCGCCGGTGAAGAATTTCGGCATCAGCCGGCAAACGATAGCTTTGATAGATACGCTTCAAAAACATAAAAAATTAGTTCTCGATATTTTTGCCATTCCCTATTCGCTGAATAGTTTTAAAGGCCTTTCAAATATCGAAGCCATTGCCGTTTCCTATCAGGATAATCCGGTAACACAGAATCTTTCGGCTCAGGCTATCTTTGGAGGGATTCCTTTTCAGGGGAAGTTACCCGTAACCGCTTCTCCTGAATTTCCGATAGGAACAGGATTGACAACTGCAGGAATCCAGCGATTTAAATATACTTTTCCTGAGGAAGCCGGAATATCATCCCGCGATCTGGATGCCATTGACAGCATTGCCCGGAAAGGAATAGCCGCAAAAGCTTATCCGGGTTGCCGGGTGCTGGTGGCTAAAGACGGGAAGGTGATTTATGATAAATCGTTTGGATATCATACTTATGACAATAAAATACCGGTACGCAATACCGACATCTATGATCTGGCATCGGTTACCAAAATTGCAGCCACCACTCTTGCCGTGATGAAACTTTATGAAGAAGGCAGGATAGATCTGGATAAAAAATTAAGTAAATATCTTCCGTATCTGAAAAAAACCAATAAACGCAGTCTGACCATACGCGATATGATGACTCATCAGGCGGGCTTGCAGTCTTTTATTCCGGGATATCCAGCAACGCTCAGGGAGGGGCAACCCGATCCGGAAATCTATCATAAAACTTTTTCGGAAGCCTATCCTTACCGTGTAGCTGAAGGGATGTTTATGCGCAAAGATTATGCAAAAGTGATGTTCGACAGCATTGCTAAGTCACCGGTATCCACAAAGAAAGAATACAAATACAGCGATCTTGGTTTTATGTTGCTTTGTCAGGTGGTGGAAAGTATTACCGGAGAATCGTTGGACAAGTATGTAGATAGTGTTTATTACCGGCCGCTGGGATTGTCAACCATGGGTTTTAATCCGCGTCATCGTTTTGATCTGACGAGGATACCTCCTACGGAAAATGATACCATCTTCCGTCATCAGCTTATTCATGGAGATGTGCACGATCCACGGGCGGCGATGTTGGGTGGTGTTTCCGGTCATGCTGGTTTATTTTCCGATGCCGGCGACCTGGCTGTTTTAATGCAGATGTTGCTCAACGAAGGAAATTATGCTGGTGTACGTTATCTCGATACAGCCACGGTCGATTTGTTTACCAGCACCCAGTTTCTGCTTACCGGCAACCGCCGTGCCCTTGGCTTTGATAAACCTATGCTCAATATCAGCCAGCCCGGACCAACCTGCCGCGATGCTTCGTACGAAAGTTTCGGACATACCGGTTTTACCGGAACTTATGCCTGGGCCGATCCTGAATATGGCATTGTTTATGTTTTCCTGTCGAACCGCATTTATCCCGATGCCGAGAACAAGAAACTCTCGGAAATGAATATACGTACCGACATTCAGCAGGTTATTTATGATGCGATAAAAAAACAACGCAGACAATAGTCTTTTGTTAGCTGTCATATACAGTGGTAGTTCTTTAAATTTCTTTTATTTTAAAACTAATATATTATCTTTGCACGTTCAAAGGCGGATATGTCGTAATTGGTAGCCGAGCCAGACTTAGGATCTGGTGCCGAGAGGCGTGGGGGTTCGAGTCCCCCTATCCGCACACTCCATTTTGTTCTTAGTTTATTCAGCCATACGTTGTTTTATCATTCGATGTTAAAATACCATCGTTAGTGCTCCATTCCTGCATTTTCCTTTTATCTTTGTATCTTCACTTTTTGAAAATAAACGCTAAGATTTTCATTTCGGTTTTCTAAGATTTTGTAAACCCAGCTTAGTCTATCTTTACAAATCTTACAAACCGTATAAACTTTTAGAACTATACTTATGGACAATAAAATAGATTATGACGACGAAGCTTTTAGCAATTATACCCATCTTAAAAAAAATATTGATGAGGCCTTTGATAAGGTAAAGCAGACAACCGATCTGCGTGAGGCCAAAGGATACCTGATTGATGCCCAAAACCATTTCAAAGGATTGAAACTCTATCAGGGCGACCGTGAGCAACTTTATGAAAGATTACAGCAGGCTTTTGCCGAAATAAATAAAAAAATTGAGGACGAGCGGCTTGACTTTGAAAATGAAGCTACACAAAACTATTTTCAACTTAAAACTAAAGTCGACGAGGCGGTTGCCATTGCGAACAATCCAAAAGATTTTCAACAGGCATGGAATTTTCTTATCGAAGTTCAGTCGCTTTTTAAAGGGAAAAAACTGTTGCACCAGCATCGCGAAACTCTTTATGCCCGTCTTCAACACGCTTTTGACGCGTTGAAATCCCTGAAAGAGGCCGAAAAAACTCTTTTTGAGAAAGAAACGGTTCAGAATTATACCCGGCTGAAAAAAAACATAGCGGATGTTATTGAACAGATAAAAGCCACTGAAAGCTTGAAATTATCGAGAGAACTTTTGATAAAAATTCAGTCCGAATTGCGCGAAACCAGGCTCAGAAAAGAACAACGCGACGAACTGTATGGCATCATTCAGCAAAATTTTGAAATACTAAATCAGCGTTTTAACGAAACCAGGCAATCGTTTGAAAAAGAAGCCTGCAAGAACTATGAACAATTAAAAACGCTGGTAAACAACGGACTTACCCAAGCACAGGAAACTTCTCAATATAAAGAGACAAGGGAATTTCTGAAAAAGATTCAGTCGGAATTTAAAGGGATAAGGCTTGCCGCAGAACAAAGGGAAGAACTTTACAGTCGTCTGCAAACGGCTTTCGATATTCTTAACCAACGTCTCGATGATTTCTTTCGCCAGAAAAAAAAGAACTGGGAGGTGAAAATGCAATATAAACTGGCGGAACTCTCGGCTGAAATTTCAACTACGGAGGAAACCCTGGAAGATGAACGGGCTAACCTCCGTGAGTTGGAAGATCAGTTGGATATTGTAATATCGGCCGGAAAAGAAAAAGACGCCGTTGCCGGATTAAAGGCTCGGATTGCTTCTGCGCGATTAAGCATCGAACGTAAAGAAAAACAGATTCAAAACCTGGGAATTGAAACGGATGAACTGAAAAACCGTCTTGAACCGGAAGAATAAAATATCATTTATTTTCTATCCGACGGTAAATCGTTATAACCGATATGTTATCCAAAGCTGACCATCGGACAGCGGCTCGCATTTCACAAATTTCAGGTTTATGTTTTTGGTAAGATTGAGTTTGCCGAAAAGTGCTGGCTGGGCATTGCCGGTCAACAAGGGAGCGACAATCAGACTTATTTCGTTTACCAATCCTTGTTGAATGAGGATGCTGGTCAGCGTACCTCCGCTATCCACACGAAGTGTGCGGCAATGATATTTTTCGTAAAGAATTTCCAATGCTTTGCGATAATCCACATGATCGTTTCCGACGATGATGTAATCATAATTTCTTTCCTGCAGATATCGCAGATGCGATTCGGGTGTAGTCGCCGACACCAGCACCACCACATCTTTGCAGTAATCGGCACGGCGAAACAAGTGCAGGTTGCGGCAAATACCCCGGCTGTCGGCTACAACGCAATATCCGGCATGGGGACGGGTTGTCGGGTCAGGTTTTATAAAGTCGGCCGGCTCTTCTGCCACATTTTCTTCGTCGGCTTTGGCCATGGTTCCCGATCCGATAAGGCACATGTCGGCGCCAAATCCTGCGGCAATGGAATAATAAGTTTCCAGGTCGGCTTCAAAGCCGGTAAAACAACCATCAACACTGAGGAGGTTGTGAATAATTACTTTTGGTAACATTTTTTAGAGTTTTGATTTTTATTGNTGCAAAAGTAGCTTCGGGCTGTGACAAGGGTATGTCAGCAGGAGAAAAAATATTTGATAATTAATCAGTGGTATTAAAACCCTGAAGGTTTTCAAAACCTTCAGGGTTTCTTTTAATGGTAATGGTCAGCCAGATCGCGTGTTGTATTTTTCATTATTTCTTTTAATTCCGGAGGGGAAACGATATTGACCTGATTGCCGAAACCGAGCAGATATTTACCAAAATAGAAATAGTTGTCGACACGGAAAGTTAGTTCTATGGTGTCGCCCAGATCTTTTTCGTCCACCAGACAATAGCAAAGGCGGCGTTTGAGCGTTTCCCAGCCTGAATTTTTATGGAAATGAAGCGTAACCGGATGAACATAGTTTTGATCAAACATTTGTTCAAGCACTTCCATGTGACTTTGGTGCTTTTCGGGAGAAAAGGTCTNATTTTCGAGGGTAAGATGAAAAATGCGGTCNAGGCGGAANTCCCGGTAATCGTTACGTAAACGGCACCATGCAAAAAGATACCAGGCTCCTTCGGAAAAACTCAGACTGATAGGTTCAACTACGCGGGTAGCTGCTTTTTTTGCTTTCAGCGAATAATATTCCATACGAATCACACGGTGTTCGCCCAATGCCGTCTGGATGTCGGTAAGCCAGGCCGGAGATTCGTCGGTAGTAGGTTCCCATACTTCAATTTTTTTGCTCAGCGTTTCNAGATGTTCTTTGAGCGGCGGTTGTAAAACCGCTTTCACTTTAAACATCGCCGAATCGAAATGACGGCTAACGGTGGCATCAGAAAAACTATGGAAAAGAGCTCCGGCAAGCACTAGGGCAGAAGCTTCGTCGCGGGTAAACATTACGGGCGGTAGCCGGTAACCATCTACCAGAAAAAAACCTATTCCGGCTTCGGCGCCAACAGGAACACCCGCCTCTTCCAACGCTCGCAAATCGCGGTATACCGTGCGTAAACTGATTTTAAAACGACCAGCTATTTCAGAAGCTTTTACTACTTTTTTTGATTGCAGATGCGTTAAGATGGCGGTGAGGCGTTCGAGACGGTTCATGGCGGTTGTTTTTGATTTACATAATTTCAGTTTAAAATTAATTCCGGATTTCTATTCTTCATCATCATTAATCGGTGTCTGGAGGATTATAAACCCTAAAGGTTTTGAAAACCTTTAGGGTTTATCTGCTGGTTAGTTATTCTTCGTAAAATTCGCGGAGCGAACCAAAATAGCTTTCATCCCATCCTTCTATCATGTCATTATATTCGCTATCCGGAATATTGGTATGAGTCAGTTCAACGGAAGTGCCTTGTTTGTGGGCATGGAGCAGAATGGTAACAATGGAATCTTCGGGCTGATCGCCAAAATACCATTGCTGAACAATTTTACAGTCGTCCTCAAAGGCAATATTTTTCCCGATTATGCTTCCGTCCCATAATGAAAATTCAGAGCCGGGTTCTGTTGACATTTCTGCCGGATCGCCCGTCCATAGCCGGATGGTCAAAGGATTGGTTAATGCCCGATAGACATCGGCAGGAGTTGCTGGTATAAGATAATATTTTTTAAAATCCTTCATGATGCATTATTTCTGGTTTCCGTTTCAATCACACCTTAAAATTATTATAAATTTTAGTTCACAGGCAAGGTTGATTCTTTTGTTAGATGTTGCTAATTTCGATTTTTACGATTTGATGTCCTTTTCGTATTTCACGGGCGGCAAATAACACGCCGATGAATACTGAAATCATGCCGGCCAGAAAAAGAATGACGGCCAGATCGGATACCCATTCGGCGGCAACCTGGTATTTGAGTCCGATCATCAGTGACGAAAGAATAAAAAAAGCAACGGCAATAGAATAGCTGAACACAGCATTTTTTACAAGCGTTACTCGGAAGGCAAATTTTTCAATCTGAAGAGGGTGATGCTTTCCAAACGGTGTTGTTCGTCGGGATGAAGCGGTTCTACCCGTGGATATTTAGTGAGCTTACGTTCTTCATCGGTGAGTTGCCGGATGCGGTTTACAACCAATGAATATTTATTATTTATGCCCAGGAGCAACAGACCACAGGCCGAAATCATTAAACCTGGTGCCAACATGGCCTGAATGATGTTTACAATTGAAAAGTCCATGATTATTATTTTTTTGCAAAGGTACATTACAATAAGATAATCTGCTTGAATATTTTTTAATGATTTTACATGAATTATGTGTTTTTTTTGTAAAATTGCATATTAATTCTAAAAACGTAAAGCGATGAAACAATTTTTTAAATTTATGTTTGCTTCCATGCTTGGGACTTTCCTNACGCTGGTCATCATGTTTTTCATTTTTATGGGAATTGTCGTTTCGATAGTTTCTCTTTCTTCTAAAGATGAAGTTGTCATTTCTCCAAACAGCGTTCTGCAGATAAAGTTGGATATGCCCATGGTGGAGCGTTCGTCCATGCAATATATTAAGTTTGGNTCTTTCCAGGCAGGCAANATGGGACTGGACGATGTGCTTAAAAATATTAAAAAAGCTGCTAACGATCAAAATATTAAAGGTATTTATCTNGATCTGAATAATGTGGTTGCCGGTATGGCTTCGGTAGAAGAAATACGCAATGCGCTGAAAGAGTTTAAAACTTCGGGTAAATTCATTGTCAGCTATTCGGAGGATTACACCCAAAAAGCCTATTACCTTGCCAGCATTTCAGATAAAATCTATCTTAATCCNGAGGGACAGTTNACTTTTAAAGGAATATCCGGTCAACTGATGTTTATGAAGGGTACGCTAAAGAAATTAGATGTGGATGTGCAGATTATCCGTCATGGGAAATTTAAGAGCGCCGTTGAACCCTTGATGCTTGATAAGATGAGCGAACCCAACCGCGAACAAACNCTCACCTATNTTACTGCCCTGTGGGATCAGATGTTGAAAGGCATTTCTGAAAGCAGGCATATAGAACAGGAACAGCTTAACACCATTGCCAATTCACTGGGCGCTCAGACGGCTGAAGATGCATTGAATCAAAAGCTTGTTGATAAATTGATTTACAAAGACGAATTGATAGCGGAACTGAAAGCCCGTTGTGGCAAGAAAGAAAGTCAGAAACTAAGTCTGATTTCACTTACCAAATATATGGATGTTGCCGATAAATCCAAACGTGTTCGATCGAAGGACCGGATAGCTGTAATTTATGCCGCTGGTGATATTGTTAGTGGCGACGGTGATGATCAGACTGTTGGTTCAGAACCCGTTTCCAAAGCCATACGCGAAGCCCGTCTCGACGATAGGGTAAAAGCTATCGTTTTGCGTGTTAATTCACCCGGTGGAAGTGCCCTGGTTTCCGAGGTCATTTATCGTGAGATAATATTGGCAAAAAAGGTAAAGCCGGTAGTTGTTTCCATGAGCGATCTGGCTGCTTCGGGTGGATACTGGATTTCGTGTGCTGCAAATAAAATCATTGCTCAACCCAATACCATTACCGGTTCCATCGGTGTGTTTGGTGTCGTGCCTAACTTCCAGAAATTTTTCAACAATAAACTGGGCATTTCTTTCGATGGCGTTAAAACCAATACATATTCCGACTTCCCCAACGTAAACCGTGCATTAACACCTTTTGAACAAAGCGTTTTCCAAAAGGATGTAGAGCATATTTATTCTTTATTTCTGAAACATGTTTCCGAAGGTCGTAATCTGACCATAGCCCAGGTGGACAGCATAGGGCAGGGAAGGGTATGGAGCGGAGCCGATGCCAAAAAAATTAAGCTGATTGATGATTTCGGAGGATTGGATGTTGCTATCAAGACGGCAGCTAACCTTGCCAAAATAAGTGATTACCGTTTGTTGAATCTTCCCAAGCAAAAAGATCCGTTTACCAAATTGTTTGAAGAATTAACCGGGGGCAATGAAGAAACAAGAATCCAGAAGGAATTGGGCGATACTTATATTTATTATCAATATCTTAAATCCATCAAACAAATGAAGGGTGTTCAGGCTCGCTTGCCTTATGAATTGATGATTGACTAATTATTTATCCAAGAGATAAACCATAGAAGCCATAGCGGCGGCACCTAATTCCAGTTCGCGGCAATTTACTTTGTCGAAGGTGTCGCTGGCTGCATGGTGATAATCGAAATAACGTTGTCCATCATCCATCAGGCCCATCAGGGGAATACCTAATTCTTTTAGCGGTCCGACATCTACGCCACTACCGCCTTTGATAAATTCGTGCATGTCGAATTCTTCAAAATATTTCTGAAAGGATTTGATGGTGGAAAAATTATCTGCCGAGGCATCAATCGAAAAACCTATGGGCGTGAACCCTCCGCCATCCGATTCAATAGCAGCTATGTGTTTTTCATTTTTGCGTTTGACTTCTTCCAGGTATTTATGAGCGCCTCGCTGAGCCATTTCTTCATCCATATAGATGACAGCCCTTACGGTATGACGTGGTTTTATTCCCATTTCGTTGAACAGCCGCAGTACTTCTATGCTTTGGACTACGCCTGCGCCATCGTCGTGAGCTCCTTGGGTGATATCCCAGCTATCAATATGCCCGCCGACCACAATGTATTGATCCGGGAAATCCGTCCCTTTCAGTTCGCCTATCAGGTTGTACGAATCAGCTTCAGGCAGTTCGTGGCAGTTGGTTTGCAGAAATAATTTCAGTTTGGGATCGCTTTTCAGCCAGGTGCTTAACAGTTCGGCATCGAGCGTGCTTAAAGCGATGGAAGGAATCTTGGCAATGCTTTCGTCATAATGCATCACACCAGTATGCGGGAATTCATCCCGGGCAAGGGTTACCGAACGAACGATACTTGCCAAAGCGCCATATTTTGCGGCTACCGATGCTCCGTGAATACGCTGGTCGACGGCACTGCCGTAGGAATGTCCGGTATAAAAAAATGCCGGGTCGGCTGGCCGGTCGAAGAACACTATCCTGCCTTCAATTCCTTTTCTTCCTAACTTTTCCACTTCTTCAAAACTTTTTACTTCTACCACTTCGGCTGTGATGCCTTCTTTTCCGGTGCCCACCGATCCTCCATAGGAACAAATGTTCAGATTTTTGCTGCCTCTAAGTGTTGAAGTTACTATTGCCGTTTCTTTGCCTCCGCGTTGCCAGTTGCGAACTTTGCAGGGTTGCAGATAAACCGTATCTACACCCATCTGCTGCATTACCTGTTTTGCCCATTCCACGGCTGCAATGGATTGTGGCGAACCGGCAAGACGCGGCCCTATGGTTTGGGTAAGATAGCGCAGATTTTCGTATGCCGCATCCGATTTTAGGGATGTGATAAAAAGGTTATGAACGATGGCTGAATCGCTCTGTTGCGAAAACAGGGATGCCGAAAGTGAACAGGCAAAAAGAATGAAAGCAAGTTTCTTCATCATAAAATATTTGAGGCAAAAATAGAAAAATAATCAAGTGCCGCAATCCTTATTCAAATTTAACAATTTCCGGCCCGGTGTAATTCATATTGTCGAAACGGTAGGATTCTTCACCCGAAATTAGCAGGACAGAATGACTGCTGCTGTAAGCCGCTTTGGGATACCATGCAAAACGTATCTGAAAGGTTTTGAAAATAAGATTCTCGTTGCGTATGCGTATGCCACAACCCAGGCCGGTGTACATGGGTTGAGAAAGTATAAATTTGGAGTTGGTCCCTATCCATCCCATATCCATGAATCCAAATACAGAAAAATGGAAGCCCACAACTTCTAATGGTGTAAACGCTACCGATTCGAGGTTAACCGACAAACGATGTTTGCCCTGAAGGCTATCCTTGCTGAACCCCCTGATCCCATCCAATCCGGTGAAACGGATATAGGCATCCTCAGGCTGTTTTATCCCAATCATATAATTGATAGTGGCAAAATGACGAAATTTAATTCTGGTAAAATCGGATGAATAAAGATTAGTGAAATAATCCATATCCAGTTTGAGCACGCCATTGTTCAATGCCGTATTGTTCAGATAACCGCCGATATTTGCTGTGGCATTATAATATCCCGAGGCATCGTCGAAAAAAGCCTTGCCTAATTTAAAACCGGCATAAAGTTGTTTGTTGTAGTCGTCGATATTTCTTCCCACGGAAACGGCAAAAAGATTTCCGTAAGGAATATCTTCCGTTCGTCCAAAATTATAGATCAGGTTTCCTGTATAAAAATCCTGGCTGATCAAAGCCAGGCTGCCCAATATCATATTCCGGTTATAGTAGTTTTCGTCGGAAGAAGCATATACCGGTGGNCTTTTAAAATATCGTTTGTTGATGTAACGGGCGGCAATNACCAGTCTGAGACGGTTTTTAAAAANATCTCCCGATTTCAGGANAAAAGCCCTTCCAGCCCAGATATCCAGCGAATCGTATCTCACCTTGTAGTATGCTGTATCTCCTTTATTACTCATGAGAACACTTTTCGTTAACTCATTTTTTGAAAAATCCATGCCTCCGGCATATTTTGTCGCCGGCGTTAAAAATGTTCTGGATAAATCAACGCTGTATTGCTTTTTATTGTCCTTGTCGGAATACCGCAGGTAGCCGGTAATAAAGCTTCCGAGAATATTTTCGACCCTGTAAAGCCCTTCCTCGTATAGGAAGCTGTTTTTTTTCCGGAAATTATTATTGAAGGTATGCCGTAAATATTGCCCCTGGCCGAAAAGATTAACATCATAAATACTCATTTTACTCCTTTCGATGCCAAAAAATTTAGCATCGAAAGCCAGCGACCATACATCCTTGGTTACCACCATCACATCCACCAAAGAAGTATCCTTCAGGTCGGGCAGGACAAATATTTTAGCATCCTCGATAAACGGAAGTTGGCGCAAAAGTCTTTCATTATCGGCAATGGTATAGGGATTTATTGTATCATTAGCTTTAAATAAAAGATTGTTTCGGATGACGTAATTCTTGGTTTTTATATGAATATTATTTCCAAATTTTTCTAAGGAAGATCGGGCGACAAAGCCTGTATCGGCAATAAATTCACCAAAGACATCCAATTTTCGAATAAGAACTGAACGGATGGTTTTGCCTGAAAATTCCAGGAATGGATATTCGCTTCGAAAGGCATTGGTAGTATCGGGAAGATGAACAGAGGCAGAAGAGACAAATACCAGGTCGTATAATTCCTTTGAAACCCGGGTTTGGTAAGCTTTTTTCCTGAGCGAAACATAAAAACTATCCTGCCGGTTTACCGGCCGGTTTTCAGCCCGTTTTATTTTATAAAACGAGGTGTCGGGAATAAAAATAACCGTATCGAAACGGATAAATGCAGTACGGTTGCCGATCACAATCAAGTCGCCGGCTTTTAGTTTGACCGTATCGTATTGGATTTTGGGGAGTTTTTGCTGGGCAAAGGCAAGGCTGGAAACAATTACGAAAAACAGAGAAAAGAACATGAACTTTACAAATAATGTTTTGCCCTGAAATCGTAATTGTTGCATGATAAAATAATGGGAATAACTTTTAACGTAAAAGTATGAAATTTTATTACAGGGCAAAAAAAATCCCGACCAAGGCCGGGATTAAATCTTTTTGAAGCAGATGATTTACATCTTTTTTTCTTTGATTCTGGATTTTTTACCACGTAATCCACGAAGATAAAAAATACGGGCACGGCGTACAACGCCTCTTTTGTTGACTTCAATTTTATCAATAAACGGCGATGTTACCGGGAAAATTCTTTCCACGCCAATATTGCCGGAAATCTTACGAACGGTAAATGTAGCCGTTACTCCGGTTCCCGAACGTTGTAAAACAACTCCTTGGAATTGCTGGATACGTTCTTTGTTACCTTCTTTAATTTTATAATGTACGGTTATGGTATCACCAGACTTGAAAACTGGTAGCTCATTCTTAGTTACAAAGTTATCTTCAACATATTGTAGTAATGCTTTCTTGCTCATTGGTTTCTGAATTAAAAGTTCACACACTCGAAAATCGGCTGCAAATATACAAGTATTTTTCGTTCAAACAACCTCTGTTTCATTTTTTTTAATAAATGATTATCAAACCGGTTTTTGGAAATTATGTTGTTGTTTTTGAGATGTATACCAATTTTTTGGTTTCAAAATATTCTTCCTCGAAGTACTGATGAAGTTCATAAATGGTTACGGATTTAGCCATCAGCAGGATTTCTTTTTCAATTTCTCCACCTTTTAAGTACAGAATGCCATTGGCAAGTTCATTAAATCCCCGGCTTTTTATCTTTCCATTGACGGTTTTGTAAAATTCGGGCAATGAAGTTACTGCCCGGCTTACCACAAAATCAAACTTTTCGTTAATTTCCTCCATTCTTGCCTTGCGGGCAACGGCATTTTTTAATCCAAGTTCATCAATCACCGCATTCACAACTTTTATTTTCTTTCCAATGGAATCCACCAGCATAAACTGAACATCAGGAAAATAAATGGCAAGAGGTATTCCAGGAAAACCGCCGCCGGTACCGGCATCCATCACCCGCGTTCCTTCCTTAAACGGTATGATCCTGGCGATGCTTAATGAATGCAATACGTGTCTTTCGTATAAATGGTCGATGTCCTTGCGCGAAATAACATTGATTTTGGCATTCCAATCGTTGTATAGCTGTTGTAAACGACCAAACCGGTGAAGCTGTTCTGGCGCCAGATCATTGAAATATTTTGAAATTAATTGCACGTTATCGCAAACTATTTTGAAGCAGGCAAAGGTAAGAAATAAGATGGCTGAAGCTTACAGAAAGTTTTCCATAAAAAAGGAGCCTTTCATTTTTTTATTTTTATACATTTGTCCCATCATAAATTCAAATGTTTGCTTAAAAAATGAAGAGCTTTGGGTTTCGTCTTTTTTTATGTGTTTTCTTTTTCGGCAATTTCGTTGCTTTTGCTCAAAAACCGGCAAAAAGGATAACGGCTTCCGACTATATTGCCACGTATAAGCATTGTGCTATCAGGGAAATGAAAGAATACAATATCCCGGCAAGCATTATTCTTGCCCAGGGTATTTTGGAAACCAACTGCGGAAACAGTATGCTCACCCGGCAGTCGAACAATCATTTTGGAATAAAATGTCATAAAGATTGGACTGGCGATACCATACATGTAGATGATGATGCGCCGAATGAATGTTTCAGAAAATATCGCAATGCCGAGGAGTCGTACCGCGATCATTCGTTGTTTCTAAAATTGCGAAGCCGCTATGCTTTCCTGTTTTCGATTCCGGTAACCGATTATAAGGGCTGGGCTTACGGACTCCAGAAAGCCGGCTATGCTACCAATAAGCAATATGCCGAATCGTTGATACGGATTATCGAAGAAAATCATCTGTATGAATTTGACGGAGGAAGTGCTTCCATAGCTCAGCTGAAATCCGTTAAAGAAAAACTATTTTCCTGTGGCCATTTTCTTCAGGGTTACGTTCAGCCTTCTCCCGATGCCTTTGAGCTGGTTAAAACGACTCCAAACGGCAGAAAAATATATAAAAACAACGGATTGAAATTTATTTTTGCTCAAAAGGACGATAATTATCTTTCCCTTGCCAAAGAATTCAACATTTATGCCTTTCAGATACTTAAGTACAACGATTTGTCCAAAGAATATTGTCTGCAGGAAGGGCAAATGATTTACCTGGAACGGAAAAAACGTAAAGCTGCCATGGACTTCCATCAGGTGAAACCAAATGAAAATTTATATTCTGTTTCGCAACTTTATGGAATAAAACTAAAGATACTGAGTAAGAAAAACCGGCTGAATTCCGATGATGCTATACAGCCAGAACAAAAATTGTGGCTCAAATCTACCCGGCCAAAAAAAGATTAGTTTTCGGCCATTGCAATTTCTTATTGTATTTTGTGATAAGTTTTTTTGACTTCGTCGGTTAAAATGCCTTCGTACACCACTTTCATGATGGCATTGAATTTTTCCACCGGCGATGGGGGCAGGGGACGGGTGAATTCCGAAGGGAGCTTATTTAAAAATACAGGATCAAGCATGCTGTCGAGGGTGCAGATAAAAATGAGTACGGTGGTTTGGATATTTACATCCTGACGAACAAATCCTGCTCTTTTCCCTTCCTGAATCAGTTCCGTTAAATGATGCATGGAAGCTTCTGCTTTATAACTGAGCCAGTCCTGATAGATTTCGGGTGCATAGTGCTGAAGGTCTTCGGCAAATTTGGTGGAAATATCGGATATCCGGAAGGTAATTGCCGAAAGGTTGCGTTTAAGCTTTTCCGAAAAACTAAGGGTATTGTCGTTGAGTATGGCTTCTATATCGTGGAAAAGGTCCTCTTTTATTCGTGATACGATGTCTTTAAGCAGTTCGAGTTTATTAGGATAATAATTATAAAACGTTTTTTTGCTGATGGCAAGCGATTTAGCTATTTCGTCGAGTTTTACCTTGTTATAACCGTTGCGGTAAAACATATCGCGGCCACATTCAAAGATTTCCCTTTTAACATCCCTATTATCCATTGTACCGAAATTATATTTCAAAGTCGACCGAAGACTTAGCTATGCTTTTATCTTTATTAAAATTAATAAAATCAACGTGAGCAGGATGCACGGTATATTTTTCCACATCTTCCAGGTTGTCGAAAGTAGAAGTCAGCACCAGGTCGTAAGCCGAAGGGTGATTACGGAGGTTGATGCCGACTTCCATCGAACGTATAAAATCTATTTTCGACGGCAATTTTTCTATTCTTGTTTTAAGTTGTTGCAGCATGGCTTGTTTTTCATCTTCCGAATTGAACTGCCGCAGTTTGAACATGACAATATGCCGTATCATAAGATGTGGGTTTTGTGTTAAGGAATCGTTTTTTAGTTGTTTATTTTTGAATTGACGATTTCGAGTATTTCCGTTTCCATTGCGATAGCTTTATTTTCAATAATCAAAGCTTTTGCAATAATATCATCGACAAAGGCCGCATCTTTCAGTCCCGAAGCGTTTATTTTTACGTTAAGGAAAGCACCTATCACAGCTGAGCGGGCACACAGGGCGCCGACTCCGGCGTCGGTAACCGAATTTGGATTACCTGTTTCTGCCATTGCTTTGATGATTTCCATAGTTTCGAAAGCTTTGTTCATCACTTTAAAGGGTACTTCGGTAGCATATTTTGTGGCAGCCTGGATGGCGGCGGTTCGTGCGGCTTTTTCGGCATCGTTACCTTTGGGCAGGCCGAAGGCATCCATAATTTTATTGAATGCATTAGTATCTTCGTCCACCAGATGCAGCAATTCGTCTTTTAGTACCTGACCTTTTTCGGCCCAAAGGCTGAATTCTTCCCAACGTTCGTCCCAGCCGGGCTTGTGCGACGACAGGTTGGCAACCATAGTGGCGAGGGATACGCCTAAAGCGCCTATATAGGCAGAAATGGAGCCGCCACCCGGAGCCGGCGATTCGCTTGCCGTTTCGTTGGCAAAGCCGGTGCAGCTTAAATCTACTAATTTCTTTTTGGTATTGTCGCGCAGGACGTATTCTATGATTTTTTCGTCAGGGTTGAAAGGCTTCAGGTCGTCGAGGCCTAAGGATTTGATGGCAATCTTAATCAGTTCGTCCTCCGAAACGCCCACGGAGCGTTGTTGTTTCCTTAGAAAATATTTTCCGGCGTCGGTAAGGGCCTTCAAGGGAAGTAATCCTATGATTTCGGAGCCGGTAACCCGTAATCCGCGTTCCTGTGCCTTCTGGCAGCATTCGTCGAAGGCAATGTGAACGGGAGTAATGCTGATGTTGGTCAGGTTGATGGAAACCTGGGCTATGCCGTATTCTTCGATAAACCAACCGATGGCTTTGCAGGCTTTGAGGCTTCCGGGAGTCCATATTTCTTTTCCATTTTCGTCCTTTTTTATTTTTCCGGTAACGGAATTTCCTTCACGTACGGGGCGTCCTTTCTCGCGTATGTCGAAAGCCACGGCATTGGCGCGGCGGGTAGAGGTGGTATTGAGGTTCACATTGTAAGCAACTAAGAAATCCCTGGCTCCAACGGCAATGGCGCCGGTAGCCGGAAGGAATTCGGCGGGACCGAAATCGGGTTTCCATTCTGCATTTTTAAGCTTAGCAGCCAATCCTTCGTATTCGCCGCTGCGACAGTTGGCAAGATTCCGCCGTTGGGGGGTAAAGGCGGCATTTTCGTAACAATAGACCGGAATTCCCAGTTCCTGCCCAATCCGTTGAGCAAGCTTGCGGGCATATTCCACCGTTTCTTCCATGCTTATGTTTGATACCGGAACCAAAGGACAGACATCGGTAGCACCAAAACGGGGGTGTGCGCCGTGATGTTTGCTCATGTCGATAAGTTCTTTTGCTTTTTTAATGCAACGGAAAGCGGCTTCCATTACTTGGTCGGGAGTGCCAACCAATGTTACGACGGTGCGGTTGGTTGCTGCGCCCGGATCTACATCAAGAAGTTTTACTCCTTCCACGGTTTCGGCCTGGGCTGTAATCTGGTTAATAATATTCATATCGCGTCCTTCACTGAAGTTGGGAACGCATTCGATGAGTTGTGTCATAATTTGATAGTGTTGGTTGGATATTGTTTTTCGCTTGCAAAATTAATAAATGCGGCGAAACCTAAAGGAAAAGTTTATGCCGGAGAAAAGATGTTTGTAAGGCAAAAAAAGGCGGGATACCTTTTACGGCACCCCGCCCGTTGCTGAAGGGTACTTAATATAAACAAAAAAACCGCATAAAAGGTAAACAAGCTTATCAGCGTCAGCCGTTTGCCTTTAGTTCAAAGTCGCAGGTAGTATCTTCATCTTCCATCACTTCCACATTTTCGTGTGTAGCGATAGCATATCCGCCAAGGGTAGCCGTAACGGTGTAGCTCCCCACGGGTACTTCGGGCAAGGCATATTCTCCTTCGGCGTTGGTGGTGGCGGTAAGGATAGTGCCTGCCACTTCCACCGTAACTACGGCATCCTTCAACGGAAGGCCGGAGGCGGAAGCGGTAACGAGTCCGGTAATAACTCCTGTGGCGGTGCCTGCCGGTGGCTGCCCGTTAGGGGTATTGTAAATGATGTAGCGTTTCTGACGGGCATAGTCGTTTCCAAATACCTGTTTGCTGGCATCGCATACGTGCATTATTTTTTTCCATATCTTGTTCATCAGCAGAATGCGGTCGTCCACGGCGACAGTCCGTTGGCTTTTGAGTTTTTCCTGAAGAGTGTTCGCCGTATCCAACTGTTCGGTAAGGCTAAGTATTTCGTCGGCTTTGGATTGGGTAAACCCAACCTCGAGAAGCGGAACGCTGTATTTTTTTACGGCATCGTTGAACTTCTTCAGAAACTGAAGCATCTTTGGTTGCGAATTGTGGATACTGTCGTAAATATCGAACCCGAATTCGCTGAGTATGCGCGGAGGTTTTACCGGAATTTTTTCAATAAAATATTTGGTATTCTGCGTTTTTTTCTTTGCATCGTCCATCAATGCAAGCACTACATTGGTTTGGTTGGTAATGTCGTTTGTCAACTGGTTTGCGGTGGGCATATTCTGCAGTTGTTTGATATCTGCAGCAAGCAGGTCTACGTATTCCTGACTAAAATCGACATCAAAGTCGTGGAACAAGGCGAGGTCTTCGGTCAGAAACACTAAAATAAGTTGTACTTTTTCTAAAAAAATGGCGTCGGATAAATTAAAAATCCTTACCACTGCTTCAAGTTTAGTCATTTTTAAAATCTCCTAAGTTTTAATGGTTTGTAATCGGTATTTTGTGCATAAAGATATAACCTTTTTTTTGATTGAAATAGCAAAAAAAATAAAAAATTTTCATAAAAAAAGCTTTATTTTGATAAGTAGTTGTAAAATAGATGCTTATTGTTATAGGGAAAAATAATATTTTTTTTCAGAAGTGCTTATTTCTTAGCTTAAAACGGGTGAAATTTTGCATAATAAGTAAAGATCATTTGTTAACCGGGCTTTGCCCCCGGAAGTTACGAACTGATTGCACAATGGTAAAGGATATTATTATTGATAATAAGACAGTTATACTTGCGAAGGAGGCCATTGTTGTTTAGAAACTAACCGTTGCCGTTTCGAAGGAAATTGTTGCCGTTTCGAAGGTAGTTATTGCCACTTCGAAGGTGTTTGTTACCGTTTCGAAGGTAACTGTTGCTATTTCGAAGGAGATTGTTGCCATTTAGAAGGTAGTTGTTGCCGTTTCGAAGGCGGCTGTTGCCGTTTAGAAAGAGATTGTTGCCGGCAATTTTATCCTTCCAAAAAGGAATGATGGGTTTTTATCCCGGAAAAATAAATAGATTGGCAGAAAAATAAGGATGATTTATAAAAAGGGCTTATTTTAATTGTTTTGCTAATTTTTCTACAGTTAAACCCTGGACAAGAATTGAAAAAGCAACAACAAAATAGGTAAGGGTTACCCAAAGATCCTTTTGCATTTCCGGTTTCAGCGAAAGCGCGAGTGCAATTGAAATACCTCCACGCAGTCCCCCCCAGGTAAGAATGATTATTGTTTTTTGTGTGATTTGTTCTTTAAGTTTTATTATTTGAGCAGGAAGGAGAATGGAAATATACCGGGTTATTAAAACAATGATAATGGTGATGGAGCCGATAATAATGTAAACGGGAATAAAATGAACGATCAGTAATTCCAAGCCAATGAGTACAAACAAAATGGCATTAAGCGTTTCATCAATCAGTTCCCAGAATTTATCAATATATTCAATGGTTGTATTACTCATTGCATATTTTTTTCCATGATTGCCAATTATGATTCCTGCGGCTACCATAGCCAATGGCCCGGAAACATGCAGAAGGTTAGCTAAAGAATATCCGCCCATTACTATAGCCAATGTAATTAGCACTTCAACTTTATAATTGTCGATGCTGCGCATTAAAATGAATCCAAAATATCCGATGGCTATTCCTAAAATTACGCCTCCGATGGCTTCACGAACAAACAGTACTGCTACATCAGTCAACTGAAAATTGCCGGGTTGTTCGGCCACTTGCAGGATGGTTAGAAAAACAACAACAGCCACTCCGTCATTAAATAACGATTCGCCTGCAAATTTCATTTCAAGTGATTTTGAAATTTTTGTTTTTTTCAGGATTTCCAATACGGAAATGGGATCTGTGGGCGAAATCAAAGAGCCAAAAAGAAGGCAATGAATAATATTTGTCTGAATACTGAACAGCCCCAGCAAATAATAAATAACAAACCCGATAATGAATGTTGAAATAACAACGCTTAACGTTGAAAATACAATGACAGATGTTTTCTCCTTTTTTAATGCCTCTAATTTGATATGGATTGCTCCTGCAAAAAGCATGAAACTTAACATTGACCCAAGCAGCAATTTAGAAAAATCAAAAGAATAGAGAAATAAAGTAACATTTTGCATGGCTTTTGGGTAGCTTATTCCGATGCCAATCAATAATAATGAAGTAAGTAAAGCCAATACCATTATACCTATTACAGAAGGTAATTTCAGAAAGCGATAATTGATGTATGCAAATAATGCTGCAATAACAATGAGGATTGAAAAAGAGGTATAAAGCATTATTTATCTGATTATAGAAATTATTTCATCGAAATCGGGCCGTTTTATGACATAATCAGCAACAGCATCAAGAATACTATTGGCAGAACAAAAAGAGATACCTATCCCGGCATTTTTTACGGAGCATATGTCATTTTCACTGTCTCCGATTACCAGTATATTTTTCAGGCTAACGCCATATTTTTCTGACAGGTGAATAAGAGCATTAAGTTTACAGTAATCGTGTTTACAAATACTTTTTTCAAACGATAAAAATAATGAAGGAATTTTTACTTCTCCAGTGGCGATACTTTTCGAAAATTCTAATTCATTGGCAAGTGTAAAATCGAGATTGTATTTATTTTTTAAATGGTTGGTAATGCAATCATAGCTATCGCTGATAATGCCAACGATATATCCATTGCTTTTTAGTTCTGTAATAGCTTCTTTAAAATGGGGAGTTACCGGAATTAGGTCTGCTATGGCTAACAAATCACCTATTGATTTGTCCTTAAGAAAACGGGCAATATGTTTGGTGCGAACAAATGGGCTATCATTATTGGTAATTACTTCAATCAATTGTTCCGAAAAACCGAATTTCTGTGCAGCAGTATGAATAAAACTTGCCCGAAGAATCGTATAATCCATATCGAACACTGCAATTTTTTTAAGGGAGGTCAGACTTTCACGAATGGCAAAATCCATTTGTTCACGAATGATCTGGATATTTTCATACGTTTCGAGATTCTGAACCTGTGCCCATTTTGATTTTTTTAAAATCGTTTTTGCTACTTCTCTCGACATTTTACCAAGTTGATCAAGCGATCGCATTCGGTTTTCGATTTCACCAATATTAACCTCGGCAATTTTTGCATTAAGATTGTACATGTCAATCAATATACCGATGTCTACTCCGTAACCATCTTCAAATTCAATTTGAGTAAATAGACTTTTTTTACCTGCAATCATTCCACTTAAGGGTTGTTTAAAGTTTGGGAAATCGGGGTAGATAATAGAGAGTAAAGGTTTTGCAACCAATTCGGTTACTCTGCCGGCTTGTCGTGTAAAAAATGATTTTGTAAAATCANTGTTNCCNGAAATGATTGGTTCACAAAGGAGTTTTATAATATTATCAGGATANGTAGTAATATCAGCATCAAGAAAAGCNATGATTTCATTTTTAGCAACCAATATTCCGTCTTTCATGGATGCACCTTTGCCAAGCTTTGTGCTTGTAATAACTGTNGCACCTTGTTNCCTGGCTTTTTGCACGGTGTTGTCTGCCGATTTATCGTCTACTACAATTATTTCAGAAACAAGTTGCGATTTTTTTACAAGTTGAATTACTGATGTAATTGTTTCCTCTTCGTTGAGTGCGGGTATTATTACTGTAATCATTTTTCAAAAATTATTTTTATTGAATCTTGTTGTGTCCGTATTTTTAGCCAATTCATAAGCTTATTTTTTTCCTTAATTGAAAATCGTTTGTTAGAAGTAAGTAGTACCAGCAAAAAGGATTTATTATCGGAATAGGATGGTAAAGTTTGAATTATACCATTTGCAATGTTCGGATACTGCGCTTTTATTTCATTATAAACCTGAAAATTTAATTTTTGCTTATCTGAAATACTATCAATCTTTGCTTTGGCAGACTGAAGTTCATTTTCTTTTTCGGTTAAAGCGAAAGCTAACTGGCTTTGTTGTTCGTTATCTTTAGTTTCATTTAAGTATGCAAAACCTTGTCGTACTTCTAAAATTGCTTTTTCGAGTTCGTAGTTTTTTTGTTTACTTTTAAGTTGATTAATTTCCGAATCTTCAATTTTTTTACCTCCGTAAGTAAGGACTATGGATTTCTTTTTGGGATCGATTACTTTTTTCAGAAGATAATCGTTAGGAAATGCCGCTTCATTATCTATAAAACGGTTGGCATTTTGGGAAAATTTATTTTGTTGAACAATGTCGTAACCAAAATATATGCTTGGCAAAAGAGTAATAATAACCAATGAAGCAATTATTCTTTTTGTTTTTAGTTCATCTTTTGGCTCAGGCAAATGTTTAAATGGTAATTTCAATAGCCTTACGGTAATAATGGTTGCCAGAGCAATAAAAACGGAGTTGATGATGAATAAATAAAATGCCCCGAAAAAGAATGCAAACTGAAGTGTTGCCAATCCGTAACCTGCTGTACAAAGCGGAGGCATCAATGCCGTTGCAATGGCAACACCCGGAATAACATTTCCTTTCAGTTTACTTGATGTAGCAACGATTCCGGCAAGTCCGCCAAAAAAAGCGATCAGGACATCATAAATATTCGGAGACGTTCTTGCAAGAATTTCGGAGTGGGCTTCATATAAAGGGGATAGGAAAAAATACACTGTTGACGTAGCCAATGCTATACCGGCTGCAAGAATGTAATTGGAAAACGATTTTCGTAATAGTGTCAGGTCGTTGATGCCCATTCCCAAACCCATTCCCATTATCGGCCCCATCAACGGGGAAATAAGCATGGCGCCAATGATTACTGCTGTCGAATTAACATTCAGACCAAGCGATGCCACGAAAATGGCAAATACGAGTATCCACAAATTTGTTCCACGAAAAACTACTCCATTTTCAATGGTTTTAACGATAGTTTGGTAGTCTTCTTTTTCGTGTATTAATTTAAATTTTTCAATTAGATTGTTCATCGTTTATGAGGTTCATTTTTCTTTTTATACGTTATTTTCACAAATGTAAAAAAAAACAGCAAATCATTCAATAGCGAATTTTTTTTAATGATGGATTTGATCGTAAATTATGGATCAAACGGAATTTATTTTCTTTTTATTTCCGTTTTAATTGGATTTTAATCCCTCTTTAATTACTTCTTAATTTGAGTTAATTTAATTTGCAATACAATAATTAAATTAATAAAAATGAAATATCCATAAGTGCTATGCTTATACCAACCGAGAATGATATTTTATGGATATTCCATGTGACCAATAAATTAAAAAATTAATAACACATGAAAACAACGAACTTTTTAAAAGCAGTGAAAACAACAATGAGCTATAACATAGTTTTGAGTTGTGTAATGAGTATCTTTTTATTAACAACAGGATGCCAATCGAATAAAAATAGTGATAATAAAACGACGTCAAATATCAAAACTGATTCCATTCAGACGCTCCTCTCCAATCTGAGAAATGAATATAAACTTGGAGAAAATGAAATTGATAAACTATCTGGAACTACCAAGGAAATTGATAAACTTTCACAAAAAATGATGCTCAATCTTATTGAAAAAAGGAGCGCTTTGGAAAGATTGATTACCAATAACCCTCAGGATACCATGATTAATATTAAAATGAAAGAACTATTGGATTACAGGATGCACTGTACTCAAATAGCAGATTCCATCTTGCTGATTTATAAAAAATAGAAAATAATTTATTAAGATGAACTATCAAGCCTATAATTTGAAGAATTTAGATAAAATTCCTCAATACTCCTTGTTAAAAGAAAACGTAATTCACCAACTGAATGTTGTGGGGAGAGTCTTTCCGTTTAAGGTAAATACATATATCCTTAACGAATTAATAGATTGGAATAATATTCCGAACGATCCTATTTTCCGGATGACCTTTTCACAAAAAGAAATGCTGAACGAAGATGATTATAATACCATAAGTTTGGCTATAAGAAAGAATTCTTCGGAGGAACTTTTACAACAGATTGTTAAAAAAATAAGAAATAACCTTGATTTGTTTTCTACAGGACATCATGAGCCAAGTCTTCCTTTATATGATAATCATAGGCTTTATGGGCTTCAGCATAAATATAATGAAACTCTTTTATATACTCCTTCGCAGGAGCAATCCTGTCAGGCTTATTGTACATTTTATGTCCAATGGCCTTTATATGCAGGAGATAATGCCTGGAAAATAGCAGCCAATGATGCTTTGCAACTTGTAAATTATCTTAAAATTCATCCTGAAGTAACCAGTGTTTTATTTACCGGAGGTGATCTGTTATTCATGAAATCAGGTATTTTAGAACAATACATAAATCCTTTGCTTAAAGCCGATTTGCCGAATTTATTCAATATTCGGATAGATACAAAAATGCTTGGGTATTGGCCTTATCGTTTTACAACGGATAGTGATAGTAGTGAGCTATTAGCATTGCTTGAGCGGATAAGTACATCGGAGAAACACTTAGTAATTATGGCTAACTTTAGTCATCCGGTTGAACTTTCGACCAATGTTGTAAAAGAAGCCATCAAAGCTCTTCGTAATACAGGGGCAACAATACAAATCCAGTCGCCAATACTAAGAAATATAAACGATTCGCCTGAAATCTGGAAGAGAATGTGGAATGAACAGGTTAAACTGGGTTGCATCCCTTATGAAATGTTTATTCCCCAAAATACTGATATGCAAAATTATTTTTCTATTCCTTTGGTAAATGCGTGGGAAATATTCAGGGATGCTTTTAAAAACGTAAGTGGTCTATGCCGGACAGTAAGAGGCCCCTGTATGTCGTGTGATTTTGGCAAAATACAGATTCTTGGTATCAGCGAAACACCCAATGGAAAAGTAATATCTTTACGGCTTGTTCAGGGGAAAAACCCTGAATGGGTAATGAAACTTTTCTTAGCCGAATATGATGAAAAAGCTATTTGGATTAATGAACTTATCCCAGCTTTCGGACAAAAACAATTCTCTTTTGAGGGAATAGAACACGAAGAGGTTGAGTTGGAAGATTCATATAACTATGCTTTGTCTCTTTAACTAATCTTTATTTATTAACCATCGATTAAAACCTTTATTTATAAAAACTGTTATTAATTTAATAATAACAAAAGATAGATTTTTAATTTCAGAATAATTTATGAACAGTAGGAGAGAGGTATTGTTAAATAACTATCTTTATAGCCATAAGTTTGTTTGTTTATGAAGAATAATAATATCCTTATTATTGAAGATGAGATCAAGGTTGCACAGTTTATTAAGCGTGGTTTGGAAGAAAATGATTTTGATGCCGAAATAGCTTATGATGGATTTACAGGTGAGCGAATGGTTTTATCAAAGGAATATGATTTAATTATTCTCGACATTAACCTTCCAATAAAAAACGGATTTGAATTATGCAAAGTCATTCGTAATACGAATGCAAAAGTTCCTGTGCTTATGCTTACGGCTCTCAGTTCAACCGATGATAAACTTATGGGATTTGACATCGGAGCCGACGATTATATGGTGAAGCCATTTGAATTCAAGGAATTACTTGCTCGTATCAAGGCTCTTCTGAAAAGATCAAAGTTTACTGATAGTTATAAAAATGTTTTAAAAGTTGCCGATTTGGTACTTGATAATAATGCTAAAACCGTAAAACGAGGCAATACGATAATAGAACTGACAGCCAAGGAATTTTTATTGCTCGATTATCTGATGCGAAATAAAGGACGGGTTGTTTCGAGAGTAGAAATAGCAGAAAAAATTTGGGATATTACTTTTGATACGGGAACTAATATTATTGATGTTTATGTAAATTTTCTAAGAAAAAAANTTGATAAAAATTTTTCGCCTAAACTTATCCATACGGTTATTGGGATGGGGTATGTTTTAAAAGAAAACGACGAATGAATATACGTACAAAGCTCACCTTACAGTTTTCAACCATTGTAACTGGAATATTGTTGATTTTTTCCATAGCTGTATATTTTCAGAATGAACATTATCGTGAAAAAACCTTTTATGACCGGCTACAGAACAAGGCCATAACCACTTCCCGTCTTTTATTTGAGGTCCATCGGGTAGATACGGCATTACTATCAGCTATTGAACGTAATACTGTAAATGCACTTTACGACGAAAATATCATCATTTATAATACTGCCAAGAAGAAAATTGTTTATCAGAATTTAAAAGGATCAAATTATTCTCTTGACCAGATAGTTATTGATAAAATCTTACGGGATAAGGAATATAAATATCGCATTGGTAGAATCCAGGTTTATGGGATACTTTATTCTTTTAAAGATCGTCAATATGTTATTGTTGTCTCGGCCTATGACAAATGGGGCCTTGCCGAACTAAGCAATCTGCTATTGGTTATCCTAACAGGACTTTTTATATCATTACTTGTTATCGTATTTGCCGGTTTATTCTTTTCGCGAAGGGCATTGAAACCTATTTCTGAGGTGGTAAAACAAGTGGAGAGTATATCGGCATCCAATCTCGATTTAAGGGTAAGCGCTGGCAATGGTAAAGATGAAATTGCACTATTGGCCCGGACTTTTAATAATATGCTCCATCGCATTGAATCGGCCTTCGAAACACAAAAAAGATTTGTTTCCAATGCTTCGCATGAACTGCGAACGCCTCTTACATCCATTACCGGGCAAATAGAAGTAATACTTATGAGCAAACGTTCGGAAAAGGAATATGAAAAAGTTCTTCGCTCCGTACTCGAAGATATTAAAAACCTGAATAAACTTTCCAATGGTTTGCTGGAGCTCAATCAGGCGAGTATTGATATTTCTGCATTGAAACTGGAAGAGGTTCGGGTTGACGAATTACTGCTTGAAACGCAAATTGACATTGTTAAAAAAAATACCGACTATCACATAAAAATAGATTTCGAAAATGCTCCGGACGATGATTCCAAATTACTCATCATCGCTAATGAAAATTTGTTGAAAATCGCCTTTTTTAATATCATAGAAAATGCCTGTAAATTTTCTCCGGATCATACGGCTAGTATTATCATTAGGCCTCTTTTAAACGATATACGTATTGATTTTGTAGATAATGGAATTGGTATTCCTATTGAAGAAACGGATAAGATATTTAATCCCTTTTATAGGGCTACCAATGCTGCAAATATTAACGGACATGGGATAGGGCTTTCGCTGGTGGATAAGGTAATTTCGCTCCATCGAGGAAACATCATCATGAATTCCGAATTGGGTAAGGGTACGACGGTTACTATTACATTGCCCATGGGATAAATTAATCACTTTTTAATTCGGGTTTAATTCCTTTTTAATTTCTAAACAATACATTTGTTGCGAAATTAAATAATAAATATCATGTCACAATCATTAGGAATGGAGGGACCTTATCAATTATCGTTTGATATCATTGATAGGATAGTAAAGAAAGATTCTCCCGGAAATTTTGCGCTTGGCCATTTTATTTCCGAGAATAGTTTTATACAATATATCGGTCGGTCAGATCAAAATATTAGGGAATGCCTTAAGAATTGGGTCGGATTTTCCATGCATTTTAAATTCAGCTATGCGTCTGATTCGCAAAAAGCGTACGAAAAGGAATGCCAAAATTATCATGATTTTATTGGAAGGGATTATTATTTTAAACCTCATCCTAAAAAACCGGAAAATTCTGATTACAAATGTCCGGTATGTAAAATTTAGAACCATTTTTTTTAAAAGTTAAGTATAAATGTTAAAACCAGCAATCATTACGATTGCTGGTTTTTTATTTTTTTTCTTTTATACAATTTTTACCTAATTTCTTTTTATCACTTGCCGGATGAATATTTTTTGCGGCAAACGGTGATTTTAAAAAAAATTATACCTTAGTCGAAAATTTATAAAAAAGGAATTTTATGGATAATCAGGTAAAAATGAAACAGCCGCCGGCGCTATATATGCTGGCGTTGACTGCCTCGTGGGAGCGTTTCAGCTACTACGGAATGCGTGCATTTTTGATATTGTATATGGTAAGCGGCACCACTAGCCGTCTGGGCGGAATGGGCTGGGACGATAGTAAGGCAGGTATTATTTATGGGATATTTACCGGGTTGTGTTATCTTTTTCCCCTTTTGGGTGGATGGTTAGCCGACCGTTACCTGGGCGAAAGGCGTTCCATACTCATTGGTGCTATTTTGATTATGTTAGGGCATTTCACCTGTGCCATCGACGATAATATCATTCCCTTTGTAGCCGGATTAACGCTGCTGATTTTTGGTAATGGATTCTTTAAACCTACCGTTGTTACGATGGTTGGCGACCTTTATCAACAGGGAGACAAGCGTCGCGACAGTGCCTTTACCATTTATTATATGCTGTTTAATGCCGGGGTTTTCCTTGCGCCTATCCTTTGCGGCTATTTCAGTTCCAGTTATGGATACCGTTACGGTTTTATCACTGCCGGGACAGGAATGGCCATAGGAATACTTGCTTATGTGCTTACGGCTCCCAAGTATCTGGGTGAAACGGGTAAAATTCCGAAACATCAGCAAAATAAATCTGTTCAAAAGGAAAATACTCCGCTTACCAAGGAAGAGCGCGATCGCATCTCGGTCATTGTTGTCCTTTTGTTTATTGTTACTTTTTTCTGGGCTGGTTACGAACAGGCCGGTTCTTCGATCAATTTGTATACCGAACGTTATATCAACAGGGTAGTTGCCGGATGGACTATACCGGCGGAATGGTTTCAATCGGTAAATCCTTTGTTTGTAGTATTGCTTTCCCCTTTATTTTCATGGTTATGGATGGCGCTTTCGCGAAAAGGCAAGAATCCTTCCACCCCGGTTAAAATGGGAATAGGAATGTTGTTTCTCGGAGGCGGTTTTCTGTTTATGCTGGCAGCCGTGGCACAACGCGGAGGCGACACAGCCGACACTACCGTCAAAGCCGGGCTCATTTGGCTTATTGCAACCTATCTGTTCCATACCGTAGGCGAACTTTGCCTTTCACCTATTGGACTTTC
>JGI20225J20221_1000855_pt1 | contig 41315 bp, 40 predicted proteins | sample BioMet4_FD_20221 | JGI IMG/M metagenome (IMG submission 20221)
CTTCGCACCTATCCCATGTCCTTTGCGACCCACCATACACAGCCTGTTCCCGATTCCTTCTCACACCGGCAAGCCTTCTCGCGCTGCGTACTCTCTCCTACCTTGTACCGTTAGCTCCTAGAGCCCAAACAGGTTCCGGAAAAAACGTCCTACACGCTTACTGCCGAACCGAAAGTCCCGACCGTGCTCGCGTTGCCACCCCTTGGAATGGATAGCAGTATACTGGCGCTAGCTGTAGCTTTGCCGAGCGGGCCAAAGAGAGCCTGGTGTGCGCTTACCCAGGTTGTACCCGCCACTCTTCTGTTCTGTGAGCGGCCCCTCAAGAAGGAGCGGTGGCCAAGGCCCATTCAAGTACGCGTTGCACTTTCTGCCTGGGCAGCGTATCGTAGGCCCTAACAGCTCTAATTGCTACGTCCACTAAGGATAGCTTAGCAGAACCCCGGAGAACCTACCACCGCTTCGGGTGCTCGCTCAAAAGGTCGGGTAAAGTACTCGGGTGCCCACGAGGCATACCGCCCGTCGTAAGGTTATTGGCGTAGTAGATGGTGCGTGTATGGGGACCCACAGGTAGCTCTACTCCGAAGCACCACCGAAACCTCCCGGGCGCGTAAGTCGGCGTGGGGATACCGTCTACTACTGGCTTACGCACCAGCATAAGGGGCGCCCGTAGGCCCCACCACGGGGACCTACGCACCGGGCCCACCGCGACGCTAACGCCTCCCGTTGTTCGGCTCGAGTACACGCTGATGGCCGCCGGCAGAACCCGCGTGGTACCAAGAGAAACAGACAGACCAGGGCCTGAAGCTTATGCCGCAAACAGAGAGCCGTGTGGTAGCTCTTCCGACGTCTCGAGAATACACCGCCGAAGCACGGCGGTTGCCGCCGGTCGCTCCGCAAAGACTTGCACCTGAGGACGTCATCCTCGTAGGACTTGACCTTGTCCCAGAGTTCGTCTTCGAGCGGCACGCCATCGCGGCGGCAGTACTCGTCCCATACGTCACCGAACGGCATGACCTTGCACCGCTCGAGAACCATCATCTTCTCGGAGTCCCGAAACTCGGCCTGCAGCCCCTTGAGCGCAACGGTAGGCTCGAGCAGTGCAAAGAGCAACGCCTTCTCCATCGAACGCATGCCCACGGCCCATGCACCCACACGGTTGATGGCAGCGTCGAAGAAGTCCATACCGATCATCGACTTCTCCCAGGCGCCCGGAACGCGCACGATCTCCCCAGCGAGCGCTCGCAAACTGTCATCGAAGAGCGTCACGTGGTCGGAGTCCCAATGCATGGGGCGCGTCACATGCAGCGGTAGATACGGGAAAAAGAACGCGAGGGCACTGAGCTTGTCGGCAACGTCTTCGGTCGGGTTGAAATGGCCAGTGTCCAGCAGGACGCAGGCATTTCCACCGCGCTTGGCGGCATACCCCTCGTAGAACTCTTGGTCACCCACCGTAAAGCCCTCGACGCCCAGGCCAAAGACCTTCTGCTCGAAGGCGTCGACCACATGCGGCGCGTCTCCGGCATAGATTTCGTCAAGCGAATCTTTTAGGTTGGCACGCAGACCGTAACGGTCGGTCGGCACGTCCTTGAGGCCGTCGGGAATCCAGAAGTTCAGGAGCACCGTGTCGTTCAATTCCTCGCCGATCCTCTCGGCAACCTCGCGACAGCAAACGCCATGACGGACCCAGAACGCGCGGGTCTCGGGGNCGGGAGAGCTCACCGTGAGACCGTGGTTGACCTTGGGATGCGAGAAGAACGTTGGGTTGAAGTCGATGCCGTAGCCGTGCTCTCGCGCCCATGCCACCCACGGCTCGAAGTGGCGGTACTCCAGCTGGTCGCGGTCGACCCAGGGGTTTTCGTCGGTAAAGACAGCATAGCTTGCATGCAGGTTCACGCGCTTTTTGCCTGGGATGAGGCTCGCGGCCTTCACAAAGTCAGCTGTGAGCTCTTCGAACGAGCGGGCGCGACCGGGATAGTTGCCTGTAGTCATGATGCCGCCCGAAGCAGGGTTGTCCCCCCGATCAAAACCTCGGACGTCATCGCCCTGCCAGCAGTGCATAGAGACGGGTTTGGTGGCCAACTTGGCAATTGCCTCCTCGGTGTCAACCCCGAAGACAGCATAGCGTGCCCGAGCCGACTCGTATGCGGAATCCGTCTCAGAAGCGTTCCTCATGTGGACGTACCTCCTTGATGTCGAAACTCTCACGTATGGCGGTGCGAGCGGAGGCGATGTCTGCATACTCCCCCGCGCGGACGAGCTGAACCATAAGGTTACCGAGGGCAGTTCCCTCGGTAGGACCGGCGAAGACGGGGAGACCACAGGCATCGGCCGTGGCCTGGTTGAGGTAGGCGTTGTTGCATCCACCACCCACCACGTTCACGCTCGTGTACTGCCCGCCCGTGAGACGCTCAAGCGCATGCACCGTGCACGCATAGTCAGCAGCAAGTGAGTCGAAGACCGTGAGAGCGAGTTCGCCGGCCGTGTGCGGCTCTGGTTGGCCAGCCTCCGCACATGCGTGCCTGACCTCGTCTGCCATGGAGGCAGGCGCGAGAAAGCGCTCATCGTCCGCATCCACGATTGCATGGAAGCCTGCAGCGTGCGCGCCTTGCGCGGCGTCCACGAGCTCTCCCCAGCTCAAGCACTCACCCGTAACATCTGTGAGCTCATCGCGCACGCGCTGAATCATCCAGAGTCCCATGATGTTCTTGAGATAGCGATAGCTCCTTCCATAGCCGCCCTCGTTGGTGAAGTTCGCCTTGGCACTTTCGGGAGTGCACACGGGGTTCGTGCGCTCCACCCCCATGAGACTCCAGGTGCCCGACGAAAGGTATATGGCATGCTCGTCCTTGGCAGGTACGGCGAGCCAAGCGGAACCCGTGTCGTGCGTGGCAGGGAGTACCACCTCGGCGTCGAAACCTATGCGGTGAACAATCTCCGGCCGAAGATGACCGAGCGAGCGTCCCGGCACACTGAGGGGCTGAAAGATGTCGCGCGGGAGGTCTAGGCGCGCAATGAGGTCATCGTCCCAGTCGCGCGAGACTGCCCCCACCAGAGCCGTCGTGGAGGCATTGGTGTATTCGTTTGCCTTCTCGCCCGTCAACAGGAAGTTGAGGTAATCAGGGATCATGAGGAAGGAGCGCGCCTCTGAGAGCTGTTCAGGGTGTTCGCGCTTGAGAGCGCAGAGCTGGTAGGCGGTGTTGAAGGGCTGGTACTGGATACCCGTGCGCGCATAGTGCTCCTCGAAGGAAAGAACACTCGCAAGCTCAAGGTCGTGGGCCACCTCGGCGGTGCGCGCATCCCGGTAGGATACGGCTTCACCAACGCGTTGGTCGCGCCCGTCGAGGAGCACATAGTCCACGGCCCAGGTGTCGATACCCACAGTTGCCGGCACGAGACCCCTGTCTCGCGCGGTCGAGAGGCACGCGACCACATCCTCGAAGAGAGCATCCACATCCCAACAGAGGTGCCCACCTTGGCGCACGAGGCCGTTGTCAAAGCGATGGACCTCGGAAAGCCGCATCCGACCGTCCACGACCTCGCCCACGATGGCGCGACCACCCGAGGCCCCGATGTCGATGGCCAGGTGCCTCTCTCCCATGGCACATACCTCTCTTTCGCATAAAATGCGCCTACACTGTTTCTTGTCACAAAAGAATGTTACCCAGCAAAACGTCATGGTTCCATCCATGCGATTGACATATGATTTAGAGAAATGCGCATTTGAGTTGCTAATCGCAAGATGCATTCGGCACCAGGCGGACCAAAGGAATCAGCGAGCACAGGAGACATATGCTCACCTACACGATGGACGTGGAGAAGAGAAGCACCTGGCTGCGCACCACGCCCGCACTGACACAACGCAACCAGCCCTTCCTCTGCACGGAGGCCGGTGCCTTCTATGCGCGCCAGCACTTCGCCACCGAGCGCTCGAACAAGGAATCGTTCATCATCTTCTACACGCTCAGCGGCGCGGGTATGATCCGCCAGGAATCGCAGAGGCTCACCCTCGGCAAAGGCCAAGCCCTTCTCATGGACTGTCGAAACCCCCAGAGCTACGGCACCTCGCCCGAGTGCCACCACTGGTACCACCTCTGGGCCCACGTAGATGGGACGGGCGTGGCAGCCCTAGGCGAGCTCCTAGGACTGCCGACGCTCGCACCCGTGGAGATGCCGCCCGCGCCCGTGCGGCAGTGTTTCGACGTGCTCTTCGAGAACCTCACGAGCGAGGGACGCATACCGTTCGTACGCACGGGACTCGCGGTGCACGAGCTGCTCGCCAGTATGGCTCTCGCCGTAGACTCGCCTGCTCAGATGCACGAACAAAGTACGGTTGACCTTGCACGCGAGTATATCGAGAAGAATCATACCCGCGAGCTCTCCGTCGCCGAGATCGCAGACAAAGCAGCCATGAGCACGTCGCAGCTTATCCGCCTCTTCAGACGGCAGCTGGGAACGACCCCCCATAACTACCTGCTGCGATATCGCATCACACATGCCAAGGAGCTCCTCGCCGAAACATCCCTTCCCGTAGAGGTCATCTCGCGCGAAGTGGGCTTTGCAAGCGCGAGCAACTTCAGCTACCGCTTCTCCGAGATGGTGGGACAGAGCCCGAGTGCGTACCGTGCGGCAACGCCACGGCTGGTTGGATAGAAGACGCGGACGAAAACCGAAGTCGTTTCGCTCACAAGGCCAACGTCCATGTTCCCCGAAAACGAACAAGCACCAGGAGGACAAAAGTCCTCCTGGTGCCTATGAACTCTCATAATTGCAACAGGTCGCGCAATACTCGCGAAAACCTCGCAGGACGTGCAGACAACATTCGGACATGTGTGCCTAGAGAACCAGCAAACAACCAATAACAACGGTGACTGCCGTGCTGACCATGACATATGGCAGGATCTTCTTCATGTAGGCAGTGGGATCGTTCTTGGTGTAGTCGGCAATCCAGATGATGTAGGACTGAGTCGGGTCCGCCACACCAGAGAGGTCACCAATGGCCTGCCAACCCAGGAAAGCCATGATCGGGTTCATGCCGCCGGGCAGGAAGAGCGACGCGATGCCAGCACCCAGACCATAGGGAGCAAGCGGGCCACGATAGAGGGAAAGGGGCGCGAGAACGATGAAGAACAGAAGATAGCCAACGATGCTGCTGGGGATAATCGCGTTGACATACGGGGCAATGACTCCAGAGACCTGTGGCACATTGACGGTAACTATCAACATGCCAAGTCCCATGAACAACGCGATAGCACTCGCGGTGTCCTTGGTACCCTCGATGAGAGAGGAGGAAACTACCTGCATCGGACGCTTGGGATGCACGACGACGAGCACATACAGGATGGCGATGATGATTGCCGGCAAAATCGGAAACTTGAAACCCCACACGAGAATGACTGGGATGAGCGGGGAGATGAACGCGATCGGCGAGACGATGCGCCCGGATGATGACGTGTCCCCATTGTCATCCTGAGAATCAGCAGGCATGGCCCATGCCTTATGCTTGGCGACGTCCTTTTTGACACCGAGGACGATCATGGCGAGGCAGACAAGAACAAATGGGAGAAGCGGGATGAGCAGATGACTTGTGATGACATCCGTGCTGATGCCGAGCGTCTTGGTCATGACAGCCCAACCGGAGACATTGAGACTCGAACCCACGGTACCGCCGAGAAGCAGGACGAGACCAGCATTGAACGGAGAGACGCCCGTTGAAATCAAAATCGGTATCACGATATTGCCAACCAGGATGTACATCCCAAGGCCAGAACCACCAGTGAAGACGACTGCCGTGATAAAGAAGAAAATAATCGCAGAGACGAGCGCGCTGCCTCCTCCAAGCTCGGCGGCCTTCTTAACGATGCCGCTGGTGATACCGGTCTTACTTAGAATCTGAGCGAACATCGCGCCAAAGAGCAGGCTTGCGATGGCGTCGCTCATCTTCATCGAACCACCCTGGATGATTGTAGTGAAGATCGTTACATCATCAGCGTTGCTGGACATGAATGGAACACCAGCGATGACCGCAAACAGAATTGCCATGATGGGCAGCGCAATGATGGTCGGCATCTTCCTGGTGACCATGAGGGCAATAAGCCCCAGGAACACCACGAGAATCCCAAGTGCTTGTGCAATGGCCATGAGTTCTACCTTTCCTTTCTACCCTAAGCTGATAAAGTCAGATGATTGCGGAGATACAACAGGTCGTAGTACGTCGGCAGAACCTTGAGCCCACAGAAGCGCTTGGAAAAGGCCTGTGCAGCCACCTCGCAACACTCGTAGAGCTCGATACGACGCTTGATTACTCCCAAGTAAGTCAGTTCGACCTTGGGAAGCCTTTGAGACGTAGTCATGCCCGAGCTGAATTCGAGATAGTGGAAGAATTCGTGCGCAAGGTGCATGTCCAAGACCTCTTTTCGCGTCAGCCTAAGCCCGCAGCCACAGTCCTTCGCACAGCTCTCCGCAATCTGCTTGATCGAGTCCTCGTAGACCGTGATTCTTGTGCGGACCTTGTTGAACTCAATCTCACTCCTGAGGGCGGTGCCATGCCCCGCAGAACGGCTGCCATCCAGGACGATCTCAACGCCGTTCTCACGCATGAGGACACAGAGTCCCCTTCCCTTGGCAAGCTGTTCTTCTGCCGTATCCGTGCCAATCCGAAGAGATTGCTCGACGTACCACCTCTTTTCGTTTTCAGAGATTCTGTTGTAGATGGGGCTTCTCCTGAGCTCGGCACATGCCAAGTCCTCAGAACCCGTCGGAATAGTCTCGTCAGGAATACCCATGGCGTGCTAGCCGTTGTAGGCGACGGCAATCACGCTGTCATCGGAGTCAAGCAGGCCAAGTTCAACATCAATAATCGACTTCATCTGCTCTGCTGTCTGCATACCGGTGAGGTCAAGCATCTTCTCGCGATAAAACAGGAACGTCCGAGGAATTGTGGCATTAGCATCACCGTAGATGGTGTTGTCATAGATAAACTCATCGAGACGCGCCTGGTTTCCCTTCTTGTAGGAAAGGTAGTTTGCGTTGGCGATCTTAAAACGCACGACACCCTCTCGATCGAGAACCGCAACAGGATGAGTCTTGGATGAGACGAGGCCGAAGAACTTCTTGGTAACACGATCTCCCGAGAAGAGCGTCCAGCGTCCACTCGAGCATTTCGCCATGCAGTCTGGCACGGAGAGGGCCAAGGCGGCAATCTCCTGCATTTTCTCCGGNTCGAGCTCAACATTTGCTAGGTCCTTGGAGCGGAACTCCGTCGAACCCGTAGCGATGGCACGCAAGATCGAATGCTCGCTGTCGACCTCGATCGAAATGTCGACCGTCTCTTCTACGGCACCAGAACGTACGATTTTCTCGATGGCATCTTGGCGGATCTTTCTGACGTCCTCGCTTGTAGGGTTGGTGATACTGCGCTCAATCGTCTCGCGCACCATGGCAAGAGCAACACCAATGGTCGAGATGTACGGAGCATTCTTGGCGATAGACCACTTCATGTCTTCGCTGTACTTCTTGGCAAGAGCCGGAACGAGCACCGCAGCAGAACCGCCGCCACCGACAAAGGTAAGCATGCTGGGATCGAGGTCATACTCCTCGATGAGACTGTCAACGATCACTTTGAGCTTCGTGCAGGCCAAATCAAGAGCCTTGGTGGCAGCCTGTTCAGCAGAAAGGCCACCACAGAGCTTTCCCACGGCCTCCCAGCATACGCGCGTGGTGTCATCGTTCCCACGAGCAAAGTCGCCGTCGGGCACGTAGCCGAGGAGGTTGGCAGCGCCACAGAGCGTGGGGGAAAACGCATCACCATCCTGGTCCTCAACGACCACATAATCTGGATCGCCTGGCAAAGGGGAGATGAGCCTAGCTGTCGCCGATTTCATTCCCTCTGCCTCGTCAAAGCACTCGTAGGAGAGACCAGCGATGTGCGCAGAACGCGGACCGACGTCAGTCATTCGGCCATCTTCGACTTGAATCATTGTGCCGCCGGCAAGTCCGAGCGTACGAACGTCAAGCGACTGCAGATAGGTCTTGTTGCCGCCAACCTGTGCATATTTGATCATCGTCTTACCGTTTTTGATAACTGAGACGTCGACGCTCGTACCACCGGTCTCAAAGAAAATGCCGTCGGTGATCTTCTCGTACATGAGAGCGCCAGCGACGCCGGCGGCCAGACCGGAGAGCATCGTAAGGATTGGACGCTTGCGTACCTCATCGATGCTCATAACACCACCATCACAGCGCATGATCATGAGCTCGGTGGAGATGCCAGAGTCCTTGACGGCACGCTCGGTCATGTCCGCAGTGGACATCATCTTGGGAATGAGGCTTGCGTTGACTACGGCAGTGCGGGTGCGCATGTTGAGCCCATAGAGCTCGGACATCTCATGTCCGCAGGTGACAAGAACGTCTCGCCTGTTAAGGGCACTCTGAATCTTGAGTTCGTCAGCGGGGTCGTCGACGCTGTACGCGCCGGAAGCCACGATGACCTCGGCACCGTCGGCCAAGAGTTCGTCGGCTGCCCTGTCGACAACTTGTCCGCTCAGGTCCTTCGTATCGAGAAACGTGCACGACGTACGGAGCGACTTCCCGGGAGAAAGCTCGATGTCCGAAATACTCGTCTCCTTGCGAGCGGAGCGGGCATCCGTACCCGTACCCATACCAACGATACCGACATGGGCGACATCACCTTCGAGGAGTGCATTCGTGGCCTGCGTTGTGCCATGCGCAATGAAGGCCACGTCCTCGGGCTCGATGTCACTGTCATGCATCATCTCTTGGATGATTTTCACGATGCCGACAGCAACGCCTTCCTTGTGCGTCGTCGGAATCTTCTTGGCAGCAACGATCTCGTACGTCTCGTTGTCGAGTGCCACAGCATCGGTAAACGTTCCTCCAACGTCAATGCCAATGCGCACTTTCTTGCCCATGTCGTCTCCTGTCGTCCGGTTATCCAGCCATGCGTGGGAAGCCTGGCGCTATCTTTTGCCAAAGGTTGCACGAGCCTCTGCGGGAGTCGCGACCTCATAGCCAATCGACTCGATGAGTTCGCGCAGGCGCTCGACGAGCTGCCAGTTGTGCTTGGCCTGAATGCCGTTGCCGAGGTACCGGCTATCCTCGAAACCAATGCGGACCTCAGCCGCCCCGAGTGCGATAGCACCCGCGAGAAAGTCCCAGCCTTCACGACCAAAATGCGTCACGCCCCACGGATCGCCTTGAGGTAGGAACGATTCGAACGCCAGAAGACCCTTCATCGTTGGCTGCATGCCACCCTTGTGTCCGAAGACGAGATTGTAGAAGCGGGGCGTACTGAAGGGAGCGTCCTGGACAAGACCCTCGACGGCTTGGATCATACCGATGTCAAAAACCTCGATCTCGGGAGCCACGTGCCGCTCATGGGCCTTGCGAGCCACGAAACGAATGTCATCAAACGAGTTTCGATACACGTACTCGCCAAGGTTCGTGGAACCACCGTTGAGCGAGCAACTCTCGACCACATCGAAGTCGAGGGGGTGACATCTCTGCTCCATGGTGAGATCCGAGACACCGCCCGTCGATGCCTGAACTACGAAGTCACGTTCCGCGCGCGCGTTCTCGAAGCATTCGATCATCGGTCCGCAGTCTGCGGTCATGGCGCCACAAGCATCTCGACTATGCAGGTGGCATATGGCAGCACCTGCATCCACGGACCGGATAATGTCCTCCGTAAGCGCATCGTAATCCAGTGGGGCACCGCCCTGCATGGCGGCCAAGGAGATAATGACCTTCTGTGACATGCTAACCCTCCAATTCCGCAACGACATCTCTCAACGTGTCCTCTGTCCCAACATTGCCTGGGAAGATGAGATAGGGCAGGCCGGGGAACCGAGTCCCCTGCAGCGCACGCCACACCGGAACACCAGCGCTCATCTGACCGAGAACAAGCGCCTCGCGGATACCGAGGCCTTTTGTTGCAATGTCACTCGAGGTGATACCTCCCTTGGCGACGAGATAGCGCGGACGCGTTTCGAGCCTGGCGACGATCGAGGTGAGGCCCTGCGAAACCATCACCGACAGGGCGAGCTTCTGTTCCTTCGTGAATCCCTCAGGTGCCACGAGCTCGCGCGTCGTATAGATAACGGTCGTCCTCCCAGACGACAAGGCATCCTCGCACATACCAACGAGTCTTTCGATCTCCTCATTGTGCGAGCTGACTTCCATAAGCCGATGGACATCGAGTTCCGCATACATCAGCTGTGGAAGTGCCACGCAAAGCCTCTCCAGTTGGCTCGTCGAGAGCTTGATGTGCGATCCGACAACCACAAGACCGCCATGTGCGTTGTGGGAAGCGTCCACGACATCGGTACGCATAAGCAGGGGACGATCGGAGATGTTGCCGAGCACCTTTGGCAGGCTCGCGGCTGAACGGCAGATGAAGCGTTTTCCTATCGCGCGTGCGCGAGCGAAACAGGTCGCGAACACCTTGAGGTCGGTGTAGTCGACCGCGTTCACAATGATCTTTCCGAAGTCATGGCAGGCAACAAGTTTGGCAGTGATGCTGTCGAGATCGAGGGCTCGCAGCTCCTCGAGTGTTACCGAGGTACAGTTCGCAGCGCCCACGCGACCGCCACTCTTCTCCACCACGTAATCAATGAGATTGGACGCTCGATATCCAAAGGTAGCGTCATGGGCAAACTCAGTGTCACCCACTGGAACAAGCTTGTCTCCTTGGCGCAGATAGTGCACGTCGTTAACGGTATAGCGGCCGCCCTCAAAGAACGCCGGACAGATTACCTCACCATCGATCGGTACACCAAACTCGGCCTCGAGGGTTTCGCACAGCGTCTCATCCTCAAGAGGATAATGCCCTCTCAAGGTGGAGTCACCACGGGAGATGATAGTGAAGTCTCGCCGTGCCTCCCGCGCAGCCTCGGCGACGCGATGCGCAATTTGACGATGGACCTCAGCGGTATGCTCCGCAGAGAAGCTCCGCGAATTCGTGAGGACAAAGAACAGGTCGTCACCGGTCGAGAAGGCACGCTTGAACGTCTCTGGCTCCCAATCACTGTAGACGCGCACGTCATGCACCGTCTGCGTGCCCGTAGGGTCATCATCGAGAACGACCACCGCATCCCCGAACGTGCCATACCCTGCACGCCACAGCTCATCCGCCGCCGCGCTGTTGGGATTTGTCATGGAAAGCCATTCATCTACGCTTCTCACCTAGAACTCACCCCATCTATGGCATGAAGGGCAACGGGCAGCCAGACGCGCATCTCGCCTTCGCCACGGTTGTCCCACGCATAATAGGGAACGAGACGCGCCTCGATGCGCTCGAGTGGATCTGCGCAGAACGTATGATAGAGGCCATCTCCCTTTTCGCCTTGGCGAGCAAGAACGCTGCCGCGCAACGTCATGACACGCCTGCCAGCGATAACGTCCTCGACGGGTTCAAAGTCAACCGTAGGATCGATGAGGCATTGGTCAAGCGAGTCAACATCACAGTCCGGCGTCTCCATGCAGTAGACAAGCGGGCCACGCTCGACGGCGACCTGATTGCAGTCTTCCTCGACATACGAGTGGGCACAGGTGAGTCTTGCAGGCATATCAAACTCGATTGAAATCTCGGCATAGGTGATACCCGCGGGCAGGGTTACGGCACGATAGCCCGCATCCTCGTCGGTAAGCCCAACGGTAGAGTCGCCAACCGTCAGCCGTCCGGTCTTCATCCAGCTTGGGATGCGGAGCATGACGTTGAAGTCCTGCGGGGCGGCAGAGACGGTCACCTTGAGTGTCACCGTGCCACCGAAGGGATAGTCGGTCACCTGCTCCACGTCGAACTCGGCACCACACGCAAGGCACACGTGCGCCGCATTCGATCCATAGAGCCCCACGTAGAGGCTGTCATCGGAGACCAGATAGCCATACTCGCTTGACTCGGCGAGCAGCCGTGCCAGGTTCGGCGGGCAACAGAAGCTTGAGATGTACCCCGCGCGGGTGAGTGGCCAGATGAGCTCATAGGGCAACCCCTTGGTGCGGCGCAGCATGTTCTGGTAGAAAAACCTGTCTCCATCAAGGTTTATCGCGGCAAGGTTTACGTTGAGCATCATGCGCTCGAGCACGTCGAAATACTCGGCTTTCGGGTCGAGCTGGAACATGCGGTATGCCCACATGACGCCGCCTATGCTGGCGCACGTTTCGTTGTAGGCGGTTATGTTCGGAAGCTGGTACTCATAGCCGTAGGCCTGATGAGTCTTGGAGTCTACCCAGAAGTTTCCGTAGGGCGACGCTCCGTTGTACACAGCTCCGCAGCCGCCCGTAAGGTAGAGTTTTCTGTCAACGAGATTACGCCACATGCGACTGACGACATCTCGATCCCTCTCGTCGCCCGTCTCCATGTACAGGTCAGCGACACCAGCATAGAGATAGTTCGCCCGAACCGCATGCCCTTCAATCTTGTCGTGTTGCCACAGCGGAAAACGGTCCTGGTTATCAGCAGTGCCTTCCTTGACACGATCCCGAAGCCGAATGGCAAGCTCGGCGGTCTTGAGATAGCTCTCATTGCCAGTCGCACGATAGAGTTCGATAAGACCCATGTAATGAGACGGGCAAACGGCAGTCTGGACCTCGCCCGATTGCTCGAATCCCCTATACATCCTCGCGAGATAGTCTGCGGCACGCTCTGCCACCTCAAGGAAGTCCATCTTGCCCGTAATGCGATTATGCAAGCTCGCCGCAGTGCAGAGATGTCCGAAGTTGTATACCTCGAAGTCATTGATGTCCCCGAAGCGAGTTGCACTGCCCCCCTGAAGTTCTCCGATGATCTGTTTCGTGGAGAGGTAGCCATCGCTTTGCTGGCACCGTGCGATGAGGCCGATATAGTCGTCGACGGTCTCCCAAAGTGCCGCGTCATCATGCTTTGCGGCCGAATAGATGGCAGCCTCGAGCCACTTGTAGAAATCACCATCACCAAAGTCCGTGCCGCCGAACGTCCCCTCGGCGTCACCGGAGCAGACGCGGAAGTTCTCAACGATGTGGCTCGTCTCAGCCGACTCGAAGCATCTGCGAATATGGGGAATGGTGCTCTCGTGGCAGACGGCGTCCTCCTGCGCCCAGAGACCGTCACCGGTCCAGCAAACCTGGTCCCAGGAAAGGGGAGACACCTTAGCATATGGGGACCTTCGCGTATCAGTCAGCACAGCCCTACTCCCCTCTGACGCCAAGTTCGTCAAGTGCACACGCGAGTGCCTTTGCACCGAAGCGCGGACTCGAAAGCGTGGGAATGCCGGTCTTTTCCTGGATGTACTCTTCGCAATAGGCCATGGAACCCTGCGCGAGAACCAGAACGTCAACCGTATCCCTGAGTTCCTCGGCCTTCGCAAGCATCACCCGACGGAATTCGACCTGGTCGAGACCAAACGCCCCGTCAATGAGTCCCTCGACGAGCACGGGGTGCCGATTGATGGTACGCGCAGCACGGGCAATCGTGTGCATCGTAGGATCAAGCGTGGTCGGAAGCGTTGCGAGCACGCCGATCCGCATTCCTGACCGCGCGGCCTCGAAACACATCTCCTGGTCAATACGAACGATTGGGACGCCGAGATACTCGGCCATGTCTTGGACCGAGTCGGCCACTTCTCCCACAGAGGAGCAGATGTTGAGGATCGCCTGGGCACCATCCTGCACGGCCTCAAGGTACATGCCGATAAGACGAGCGGCAGGTCGTGCGGTGACATAGCCGCTGTCGCGGACATCAGCCAGAATCGAGGGGTCTTGATAGCTAAGGAGCTCAACGTCGCCGAGAACCGCACGAACCTCTCTTTCGACAAGTTCGACGAGTTCCGGGGTTGTGCTCGTATAGACAAGTGCGACCTTTGTCATCTGATGAACCTTCTCCTTCATAGCGCCATCCACCCACTTTGTGTGCAATGCCATAGTTGTGACACAAGAAAGTATTTCAAGAAACATTTCTTTGTACAGCGAGAACTGGACTTTGGTTAGCGAACGGTCGTTTTGACGCCATGGACGGCACAAATCTTGTTGGTCCCCTATGCAATCACACACAGAACATAGAAGTCACCCTGTAATTCGTCCATTTCATAAAAACTCCCCTGCCGTTTCCACATATGAGAAACCTCTCCACCACAGAGAGGCACTGTAGCTCGCGTCCACTCGTGTACTTGAAACATTTCCTTGTTTCGTTTCTATAGGCGCCTAGAAACCTCACAACCAAAGAGATGNAGNNCACCGTGTACATGGTGCTCTGTCCCGTCAGGCAGCACAATTCTCGCCAAGACGTCCTCGGGAAGCACCACGGTAAGGGAGAAGGCCCCCTTCTCGACCCTCCACGACACAGCGATGCGGCCCTGTGGCGAGTCAAGAGAACACTGAGCCCACTCAAGGCCTTCGGCTGGACGTGGTCGTATGAGAACCTCGGCATATCCCGGCCGTGCCGGAGCTACGCCTCCTATGGTCTGGTATATCCAGTCGCAGACGGCTCCCAGGGCATAGTGGTTAAATGACGTCATCTGACCCGGATTGATTCTGCCGTCCGGGAGCATGGAATCCCAACGCTCCCATGTGGTTGTGGCCCCCATGCGCACGGGATAAAGCCAGGAGGGGCATTCGTCCTGAAGGAGCATGCGGCATGCGTCGTCATGATGGCCCGTCTCGGACAGGGCCCATGTGACATACGGCGTTCCAGCAAAGCCCGTTGAGACATGGAAGCCATCTTCGTGGACGAGCTCCACAAGCCTCTCGCCGGCCAACGTGCGATCGGTGACATCGAGAAGATCGAAGTGAATCGCAAGCGCATAGACGGTCGGACAATCGGATGCAATCCGTCCCCCGTCAACATAGCGCGTCCTGAACGCAGAGAGCACACGTGCTGAGAGCCCGCGCCAGTGATTCTCGTCCTCCTCCATTCCGAGAACGCTTGCCGCCTCTGCGGCGAAACATGCGCTGTGGTAGAGACAGGCCTGGGCGACTACGTAGCGGTCGGCACGAGCATCGGCCGGGTCATCAGGAGGCGCTGTAGGATCGAGCCAGTCTCCAAACTGGAACCCGCGGTGCCAGAGCCCGTCCGCATCAAGCTCGCGTTCGATGGACTCAAGATGCAGCACCATCGCGGGATAGTGAGAGCGTAGAGCATCGACGTCACCATAGGCGTGCCAAAGCGCTTCCGGCACCCATACAGCGGCATCCCCCCAGATTGCGGTCGGCCCGGTCACCCACTCGAGAACATTGTCGGGTGGATCGAGCTTCACGATGTCGGGCACGACCATGGGAACGAACGCACCGACGCTATGACGCGTCTCGGCAAGCAGGTCGAGGAGCCACTTGTGAAGAAAGTCCGCACAATCGAACTGGAAGCAGGCGGTTGGGGCGTAGACCGCAATGTCGCCGGTCCACCCTTCGCGCTCGTCACGCTGGGGACAGTCAGATGGGATGTCGAGGAAGTTACCCCGCTGACTCCATGCCGAGTTGTCGACGAGCCGATTGATTCCCTCGTGAGAACATGAGAACCATCCGGTACGCCTGATGTCGGAATGGACCACTACGCCTTCGAGGTCATGAGGTTCAATCTCTCCTGGCCAACCGGATATCTCAGCGAAACGAAACCCATGAAACGTGAACGTGGGCTCGAACTCGTCATCGCCGCCAGAGAGCACGAAGCGGTCGGTCGCCTCTGCCCAGCGCAGAGGCCGGGTGCCCAGCTCGCTTCCTTCGATAACTTCAGCATGCCTGATCGTAATGACATCCCCGGCACGTCCGTGCACGGAGAGGCGAAGCCATCCCACGAAGTTCTGGCCGAAGTCCACAAGCGTCTTGCCTGCAGGCGAGGTCCAGATACGCACGGGATGAACCTCGCCCATTCGCTTGACGAAAGGCCCTACATGGGGAACGAGCGTGGAGGTGTCAAGGGACGCGATGCGCGTTCCAAGCGGCCGTTCATGCCCACGGACACGCGCGTCAATGGTTTCGCCGTTATAGATGCTGTTCCGCGTGATGCAGCTCGTGGTCGCCCACCACTCGGGCGAAGTGACAATGATGCACTCGGCCCCATCCTCGAACGAGATGACGAGCGCGGCGAGAAGTGCAATCTCAGGACCATAGTCGCTACGTTGCCGCTCAAACCCGAACTTTCCCCGATACCAACCATTGCCGAGCGTCACCGCAATACGCACCAGACCACCACCGGCAACCACCGCATCCGTGACGTCAAAGTCCTGGACGCGAAGACGCCACTCGTACGATGTCCAGCCAGGGTTGAGCACTGAGTTCGTGACCTGCATTCCATTGATGCGTGCCTCATAGAGGCCGTGCGCCGTCACGAGCAGACGGGCATACGCTATGTCGGATCTCTGAAGCTCCCGATCGGTTCCGAGAATGATTGCGGCCACACCGTCCGTATCGGCCGTGATGGGAACCGCGTCTCCCATATATGTCTCTATTTCGTGCTGCGTCACCATACGCTTCATCCGTCCCATCTCGCATGGCCCGAATCAACCTGTCGAGCAGCCGAGAAGCTAGACCCTACCGAGTCCGATCGTGCACTCCACCGCATGCGCCCAGCCGGCACGCGCACGGCCGACACGCCCTGGTGGCTCACGTGGCGCATAGGCCGCTCTCGCCTCGTCCTCGGGCGTCTCGTCGAGAATCCCCAGGGCAAGGGCTGCGACACGTCCCACGCCAACGCCGCTCATCTCCTGTATCGCAGGTACCATAACATGACAGCCCAAGAAGTCAGCCTGACACTGCATGAGGTATGCGTTCGCAGTTGGCCCACCGTCTGCACGCAGAACATCAAGAGGCGCATCAAAATCTTTACACATTGCGTCGACGATATCAGCGATCTGGTGGGCGATGCACTCGATGGCAGCGCGTACGACCTCGGGACGCCCCGTCGTCCGGGACATGCCGCACAGCATCCCCCGGGCACCGCTCTCCCAATAGGGAGCACCGAGACCCGTGAAGGCTGGCACGAGATAGAGCCCATCGTCCTTGGTAGCCATGCCGCACAGCGACTCGACCTCGCCAACGGAGGAGATGAGGCCGAGATCGTCCCGCAGCCATGAGATGACGGCCCCCGTGTAGTTCACATTGCCTTCAAGCACGTAGTCCGTACGACCACGCATGCGCCAAGCAAGAGAGGTTGCCAGACCGTGAGAGCTGCGGACGAGCCGATGTCCCGTGTTGAGCATCACGGATGAGCCAGTGCCATAGGTTGCTTTCGCTCGACCAGCGCAAACGCATCCCTGCCCAAATAGGGCAGCATGAGAGTCGCCAAGAACGGCATGGATGGGCACCTGCCGCGGCAGCACCCTCTCCAAGTCAGTCATACCAAAGAGCGCATCAGAGTCCGTCACCTGGGGAAGGCTCTCAGATTGGATGCCGAATTCCTCGCACAGGTGAGGTGCCCATTCGAGCCGTTCGATGTCGAACAGTTGGGTTCTGCTTGCATTGGAGTAGTCGCAGCGAAACTCCCGGCCCCCTGTGAGCTTCCATATCAACCACGCATCAATGGTCCCGAGTCTCAGGTCACCATGGTCCTGGAGTGCCACGGCAGCGTCAACGTTCCTCAGCACCCATGCCATCTTCGATGCGGGATAGTAGGGAGAGAGCGCGAGGCCGGTACACGAATGAACCTCGTCGGCAAGACCCTCTCTGTTCGAGAGTTGCTCGCATATCTCGCGCGCACGAACACAATGCCACACGATGGCATCACAGATTGGACGGCCAGTCGTAGCGTCCCATGCGACGGTGGTCTCACGTTGATTTGTTATGCCAATGCCCTCTATGTCTTTGGCATCGACCCCTGACTCCGCAATGACCTGCTTAGATGCCGTGATGACGTTCCCATAGATTTCCTCGGGGTCATGGGAGACCCACCCGTGGGCATCGACGAGCTGCTTGTGAGCAACATCCCGTCGACACACAAGGCTGCCATGAGCGTCAAGCAACATGGCCTTTGTGCCCTGCGTTGACTGGTCGATGGCAAGAACGAGCCGACGGGTGCCCATGCTAGGCTCCCGCCCCACCAAGGACCTCGATCGCGACAGAGGCTATGCCTGCCATATCAAGGCCATAATGCGCAAACACCTCGGCCGAGGTGCCTGTTACGACAGGGCTGTCGGGAAGGGCAAGGCTTTTCACGGGCTTTGGGCACTCTTCCGCAACAACCTGTGCCACTCGCGAGCCAAGGCCCCCATACGGACTTGCCTCTTCGACCGTGAGAACCGCCTTCGCGCGCGACGCAGCCCGAAGCACGGCGTCCCTATCAAGCGGCTTCACGCAGTACATGTCGAGCACGGAGGCCGCAATACCCTCATGTGCGAGCAGGTCGGCCGCATCGATTGCAGGACGCACCATCTCACCGCAGGCAATAATGGCGATGTCTGTGCCTTGACGTAACCACGTAGCACGATTCATCTCGAACGGACAGTTGTCTTGGGAGTAGACATCGGGTACCGCGCTACGACCTACGCGCACGTAGGCCGGCTTATCATCCTCGAGTAGAGTTTCGACGAGCCGCGCCGATTGAAAGCGATCACTTGGAAGATACACGCGCATGTTGGGAATCGCACCTATGGCAGCTATGTCCTGGACCGAGTGGTGACTCATACCTAGTGCGCCATAGCTTACTCCGCCCGAGACGCCGATGAGCGTCACGTTGGTATCTGAGTAAGCACAGTCGACCTTGACCTGCTCGTAACTACGTGTGGAGAGAAAGCTGGCGGGACTTGCAACGAACACCTTCTTCCCACAGCTCGCAAGCCCAGCGGCCATACCCACGAGATCCTGCTCGGCAATGCCCGCCTCGACGGACTGTTCGGGGTAGGCGGCAAAGAACGGGGTCATCGATGCCGAGCCGCGCGAATCGCTGCAGAGAACCACGATGTTCTTGTCGTCGGCGGCCTTATCGAGAAGCACATCGCAGATGGCTTGCTTGTTTGGAATCCTATTCGGCATGTGAAGCGGCCTCCTTCCGGGCGGCGAAATCCATGGAGATGCGTTCGTACTCCTCGGTCGTAGGCAGATGGTGATGCCAGGAGGCCTTGTTCTCCATGACGGAGGACCCATAGCCCTTCGTGGTGTTCGCAATAATCACCGTAGGCTTGCCCTTGGTCTCGGCAGCAAGGGAGAACGCCGCGTCGAGAGCAGAAATGCTGTTTCCTGGAATAGAGAGGACGTTCCATCCAAAGGACGCCCATCGCTCCTCTTGTGAATCCTGTCTCATGACCTCTTCGGTCGGACCGGATATCTGCAGGCGGTTGCGATCGACCACGGCGCACAGGTTGTCGAGAGCGTACATGGAGCCACTCATGGCCCCCTCCCATACGGAACCCTCAGCAAGCTCCCCATCACCCATAACCACATAGGTGCGATAGTCGAGATCATCCATACGGGCAGCAAGGGCCATGCCCACCGCGACGGGCAGGCCATGGCCGAGCGATCCGGAGTTCATCTCGATACCAGGCAGTTGGTTGTTGGGGTGCCCGATATAGGGTGAACCGAATTGGGAGAAGCGCGCTTTCACATCATCGAGCTCAAGAAAGCCGCTGTGACACAGGATGGAATAATACGCCTCCATTGCGTGACCCTTCGAAAGGATGAAGCGGTCACGACCGGGGTCGGCAATTGTTTCGGGCGCAACACGCAAATGACGTTCGTACAGGACCATGAGCGTGTCAATGACGCTCATATCGCCGCCGATATGCCCTCCACCACCAGCCATGATGATGTCAAGTGCATCCTGCCGCAGATCCCAACGGAGAAGCTCCAACTCACGAGTTGACTGCACGCTATTCACCCCTCAAATATGCTTTGACATCTTCCTCGATAGGATCGTAGAGGTCGGGTGCCACGCCGATGTACTTGCACGCTTCATAGAGGACAGGTACGACGTCCTTGTGAATGCCCACGCAGTGATGTATGTAGGGACCCTCGACGATCTTTGCCTCAAGTCGCCTTATGTTCTGCACGCGAACCCACAGATAGGTACCCATACAGGTAGGACCGTCGATGCCTTCGGCATTCCCGAGAAGGAGTCTGTACTCTCCATTGTCGCCGTCAAAGCGGCAGAGGGTGACCTGCCCATGTCTCGCCTCGGCCGTAAGCGCCCCAGGATAATCGAACGCAAGCGGGTAGGTGATCCTCGGCTTCTCCCTAGCAACAGAGCATGGCCATGGACCACAGTGCTGGAGCAACTCTCCGTTGGGATCATCTGGGTCGCGAATGGTCCAATCGGCAAAGAACGAACGGGTCGTCCCCATGCCAGCTGCCTCTACCATAAGTGCCGTCACAGCTCCGTGAATATCGGCCTCACAGACGATGGGAATGCCGCGCTCGTTAAGAATCGCATTGGCAGCGCATGGCATGATGCCAAGCTCGCCCTGGAGCGCATTCCAGCACTGGATAGCACCGGCCTGACATTGGTATCTGTCAATAAGTCGCTGCAGAGCGACAGCCAAGCCAGCGATCGTGGTGAGCTGCTCGTCGCTAACATCGACCACCATGGTTTTACGCATGGAAGCGATGGTCTCGTTCACCTCATCCCCATCGGCTATAGATTGTCTAACCTCGTCCGTGAGTTCTGGTAGTGGAACGGGAGCAAGCTCGATACCAAACCGCTCAAGCAGCTCTCCTTCATTGCACATCGTGGAGGTAAAATCATGAGGTCGGGGGCCAATCTGCATGATGCGCATATGGCGGAATGTCTTCACAACATTGCAGACGGCAATGAAATCGCGAATGCCCCGTTCGAAGACGGGATCGGAAAGACGGCTGTTGGTGAGATAGGTGAAGGGTACCTGATAACGACGAAGCATCTTGCCGGTCGCAAACAGACCACACTGCGTGTCGCGGAGGCGAGTACCATCTGCCTCAGGACGCTCGTCGAGTGGGCCCCAAAGAAGGACAGGAACGCCCAGGTCGCGAGCGAGACGCGCGCAGATGTACTCAGTGCCGAAGTTGCAGTGAGCAAGTAGAAGTCCGTCGATCTTCGCGGCACGAAACTTCTCGACGGCAAGGAGCCTGTCGTTCTCGTCGTAGAGCAGGCCTTCGGCATTGATGTCATCGATGTCGACGAAGTCAACACCTAGTTCACGCAGCTTGTCGGCCGTAAGGTTTCGGTACTTTATGGCATCAGGCGCAGAAAAGACATTTCTGCGTGTGGGAGCATAACCTAGCCTAATCCTATCCATATATGCTTTCCTTCCTTAGGTATTTTGCTCGGCGAAACCATCCGTCAAGCTGGGTGGCGTCTTCCCTTATATGAGTCTTTGCAGACCGGACCATATCGTACAGAAAGTATTTCTAAAAACGTTTCGTTTCAAGCGGAAAATAGTTTTTGCCCACGAATGGTCGCATTTGTCACCTGAATGGATAAGTTGTGAGAGAAATCTATCCTCTAAGAGCCGTAAACCACCAGAATGAGCGTATGGGGAACCGACATTACATATAGCTCCGAACGCTTGCCCGTTCAACGAAGTTCGTGCTCACCTGTACCTTACGTGTGTAGTGCTGTGGATCTGTCATAGACTCCATAAGCATGCGAACCGCAAGCTGTCCTATCTCTTGTTTGGGCACATGAATCGTCGTGAGAGGCGGATTGGAAAAAGAGCTGAAGGCTAAGTCATCAAATCCGATGATGGATACATCATCGGGAATGGAATAGCCTGCCTCGTTGAATGCACGAAGCGCCCCGACCGCCAGTACATCGTTGTCAGCAAAATATGCCGTCGGCATCTCAGTCGAAGGATGGTTGCCAAGCCACGTGCACATATCAGCATGTGCGCGTTCGAGAGTCGTTCCGAGCGTTACGCAGCGTGCCGGATCAAATGTGATGCCAGCGGCCTCGAGAGCCCTTCTGTACCCTGCCTCACGATACTTGAAATTTTGAATTCTGAAATCACCTGCAAGATATCCGATGGTCCGATGTCCCCGTGACACGAGATAGCTGACTGCCCGAAATGCTGAATCTTCGTTTGCTATGGTGACGGCATTGAAATAATGCCTGTCACTCCAACTGTCAAGCAGCACAAGCCTGTTCTCAGCCTCGGAGAAATCGTCAAAGTCATCCTCTCCGAGTTCCGTACCAAGAAGAAGGATAGCTCCCGACGCATCACTACAAAGCTCGTCCACCCGCTTGCGATATGCCGCGCCGGCCGCGATGTCAAGATGAACGAAGGTTGTCTGCAAGCCGAATTGACGCGCTTGTTTCTCAACTCCTTCGATGACGGCGGGGTGGAATGTGCTCTCGTCAATAATCGCGCCGTTCTTGCGAGCAACCACGAACCTGACCTGGTCAAGATGCTCGGTACGCTGATATCCAAGATCACGTGCAGCTTGGATGATGATGTCGGCCGTCTGTTGGCTCACGCCTGCACGATGGTTGAGCGATTTCGAAACGGTAGCCGGTGAGAAACCGGTTTTGCGACTAATCTCTCGTACGCTGATCTTATTCATACCGTCCTCGCCTGAATCACTCCACTTGTCGGTCAAACGACTAGCGCTGCAAACGCGTAAGTCAGACTCCCCGCGACAGACACAATAAAGAAATCTTTCGTAGCTGTTTCGTTTCTATAGTACCCCAAGAGAACGCACAGGGGTGGACCACTCTTAAATGAATGGCAGACGGCATGAGAAATGGCCTTAGCATATGCCGAGGATTCCCCGTGCGCCAAGCAGAGTCACAAGACAGAGGCCCTCCCCATGCGATGCCAGCATCCCGCTCCCAATAGATGCATGACGAGTAAGCGTCAACGCTTCGATGATGACTCTTGACATGTGTCCACTTCCATAGGTATGATTTGTATAACTTAACCCACTTTTATTACCAAGAGAGGAACACGGATGGGTTTCCCGGAGGGTAAGTACGCGTGGACGGTGACGGTCGGCGAGAAGGGACAGATCGTGATCCCCAAGCAGGCGAGGGACGTCTTCCACATCTCGCCGGGAGACACCCTGCTTCTCCTGGGCGACGAAGAGCAAGGCATAGCCATGCCCCCAAAGTCCAAGATGGCACAGGTGGCGGACCTGTTGTTCGGAAACGGAGGTGAGCNGCAATGAGCATGGCACTGGAGGTAACCGACCTGTGCAAGGACTATCCCACCTTCCACCTGCGAAATGTCTCGTTCTCTCTTGAGGAGGGCTCGATCATGGGCCTCATCGGGCGCAACGGCGCCGGAAAGACGACGACCCTGAAGTCGCTTCTGGGTCTCGTCCGACCCGCCTCAGGCCGGATTTTGTTCTGGGGAATGGACTTCGCAGATCACGAAGCCGAGATCAAGCAACGAATTGGTTACGTCGTTGGCGGCACCAGCTACTACCAGCGCAGAAAGATTGGCGAGATNGCCCATGTGACCAGACTTTTCTATCAGAACTGGGATGACGGGCAGTATCGGCACTGTCTCGACGAGTTCTCGCTCGACGAGAACAAGTGCCTGTTGGAGCTCTCGGAGGGAATGAAGGTCAAGTTCAACCTCGCCCTGGCTCTGTCGCACCATGCTGAGCTGCTGATCCTCGACGAGCCGACCAGCGGACTGGACCCAGTGTCCAGGGAGGAGCTCCTCGAGCTCTTCATGGACCTCGTCGACCGCGGCGCGACAATCCTCTTCTCCACGCACATCATCTCCGACCTGGAGAAGTGCGCTGACGGCATCACCTATCTGCACGAAGGCCGGGTTCTCACGTCCGAGGGACTGTCGACCTTCCGGGAGAAGTACCGGCTTGTGACCCATGCGGACGATCTTTCTGACACGCAGAAGGAAAGGGTTCTCGGCATTCGCCGGAACCGAGAGGGCCACACTGCCCTGATCCTCAAAGAGGATGTCTCCGCGTTTACTGAGCTATCACCCGACATCCCAGACTTGGAGACGATCATGTCCCATTTGGAGGCAGAAGAATGAAGACACTGCTCAGGAAAGAGATGACACTCACCGCCGCACCCATCACCTACTTCTTCATCGCTTTCGCCGTCATGACGATGTTCCCGGGATACCCGATCGTCATGAGCGGGTTCTTCACGTGCCTGGGAATCCTCTACACGTTCCAGTTCGCGAGGGAGTACAACGACATCCTGTACACGGCGCTTCTCCCGGTGAGCCGCGACGACGTGGTTCGGGCCAAGTTCGCCTTCACCGTGTGCATCGAGGCGATGACGTTCCTCATCACCATCATCCTCGCGATCGTTCGCATGACGGCGCTTGCCAATGTGGAGCCCTATGCGAGCAACCCCCTGATGGGCGCGAACCTTGCCTTTCTCGGGTACGTCCTCATCGTGTACGCCCTCTTCAACACGGTGTTCCTCTCCGGTTTCTTCAAGACCGCCTACAAGTATGGCAGGCCGTTCATCGTGTTCTGCGTGGTGTCCTTCGTCGTCGCCGCCGTGGGCGAGGTCCTACCACACCTGCCCGGTCTGGGTGCGCTTGGTGCGACGACCGCGGAACCGCTGCAGGGTGTGGTCTTGGCTGTGGGAATCCTGTCGTTCGCACTCGGGACCGCCTGCTCCTTGAGGGCGTCCATGAGAAGCTTCTCGCGAATCGACCTCTGAGGGTACCGTACCCTTGTCCATGCCTGCTGATTCCACACCTACGAAGGGAGACCCCTCGATGTTCAGATATGTTCACACCGACATCATCGCGAAGGATGCGGACCGGTTGATAGCCTTCTACAAGAAGGCGCTGCATTGCCGAAGCATCGGGGAGACGCGTGACCTTCGAGGGCCATGGCTCGATGGAATGACCGGCCTGCATGACGCGCACATAACGGGCGAGCACCTTCTCCTGCCCGGGTACGGAGATGACCACCCGACCCTGGAGATATTCTCCTATGACGAGCTGAGGGAGGCCGTTCCCGCCGAGATCAACCGACCAGGCCTTGCCCACATGGCCTTCGAGGTCGATGACGTCCGGGAGACCTTGGGACAGATCATCGCCGCAGGGGGCAGCCGCCTGGGAGACGTGGTCACGGCATCGTACCCCAACGACGTGGAAGCCACCTTCGTGTATGCAAGAGACCCGGAGGGAAACATCATCGAACTGCAGAGCTGGTGCTAGCCGGGCGTCCCACCTCTCAGCAAGATTTGCATCATCTACAATGATCAGACGTCCCGTCGCCTCTTACCTGGAGCCCTGATACCCCGTGTCACCACTTTCCAGTGAGCTCGAATACCTCTCCTGCAGAGACTGGCGCCTNGCGCACCTGATNGATTTCGTCGGACCCATCGTCCGTCACAACGACGAGACGGCCTTCTCGTTCTTGGCNCNATCCATCGTCGNACAGATGCTCTCGCTCAAGGCCGCNGCAACAATCGAGTCCCGTCTGCTTGAGCTCTGCAANGGAACCCTGAGTTTCGCATCGGTAGCCGAATGCACCGTCGACGAGATTCGAGCCATCGGNATCAGCTCACGGAAGGCCAGCTACCTNCTCGACCTCGCGACGNCATCTACCGAGGAGGACTTGGCCNCCCTGTCCTCGCTATCGGATGATGGCGTCCGCGAGGCGCTCGAGCGGCACAGGGGGATCGGCAGGTGGACGTCGAACATGTTCCTGCTGTTCTTCCTGGATAGGCCCGACATCCTCCCCGTCGAGGACGTCGCTTTCCAACAGGCCTTCCGGTGGCTCTATGACGGTGCGCCGGTAACGAATCCAGACGTCGAACGCGCCGTCTGCGGTCTCTGGCACCCCTTTGCCTCCCTGCCGGTCCGCTACCTCTATCGGGCGCTGGACCTAGGACTGACGAGACAAGGGCCCTCTCGAGAGGTTCTCGGATACTGAATCTGCGTAACCACGGCACCAGCGGGCCACGAACATGGGGCAACGCTCACACATGCATGTCCCGCACGGCCGAGAAAGCAACAGCCCACCATACGGCTTCTAGAACCGCACGACCTTGGGCCCTGCCTCAAATGACGAGAAGGTGGCAGTCGCATTCGTGAGGTAGAAGACCACGGTGTTACCGTCGCCTGCCGCATACATGCGCTTGAGATCGGGAAATGCGTCGAGAAGCGCCTGCTGCGCCTCGACGCGCGGATCCTCCACGAGTGTCGCAGCGACACGAAGCCATGTCCCATCCCCAAAGCCGCATATCTCGACCTTCGGGTTGGCAACGATCTGCCTATAGACCTCCTTCACCTTGCCCGTCTGCAGATAGATGCGCCCCTCGAACTCGCAGACAGCGCCAAACGGACGGACGCGCGGCTGGTCGCCATCCTCCGTTGCAAGATAGAACGCGGGAAGGGAACGGAGAAACTCAAGAACCTCGTCCATGTGATGACCCCTTTCGTCATGAGCCGCCGAGATGCACGGCGGTCTCGCTGCCACGATCAGACCACAGCTCGATGATCTTATGCCCACCTGTTCCCTCTTACCCATGCTGCACGACATGAATCGTCACGTCCGCAGTCGCAGGCCCTCATGGGCTATGCTCTTGCCACGAACCGCTCTCATGATCTTTCGGAGATGACGTCACGTGACCAAGGCCTATCGTGTGTATCAAGTTGACTCGTTCACCACCGAGCGCTTCCGTGGCAACCCCGCTGGTGTCGTCCCGAATGCCGACGGGTTGGAAGACGCCCAGATGCAGGCGATCGCACGGGAGATGAACGACTCGGAGACCGCCTTCGTCCTCTCGGAGTCCGAGGGGCCGCGCGAGCAACGCGACTATGACGTCCACGTGCGGTTCTTCACACCGACATGCGAGGTGCCGATCTGCGGCCATGCCACCGTGGCCGCCCACTACGTTCTTGCGACGGAGCGACACGCACCGATGCACTCCCGCATCGTCCAGCGCACCGGAGCGGGCATCCTGCCAGTCGACGTCGACCTCGTGGGAGGCAGGTATCGTGTCACCATGACGCAGGGGAGACCCGAGGTGGGTGACGGGCTGCCTGCCGAGATCCGTTCGCGAATCGCCAAGGCCATCGGGCTGGACACGGCCGACCTCAGAGACGACTGCCCCATGGCCGTCTCCTCCACCGGCCACTCCAAGGTAATGGTGGGCATCCGCAGCCGCGCGAAGCTCGACTCCCTCAAGCCGAACCTCATGGCACTCGCAGACATCTCCGAAGACATCGGCTGCAACGGCTACTACCCATTCACGCTCGACCCGGGAGAGGACCCCATGGTCCATGGGCGCATGTTCGCCCCAGCCATCGGAATCGTCGAGGATCCCGTGACGGGCAACGCGAACGGACCCCTCGGCGCCTACCTCGCGCGCTACGGCATCATCCCCGGTATCCCGTGCGACGGAACGTTTTCCTTCCGCATCGCCCAAGGCGAGGCCATCGGGCGTGCAGGCACCATGGAGGTTCTCGTCGACATGCGCGGGGGCGTGCCGAGGACGGTGCAGATCGCCGGCGATGCCACCATAGTCTTCGCCACCACGATGGAACTGTAGGTCTCCTGTCGCTTGAGCGGAGAAACGTTGTTGAGAACCCCGTGCTATAGTTTGTGGGTTTTCGGATAACGAATTCGGGTCGATGCCGTGTGCATGACCCTGGGAAAGAAGTGCACGCATGTCGCTGGAACGCGTTCGGAACTATCTGGTCACACGAGGCATCGATGGCCATCGCATCAAGGAGTTCGATGAGTCCAGCGCGACCGTGGCCTTGGCTGCCGCAGCATTGGGGTGCGCCCCCGAGCGCATCGCAAAGACCCTGTCACTTCTCCTGAATGACCACGCGTTGCTCGTGGTGTGCGCCGGCGATGCACGTATCGACAACCATGCATTCAAGGAGCGCTTCGGCACCAAGGCGCGCATGCTCACACCCGAGCAAGCCATCGATCTGGTCGGACACGCCGTGGGCGGAGTCTGCCCCTTCGCCGTNAAGGATGGTGCGACCGTCTATCTCGATGAGTCCCTGANGAGGTTCCCCACCGTGTTTCCTGCCTGCGGAAGCAGCAACAGCGCCATCGAGCTGACGNTNGCCGANCTCGANGACCTTTCCAACCCCATGGGATGGGTTGANGTATGCAGNGGCTGGCGCGAGATGCCAGAAGCATCCGCCTCGTGATGAGGGNNCGTCAGAACCAGCNCAGGTCATGCCGTCCAACGTCTCAACGTGGCGAGGTGCGCCTTTAGGATGCTCCTAGCCTCATCCTCGGTGTAGGCCGTCCCGTTCGCCGCGTTGAACTCGTCGAGGGAGCGCAGGTTTGCCTCGATCATCTCGTCCAACGTCCGATCGTTCGTGAAGCCACCATCCTGATAGCAGTAGGTGCAGTACTCGGTGTTCAACCCACCGTCGGCGTTGGTGCCAAAATCTGCAAGGTCCCTGAGTGGCATCGCGCAACTTTGGCAGACAAGTCCCGATTGCCCAAGCAGCACGTCCGTCGAGACACCGAGTGTCTTCGAGATGAGTTTTAGCGTATCGACATTGGGGACGGTCTCACCGGTCTCCCAGCGCGACACCGCCTGACGGGTGACGAAGAGCTTCTTCGCCATCGCATCCTGCGTCAGGCCGGCCGTCCTGCGCACCTCTGCAAGCGCGTCCTTTGTCTCCATGTCAGGCCTTCCTCTCAAATGTGACCGTCTCGTTTTTGAGCGATATCTTGCCTACTTGATAGCCGTAGTGCAGGAGCTCTTTCTTGTAGTTCAAGAATGAGTGGTCGATCCTGAACCCGATGATATTCGCCACATCATCGAAGGTCAGGGTGCAGGACCGTTCCCCACGACTCGCAACATGCTCCCACAGAGGGTCATACTTGCTCATCATGTCTCCCGTCAAATGACAGCGGCCTTATCACGCTCATCATATCAGCGACCATGACCATGGGGTAGCAACGCCTTGTTGCGTGGTCGCTGTGCTACGGCATGGCCCACGCCGAAGGGCCGAACACAGAGCGAGGGCTTCCGTATCCCTCGATTCCATGAAGAAACGAAGGAGTCCCCTTGACGACGGCCGACCAGAACACGATAACTATATCGATACGATATATAGCTATACGATATATAGAAAGAAGGAGGCATGCTCGAGTACATCATCCTGGGGTTTCTGATGATGACCAAGGAAAGAAGTGGATATGACCTGAAGCGTTGTATGACGCAGACCACGTCCTACTTCTTCGACGCAAGCTTCGGAAGCATCTACCCGGCCCTGAAGAGGCTCACGCAAAAGGGTCTCGTCACCTTCCGTGAGGATGTGGACGGCGGCAAGTTCAAGAAGGTCTACCGAATCACCGACTCGGGCAGNACCGCNTTCATGCAGTGGGTCGGAGAGCCCATCACCTTCGAGAGGTCGCGACAGGACCACCTGGTACGAGTCTTCTTCTATGAGTTCCTTCCCAGGCAGACGGCCGTCGACAACCTGAAGGACCTGATGCTCCAGGTCACACGCGTCGCGCAAGGGTTGACAGAACAGAAGGGCGAGATGGAGCGAAGATACGACGTACACCAGTTTCCCTATCGATATGCCACCCTGCTCTATGGCGTCGAGTACTACGATCTCGTGCTTCGATGGTGCGATGACCTGATCGATGACCTGAAGAGCGATTCGGCTACGCCTCGTCATGCGGGGCACGAATAGACAGCCAACGGTACAAAGCCATGACATGCAACGACCAAAGGGAGCGATTCACATGAAAGTACTGACAATCCTTGGNGGACCCAAGAAAAACGGCAAGACCGCNACCGCGCTCAGNGCCTTTGAGGAGGANGCGANANCCTGCGGGAACGAGGTGGAGGANCTGGACGTCACCGACTACGCGATACNCGGATGCCTCGGCTGCTTCGCATGCATGGCAAACCAAGGCGAGCCGGGCTGCGTCCAGAAGGATGACGCACGGAAGGTCTTCGAGAAGATGNTNGCTGCCGACNCCGTCGTCATGGCCTCCCCCATCTACTGCTTCTTCCTCTCGTCACAGATAAAACCGCTTATCGACCGGAGCTTCTGCCTCTCCAACACCCCTTTGATGGACGGAAAGCGCATGGCGCTGCTCACGACCTGCGCCGGCGTGACGGAGGGAAACGCGGACCTGGCGCAGGAGTTCTTTCGCAGGGCCTTCGACGGGGAGCACGACGGCTTCTTCCACGGCACGAAACTGGTCGGAGCCTACAACGTCCAGCAGAGCGATGCCCCGGACTTCNCGCGAAGGGCACAGGAGACTGCCGAGGAGATGGCCCACGANCTCTCGAACTTCTAGNGGCAGCGCCTTGGCACCTCTCCGGCGCTTCCTCCAGGGAGGACACGTGCCACATCTCTGCCAACCAACAGAATACGGTGTCNACAAGCCGCCCCTGGTGAGCNTAGAAGAAGCGAGNCTGGGAGGAGGTATGATTCCTCGATNGATTGCATGCAACCAAGCAAAGGGCAGATGATGGTCGAAACGTTCAAGCAGGTTCCTCTCTATCGATTCCGCGGCATGTGCGACCGTCGGTGCGAATCGACAAAGTTTGCCCGTCGNGTGCTCGACTGCGGGGCCGGAGGGGACCAGCCCCCNCTCGCACTCTTCGCCGAAGACGGCTATGAGACGANCGGCGTCGACNCAAGCAAGGCACAGATCGCCCGAGCTGAAGCATANGAGAAGACAAGGGATCTTGATCTTCGTATCGAACTGGGCGACATGCGGCATCTACGCTTCGGGGATGGAGCGTTTCCGTTCTCCTATTCCTACAACTCCATCTTCCATATGCACAAATCCGATGTCGCGGCCGCGGTGAACGAGCTTCTGCGCGTAACACAGCCCGGAGGCCTCGTCTTCGTGAACTTCCTTACCAACAACGACTTCCGCGCTGGTACGGGGAAAGAAGTTGGAGGAGGCGAGTTCGTCCAGGTAGAAGATGGTGTCCCCACCATCCACTCCTACTTCGAACCCAACGAGGCGGAGGGGTTGTTTGGAGGGCTGCACGTCATATACAAGGAGGATCGCACCCTCTGGCGCTACTTCGAAGGCGAGAGGATCAGGCAGGGCTTCGTTGACTATGTGGTAGAGCGGTAACCCTTGCGCCCTAAGGATTGACACCAAAAACGCGCGAACGTCATCAGCAATCACTTGAGGACGACGAGGGTATCACGGGAACCCACAGCTCGAAGTCGCCGTCGACCCTGTCAGGGTATCGTTCGAAGAAGCGGTTGCATCCTTCGTCGACCCCGAGGCCAGCCGCCGGGATGCCATCGGCATAGAAGTCCGTCCACGCCTTGATGATGTCCGAGCCCTTCGGGAAGCGCGCGACGGCCCACGTTGCCTCGGGGATGTCCATCACCGTGGCCCCGAAGGGAACGGAACGTCCTCGGACGGCATGCACGCCGAGCAGGTACCCATAGCTCTTGTGACTTCCGTCCGTATACCATTCGACACCGTAGTAGCCATGCTCGTTCGCTGGACGAACGGCAGCAAGGGACGTATCCCAACCGCCGCGGAAGAAGTCACCATAGAGCGCCGACAGGTCGGCGTCATTGTCCCCCAGCGTCGTCACGGTCGTACACCCGCACACGACGAACGATTCCCTCTCGATGAGTTCGATCTGCATGCTGCTCCCTCACAACCGACGCGAACATGCGCCTGGCCGACCCTCAACCCTTGTCCGACTCTCTCGCCCCAAACCGCATGGGACAGACGCTTCTGCACCGATTGCAGTCGACGGTGCCGAACCCGCGAGTCGTCTTGCCATAGGCGACCGGCCTGCAGAGTCTCTGCTCCACGTGCCCGTCGACGATGGCGGAGGCCGGACACGCCTCGGTGCAACGATGACAGGAGGGTATGCAGATGCTCTCGCAGGGCTCGTCGGACCTGAGCTCCAGATCGGTAAGGATGGCCCCCAAGATCAAACGATTCCCAAAGAACGGGTTGAGAAGCAAGGTGTTCTTCCCCAGCTGACCGAGGCCACAGGCAACCGCCGTATGCTTCAACGATATGAGACCCCTTGCGGTGAGGCTCTCGGCATCCCAGTACTCGCTGGGATCATCACAGGGAACTGGGACGGCAACGCATGCAAACCCATCCTCAAGCGCCCTTGCACCCGTGAGTGCGAGGGCGTCTATGGCTGCGCAGGCTACCGACCCGTTGAAGTGACTGTAGAGCAGACGGGGCTCCACTGACAGAAGTCCCTTTGGCAGCGCGATGCCGAAGGAGATCACAGACCTACATGCAGGGAACAGGTCGGTCGGCGAGAATCCGTCAGGTGCGTCCGCAAATCGCTCGATCGCACCGATGCCACACGCGTCGGCCCCCAGACCGCGAACCAACCGCTTCACACGCTCCTCGATACCTGAGCCCATAACNTNCCTCTTCCCCATGTGGTCAGGCGATGATGCCGGTAGCCACCATGCTACCTCACCCTCTCGCCGGCGTCGAAGGGCACTGCGACCGAGATGCGAGCACCGGGAGGATTTCGAACGGAGGGTCTGCAGGCCTTCTCCGGCTTCCCCAGGATCAGAGGCTCGGTCCTGCCGAGGCATTGAGGTTCACCAGTATCACGCCGACAACGAGAAAGACGATTCCAAACGCCCCGGCCACCGTGACCTTGTCATGAAAGATGAAGAGGGACGCGGCCGTCGTCGCAAGGATGCCCGCGACCGACCATGTGGCATAGGCGACGGANAGGTTGATGGTCAGAAGGACGCGCGAGAACAGCACGATGCTCGAGACAAAGAGCACCAGGGTGAGGACGGACGGCACGACCACCGTAAAGCCACGCGAGTACTCGAGCACGACATCCGCAAGCACCTCGAGCGCGATGGCCAACGCGAGCACCAGGTAGCTTGAGACCATCCTCGGCACCTCCCGATTCCCGGTCATCACCGGAGCGAAAGCTCGAGGATGCGATGGACGTCCTCCTCGTCCAGAGAGACGAAGCCGCCCACCTCGCCCGTACGACCACCAGAGCAGCAGGTCTCGTGCGCCATGGCTCCGATGTCGTCGGGACCCGCTCCGATCTCGGCCAGCGTCGTGGGCATGCCCAGCGCGGCGAGGAACGCACGGAACCTCGCGATGCCCTCGCGCGCCGTCGCCCCGGTCCCGTCGGAGGCGTCCTCGCATCCCCAGACACGCACGGCCAGCCTGGCGAGACGTACGGGATCGTGTCCGCAGGTGTAGCTCATGACGGCAGGCATCACGATGGCCAGCCCCGCACCATGGGCGCACCCGAACCGCGAGGAGAGCGCGTACTCGATGTCATGGCTCGCCCAGTCCTGGCTCCTGCCGACCCCTGCCACGTTGTTGTGCGCGAGACAGGCGGCCCACATCAGGTTTGCCCGGGCCTCGTAGTCATGCGGGTCGGCCATGACCTTCGGGGCCTCCTCGATAATGGCGAGCATGAGTCCCTCGAGCAGGCGATCGCTCGTCTCGACCTCCTGCGTGTTCGTCAGGTAGCGCTCCAGGACGTGCGAGAGCATGTCCGTGATGCCGCATGCAGTCTGATAGGCGGGAAGGGTCTCCGTGAGCTCCGGGTTCATGACCGAGAAGCGCGGCAGGAGCACCTCGGAGCTCGTCTCTCGTTTGAGCATCGTCTCGTCCTGCGTGATCACCGAGTCCGGCGAGGCCTCGCTGCCCGATGCGGCGATGGTCAGTACGACTCCGACGCCCAGCGCCTCCCTCGGGGTCCGCGAACCACCAAAGAAGTCCCAGAAGTCACCCGGATAGGGGACGCCGGCCGCAACGGCCTTGGCCGTGTCGATGACGCTTCCGCCGCCGACGGCGAGAACGAAGTCCAGGCCCTCCTCACGACAGAGAGAAATCCCCTCGTAGACGAGGTCGCTTCCGGGGTTGGGCCTCACGCCCCCAAGCTCGAGAAACCCGATGCCCGCATCCTCGAGGGACGTCTCGACCCTGTCAATGAGACCGGAGTGCCGAGCTGACCGTCCCCCGAAGAGGACGAGAACCCTGTGCCCGCCGGATTCCCTGACAAGACGGCCGGACGCGCACTCCCCTCCCCGGCCGAACTCGATCCTCGTTGGCATGCTGAAGCTGAAAGCGTCCATCGGCTACCCCCTAGGCCCAGGCGTGGAAGCGGTCATACCTGAAGGCACTCACGTCGAGAGTGGTCTCCTCACCACACGCAAGCTCCGCGACGAGTCTGCCCACGATAGGCGAGATGCCAAAGCCATGACCCGTGAAGGCGCATGCGATCGTGAGGCCAGGCACCTCGTCGATGCTGCTGATGACGGGCACGCCATCGGCGCTCTCGTCCTCCCATCCGGACCAGGTGCGCACGATCTTGGCGTCCGCCAGACGAGGAACGTACTTCATGATGCTTCGGCAGATCGCCGGAGCCGTGACGCTCGACGTGGGAACGCCACCAGCGTAGCCGTTGGCCTCCTCGAGACCGGAGTCCCCTCCGAACACGAACGACCCGTGCGCCGTCTGATGCCCGTAGAAGTCGGCGTCTGCCGTCCCGAGCATCTGCGGGAACATCGTCGGCTCCATCTCGGTCACGAGCGCTTCGATGAGCAGGCCATGCATGGGAACGTCGATACCGACGCTTGCGGCGAGCGTGCGCGTCCCGAGCCCCGCCGCGAGGATGACGCCGTCTCCCTCGTAGAGACCCGTGGTCGTGGCCACCTGGCACGCACGGCCATGGAGCTTGCGGACCCCGGTGACCTGGACGCCCGATATGAAGCGGACGCCAAGCTCGCGTGCGCGACGATAGAAGGCGAGGGTCGTGCGCAGGGGGTTGGCATGACCGTCCGTCGGGCACCACGACGCCCCGATGACCTCATCGGAGAGGAAGGGGTTCATCTCCCTCACCTCGTTCGCATCGAGCATGCGCATGTCGAGGCCGTGTTCGACGCCCGTCCGGGCCAGGCCCTGGAGTATCTCCAGGTGATGCTCGGTCTTTCCCAGACGGAGGTTGCCACGCTTGACGTACTCCACGTCGGCCCCCAGCTCGTCGGAGAGACCGGGCCAGATGTTCTCGACGGCATACATCGCGAGCGGCAGCTCGCGCGCGTCTCGACCGGATTGGCGCACGCCGCCACCGTTGCGGCTCGAGCCACCGTTGCCGATGCTCTCGTCTTTCTCGAGGACGATGACGGAATGCCCGCGCAACGCCAGGTTGTACGCGGTGGCGCATCCGATGACACCGGCACCCACGATGACGAAGTCAGCCATGCCGGCCAAGGTATCGATCCCCTCGCTCGTACGCTCCGTCATCGCGCATCACCCCTCCTCGTGTCTTCCTCGTTGCCCAAGACGCGCATCTCGACGGGTCGCATCGGTGCTCGCGAGGTCTCGGCNTCNAGCNCTGCCTGAGGGACCCCCAGTTCGGANGCCATGATGCGTTTCACGAGTTTCGTGCAGGACTGCCCCTGACAAAGGCCCATCCCCACGCGCAGGTAGCGTCGCACCTCGGTCATCGTGTACATGCCATCGTGGACCGCCCGGCGGATGTCGCCCTTGGTGACCTCCTCGCAACGACAGACGAGCACGTCGTCATCGGGGGCGGGGATAAACTCGCCTGGCTTCTTGGAACGGTCCGAGGGCGAGGGGGTCTGTTGCCCCATGCCGCCAGCCGTGCGAATCNGATCATCGCTCATGAGAGCACCTCCTTGTCCTCGCCGGATCCCTCGCGTCCGGTCCTGAAGAACCTCGCACGCATGGCGCAGTCCCGGGGAACGCGCATCGTCAACAGGTTGGTGTGGTCGAAGGCGCCGGCACTGCGGACGGACTCCACCACGGCGTCACAGATCTCCTCGCCCGAGCGCGAGAGCCCCTTGCCTCGCGTTCCCGCCACAGGAAGGGGGAGGAACTCATAGGGCAGGGTCACCGTCGCGTAGTCCTCGGCGGCCTCCTCGTTCACGAGGAAGATGGCCTGGCCGGGGCAGGAGGCAACGCACATGCCGCATGCGATGCAACTCTTCTCGGGGAGGATGACGGGCAACGACGTGATGTTGTCCCCGATGGAGATGCATCCCCTCGCGCAGGCATCCTGGCAGGGGTTGCAGGGGATGTTCTGGCTGCACTCGATGACCGCATGGACGCCCTTCGCATGGGTCGCCCCCGGATAGGACCAAACCTCGTCGTCGGAAAGAAAGCCATGTTCGAGCAGGTTGCGGGAGATGGGACAGCCCTCGTCCGTTTTCTCGACCACCCTGCCGCGGTTCTTGGGGGCGAACATGCCCTGGCGAAGGGAGTCNAGCGAGGTCTCGAGCGCGTCGACCCTTGACCTCTCGTCATCATGGTCGAGGTATCCGAGGTAGTCGGCGATGGCTGCGCCCGAGATGCGTCCCTCGATCATCGCGGANGACGCCTCCTCTATGCCCGAGACGTCGCCCGAGGCAAAGATGCCCGGCACACTCGTCGCGCCCCTCTCGTCGCAGACGGGCACGAGTCCGCCACGACCGGGGTCGTCGACCATGTCGCAGCCGGCCATGTCGAGCAGCTGGCTCATGGGCGAGAGGCCCACGGCGACGCAGATGGTATCCACGTCAAAGTGCCTCTCCGTGCCGGGGACGATCCTCCACGCCTTGTCCACCTCCCCTATCGTGACTCCCGTGACACGGTCATGCCCCTCGGCGGAGACGATCGTATGGGACAGGTAGAACGGCACGCCGCAGCGGGCGAGCTTTGCCGCATGGACACCGTAGCCGCCGACGCGTGGCGCCGCATCGACGATCGCAACTACGTCGCAGCCGGCCTGGAGCAGCTGAAACCCCACGACGAGCCCGACGTTGCCCGAGCCCAGCATGAGGATGCGGTCACCCGGTCTCACCCCATGCAGGTTCATCATCGTCTGGGCNGCGCCGGCNCCGATGACGCCGGGAAGCGTCCAGCCCGGAAAGCCGAGGGTGTTCTCGGACGCGCCCGTGGCGACGAGGACCGCGTCGCCCTTGACGTGGAAGACCTCGTCATCGTGCCTGACGACAACCTCCCTGTCCTGGTACAGGCCGAGGACGGACGAGTCGAGCGCGACGCGGACCCCCGCACCGGCGGCCTCATGGAGAAGCTCGTCTCCTATGCGAAACCCGCGCACCTTTGCGCGGTGCTCCTTGGAACCGAAGAACTTGTGAATCTGCTTGAAGAGCTGACCGCCCGGTCGGGCGTTCTCATCGAACACGATGACGTCCATGCCCGCCTCGGCCGCCTCGATGGCCGCCGAGAGGCCCGAAGGACCGGCACCTACGACGATAAGGTCGTGACGCTCCATCTCCTACTCGCCTCCCTCTGTGGCTGTACGCTCCACCATGGAGGCAAGACGTTCCATGCGCGGATCGGACGGGTCGAGGGGCTCGACCCCGTCCTGCGTCCGCACGTCCATGCCAGCCATGAGCGGCGTCATGCAGGTACGTACGTTGGGCTTGCCGTCGACCACCATCACGCAGTCGGTGCAGCGACCGATGGCACAGAAGATGCCGCGCGGGTCATGTCGCTTGGCGGTGTAGCGGTGAATGGCCACGCCCGCCGCATGAAGGGCCATGGCGATGGGCTCGCCCTCGTAGCCCTCGAGCTCCCTCCCGTCGTAGGAGAAGGTGACGAGCTTCCCCCTCTCCGGGGAGCCGAGAATCGGATGCCGTGCAATCCTGCTCAAAAGATCACCTGCTTTGTTTGTCATCAATTCCTTTGCCGGTTCCGAGACGCGTCAGGCGAGCGCCGGTTCGTCCCAGAGCTTGAGCGTGGTACCGATGCCCAGCTCGACCGCCTTGCGATAGACCGAGGTACCCCAGGAGATGTCCTCGACAGGGATGCCGCCGATGCTGAACCAGAAGATGTCATCGTCGGATTCGCGACCAGGCGCGACCCCACGCACGATGTCGCCGAGATTCACCACCTGAGACCTGTCGAGCTTGCCGTCGTCGATCATGTCGACCCACTTGTTGCCGAGCGTGCCGCACACGTCAAAACGACCGATCTGGTCGCGCCAGTCCTCGTACATGAGATAGTTGTCGCAGACCATCTTCCAGGTGCCGTCGATGAAGGGCTCCTCGTCCCCATTCGCATCGGACGGCATGCAGACGAAGGCGCCGGGCTTGATCCATTCATGCTCAATATATGGATAGGTCTCGATGCCGCCGTTCTCATTGGTCGCCACGGAGACGAGATCGGCGTCGCGTACCGCCTCCTCGATGGTATCCACGACCTCGATGGTCGTGACCTGCGGGAAGTTTGCCTTGACGTACTCAACGTACGACTTGAGCGAGCGGGCACCCCGACCCTTCACCCGAACCGTGTCGATGGCGGGACACTCCATGATGAAGCTCCTGAGCGTCGTCTTGTTCATGACGCCGGGGCCCACGATACCCACGACGTGCGCGTCCTTTCTCGCCAGGTGACGTGCGCCGACGGCGGGAACGGCCGCGGTGCGGTACGACGAGATGAGGTTCGCGGACATGAGGGCCACAGGTGCCCCCGTCACGGGTTCGTTGAGCATGAGCGTGAGAATCGAGCGCGGTAGGCCACACTCGCGGTTGGCGATGTTGGACCCATACCACTTCACACCTGCCATGTTGTAGCTTCCGCCCAGGTAGGCAGGCATGGCCATATAGCGCCGATCGGCACTGGAGAGGGGCATGTTGGGAAAGGGGGACGTCTCGGGAAAATCGATCATCGAGCCGTGCGAGTTCTCGTTCTTGCCGCTCATGCGATAGTCGCCGAGCGACAGCAGACGAAACGTGTCCTCCATGACGTCGATGCACAACGGCATATTCGTACAGCCCGCCTCGATGATGTCCGGCTCGCTCAGAAACAGGAACTCGACCCTCTTGTCCTTCGTGCTACCCATGCTCTCGCCTCTCTCGATACGAAGTGCGGTTCATCGTCTTGCACATGCACGCCGAACCTAGCTCTTGAGGTCGGTCCAGATGTCGTTGTAGATCTTGAGCGTGTCGGATGGCAGGCTCTCGGTCCTGTGGCCCGATTCGAAGACCTCAGCGGGGACGTTCTCGGCCACGTTGTCCTTGAAGTCGTCATCCATGAGCGCGATGGCAGCCGTGTTGGGCTGAACGTAGGGGTAGTCATCGGANATCGNCTTGGCCACCTCCGGACGCATCATGTAGTCGAGGAACTTCATCGCGTTGTCGACGTTCTTGGCGTTTGTGGGAATGACCCAGTTGTCGGTCGAGATCTCGGCTCCCTCCTTGGGGAACACGATCTGGATGGCGGGGTTCTCACGCTGTGCCAAGGCGATCTCGGCGCTCCAGATGGCACCGAGGACGCAGTCACCGTTGATGAGGGCCGACTTCGGGCTGTCCGAGTCGTAGACCTTTATGTTGTCCTTGAGCTTCATGACCTGTGCTCGAACGAGCTCGAGCTTGCTCTCGTCGGTCTCGTTGTTCGAGACGCCGATGCTCTCGGCTGCGATGCCCAAGACCTCGCGGTAGTCATCGAGCATGACGATGTCACCCGCATACTTGGCATCGAAGAGGTCGGCATAGCTCGTGATGGTGTCCGTGATCTTGTCCGTGTTGACGGCGATGGCGGTAACCGACCCCATGTAGGGTACGGAGTACTTGTTGCCCTTGTCATAGTCCTGGTCGAGGTACTGGCTGCCGATGTTGCCGATGTTCTCAAGCGTGGTCGTGTCCATCTTCTGGAGAAGGCCCTGGTCGATCATGAGCTTCACCATGTAGTCGGATGGCTGAAGCAGGTCGTAGGCATCGTCCTCGCCCGAGGTGAACTTGGCAAGCATGTCCTCGTTGGTCGAGAAGGTCGAGGCGTTGACCGTGATTCCAAACTCGCTCTCGAAGTCGCTGATGACCGAGTCGGGCACGTATTCGGTCCAAATGAAGATGTTCAGCTCCCCGTTGTCACTGGAGCTGCTGCCTCCGCAGCCCGTGAGACCGGTGGCCGTGACGCCCATGAGGCTCAGCGCGGCGGCACTCGTGTGCAGGAAGCTCCTTCTCGACATCATGGTGTCTCTCATGACTCCTCCTTCATATTGACGGACGACGTACCTGCACAATCCTGGGAACGCAGGGTGCGGGCCCTACGGTTGCGCAGCTTGGAGACGAGATTTGGCACCATCTTGCTCTGCGTCAGGACGACGAGCAGGATGGTGGCGATGAGGATCAGCGTGGAGAGCGCGTTCACGTCGGGAGCGACGCCGCTCTTGATGCTCTGCATGACCTTGAGCGGAAACGTCATGGTCTGGCCGTTGACGAAGAAGCTCACGACGACATCGTCGATGGAGAGGGTGAACGACAGCAGCGCGCCTCCCGCGATGCCCGGCGCGAGCATGGGAAGCGTCACGCCGAAGAAGGTCTTGAGCTTGTTTGCCCCGAGATCCATCGACGCCTCCTCGAGCGACTGGTCGTAGCCGTCCAGGCGCGCCCGCACGTTGAAGATCACGAATGGTAGGCAGAACGTGACGTGGGCGATGACGAGCGAGAGCATGCCCTGGGGAAGATGGATGCTCGTGAAGAGCACCAGAAGGGAGATGCCCATGACGATCTCGGGGATGACGACGGGAATGTAGAGCAGCCCATCGATGACACCCTTGCCACGAAACTTGTAGCGATACATCCCCACGGCGACGATCGTGCCCATGACGGTCGCGATGATGGTCGTGGTGATGGCCAGCACCATGGTATTCCCAAACGAGCTGAGCAGGGACCTGTCGGAGAGGAGCTTTGCATACCAGTCGAACGTGAAGCCCTTCCACGACATGTATGGCTTGGTGTCGGTCGCATTGAACGAATTGGCAACGATGACCGCGATCGGGAGGAAGAGGATGCCGTAGATGATCGCGCAGTAGACGATACCGCCACGATGCCTGAGCTTCTCGCGCAGTTGTCGTTTCAGAGCCATGGTCACACCCCCAGACTTTCCATGTCGCCGCCGGAGCATTGGTAGACCTTCACGAGCAGCAGGGTTATCGCGATGAGGATTATCGAGAGCGCCGCCCCGAGCGGCCAGTTGTTCCCACTCTGGAACTGTCGCTGGATGAGGTTGCCGATGACGTCGGAGTTGCCACCACCCAGGATGTCGGAGATGTAGAAGGCACCGAGGCTCGGGATGAAGACCATGATGCAGCCCGAGAAGATGCCGCTCACCGTCTGTGGCACGACGACCTTGAACAGTGTGGCAAGGCCATGGGCGCCGAGGTCGGACGACGCCTCAATCTGGGCCTCGTCAAGCTTCTCGATGGCCGTGTAGAGGGGCAGCACCATGAACGGGAAGAGGTCGTAGGTCATGCCGAGGATGGTGGCCCCCTGGTTGAACAGGAAGTCGACGGGCTCGTTCACGACGTGAAGCGACATGAGCGCGGCATTGAGAAAGCCGCTCGCCCCGAGGAAGGTCCTCCAGCCGTAGATGCGGATGAGCGAGTTGGTCCAAAACGGAATGATGACGAGCATATACAGGATGACCTTGTGCTCCTTGAAGGTGCGTGAGATCAGGTATGCGAAGGGGTATCCCAGCGCAAGGCAGATGATCGTCGAGAGCGCCGCTATCACGAGCGACTGGAC
>JGI20225J20221_1000854_pt3 | contig 41250 bp, 36 predicted proteins | sample BioMet4_FD_20221 | JGI IMG/M metagenome (IMG submission 20221)
TCAAAAGCTTACTTTCCCAGAGAAATTGTCTTGAGAACTGAGAATCCCCCTGCATGGGCCTCGCTCTTTANGNCNGTTGAACGAGAGACCTGTATGACCGTGAGAGATAAAAAACAAAGTACTAAACTGTCTCCCTGCTTAACGTTTAAATCTAACCCTGCTCAGTAGTCAGGGGGGGTAAGGGTACCCTGATTTGCGGTTGGAACCGTTTAAGCCTGATATCGGTCTCTAGTTGTCTGGAACCTGTTCAACGTCATTTGTCACTCAATCGACTCCAATCGACCTGTGGGGGGTAATTGTTGTGATGGCATAACCTGGTAATGTCACTTTATTTCCTTTGCAGGAACTAGAAACTCGGTGAAAAAGACTAATGAAAATTGGTCAACACGTCGTTTCACATCGCGAATTTTCTTTCTTTCCGAGTAGATACCAAATGGAGCCTGATTCCTCGAATCGTATATTGGGGCTGTTCTAATTAAACATGTGGACTATATCGGAGACTCTATCGATACTGTATCCCTGTGTATAGAGTTGAAGTGCTTAACATTCTCCGTACTTATTCTCATAACTCATTACTAACTTTGAAACTGAGACCTTTCCCAAGGCTTTTGACTAAGCTTTACGGTTGCGTAGTTTCCATCACATATCCTGATCTTTTCGGGTACAGGCTGTCGGGTATCGAGATTCCATAGTCAATGGAGCTATAAAGCATGAGTACCTAGAGATGTCTTTTCGCTGGGATTTCTTCGTTTTCCGTCTCGACAATATCCTCATTGATCTATGTGTACGTGTCGTTTTCTGTTCAAGTTTTTCCCGGCAGTATTTTGTTTTTTTATTCCGGAAGGGTTTTCTACTAGTTCTCATACGTTTACGAGAGAATTTCCTCTTTGTTACGTCCTAAGAGTTCAAGAGTTCTGTAAAGAACCCTTTCATGAAAACTTTCAAGATGTAAGATATCCAGAATCTCTTTCTGATTTAACCATTTGCCAGCTTCTTTGATACTAAAATTCTCGGTAAGCTTGTAGCTTAACAAACCGATTAGTAAACTATTGAGATNAAGACCCTTGCTTTTATGTTTGCCAAAAATATCACAGAAATTAAGCTTTTCATAAAAGTATTGGACAGCAAGAATAGGTCCGATAGGAACACATATATTCTTGTTAGGAATTGTAGGGAAGGCTCCTTGTTTTGTGATGTACATTGGATCAAATAACACAAGACAAAGAGCACTTATTTTTATTTAACTGTCAAAGTCAGGTTATAATAAGTCAGCCCTCCTTGAACATAGCTCAGTATCTTAACTATAACTCAGTCCTCTTGGGCAAAGCGTAGCGTAGTGAAAAGGGCTCGGTCCTTCCGAAACGGAATTTGGACAGCGAAAAGTACCTCGTCCTCCCGAGATAGAACTCGGGCTGCAGAGCCGCAGATCTGCTGGAAAAACATTTATTATGCCTTGTGATATAAAATTACTCACGAATAACAGCTAACCTAACCAGAAACGGGCCGCTGATCTATTGGCAAAAGACAAACGAATAAGGTTTCCATCAGGCTCATATCAGGCTTTTTATGAAGGCATTCGCTATAAGATAGATCCTGAGAATGATACCGTGGAAATGACCCAGAATTTGAATCCAAGATATAGTCCTGAGAGCAGGGAAGAAGCTTTTAATCTGGCAAATAAGCTTGGAGTAAAAGAAATTCAAAAAAGAGCTAGGTTATTTTCAAAACTCTTCCTTCTTTCAATTCTATTATTCTTGTTTTTGATGTTTTTCCCTGTTCATATCTCTACAAAATCCGAAAGCTTTCTTTTATCAGCCGGAAGATTCCTAACGATTGTATCAGAAATTGTTTTCCTTTATATGTTTGGTTATTACAGAGCCATAACAAACTATTGTACGGACTCATACTGCAAGAAATGCGGGAAGCATTTAGTTTTTGAGGAATTTCAGGCTCCACTCGTAAAAGAAGAAAGCAAAATCGATGCCTATACAAAAACCCTGACACAATACTGGCATTGCATAAACTGCGGGCATGAGGATATAAAAGTTGAATCTCAACCTATAGATCACCATCACGAAAAAAGGCAGGGTAATTTAAAAGAAGACACCTGCGAGGAATGCGGGGAAGAGCATGCAATAGAAGAATATAGAAACATGGATGTATTAAATTACATTTTCAAAAAGAAAATAAGGTATTTTAAATGCAGAAACTGCGGTTACCATGAAATCAGACTAAGTAAAAGGTTCAGAATTATTTAATAATTACAATTCTCTAACTCTCTATGCAATCTAATAATGCCATAAGTGCTTCTGTAATGCAATAGGACGACGTAAATCGCTCTAATATTTTATTTAAGAGGGTTGCTGTCTGAAATAGCACCCTGAGTAAATCTAAGTACTCATAAGTCAGTCTACAAATCAATCTGCTTGATCGCAACCGTTGCGCCGGTTGATCACGCCGTCATGAAGTTTTTGATTTAGCAGTGGTTTTCGCTTAAGCCTTTTTTGAAAAGGCTTGTGATCACGCCAAAAGGGTTCGGGGATAAGTTCATCAAACTCAAACATTACCAGGGGTTTTCACTCAAGCTTTTTTTGAAAAAGGTTGTGCTACAACCGTTGACCCGGATGATCACGCCGTTTCTTGGAGTTTTCGCTCAAGCCTTTTATGAAAAGGCTTGCGCTCAAGCAGTTTTCCGTTTTTGATCAAACTCTTTTTAAAAGTTTGTAGTCATAACTATCTTGGTAATTTTACATATTTGTTTACAGAATAATCTTTTCTACTTAAGACTTCAGGGTACAATTCTCAGTAGTTTCGCTATAATTACAGTAGTTTTGTTATCTCAGGTTCTAAATGTTAACTTATTGTAAACGGAAACATTTATCTTAAAGTAAACAATATGATTCGATGCTGATTTACGCCAAACTAATGGTTAACAATAACAAAATTTACCTGCTATTTACTAAAAGAATTGCAAGTTTAGTCATAAATCCCCTAGCGGATTCGTTAAGAAATTCAGTAGCAGACTCGGTAAGAAATTCAGTAGCGGATTCCATAGTAAGTTCAAGAATCAGTTCAGCATCAAACTTAAGGTCTGAGCTGTACGTAGTGAGGATTCATTTCATGAGTAAAAAAACCGTTTTTCCAAAAGTAATGTGTACCCAGCATCCGGACTCGGCGTCAAAATATATTGCGACGCAGGAAGAGCCTGGAGAAGCTATAGAGGCTGCACAGATATTCGGCTGTGATGAGTATATGCCGGATTATGAAGGGAAGGCAACTCCCTACCATCAGAATGTCCAGATTGTATCAAAATTCATAGAAGAAACAGACCTGATCCCAGGAAAAGATATTTTTATCACTCCTCGAGCTCCGAGTGCGGTTCAGGAAAACCGGTTCAGGCAGCTCATGGTTATGATGTCAATTGCTGAGGCTAATTACAATGCTCTTGAATACTCGGATGTTCAGGCAATCAATGAGTTTGTGCACCCCATGACAGACAGCGTCAGGGAAATTATTGGAGCTCAACAGCATATGGTAGACGTAAGTGAGCTTGCAAAAAAGGAATTTGGTTTCTCAATGGAAGTCCCTCGCATAATTCCTCTCATAGAGGATGCTCCTGCGCTGCTGCATGCAAAAGAACTTGCAGAAAATACGATTCTTGCCTGGAAAGGACACTTCGGGACAGTTCCGGAGAAATTCAGGGTGTTTCTGGGCAAATCCGACTCTGCTCTTTCTTTTGGGCACATTGCGAGCACGCTTTCATGTAAATACGCAATAAATGGGATCTGCGAACTAAATTCCGAACTTGACACCCAAACTGGCATTATATTCGGAGCAGGAACACTGCCTTTTAGAGGACACCTGGACCTGAAGAATGCAGAGAACTTTTTCAGGGAATACCGGGGAGTCGGGACTATTACTCTCCAGTCTGCACTCAGGTACAGCCATAAAAAAGGGGACGCTGAATCTCTGGTAAAACTTGCAAAGGCCAGGCTACCTGAAACACCTGAACTCTTTTCCGTCGAAGAAAAAGAAGAAATAATAAACCTCATTGGGATATTTGGGGCAAGTTACAGCAGGATTATCAGGCAACTGGCTCCTACGATAAACCGGGTAGCTGACCTTCTCCCACAGCAGCGGGATCGTCTTATGCACAAAGGTACAGGTGGCTATTCAAGAAGTGCTCCTGATATTTCAGGCCTGGTTAAACTCTGCCGTACCGATATCGGAAAAAAGCTTGAAGCCAGTATGCCTGCTGAAGACCTTCAGCTTCCAAGGGCAATTAAGTTTACAGGTGCTCTTTATTCTATAGGCCTGCCTCCGGAATTCATAGGGACAGGTCGTGCTCTTGAAGACGCCCGGGAAAAACTTGGAGAAGTTGCCTGTGAAAATTTGCTTACAAAATACTTCCCCTCCCTTGCAGGTGACCTGAATTTTGCATCAGGATATCTGGATCTCAATGTAGCTTCCCGCTTCCTATCCAGGGAATGTCTAAAGGAAGTCCGCAAAGATTTAGATATACTGCATGAGGTCTTTGATCTTGAAACCAGCCCAGAACCTTCATACCGCATCCTGGTAGAAATGATGCAGCCTGATCTCCTGCAGGCAGGAAGTAAAGGAAATTGTATGGACGAGGAAGTTTCCCAGCTTGTATGCTCGACACTCACCAAAATGGGAAAAATAAGAAAGGCTCTAGGTTAAGTAATTCCATCCCCGAACGGTTTACTTTCCGTTCTTTATTTTTATTACTATGGGAGCGCAGAGGGTCACGAATACCCTGACCTTTACAGGCTGTCCGACAATTATCTCAGTTAATTGATGTTTCGGCTTTGAATATATTAAGTATTATATAATATTTTACTAATTTTTTGACTTATGGCGTTTATCAAATCTTCAAAGAATCAAGTTTGGATTTTACCTCCAGATATTCGAGATCTAATTCCTTCAGATCATATCTACTACTTGGTTGAGTCTTTTATAGATGAGATGGATTTCAGCGAATTTGAAACAAAGTATGACGGTTCTGGACACCCAGCTTATCATCCTTGCATAATGTGTAAAATTTTGATTCAATCGATGCTTGACAGAGTTCGATCATCGCGAGCGATAGCTCGCAATGTCCGAGAAAATGTAGTTTACATATATTTGGCTGAAAACCTACAACCGGATTTTAGAACAATCAGTGATTTCAGAAAAGAGAATGAAAAATTGATTACAGAACTGTTCAAAAACACAGTTAAAGCAGCTAAAGATCTAGGAGTAATAGGTCTTGAGCAGTTAAGTATTGACGGATCCATAGTAGCTTCTGCGTCAAAAAATAATGTGGTTTTGGAAGAGGTCTTGAGGGTTACTGGAGAATATGTCAACAATAAATTAAAAAAAGGTATTGAAGTAGACAAACTTGAGGATGAACAGTTTGGCAACTGCCGTGGTTACGATCAATTGAATGAAAATGGAAAATACAAAGTAAAAGCTGTAGTTGCGAAGTATATAAAGCAAGTAAATAAGGATAATTCTAATGACCGAAAAAAAGAGATCAAAGACACAGTTATAGAAGCACTTAATGAATTTGAAAAAGATAGTATTGAGAAAGTAAGCTTGACTGATAAAGAATCTCGTTTTATGAAAAACAAAAAGGGAGTGTTTGAACTGGCATACAATGCTCAAATAACAGTGGATCATAAACTGGGGATTATTGTTGCAAATAATATCTGTCAAGATATAACTGATACTTATCAATTGAAACCACAGATTGAACTCGTGGAAGAAAATTGTGGTTTGCTAAAAGAAGGCACTAAAATATGTGCAGACAGTGGATACTACTGTGGAAATAACATACATTATTTAAATCACAAGAAATTGGACCCATATATTCCAAAGCAAAAAGAAGTAAATAAAACAACAACAGAAAACATTGAAAACAACAAATTCGATATTGGTAACTTTGAATACAATGAAGAAAATGATGAGTTTATATGCCCTGAAAATCAAAGATTGAAGTTCTTGTATGAGGGTTATGAGAAAGAAAGGAAGAGAAAATACAGACATTATGAGGGAACTGAATGTAAAAAATGCGAATTTAGCAAAAATTGTACAAAAAGGATAGATGGAATTAGGCATTTAAAAATAGCTGAATTTCCAAAAGAAAGAAAGCAATTAGCCGATAAAATGAAAACAGAAGAAGCTAACAGAATATATGGACAAAGAAAGCAGGTAGTGGAACCTGTAATTGGAAATTATAACGAGAATTTAGGGTTTAGAGAATTTTTAACCAGAGGATTGAAATCAGTCAGAAACGAATTTAATTTAGTGAGTACTGCATCTAACTTAAGGAAAATATGGATTTTCTCCAATAAAAACGAGATTAATGGAAGGAAATGTGGAAATAAATGGCACTTTTCACTTTAAGAATTGAGTCCTAGAAATAGAAAAACAAATATTATAAAGAAAAAAATTCCAACCTACCAGTAGACAATTTTATTTCATTACTAACAGTAATTGTCGGACAGCCTGTTTAGGTTGGGATGGCCGCCCACAATTTGATTTTTTAATTAGTATTTATCATCTCTTTGTCAAAATTAGCCTACAATTTTTAATCCCTTTTTAGAGGTTTAATATCTCCCCCATATTACTGAAACACGACTACTAAGTCAAGCCGTTATACTTACTTTTTTCAATTAAAACGGCGATTTAAAGCCCGGAATATTTTTTTTCATTTGCAGACTTTGATTGTTAGATTCCGGATTTTTTGTAGATATATTTATATACGATAAGAGCTTGGGACATATTGGCAGTAAAAATAAAGAGTCATATAATCTGTTATTAAAAACTTCACTTTTGTTTTTAATAAAAGAATGTATAGATCTTATTTTTATAGCAACATAGACTATATCCGTTATAAGCGGAGGTGAAACGAAAATGAGTTTTAATGACAGAGGGAACTCTTTCAGGGGAAGAGATAGCAACCGGGGAAACAGAGACAACAATCGCGGAGGTTTCAGAGGTGGCAACAACGGCCCAAGAGAAATGTACCCCGCAGTTTGTTCTGACTGTGGTGTAGAGACTCAGGTTCCATTCAAGCCAGCTGAAGGAAGACCGGTTTACTGCAGAGACTGCCTACCAAACCACAGGAAGTTCTAAATTCAGAAATTTCAGAATTTTCGATTTTAATTCTATCACTGGAAACTCTCCTGTAACAGGGGTTTCCAACCTCTTTTTATTCTTCAAACTTCTTTTATTCTTTTATATAACCTCCATATTAGGATCTTTTCTCTTTGAGGAACTCGCTTCTATTTTTTCGGTTAGTATTGGATTAATCTTATATAACATGGAAGTGGTTACATATATAGTAAAAATAATGAGACATATAATCTGTTATTAAAAACTCCATTTTTGTTTTTAAATAATAAGTTATATCTGATCATGTTTTTATCGAGCATACGTATCACTATAAGTGGAGGTGAACGAAAATGGGTTTTAATGACAGAGGAAATTCCTACCATGGTAACAACCGAAACAGCGGCCGCGGGGGTTTCAGAGGCGGCAACAGCGGCCCCAGAGAAATGCACAAGGTTATCTGTTCTGACTGCGGGGTTGAGACTGAAGTTCCATTCAAACCTACCGAAGGCCGGCCGGTTTATTGCAGGGATTGCCTTCCTAACCACAGGAAGTTTTAAAATAAAACTTCATAAGTAATACTCAATTAAAGTGTTGATTTGAAAAATCTCAACACATGTTCCATTTTTAAGCTGTGTTTTTACCTTATGGCTGGTGAAGGATACCGGAATCCTGAATTTTATGAATCTTCATAATTTATTTGTTGAGTGGGGCATAAGTACTATTGCATGTGATTTTTATAAATAAGAGTATATAAAAGTACCCATAAGGGAGTTTGAAGCAAACTCTCAGTCTAGACGAAAGAGTAATACTAAAGAACAAATAAAGGATCTTTAAGAATCTTTGAAATGAGAATGTTTCCTGAGGTTCAGAGTTTTTCTGAGATTCCAGGTCTTTAAAGGGTTCTTTAATCCCTATCCATTTATGAACCTTAACATCAAAGTACATGAAGCATCCTTAGATACAGAAGCTTTGAAAAATGTGACATAATAAAATATGACATAATAAAATATGACATAATAAAATATGGTATAATAAAATAAAAGCAGATAGTTAAACTAATAATAAGAGGAATTAACCTGGCGAACTATAGAAGCAATATAAGAAAGAGAAAAGCAGGGACTAAAAGCTCAGTGCCCACTACTCAGGAAGTAACAAGAGTACGCACACCGCGTAGGGAAAATCACGAAGTTCTGGCAACAGTATCAAGTTTACTTGGTTCAAAAAGAGTCACATTGCAGTGTATGGACGGCGTAGTCCGAATGGGCCGGATTCCCGGGTCCAAAAATAAGAAAATGTGGATCCACGAGGGGGACGTAGTAATTGTCACTCCGTGGGATATTCAGGATTCTAAAGCCGATGTGATCTGGAAATACACAAGGCCCCAGGTCGAGTGGCTCGAGAGAAAAGGGTACCTCAAATAAGTACAGAAATAGTACCGTAAAACTTGATAAAACCAGCTTACCCTGATTATATTCCGGTTTTAACCAGTTTTCGGTTAACTTCTTACTCTCTTATATATTCCCACTTCAAGCACTTACCTTTAATTAATTCAACTTACCTTTACTCTTTTTAACTCAATTTTAACCGTTTTAACTTGTTTTAAATCACCCAAAAGCCTTTATTTTTACCGGTTTCATTCAGTTTCACTAACTTAGGCCCCGTCTCAGAACAAACTATGCAGATTTCCAATTGAACGTTTTGATTTTCACTATCAAGGTAGCCAATCAAAGTTACAATAAATTATACGTTGCATAGGTTATTTCGTTGCGGGTACTTAGTGTTTAACCTCTCAGTTTTTCTCATCTGGATGATGGAGTTCGACTTACAATTGTAGTCTCTTTCCGTAAGAAACTATCTAGAAAGAGCTTTTTAAAAATTAGGTTAAGTAGAAACAACTCTAAAGAGGCAAGCACTTTCGGCGGGATTCAGATTTTTATGAGTAAAACTTATATAATGTGACTGTATACTAAGAACATTAAAAATAAAGAGATGTATAATCTGTTATTAAAAACTAGTTTCTGTTTTTAATCAAAGAGCAATATACAACCTTATTTTTAAACTATGGACTATCCGCTGTAAGCGGAGGTGAAAAGAAAATGGCTTTTAATGACAGAGGAAATTCCTTCAGGGGAAGAGACAGCAACCGTGGAGGTTTCGGAGCTCCCAAGGAAATGTTCAACGCAATCTGTTCTGACTGCGGCGCTGAAACTCAGGTACCTTTCAAGCCTGACCCTGACAGACCAGTCTACTGCAGAGATTGTCTTCCTAACCACAGGAAACCCAGAGAAAACAGATATTAATATCAGGTTCACTCAACAAACTCTACTTTACAAGTTATGTCCGTTTCGTTTAGCTTGAGCAGACTAAACGGACTCTCTTCTTTTATAATGTCGTATTGAATAATATTTTTATTTGAATGATAATAATCTTCCTGTAACTGATTTATGGACATTAGAGTCTTTTGTACTTTTTTTGAATTAAGAAGACAAGTTCCCACGTATATTGATGCCTATTTCACGTATATTGATGTCTATTTCTTGAAAAAATCTTTATTCCTTTTAATTTGTTTTGGATTTTTTGACTTTTCTGGCGATTTGTCCACAGAAAAATTTAAATAAGTAAATAACTACGTAGAAGCGGTTGAAAATAAAGAGACATAATCTGTTATTAATAACTCCATTTTTGTTTTATTGATAACTATATCCGATAACGTTTTTATCGAATACAGGTATCCGCTATAAACGAAGGTGAAACAATAATGGGTTTTATTAACATAGGAAAATGGGTTTTTATGATAGAGTAAATTCTTATCGCGGCGGCAACCGAAACATTCACCGAATATGTTTCAGAGACGGTAACAGCGGCCCCAGCGAAACGCACAAGGTTATCTGTTCTGACTACCTGACTACGGGGTTGAGACCAAAGTTCTATTCAAACGGACCAAAAGAACGTCTGTTTATTGCAAAGAAGAATTTTTTAATCACAGAAAATCCTAAATATGATCTCAGCTGCGTGTCAATATAAAAACTGAGCCAGTTTAATACATAGTCTGAATTGACACTCAGTTCACTTTCACTTATTATTCTCTTTGTTTTTTACCTTTTATTGTGGGAGATTTCTTGAGAACCAAAAACGGAACAAAAAATAACAATTTAACCAGAGAATTCAACCCGGGCTTCCTAAAAATGATTGAGACCTAATACGGTTAAGATCTATATAGATATTCAAAAAGACGAAAAAACGAGCCGAAATGAGAATAAAATCAGGGAAAGCCTATTCAAAATTAAAATCGTTAAACTAAAAACCAGCATTGGAGGAATTAATTTGGCTAATTACAGAAGCATTATCCGACAGAAAAACTCAGGATCAAGAAAATCGGTTGCAGGAGATACTCATGAAGTAACAAGGGTACGCACTCCTCGAAAGGATAGAAACGAAGTTCTGGCAACAGTATTAAGTTTACTTGGTTCTAAAAGAGTCACACTACAGTGTATGGACGGTGTGGTTCGAATGGGACGAATTCCCGGGTCCAAAAACAAGAGAATGTGGATTCGCGAAGGCGATATAGTCATAGCGAACCCATGGGAAATTCAGGACTCCAAAGCCGACGTTACCTGGAAATATACAAGGCCCCAGATTGAATGGCTTGAAAGAAAAGGATACCTTAACTAAGGATGCCTGAAATACTTTATTCACTTAGATAGATAATTTTAATTTGCGATTCAATTAACCTGTGGCCAACCTCTGGTTTTGAAAAATCGGGTTTAAAATCAGCAGGATATGAAACCACAAGCTCAAGAACCGCTTAAAATTTATAAGACTAAATACCTGAAATTCAAATTGAATAGTCCCAAGGCGGTATAACTGAAATTTCTGATTTAACAATCCCGCAGTCAATTTGTAATCAGTCAACCTGTAATTAATATGGGAAAAATGTCTCCCGTTAACTTTCCTGACTTCGTTTTCCTGATTTTAATTACTTAATTCAATAACATTTAACCCCATTTAAGCGCTTTTATTTCATTTTAACGCTTTTTTCCTCGTTTAGCGGGCCATAACAAGTGTTTACCGAAACTTCAATCTCCCTCAGGGAATGTTCCTTTACTCGGTTCAGAATACCCGATCCAGAATACCCGTTTTGAAGTAATAAGTTCATTTCAGAGGGTTCCTTATGAAATTTCAGGATTTTTACTTAGGGGATTTTTACCTTTGGTCTTCTTCGGACTTTTTAATCTTCCCTGGTCTTTACAATGCCTCAATTGGTAGATTTCTGAAAAATGTTTTCCACTCAGAACTTACATGTAAGCTTTCCCAATTCTATCGAGAAAGTTTCATAGTTTACGGAATAGTCAATCGGGCACTCAATAACTGCCACCTTATTCAAAGCAAAAGCTTTCTCCAGAACTTCTGCAAGGTCATCGTCTTCCTTGATCCTGATACCCACAGCCCCGAAGCTCCTGGCAAAAAGAGAAAAATCAGGATTTCCATAGTCCAGCCCGAAATCCTCAAAATGCATTTGTTTCTGCTTCCACTTAATAAAGCCGAAACCATTGTCATTGAGGATAAGGACAACAATAGGAATTTTATAGCGGATTGCGGTCTCAAGTTCCTGGCAGTTCATCATAAAACCTCCGTCCCCACAGATCGCAAGCACGCGGCGCTCCGGATGAAGAAGCTTTGCAGTAATCCCTGAAGGGAGACCTGCACCCATGGTCGCAAGGGCATTGTCAAGGAGCACGGTATTTGGGGCATAGGTTTTGTAAAGGCGAGCGAACCAGAGTTTATAAATCCCATTGTCCAGTGTGATTATGTCTTCTCTTCCCAGCACCTTTCTAACACTCTGAACTACGGCCTGTGGGATAGGAGGGTAGCTTTTCCTGGCAGCAGCATTTATTTTTTCCTCAATGAAATTCCTGGTGTGTTCAAAGATCGGGAATTCCCTTTTCTCTGGAATACTTGCGGCAAGTTCCCGGATTGAAGAAGCAATATCCCCTATGATTTCTACTGTGGGGTTAAAGTATCTGTCAGGCACGAATTCCACGAAATCAATATTTATGATCTGTTTGTCCAGTGTACTGTTCCACAGGTAAGGAGGATATTCGACTATATCATACCCAATAGTGATAATAAGGTCAGCCCCGTCAATTCCACAGTTAACATAATCCCTTGCATGAATCCCTATGGCAAAGAGACTGTAGCTGCAGTCATCAGGAACGACTCCTTTCCCCATCTGGGTATGTACCAGGTAGATGCCTGTCCGCTCGACAAAATTTTCGAGCTCCTCAGTGATCGCTTTTCGGTTTGCTCCTGAGGAGACTATGATCAGGGGATTTTTAGCTTCACAGATCATAGCCGCAGCTCTTTTTACAGCCTCAGGAGCAGGGTAAGGAATTTTAATTTCGCTTCGCTTCTGCACCGTCGCCTCAGTTTCTTCTTCAGCTATGTCTTCCGGAAGCTCAATGTGTATAGCTCCTGGCCTATCAGCTTCGGCATGTTTGAAGGCATTACGGATCACCGTAGGGATCATTCCCGGATCGGTAATGGATACAGCCTTTTTGCAGAGAGGCTCCATCATTCTGACAGTATTTACAAGCTGAAAACGGGCCTGCCAGTTGTCAGTCAGAGCCTTCTGTCCGGATATGGAAATAAGAGGTGCTCCTATAAGCTGTGCCTGGGCAACGCCTGTAACAAGATTTGTGGCTCCGGGTCCAAGTGTTGAAAAGCAGACTCCTGGCTTTCCGGTCAGCCTCCCATACGTTGCAGCCATAAACGCCGCAGCCTGTTCGTGTCTTGTTACGATCAGTTTGATTCTGGAAGTTCTCAGGGACTCAAGCAGGTCAAGGTTTTCCTCGCCTGGTAATCCAAATATATATTCAACGCCTTCTTCTTCAAGCTGGGCAACAAAAAGATCCGAAGCTTTCATGAAAAAACTCCAATATAGCTGTATGGCTATTTAAGCCGAATTTACCTTAATGCAGGTTTGTTTATTAAGCCTTGATTATGTTATTTGTTAAGCTTAATTGAGTTTACTGTTTAGGCGTGAACAGACCAGCTGGAAGTTCTTCCTGTTCGTTTCACCAGATATCGATCTTTATCACTCGTCTTTTATTTTCTATATGCTTGCTCATACCCAGATTTCAAGAAACTTACTAATATCAATAAACTTTCTGTATATAGTGCACTTGAAGCATTTTATATTTATAAGAGCGATTTAATTTATCTACGAGACCCAAACTTTACCTGTAGCAATAAACATCAAAATCAGCATCGGAGTAGTTATTATATAAAAAAGTAAATAAAAATAGCGCAGAGTTTATATAGAAAGGAAAGGGGTACTTTTTTAGCACAATTATGATTATTAAATAACAATTATTTTTTTTAAGTTGGATTATTAGTAAACAGAATCTATAGAGGTCAATTCATATTTACATGGAATTTCATTTATAGGAATTGAGACTATGAAAAACAAAATAATTGCATTTGATTTTTTGAGGGCTTTAGCAATAGCAATGATTATTCCGGCTCACTTAAGTAATTTTTTATCTTTCACTTATATCAAGTTAGCTCTTTATGCCGTTGATCCTTTTGTTGCAAATATGGGACTGGGACTTTTTATATTTATGAGTGGATATTTGTTATATTATAACAACCATTCAATAAACTCGTTCCAGAGCGTATTGTCTTTCTACAGAAAACGGCTCCTGAGGATCTTTCCTCTTTACTGGGCAGCTATTGCTGCTTTTACACTTGTGTTCTTTATATTTGCTCCAAGGATAAACTCAGGTTTTGAATTTCCCAATGCCGAACAGGTGTTTAGTTTTCATAATCTACTCATGCATGTACTGGGATTACAAATCTTCCTTGCTCCTGCATATGTATCCCCAATGCTAACATTGTATTTTGTAGGTTTAATAATTGTCTTCTATACAATTTACCCGCTTATCATTATGCTTTCAAAAAGTTCAAAACAGATCTTACTTTATTCTTCTCTCATATTTCTCGGGTGCTTGTTAGTCTCGAGAACTTTTAACATTATTGAGTACCGCTTTTATACGTTTTTCCCAATATTCATTTTTGGGATTCTTACCTGTAAAGAAAGTCTATTTGAAAAGTCAATGATAATTAACAGGAAAAATCCTTTTGTCCAGATACTGCTGGCTGCCCTTCCTGTTATGCTTGTACTGGTTATCGTTTTAGGCTCAAGAACAACCCTTCTCCTGGAGCAAAATACTTCATTCACTATTGAATCTACAAGTAGCGGCACTATAGGGTCTTCTACAGTGGTATCGATGTTAGAAAGTATAGCAAATTCACTGGGCCTGAGTTACCTTATCTTAAAATTCATTATTGATTCTGTGCTTCTTAACTTATTCGTAATAGTATTCTGTGTTCTGGAATACAGGTTTGCAATGAAATTTATCAATAATGAATTTTCAAGCTCCCTGAGCTCTGTGTTTACATATGTTGCTACAGCTTCATATTGTATCTATTTGTTTCACAGGCCATTTCTGGCGCTCTGGAACTCAGGGACACACTTTATAAGTAGTCCAATCCTGCATGATGTCATCCTTATCTTCATAGCGCTACCTATCCTAGTCGTCATCTCGTATCACCTACAGATTCTTGAATTAAATTTGAAAAAGCATATTTTTCATAAGAAGGCGCCTCACAAAGACTTCCCCTTAATAGGCTCTTCAAATAGCTCCGGCAAGTGAGTGTTTGGTAGAAAAATTCCTGTGAAAAAAATCGAAGTTTTAAAATTAAGACTGGAACCTCTAGTACCCGAGTCCCGTCACCCGAGTCCCGTCTCGGGAGGACGGGGCCCTTTTCGCTCACTTCGTTCGCTCAAGAGGGCTGAATTATAATGAAGATACTGAGCTAAGTCAAGAAGACTGACTTACTTTATTTCCGTCTCGACCGAGTTCCGTTCAACCGAACAGGCTCATCGCTTAGGCTTCCACAACCTAAAGGCAGACTGAACGAAAAATTTACGCTTAATTTTTTGGCATTTCTTCACAACCTGGCTAAGACGTGCAGGTTATCCCATATCAATAATTCCGGAACTCCGGGAAAATTCCAAGAAGGAAGATATAGACATTTACGACTATATTATCACTCGGACAGAACTAAAAGAAAGCTATTTGAAATATGTTCCACAGTTTTTAATTAATCGCTAAGTAAATTTATATTTTCTATTTTTCTTCTTTGTGAAAATCCAGTACATTCAATGCAAATCGTGAGTAAGCAGCAGCGGGACCTCCTCCCATTTCGATGGCCACATCTATAGTCTCATATATCTCTTTATCTGATGCACCTGCTAAACAAGCCTGTTGAACATGCCATTCAATACAGGGTTCACATTTAGTAACAATAGAAATAGATAGAGCCATTAGTTCCTTATGTTTCCGTGAAAGGCAACCAGCTTCAAATGCTTTCTTTTCTAATTCAAGAAAAGAGTTATAAGTACTGCAATTCTCTAAAAACCGGGAATGATGTTGCTTTCTATCATTTATACTTTGATTTATTATATCTTTGATGAATTTATCCATGTGTAGTCACATCCCGATAGATAGGATTACTCTAACTATATTTAAGTATTTATCAAGTTAAAACATTAAACTGATCCTAAAACTAGGCAGTGTTTCAAATTTGCTGTAAATTTTAAGTCAGGTTTTTGCGTAAAATGGAGAAAATTGATCTGTCGATATGGAATTTTCTATCCAATAACTTATTGAGATTTGTGATTTTACAGAAAAATTGGCACACTGCTAAGAACCATCATACCTTGGAGTTATAATGTTAGCAGCAATAATGAGATTACAGGAAGTTTTAGGATAGGCTCAAAGAAAAAAGTTCCAACCTACCAGTAGACGACTTTATTTCATTACTGCCAGTAATTATCGGAGAACCTGTTTAGTACCCGCAACGAAATAACCTATGCAACTTATAATTTATTGTAACTTTGATTGGCTACCTTGATAGTGAAAATCAAAACGTTCAATTGGAAATCTGCATAGTTTGTTCTGAGACGGGACCTTAGGTTGGGGTGACCGCACGCAATTTGATTTATTTTTTAAATAAAAAGCCCTGAATATAGACTTAGTTACAAGGATTAATTAAGGTCAATTTTCAGGTCAATTCTTAATCAATATACAAATCAATTTTCAGGTCAATTCTTAATCAATGTACAAGTCAATTTTCAGGTCAATTCTTAATCAATGTACAAGTCAATTTTCAGGTCAATTTTTAATTTTTGGCTCTTCGTCATTCTCTATGGATAATACTATTTTCAATTCAAGACCGCTGGATTTATGAGAATATTATGAGGATATCCACACAAGACAACGAAGAGCCCAATTTTTAAATCAATTTACAAATCAACTTTATTTGCTTTAATCGCAAATCTATTTTTTAAAAAGATAAATATAGCAGATGCCACCACTTAATATATGAGTTAATCTTACCCAACTTTACTGGAGATGAATTAGAGTGACCATCTGGGAATATGATGTTAAAGAGATAAGGTTCAGTGAGTGGTCAAAGGCAAAAGAAGATCTTAACAGCCTCGGGACTGAAGGCTGGGAGCTCATCAAGTTTGCGGACGAGATCGACGAAAACGGTATGATAGCAGCTGTTTTTAAAAGGCCGGTCGATTACGTTGACGCATCCTTCTAAAGTTCTTTTTAAATTTATCGTTTTTTGCCTTTTTTTCTGTGTGAAAAGATTTCAGTTTAGAGGATCGGCCTAAAGGTTAAGTTTAAAGTCTATGTCTCTTACATTCATTTTTCCTGCTTTTTGAACATGATCCGAAATTCAGTTTCGGAGTTCCTTTTAAGTTCAATATAACCTTCGATTTGTTCTACGAGAATATTTACAAGTTGAAGCCCAAGAGAATCGGTATTTCTAAAGTCGAAATTTTTGGGAATGACTATTCCGTTATCGGCAACTATAAGAATAAACTGAAAGCTTCCTTCGTTTTTGCAGCTACTCCTGGCTTCATTTTCTCTATTGCTATCCTCTGGTGCAAAGAAACTTATGTGAATTTCTCCGTTTTCTCCTTTTCCATCTTCTCCTGCAGGAAAAGCATGCTTCAAGGCATTTGAAACAAGTTCGTTTACTACGATTCCCAGAGGAACAGCTGTATCCATTCCCAGGTAGACCTGCTCAAGTCCTAACTCTAACTGATCCTGACTCTAACTGATCCAAATTATCAAAAAAATGATTAAGAAGAGAAAGAAAGTTTCTATGCAAGTTGCCGTATGTACCAGTTCGTTATAATAACATTTTTCGATTGTTTCAATCTTAACCTTGAGCTTTATCTTCTTAGAGTAGTACCTTTAGTTAACAATGTTTACTGATATTAATATAAAGCAAATTTCATATCTTATTAATTATTACAATATTTCAGTAGATTAATATTTACAGTGGGTAAATATATGAGAATATTAAATTTTTAAAATTGATCTGTGAATTGATCTGTGAAAAGTATGGACGAATTTATAAAAAGGAGATAGGGCATGGAAAGTAAAATTGATGATAAAGCGGAACCTGATACTGAAGTTAATGCACAGGCTACAGATAAAAACAGATTAGAAAATGAACTCGACTCCAGTGTAAAGCTTAAAAATGAAGAAGAAGCTGGAAAAATTATGGATTTAATGCAAAAGCCTGAGATCGATTTCGATCACTTTTTCAAGTTTATAGATTCTTCTATTCAGGGTTTAAAGGAATACAAACTGATTGTTTCGGCTCTTGAGCTCGGAGTGTTTGAAGCACTTAAATCTCCTTTGTCAGCAGAGGAACTGGCTGAAAAGCTTGGCTGTGATCCTTTGCTCATGCCTCATTTCTGTGAAGCTCTCCATAGTCTCGGGTTCCTTGACAGGTTTGAGGAAGGAATAGACAAGGAAGAAGAAAAGGCTCAGATTATAAAAATAGATGCAATTGCCAGTCAAAATAATGGAAAAACTGAAACCGAATCTGAGAACCATGATAATGGAACAAAGAATGGCGATGCAGTGTACCTTGTCTCTGAACTCAGTGCAACTTATCTCCTAAAAAGTTCTCCGTTTTCTCAGCAACATTACCTTGCCGAAAGGCTCAGAAATGTCGAACGCTGGGCTCGCCTTCCTCAGATTATAAAACAGGGGCCCGATGTTGTCGAGAAAGGGCCTTTTTTCGGGGAAGTTGTCCGCTGTATGGCTGAAAATGCACGCTGTGGTCTGCTTCAGGAAACTGTACAGGTTGTCATGGAAAATGTTGATTTTACAAATGTCAAAAGGCTGCTTGACATCGGAGGAGGGCATGGGCTTTATGCAATCGCTTTTTCAAAGCTGAATGAAGACCTTCAGGCTTTTGTTTTCGACCTTCCTCCTGTTACTGGAGAAACAAGATATTTCATAGAGAAATACGGAGCTTCAAGAGTGGATACAATTCCGGGAGATTTTTTTAAAGATGAAATCGGAAGTGGCTATGACCTTATATTTTCTTCCTTTAACCCCGGAGGAAAAGTGCCTGCCCTTATCCCCAAGCTTGCTGAAGCCTTAAATCCAGGAGGCATTTTCGTAACCAGGCAGATGCCTGATGAAAAAATGAAATCAAGTCCACTTATCAGCCTTGACTGGAACCTCTGGACTTTTGAAGGTGTGAAAAAAGGAGGATCAGGTTACAGTTTCGAAAACAGCGCCCCCTTTAATGAGTATATAGAGATGCTTGGCAATTACGGGCTTGAAGTTTTCCGTGCTTTTGACATGACGGATGGCTCAAGGATTGTGTTTGCGCGGAAAACAACCTGAACCTTGCAAGAGGATTGCCTTTTCCTCAGTTACTTTTTTATTATTTTTGAATTTTAGAAATTACTTTTTCCTTTCTTTCCTGAAGAGATAACTATTAATTATCATGAAATCTAATCTAACTTATTGGCTTACGGTAAATCGAATTTTGAAAACATAAGAAAACTTGTTTTAACTTTATAATTACTTATCTAACCAGGTATCTTGTCCATAAAACACAGAACCTATCTGTTAATTTGAGTGCCAAAAAACTTGATTTTCGAGAACCTCTGAGGAAGGAAAATGAAGGACTATAAGGAAGAACCAGAATGTCATGAAGAGACGACAGCACTGGTAAACAAAGATAAAAAGACAACTGAGCTAAAAGCCAATGATGTGGTTTGTAGTCAGGTTAAAGTATCTGGTGAAAAAATCAAGATCTCAGATCTTATTTTTCGGGATGGTCCTCATATTATAGAAGATATGCTTGACACTATGGTCAATCCAGTCTCATACAAAGATAAAAATGGAGTTTTCCTTCTTGTAAATGAGGCGCATGCAAGGAAGATAATTGGCCTTCCAAAAGAAGAGGTTATCGGGAGAACGATCCTCGAACTCGCCAGGAAATTTTCAGATAGTCCCAGAAAATATATTGTAGAAAAGAGGGACCTTCTGGAAGGCTGTAACGAATGGACCCAGATAGAAACTGAAATCCTTAATCATGGTGAGATGAGAACAGATGAAGAAGAGTTTATAGTTGCGGACGGGACAACAAGGACTTTTATTTTAAATAAATCAGCCTTATGCGACGAAAAAGGGGAGCCTATGGGGATCGTTACTGTAATGCAGGATATAACCGAATTCAGGAAGACGGAAAAAATCCTGAAAGAGAGTCTCAGTTCTAAAAATGAACTGAGCGAACAAATTAAGAAAAACGAGGAAATGTACAAGACAATTCTGGAAAAAACAGGGCAGATGGTATACAATTGTGACATCCTGGCTGATAAGGTCGACTGGCTTGGCTCGGTTGAAGAAGTTACGGGATATACCCCTGAAGAATTAAAAGGTGCAGGTGTGAACTTATGGATGCAGTACGTCCACCCTGAGGACAGGTATAAGCTCTGGATAAACAATGAAAACCATATGAAAAATGGAGGAAACTTCCATCTGGAATACCGGTTCCGAAAAAAGAACGGCGACTATGCTTATCTTGAGGAAAACGGAACCAATATACTGGACTCAAGCGGAAGTATAAGCAGGGTCATTGGAGTCGTAAAAGATATAACAGAACAGAGGCTTGCAAGCAAAAGCCTGCAAGAAAGTGAGGAAAGATACCGCACCGCAGCCGAGCAGACAGGACAGTTAGTATTTGATTTCAGGCTTGAGACACATGAGATTGAATGGGCAGGAGCCATACGGGAAGTAACAGGATATTCTCCGGAAGAATTCAAAAATCTTGATGAATCGTTATGGATAAGGCATATTCATCCCAAAGACAGGACTGAGACAATTAAAAATCTGGAGAACTTCTTCAGGAAAAAAGCGAGAATTCAGGCCGAATTCAGGTTCAGGAAAAAAGATGGAAAATATATCTACGTTGAAATCCGGGGCGTCTGGCTAAAAGATGACGAGGGGAAAGTTTACAGGGCTATTGGTGTGATGAAAGATATCACAGAATGGAAATGCACGCTGGAAAAAGTTGAAGTGAGTGAAATGAAATACCGTTCTCTCATACAGAATTTCCAGGGGATTGCTTTCCAGACGGACAGGAGTTTCATTCCCATATTCATGCACGGAGCTGTTGAAGAGATCACAGGACATACCGAAGAAGAACTTATGTCCAGGGCTAAGTGGAAAGAGATAATCCTGCCTGAAGATCTGCCTCTACTCCTCAAAGAAGAAGAAAGGATTCGGGATTCACCTTGTAGTAAATATGTCAAAGTTGATTTTCGCATAATACACAGAGACGGAAAAATCCGATGGTTGCACGAAATTTACCAGAAAGTTCTGGGAAAAGATGGGAATCCGAAATTATACCAGGGCACAATTTATGATATAACCGAAAGGAAGGAAACCGAAGAATTTCTTGCGAACATTAAAATTGCCCGCCAGAGAGAAATTCATCACCGTATCAAGAATAATCTCCAGGTAATCTCTTCCCTGCTGGACCTCCAGGCTGAAAAGTTCAACAACATGGAATGCGTTAAGAATTCTGAGGTATTTGAGGCCTTCAGGGAAAGCCAGGACCGGGTAATCTCTATTGCTTTAATCCACGAGGAACTGCATGAAGGAGAGGGAACTGAGAAGCTTAACTTTTCACCGTACCTTAAGAAACTCATTGGAAACCTTTTCCAGACTTACAGGCTTGGAGACGCAGCTATCAGCCTCAAAACGGAGCTGGAGGAGAATATTTGCTTTGACATGGATATTGCTGTGCCTTTAGGGCTAATTGTCAATGAACTGGTCTCAAATTCCCTGAAGCATGCGTTTCCCGACGGGAAAAACGGAGAAATTCGGATCAGACTTTCCAGAAACGACGAGTACGGACACCTCAGAGAAGAGAAAGGTCCAGAAGACGAAAGTACAGAATTTAACCTTACGGTCTCGGATAATGGGAAAGGTATCCCGAAAACCGTAGACTTCGAAAATCCTGAAACTCTTGGCCTGCAGCTGGTAAGCATCCTGGTTAATCAGCTGGAAGGCGAAATCGAACTGAAAAGAGAAAACGGAACCGAGTTCAGTATGAGGTTCAAGGTGGAAAATAAATTATAATTGCTGCTTTTTCTGCACAGGTAATGGTATCAAGCATGATGCTGCCCCAAATCGCATTGTTTCAGATCGCTTTGTTTTAAACCCTATTGTTCCAGATCGCTTTGTTCCAGACTTTATTATTCCAGATCGTATTACCAGGTGCAGAAACTTACCCATAAATTGACCATTTCTTCCTGAAAAACTGGAAAAATCTGAAACAGCAACATTATTATGCTGTAAAGCAATTTCTAAATGGGGATTGCTGTGATAAAAGAAGCCATGCTCTACGAGAAAATCGGAGATAATAAAGTACACTGCAAGCTCTGTGCCCATAGTTGCAAAATTTCCCAGGGAAAAAGGGGCTTTTGCGGAGTCCGGGAAAACAGGGATGGAAAACTATATACTCTTATTTATGGGACGGTTTCAAGCGAGGCGGTTGACCCTGTCGAAAAAAAACCTCTTTATCACTTTTATCCAGGGTCTTATGCTCATTCTGTCGGGTCAATAGGGTGCAATTTCCGATGTAAGCACTGCCAGAACTGGTCGATTTCTCAGGTCTGCCTGGAAGATGCTTACACAATGGATATTCCACCTGACGAACTTGTTGAAAGGGCGCTCCTCTCACGTTCAAGTTCCATTGCCTGGACCTATAATGAGCCCACAATCTGGCACGAGTATACCTACGAGTGTGCAAAACTGGCAAAAGAGGCAGGACTTGGAACAATCTATGTGACAAATGGTTATATGACGCCTGATGCCCTCAGGCATATAGCGCCCTATCTGGATGCCGCGAATATCGATATAAAAGCATTCACTGAAAAATTCTATCACGATGTCGCCAGCGCAAAACTCGCCCCTGTGCTCGAAGCTTCTGCCCTTGCAAAACAACTTGGAATACATGTTGAGATTACAAACCTCATTATTCCAGGTGTAAACGATTCTCTTGATGAGATAAGGGAACTTTCAAAATGGGTATACAAAAATCTCGGACCTGAGACTCCCCTGCATTTTACCCGTTTCCATCCCCAGTACAAGATGCAGGACCTCTACCCGACGCCTGTAAAAACCATGCAGGAAGCCTGTAAAATTGCAACCGAGGAAGGGATGAAGTATGTTTACATGGGCAATGTCCCTGGCAGTGACCGCAACAATACTTTCTGCCCGAACTGCGGAAAAATGTTGATCAAGCGCGGCTATTTTGATATTGAAAAATATGAGATCACACCTGAGAAAACCTGCCCTAAATGTGGGGAACACATTCCCATTGTAGGTGAATACGCCGGCTTAAAACAGGTGCCGGGTGAATACGAATATTAAATGGAGTCAGCATGACAGATCTATTAGATCTCAAAAAATATATTTTTCGCACCCTTCGTGGAAAATTTTTATAATTCCTTCTCGCAGGGAAGGCGTATATTTCTCAGGTTCAGTTTTGACAGCCCTATGCAGTTCTTCAAGTTCAACCCATTCTACAGATACGGCTTCTTCCGGGTCAGGCCGAATTAAGTTTGCAGTTTTTTCCGAACACAGACCTGAAAATACCATATGGAAAGCTCCTTTGTTTTCGACGACGCAGGGAATTTTAAATAATTTTTGGAATGGAACCGAGATTCCTATTTCTTCAAGCATTTCCCGTGCCATGCAGGTTTCATAAGACTCATTTGCTACAGTACCGCTTACCGAGTATGTATAACGGCCTGGAAACCACCGCTTTTGAGGTGCCCTTTTCTGGATAAGCATTTTATTTTCAGGGTTTAGCAGGATAAGTTGGGCAGCCCTGTGAATATGCTTTCCCGAATAAAACTCCTCTCGTTCGCGCAGCCCGAGAAAGTTATCGTTTTTGTCGACTTCAGTGATTAGCTCTGCCACAATAGCACTCCTATTAAGTTGTTTCACTACCCTTATTCAGGTGGAACAAAAAATAAAAATTTTGGTTAAAATAAAAATGACAGGCTTCATTAAAAAAGGTTAAACCTGGAATAATGCCATGAAAAGAAAAAAGAAATTCACTTTTCAGGATTTTTCAGGGTTCTGAGACTTCTTTTGGCTTTTCTGCGGCTTTCTGGATCTCATCCAGAAGCTGCTCGTCGGTCTTTCCTCTTATGTCAATACCAAGTTTCTGGGCAGTTTCCTGTACCTTGCTCTTTGGAGCTGTGGGTTCTGTTATGGATTTTTCAAATTCCTTAAGGCTTAGTTCGGATTCCTTCTGAGCTTTCTTGAATTCGCCCACTGAACTTCCCATGGATCTTGCCAGTTCGGGAAGTTTGGAAGCCCCAAAAAGGAGTACAATTATTGCGAAAATCGGTATAAGTTCTTGTGGACCTATCATGGCTTAACCTCAAGCTTTTCGTTTTCTTAAATAAGTAAAATTCAGCAGTAATAATGATCTAATAAATTGAAAATATCTATAAATTAAGCTAAGATTTTTTATGCTATATAAAGTTTCTATTTCCATTTATATCTTAGATGTATTATATTTATTTCTTTTTATTTGATTTTGATCTATTCAGTCTGTCTCTTTATATATCTCCTTTTATCTTAGCTTGGTCCCAATGCTTCAGCTTTTTCGAGGCCCTTCCTGTTCAGGGAGAGATTTTCCAGCTTCCGACCTATTTTCCAAGTCTGTACCGGTTTTCAGCTCTGTATCGGTTTTCAGCTCTGTATCGGTTTTCAGCTCTGTATCGGTTTTTGCTTCTTTACTACTGCCTGGAGTTTCTTTTTGTTCATTCTCTTTCTCTTTTTCCTCAGAAGCGACTGTATTCGCAGCCTTTCGTGTGTAGGCATCGAATTGATTGAGCTCAAGCTCAGAAGCGCGCTGGGCTTTTTTAAATTCTCCCATCGCACTTCCTAAAGACCGTGCAAGCTCAGGAAGCTTCTGGGGCCCAAAGAGAAAGAGAGCAGCAACGAGAATTGCTATCAATTCGGGTGTACCTATCATTGTTGGCTATTATCAACAATCTAATATAAAAGTTCTTGTAACAAGATCGGTGGACTGGCTTATTCGGAGATTATTTTAAAAATATATGTTTTTAAAAATAAAAAATCCTATAAATAGGCAAACCGACTATCAAAATAGCCGGATAAGTAACAGGCTGAACTCAAAGAGGACTCCCAGTAAAAACGCTACAAGGATCTGGGCAATGAATGTAGGATCAGGCGAAAGGAAAAGTGAAACTGCCATAATCACACTGTAGACCAGTATCCTCTGCTTTTTAAGAGTCTGGTATTCTATAAGCCCCATTTTCACGGCAAAAACCACAAGCAGAGGGAGCTGGAATACGATACCGAAACCTGCCAGGATTGTGGTTACTGCTGAGAGAGTATCCTGAACGGAAAGCTGCGCTGCAGCCATATCGCCTGAGTAATATAGAATGTACTTGAACATTACAGGCAGGACGATAAAGTAACCTACACAGACCCCGAAGATAAAAAGCAGGAAAGATGCAGGAATGACCTTGAGGAAAAAGCGCTTCTCATGCGGATAAAGTCCCTTGCCTGCAAACCTGTAAAGCTGATAGAAGAGCTGCGGAATCGAGATCGCAAGGGCAAATACAAGACAGAGCTTGAGGCGAGCAAAGAGCCATTCAAGGGGCGAGTACGCTGTCATGTAAATGTCAGTACTTATAAATTCCTTCCAGATAAGCAGCATCCCTTTTGCCGAGAATGGGAACGCGAGAATTATTCCCAGAAAAAGCCAGATTAAAACAATTGCCAACCGGTTCCTTAGCTCTAACAGATGGAACGTAATGGGTTCTTCGACATCTCCCGGAACACCGGAGGTATATGAATTGATTTCCGATGTTTTTCCGTTAGAAGCTATTGTTCCGTTGGCTGTGTGCTGTGAGTCCATTTTTTCCGCTCTTATATGTACCTGGATAAATATATTAATATCGGAACATAATATTAAATGTGAATCTGCAGCCCATTCGAGATATTCCGATTATCAGGTGCAGGAGATATTCGGGATGCAGCTTATGGTCCTTTTTCACAATATCTTTCTACTATATATTTGCATACCTGATAGTGGTATATCTGAAGATTTATGTCACCCGAGTCATTATAATAGAAACACTTTATAATAGAAACACTTAAAATGATTAATATAACCAGATTAAACAAACTAGCTTAATCCGGTTAAGGTAATAATATAACCTAATTAAGATAATTTATATAATATACTTATCGTAATTAATATAGATTAGTTGAGAATTTGTATAATATAGTTATGGTAATTGGTATAACCCAATTAAGATAATTACTATAGCCTGACTAAGAGAATAAATATAAGCTGCTTATTATAATAAATATAAGTTCTTAAGATAACTACTATTTCCCAGTACTTGAATACCATTGTTTCCGTACTCGAACTTTGTGGCTTCCGCTAATCGAATTCCTCCTGAATGGCTGGCCATTTCAGGAAATATTTTAAGGATTCCATGAAAAGAGCCGGATAAACCCAAAGCGAAAAAACAAAATAGGTAAAAAGAGAGTTGATGATAAAAATCCCTGCAGTGAATATAAGAGCTCCCTTAAATGGGATAAAGAACTTTCTTTTGCTTTTCCGGATAGGTACTCCATATGTCTGAAGCCATTGAAAATCTCAGTGTAATCCTGCTGACCCTGCGAAATAAGTTACTTGTGATTGTCGGGGTTCTTATTGCAGGCATTATTCTCTCTTTCCAGTTTACAGGTCCTTTAATTGAGAGAATGAAAGTTGACCTTCTCCCCGAGGGCGCAAAGCTGGTTTATGTGTCTCCCCTTGAAGTAATGATGCTGAAGCTAAAGCTCTCTATCATAATAGGAGTGCTCCTTATCCTGCCTATTATTGCGTTCTATGCTTATAGGGCTATCTCGAAGCAGTACTCTATTAAAGTTCCAGTATCTATTGGAAAAGGACAGTTTATCTTCCTGAGTTTAGCGGTCATCGTCATGTTCGTTCTTGGGATTTCATACGCTTACTTTATTATGTTACCTCTCTTTCTGAAATACCTTTACATGGATGCAGCAGGCTCAGGAGTGACTGCAACTTATTCGATCTTTAAGTTTATCTCATTTGCAGCTTCAGGCACAGCAATCTTTGGGGTGATCTTCGAACTTCCAATAGTGCTTACTTTCTTGACCCGTAACGGATATGTAAAATATAGTACTCTTGCAACCTACCGTAAGCATATATACATTCTGTTCTTAGTCGTAGGAGCCATAATCACTCCTCCCGATGTCTTCAGTCAGATGATGGTTGCCGTGCCCATGATGGTCTTCTTCGAGATCAGTATGGTGATTGTGCGGTTAATTGGAGTAAAGAACAGGCTTCCCAAGCCTGATCCTTCAGCAGCTGCTTTCGGAATTACGAGAAAAAACTAAAGGAAGAAAAGTGACAGAATAAGAAAAGTGACAGAATAAGAAAAGTGACAGAATAAGTACAGTTTAGAGATCTAAAAGTAAAATAAAGTTTGATAATGTGCAAATTAACTTCAATTAAGACCATAAATTATTTAGCAGTCCAGATACACATCTGGACCTTAAAAATACTATTTTTATAGAGCTCATCCCAAAACTCAAAATTGCTTCTCTGAATATCATATTCTGGATTATCAATAGAGATTCTGATCCTGAAAAATAATTCTAAAACTCTTACTGATTGGGAATAAAATTTGTTTTGGGATGAGTTCATATATATTTTTTAAAACAGGTTTTACTATAGGACTTACACATTCGATATTTTGCAATCAGGGCAGATCCATTCTCTATCCTTTAATGTCAAATCTGAATCATAATATCCGTAAAAATTACAAAGTTTAGAGGATGGTTCAAATCTTCCTATTCTCAGGACAGTTTTACCGAACCAATCCTCTTTATCCTCTAACTTTGTAACAAAGCTACTCCACGCCGAATCACTTAGAGCCTGTGCAAGACAGAGAGCCTGTGCTAAATGGTGATTCTTAACCATACCTTTAACATTCAGAGTTTCCAGAGCTACAGCTTGGTTTTCGCTAACAAGTCTAAGAGCATGTCTGAAAATTAAATCTGGTTCTATAATTGGGATAGGACTTATGCATTTAAATTGATAAACGGAGTGTCAAACTGTTAATGTCCAAAACGAAAGTTTAAACCATGATGTTTATTGTGTTTGATTTTATACATCGAGTGCGTAATATGAATTTAAACGGAACGTTGCCTATTATCCAATTGTATAAATGATTTGAATTTTAAGACAGCCTCTAAGATGGTGCAATCTTAAGAAAATAAGGAGGCTACACGTTTCAGCGAGGCTTGAGAGCACAGGGTCCTGTTGCATATTTTCCACAGGCAAGCTGATTAAGTTCAGGAAAAGCCCTGGCGTTTTCCTGAAGCTATCTGTAACATTTTTCTTTATCAAGCCCTCTTACACTGAGAACTCCAGCCGGACACCTGTTTACACAGACAAGGCATATCTCTCCTTTTTTGTAGCGGCAGAACTCTTCATTCGGGTGCAGAGTGGGAGGAATTTCGGCAGAGATCAGCAAAGTCCAAAAACGGCCTGTGCACCCGGCTTTAGTAATCAGCATATGGTGGATCCCAAAAGTGCCCAGTCACGCAGCATAAGCAACGTTTTTGTGGGACCAGGCAACGTTGAAGCCCTTATTTTTATAATCAAAAGCAATTTCGGGTACAACTGACTGTATATCCATTTCTGCCAGTTCAGCCTTTAGTTTTTCATTGATTTCCCCTATAAGACAGTCAGTTTCACTTTTAGCCTGAATCCATTCTTTTATAGGGCCAGGAGACTGCCAGTTCTGTTTCACAAGTTCTTTTTCAAACGGTAGGAAGAAATAAATAATAGTTTTTGCTCGGAGAAAATCTCTTTAGGGTGCAGGTAATGAGAACCAATAATCGCCTTCATTTCATCAAAAATTGGATCACTGGCTGAAGCATAGCCTACGAAAGGCTCACGACATCGAATCTCAGTGCACGGACTTGCAACGGCTTCTTTGATAATACTTTCAATCTTGTTTTTAAGCTTTATATGTCCTTCCTTTTCCCAGTGTAAACAAAGTATATTTTTTCATTACTTTGCTAATGAAACTTTCCATTTTACTTTATAAAAAACAAGATTTTATTTTATACAGATTGCTCCTCTGGAATCGATTCGTACAATTTTCGCTTCTCCAGTGGCATGGACTCAATATATTTTTTTGCCTCCTCTGGAGACACTGCCTTAAGAGTTCCATCCAGTTCCTGTATGACCACGCCACTTTCAGTGAGCATCTTATAACGTGCTTTCCGTACTTCTTTGTCAGGGTGGCAGACAAAATGACAGTTGGAACAGGTATATTCCATTCTATTTCCCGGGATAAGGCATATAAAAAATCCGCCGTTGATTTTAGGTCTTTCTAGGTACGCTTCTATGGTTTTAGGCAGCGAAGCAATAAAATCCTCATCTTTTTTGGGGATTTCAAAGCGCGCAGGAGACCAGGTGGACCATTTTCCGGAGGAATTCAAGCCTGTAAGCCCACCGCAGACAAGGAAGCAGCGGCTGTTACTTCTCCTCTTTCCATAGCTAAACTCTTTTCCTCCAAGGGTTACAGTGACTTTCTCAAGCGGGTCTACGTATCCTGATGAACAGACAGCAAGACATATCTTGCATTCGTCACAGTAATTTTCGTCTTCAGGAAGGGAGTCCGTTGGGATAAGTTCAGCATCCGTAACTACCGACGCCAGTACAATTGCTGACCCGTATTCCTTGGTGATAATGTTCCCGGAATACCCAAAATGCCCTATTCCGGAGCGGACAGCAAGATATCTATGGGAAATCGGTGGATGCATATCCAGCAACCAGTTTTCCGAGTCCTGACGGTAAACAAAATTCGCAATCTGGGGAACAGCTTTGTAACCATACTGCTGTAAGAATCCTGCCATTTCGAGGGCTACTCCATTAGCAAGTGTAGTGGTCCGTACCTTATTAGTATCAAGAGTTTTATGGTCCTCTTTTCTAAAATAAGGTTCAATAAGGTTCTGGTCAAAAGCTAGGGCAAAAACGACTGCAGATTTTGCGCCTGGCAGAACGTATGTAAGATCGACAGAAGGAGGGCCACCTGCAAGAGTTTCAGTAGTCACAATGCCCACTTTAAAGGCTCCAAGGGTCAAAGCCATCTCTTTGAGTTCTTCAGTTAGTTTTTCCATCCTGGATTTATCGGTATGTTCTTCCATTTTCTACTCCTCAAACAAACTCAATATTAAACGTAATTAAACTATTTTATAGAAGGTAATTCATATATAGTTTATGTGCATTTAAATATACTAATTGGTTAAAGTATACTTGAATAACCTTTTGTGTATTTCCTTTAGTTTCCTAATATTCAGAATGAAACAACATTTGAACTTTGCAAAAGATATGTTTATTTTTTTTATACTACTTTTTGCAGTTAAGACCGATATTAAAAGACATTAAGAATACAGCTATGTGTCCCCCACACTTTTTTGTGTTTGATGTTACGGTGATCGGTAGAAAATCCCATACCCCTATAGTCTATGGAAATGATAGAGTTCAGAAAATAGAGCTCAGAAAATAGAGTTCATAAAGGCATACGCGATATACCAGAAAACTAACCTTATTGTTAACCAGCATGACAACCTGCCAGCCAGGAAATTCTTACAATGTTGATCATGTTATTAAAGTCATAAATAATCTACAATGATCTTACCTGTCAGGAGAAGTATGCTGGTTACTTCTTTTCGAAAACCTTCTGCAAGAACCAGGTCACTTTGCAAGTTGCTTTCGCGGTTTATAGCTGGAAGATGTATGACTGTATCAATTCAGCCGCAAACAATACAATCAGCCAACCATGCAAGTCCATAGGAATGGGGGAGATGGAGATCTGGTTTATGCGCCCATTAAGAGCTCATATCCTTAGAGAATCTGCCAGCCTATTCCATAACCCAACAACACGGCGCTTATGCCCAATTAAGAGCTCATATTCTTAGAGAATCTGCCAGTCTGTTGTTAGTTGAAAAAAGAGTTTGTTTGTAGATTTTGTAAAAAGTCGTTTTCACCGAAACTTAGATACGTATCTTATCACAACTACAAAAAAATATAAAAAAAATTAATAATCAAGCAAAAAAAAAAGAGTTAATTGAAATATGCGAGGATAATTATCAAGATCAAAGAATCAATTACAGACGGAGACCTTCCAGGAAATATCCGTATACTGAGGATATTGTTAGACGAAATCAAAATCCGTGAATTTTGCAAATTCCTAAAAAAGTACTAAGCATAGCAACTGCTTATTGCTATTACCTGGGTATAAAAAATCAAAGTAAAGTTTGATATGTGTTTTGTCTGAATATAGAGCGCCTATTTTTCGTTTGCCCTACGCATTGAATTCTACGCATTGAATTCTACGCATTGAATTCTACGCATTGAATTATTAGATAGGAGGGCTTACATTCACAGAAGCCCATTTTTTATCTAATACTTTCCTTTATGCTTGTCAGCCGGGTTAAGCTAGCATACTCCTTACTCGGCCTTAATGCGTTTAATGGTTGTAGGACGCTCTTTTACCAGGATCCTGTGTCCACAGTATGGACACCTTATACCTGTGTACTCATAGTCGATTTCCACTTTCTGTTTACATCGAGTGCATTTATAACCCATACAACCACAACCCTAAGATATTACTTTGCCTCAGCAACATTCTTCATCGTACGCAGCAGAGTCTGACCAACGCTGGTATAAGGAATATAAGTTCCGCCAGCGAAGGTGTGTCCGCACTTGCTGCATTTCCATATGCCGGTCCCAATTCTCTTCACGGTAGGCCTGGCACATTTTGTACATACGTGCGGAGCTCGCATGCGCTCTTCCAGGTCTGCAACAAGTTTTCTGTCCTTTCTTCCATATCTGGCACCGAATCTGCCTGCTGACCTGGAAACTCTTCCTTTCTTAGTGAACTTTTTTGCCATCGTTAAAACTCCCTAAAATGAAATGTTTAATTCTAAGTGATTAAATTCGGAACCTTCTGGCTCGCGGGTCAGATCCCTGAAACCCGGATATCAGGTTCTACAATCACCTCTTGAACGTATACTTAGACCGTAATACTGCATTTAATATTTATATTTAATTAATCCTGCCTGATCATTCCTTTTATACCAGTGCTTCCAGGTAAAGTTTCCTGATTTCGGCTGCCTTTTCGCATGCCATATCTATTGCTTCCAGCACCTCAGCCTCGGTGAACGGAACAGAGCCCATTTTTTGCATGCCTGCGACAGACCCGTCCGAACTTGAGACCACAGTTAATTTAGTCTCACAAACCGCTTCCTCGTCCAGTGACGGATCCACCATCAGCTTTGAGCCGATCTTGGCAAGAGTCACGCCCACAGGCATCTCTTTCATTGCAAGGGGTACATCCGCACCGATTCCCTGCTGCTCGTTCGGGACAATTGTAGTCATAAGGGCCGCAATAGCAGCAAGACAGGATGCATCAATGACATTCCCTTCATCATTGAGGACATGGACATCTATATAGATGATCCAGACAGATTCTCCAACGCTTATGCAAAGCTTCTTTATATCAATTGCGCCTGATTCCCTGATTCCCCTGTCTACAACCCTTGCCATTTCAATTGCTTCTTCTCTGGGTGGGCCTGGCTCAAACTCTGGGGAAGCAATAGGATTGAGTTCCAAGTTAGTAATAATTACGCCTTCGTCATGAGAATCCTGAAAAGGAGTTCCTGGCTGAAGCTTAACTCCTACAAGAACCTGGGTGTCACCCAGGGTTACCTTTGCCGAGCCCTCGGCTTTCGAGATAACATTCGTTTCGAGCTTGATATCCCTGAAATCTTTAAATCCACGCCCATCCTGGCGCTTTCCCTTAATCATAAGGTTGTAAATATAGTCCTTCTTAAGCGTAGCAATAACTTCACTCATCGTTTTCACCTCTGCTTCCGGATTCAGAAGGGTCTTTTACTACCTTCCAGGGCCCTTTGCATTCTTCAGGCTCTTCTAAGGTCTGTTCGGCAGGGGCCTCTTTCCTGGACTCGGCTTTGGACTCTATCTCTGACCCGGACTCAAAAGTTTCTTCTGAAGTAGCTTCTTCAATCCCGGCTTCTTCTTCAGGCTGCACTTCGTCTTCAAGTTGAGATTCTTCTTCAAGCTGGGTTTCCTGTTCAAGCTGGGGTTCTTCTTCAACCTCTGCCTTCTCTTCAAGCTGAGTTTCTGCTTCAGGCTGAGCCTTCTCTTCAGCAAACTCCTCAATCTCGGGCTCGATTTCTGCTTCTTCCCCAGAAACGATTTCTTCAAATTCAGGTTCTTCAAGCTCCTCAGGTTCGGAAACTTCCTCAAAAGAAGACTCGAAAGCAGATTCAAAGTCAGCTTCGTCTTCAAGTGCCTCTTCTTCAGCTTTCTTTTCTTCGATTTCTGCTTCAATTACCTCTTCTATAGCTTCCCCTTCTACTACTTCAGCCTCGGCATCTTTAATGAGCTCTTTAAGCTCCTCGCATTCGGGAGCCTCTTCATTAACAGCACAGGCTTCAACGGTTTCTTCGGAAAGCCCTTCCTCAGGCTCTTCAGCTTCCTCAACAATCTCTTCTACAACTGCTGCTTCGGGAGCATATTCAAGAGAAGGTTCCGCTTCCACAACTTCTAGCTCAGTATCTTCAGCCTCTTCAGCGGCTTCAGCTTCGGCTTCAGGCTCTTCAACAGGAGTCTCAAACTTCTTTCTCAACACTGCCTGCTGAATTTCAAGGATTTCTTTGCAGCCTTTCTTAACAAGCTCGAAGCCTTTTCGAATTTCATCAGGAGTTAGATTCCCGTCCATCTGGAGCAGGGTAATTTCTCCATCCTGTGTCATTGCAACAGGGAAGTCGGCCTCACCATAATTATCCTCTTCCTTGTTGAGGTCAAGCACTATCTGCCCGTCGACTTTTCCAAAAGCACAGGAAGTAACCAGGCCTTTCATAGGAATGCCTGCATCTGCAAGCGCTATGCTTGAAGCATTAATTGCTGCTGTCCTTGTCCCTGCATCAGCCTGAAGTATTTCCACAAAAATATCGATTGCAGTTTTCGGGAAGAGCTCTGCCATAATCACCGGTTCAAAAGCTTCCCTGGAAACTTTTGAAATTTCAATGCTCCGCCTGCTGTGTCCGGGTCTGGCGCGGTCTTCAGTGGAAAAAGAAGCCATATTATATCTGTAACGGATAACTGCAGCATCTGCGCGCTGTAAACGACGGGGATGAGCTTCTCGTGGGCCAAACACACCTACAAGGACCTTATTCCTTCCCCATTCAAGATAACATGAACCGTCGGCTCGCGAAAGAACGCCGATCTCGATTTTCATGGGCCTGATCTCATCCACATGCCTCCCGTCAAGGCGCAGCCCATCGTCAGTGATTAATTTTTCAGGTTTATCACTCATATTTAATCTCCAAAAACTCCTAACAACTACTTTACAGAAGCTTCCCTAAAATCCCTCATGCCTATCCAGAACTCAGTTATTTGGATCCAGTAACACATCGATCTTCCTGTAAATCTCTTCGGAATGATCTTCTTTTGGCAACTTTACCTCTTTCTTACCGCTTTTAAAAAACTTGGCGGACTTTGACTCTTTCTGCTTGCTCCGCTCATTTTTCAAAAAGTTATAGATCCTATCTGTCAATCCGGAACGCTGGGCTTCGGCTTCGATCTTTCGGAGAGCTTTACTCAAAAGCTCCACATCATCATCCTTTCCATCGATCCATATTCTGCCGTTCTGGCCAACGAAAATGCTGCAGTTTGTTTCTTTCTTCAGCATTGAGATCATGGAACCACCGTGTCCTATCACACGTGGGACTTTCACAGGCTCAACTTCGACGATCTGGCCTGTTTTCAGTTTATGGAAGCTCGAATCTCTAAGGGCAAGCTCAACTTTCATGGAATTGTCTACATCTTTTACTCTAAGGATTATAGAGTCACCTACATCCAGAACTTCATGCATCTCCCGGGATTCTATTCTTCTGGGATACTCGGACACATGGAACAGGCCGTCATAAGGAGAAGCAATATCCATTATCCAGTTGGATGGAGTAACCACAATAACGATCCCGATCACCACATCATTTACGGAAGGGATATAAACTCCCGCAAGAGGGATCACTCCAACTTTATCTTCTTTGAGATTTTCAATACCACAAAATAAAGAATAGATCTTGTCGTTCTTGACATAAGTCCCGTATCCGACTTTTTTCGAATTCTCGGATAGCAGGTCACCAGGGATCACTATTTTTTTATCCATCCAACATCCTCTTATAAAAGTTTAGTTTGAGCCTCTCCCTTCGTAAGATGATTTATAAGAGCGTAAAGATCAGTCTGGACTCCTGCCGGAATTCTTACCACTGCAATCCAGGAGCCGTCACGCTGCCATTCTTCTTTCGTAATGCTTCCTATCTTGGAAATATCTCCGTATGCTTTGGGAGCATATTCGGGAGGGATTTTCACAACAATATTAACCTCTTCAAAGCGTATAGGTATAAGCGGGCGAATGGCTTTCATTGTGATATTGACCAGCTGATCCACGCTTTTTAAGGGGTCTATGTGCACCTTTGCCTCTTCCATCGCCTTTTCGATCCTTGCGGGAGGATGAGGTGCTTTTGTCTGGGGGTTTATTGCATTCCTGGAAATGGTATAAATAACTTTTTTCTTTTTTTCCTCAAGCATGCGTTTTCTCTGTTCAGCAGTGAGCTGAAGCTCCCCGCTTTTCAGGATCACGGCAGCAATCTTGAAGGGGTCCGTTGTCTCAAAAGCATTGAGAATATCGGACTCTGCTGCTCGGTCCCCTCGGTTTGCGTCTTCGAAGATAGTTTCAACCGCCAGAATATCTTCAAGGTTTACGTCTTCTCCTCGCTTATAGGCCAGAGCTCCTTCGGGCTCGACCAGGACTTCGAAGTGTTTGCTGCCTCTCTTAAGCCGCGCAGTCACTGCCTCGTCCAGGGACACCATTTTCAAATACCTTCTCCAAAATATAATTTTGAGAATCCGAAGATTCTCTGAGTACTCAATCTCAACTATATATAGATTTTATTCTTTGTTCTCAGTTTCCTTATGTTTTGCAAGGATCTGCTGAACATAATTCTCAACTTCTTCAGGAACTAATTTCCTGAATTTCTTATCCTGAAGCGACACAATACCTACCTCAAGGGTAGACGCATCGAACTTGCCTTCGGCAGCTCTATAGAGTGCATCCATACCTAGAAGGATAGCCGCATCAATATTCATGTCTTGTCTGTACTCTGCTTCAAAGACCTCAACGACTGCGTTTCTGCCTGCGCCTATAGCTGTCGCCTTGTATTCCAGAAGAGCACCGCTCGGGTCAGTCTCAAAGAGCCTTGGCAGGTTGTCATCTACACCTGCAATCAGAAGTGCAGTCCCATATGGGCGAACTCCACCATACTGGGTGTAAGTTTGCTTGTGGTCGCAGATTTTCTTGGAGATAACCTCCACACCTATGGGTTCATCATAAGAAACCCTGTTGACCTGCGCTTCTACACGGGCTCTGTCAACAAGGGAACGGGCATCTGCCACAAGCCCTGATGTCGCAGCTCCTATGTGGTCGTCAATCTGAAAAATCTTTTCGATTGACTCGGCTTCTACAAGCCTGCTGGTTATTCGCTTGTCAACGAGCAGCACTACCCCATCAGCTGCCTTGATTCCCACGGCTGTTGTTCCCCTCTTGACCGCTTCGCGGGCATATTCTACCTGAAAAAGTCTTCCATCAGGGCTGAAAACCGTAATTGCCCTGTCATAGCCCATCTGTGGTGCCATCTGCATATTCCGTATCTCCCTTAATTTTTATTTTATATTGTTATTATCTTCCCGGCAAGAAACCGGTCTTTTTTCCTTAAAGGATCTCTGTCCGCAGGCTCGTAGCTAAATCACCGCCCTCCCCAAAAAGGCTTTGGTCAGTGATTGTGAACTGCTGCGAGGATATCCCGAAAATTCAGGAGCTTAAAGTCCCCGACCCAGCATTCAGGTAAGGAAACCTACTTTTGATTTCCTATAACGTATTTCTTCCTTATTAGAGTTTTTTACAGTTTATTCAGAAATTCCAATCCTGAAATACTTTTTTCGGGCGAAACCTGCGGGAAATACCCCAGTTAAAGGGAATTCAAAGGCACTTCTACCCTGCAAAGTACGTTTTCCAGAATCTGGGTTCGCGCACTTCAGGAGCCTTTTTAATAATTTATAAGGTCCAGTTTCCAATGTTAACTAAGTCCGCTAATAAAGTGTATTTACTCAGTTATAATGCTTGTGAGACCCGAAATTATCTTGTGCTTAAAGTCGTATTTTGAGCCATCTATAAAAGGGTTTTTGCTTCCACTATTTCATTCTATACAGGTTTCAATCTACATTCCGATCAGGCTCGCAATCATCTGAATTTTCTTCGGACCAGCTATTATTCTGCCAATCGACTTTGCTAATGAATAGTATACATGTTACACTAATACCAATGAATAGTATATCTATTACACTAATATACTCATTAACATATTCATTCATCATAGTATATATTAGACAGCGTCCTGACAGTTTATTATAATAGATTCCTTAAAGCCTCAAAGCCGGGGATTTTCAACCCTAGCACAAAGCCATTAACCGGAAAAGTGCTTATTTACTTCCCCGGGTCCTGAAAATTTGAAGCTCTTAAATCCCTGGGCTTTGACATTCCCGAATCCTAAATTCAGTTTTTCTGAGCCCTGCAGTTTAACTTTCCTGAATCCTGCCAAGGTTATTATTCTTCAGATGTTTTGAATTTATCCTGATTTCTGGCTCAAAGACCGTATTCTGAAGAAATTTTTCGGTTGCCCTTTTAATCGTGCCTGAAGTTCCAAGTATATGCACAGTTGCCCTTTTTCCGTTGACCCGTGTGAGAGTTGCCAGGGATGCTCTCGTTTCTTTTACTTTCGTATGAGAGCACTGAATAATACCTTTAGATTCTTCGAAACCGAGTACCTTGATATCACATTCACTGGCAGTGACATCTCCAAGCAAGGAAGAAGCCGAGAACATAACCTCTTTGACCAGATCACTCCTGCTGACTGGCACCTCGGAGATCAGCTCAAAGGCCAGATAGCGCTTTTTCGCACGAAGCGAAGGAAGTAGGCGTTTCAACAGTAATCTCCCTCCTCAAGCACCTCAATACCTTCTCTAATATGGCCGGGACCAGGGCGGTTCCTTGAAATTATTCTTTCAGGCACAACAGTAATGGCTTCAAGGGCCTCATTTTCTTCAAGACCGCAGACTTCAGCCAGAGCAAGGGTCTCCATGGAAGAGCGAAGGTCAAAACAGGACATTGCGCCACTTGAAAGAACAAGGGAAACATCGTACTTTCTGGCAAGGTCAAGGTTTGCTCTTAAATCCGACAACAGACGAACGCGCCCTGACCCTCTTGAATGAAGGAGGGGCCTTATTGTCAGGCCGATTGCGACATCGTTTTCAGCTGCGGACTTTGCAAGCACCTGATTTAACCCACTGCTTTTAGCAAAAGCCGGGTGGTTCAGGATATCTACTCTAGGGTTTTCCAGAGCAGCCCTGTTGACGGTTTCTGAACCTCCATGCACTATCAGGACATCCACGGACTTCCTGAATTTTCCGATAAGCCCGTGAAGTTTCGAGGGATTTTCCTCGACAAGCTCGATTCCCCTGTAAACCTCAAATTCGTTAGTAGAGGGCAACGCAGGTTGTGATTGAGGAAGTTTATCAGAATGGTTTGCAAGCGCAATCCCACTGTACCCTAAATGCCGGGCAAGGGCAGCAAGTTGCTCAACCGTATTTTCTCCATCAGGCACCGCATGAACGCAAAAGTCGTAGAATTTCGGTTTACCCAAACAACTCCTCCACAATAGCTCCGGCTTTTTCCCGGTTCTTCGGATAAGTCTCGATCTTGACTTTTGCAATGATCGCATCCGAGGAATTAGTCAGCCTCACCTGCTGCAGGTATGCAGCCTGCTTGTCAAGACGAAGATGGAAGACCTGATCATCATCCAGCCTCTCGGGCATTTCTTCTCTCAGCTTTGCTACATCTTCTTCGGAAAAGTTCTCCCGTACGAAGCGGGCAAAACTCAGACAGTCTGCCTTTCTTTTAAGCTGCACGCTCAGGATAGTAATGGGATTTCCATGGTGTCCTTCAGCCTGAAGCTCATCAATCAGTTTGCTTCCTTCCCGGACGCCGGCACCGGATAAAAAAAAGTCCAGAGCCTCACGGACTCTGGATACGTCTTCGGTTGCGTGGGCGATCACACGCAGTATTATGTGATGAATCACTTGCCTCGACTCTTGTTTGCACGGATACTCGGCCTGGTCTTTTCAGTACCTTTTCCGCGTGCAGACATGCCTCTGCCCTTCTGGCCGGCACTGGTCTTGCCCCTTGCGGCTCTGTCCCTGACGGACGGGTCGCATACCCAGTTCAGGTTTTTATCGCTCTTTATTACAGGGTGGAAGGGGTCTACAAGAATAACTTCAAACCACTTGTTCTTTCCGTCCTCCCCTACCCAGTAGGAGTTCAGGACTTCAAGATTCGGGTACTTGCGGTCCGCACGAGCTTCGGCAATTCTCTGAATTCTCATGCCACCTGTGATCTTACTCGTCCCCATTTTTTGGGTTCTTCTTCCACGATTGGGCCTTGTTTTACCAAGTCCTCCGCGGCGTACTTTTACCCTAGCGACGACAATGCCCTGCTTGGCTTTGTATCCAAGGGATCGTGCCTTGTCGATTCTTGTGGGCCTTTCAATCCTGGTCACAGATCCCTGCTTTCTCCAGACCTGCATGCGCTCCCAGCGGAGCTCGTTCACGTAAGTTTTATCAGGGTTTTTCCATGCATCACGTACGTATGTGTAATAAGATTTTACCAATTTAAACACCAAGTTTCACTTTGTTTCACGGTTCAGCCCTGCCTGCAGGACCACATTCCAACGGGATCTAATCCCGAAAATGAAACATGGGATAAACTGAACCATCTGATTTAAAGCTTTGCCCGTACACAGCTCGATTAAGTAGTTGTAGCAAAATAATATAAGTATATTTTTATATAAGTATTTCTATTATTATATTATGCTTGAGGAAGTTCTTTCTAAAAAATATAACTTACTAAAACCTTTCCTTGATGAAAAAAGCAAACGTTTATTCGCAGCAGCAGAAGCACTTAGCCTTGGCAACATTAGCTTAGTTTCTCGTGCAATGGATATTTCTGAAGAAACAATTAAAAAAGGTTGTAATGAACTGGAAAGTGGGGAATCTCTCTCTGGTGATAAAATACGTGCTCCAGGAGGCGGTCGCAAAAAGAGTGTTGAGAAAGACCCTACCCTCCTATCCGATCTTGAAACACTTATTGAACCGACAAGCCGTGTGGATCCTGAATCACCTTTGCGTTGGACCTCTAAAAGTACTCGCAAGTTGGCTGAAGAACTAAAAAAAATGGGGCATAAGGTTAGTCATTCAAGAGTTGCGGATATGCTTCGTATGCTTGGTTACAGTTTACAAGCGAATAAGAAAACCATAGAGAGAACTTCTCATCCTGATCGTGACCAGCAGTTCAACTATATAAATGAAAAATGTAAGGAGTTTCAAAAAGAAAATCAACCTGTGATTTCTGTCGATACAAAAAAGAAAGAGTATATTGGAAATTTCAAAAACGGAGGTAAAGAACTAAGTCCAAAAAACGATCCATTACTTGTAAATGTGTATGATTTTGAGGACAAAGAACTGGGTAAAGTAAATCCATATGGGATCTATGACCTTTTTAGGAATGAAGAATGGGTTAATGTAGGCATAGATAATGATACCGCTTCTTTTGCAGTTGAAAGTATACGAAGATGGTGGAATATTATGGGATGTAAGTCGTATCCAGAAGCAAAAAAACTCATGATTACTGCAGATTGTGGTGGGAGCAATGGATATAGAGTACGGTTATGGAAAACAGAGTTGCAAAAGTTAGCTGATGAAGTCGGGCTAGAAATTTCAGTTTGCCACTTACCACCGGGAACAAGCAAATGGAGTAAAATAGAGCACAGACTATTTTCTTACATAACTTTAAACTGGAGAGGTAAACCATTAACAAGCTACGAAGTTATAGTGAATCTGATTGCGGCAACAACTACATCTAAAGGGCTTAAAGTTAAGTGTATGTTAGATAAGAATGAATACCCAAAAGGGATTAAAATAAAGGGCTTTGGTAATTAACTATAGATATATATTATGAGAACCTATATTTCTATATGAACTGCCCAAGGTGTAATAGTTCCACTCACAAAAAGAATGGCATAGTTTGTGGACGTCAACGCTACAAATGCCATGATTGTGGATATAACTATACAGTAGAGTTAAAATCAACTGCTAGCTCCCTTTCTGTTAAGAGACAGGCTTTGCAACTCTATCTTGAAGGATTAGGATTTCGCCCAATAGGAAGATTTTTAGGAGTAAGTCATGTTTCTGTCCAAAAATGGATAAAGAAATTTGGTCAGGAGTTGGAGGTCCTAAAAAGCGAAAATGAGATATCTATTATTGAAATGGATGAGATGCACACTTACATTGGTAACAAAAAAAATATTGCTGGATCTGGATTGCTGTTGATAGAGTTGGGAAAAAATTCATCAACTGCTCTTTTGGTAGCAG
>JGI20225J20221_1000318_pt3 | contig 41221 bp, 33 predicted proteins | sample BioMet4_FD_20221 | JGI IMG/M metagenome (IMG submission 20221)
GCTACAAATGTACCACGCGTTTCTGGTGGACAACGACGATTTCCTTTGTGTCGAAATACCGTTTCGTCAAGGGAAAGTTTCCCTTGATACATCCAGTTATATATGGTTTTAAAACTGACTTTTCCTAAGGCAGCTGTTTGTGCAATTTGCTCAGGAGACCATGTTAAAAGCAGTTTTTCTTCCACTATAGCCGCGATAGTTTTATCATACTTGCCACGAGGTTTGGAATGGATTCTTCGCTTTTTATAGCATTGATGAGCCTCCTCTGCTATATAGATATCTTTTGTTGTGTTACGAACTAATTCCCGTGCGATACTCGAATGATGTCGTCCTGTCTGTATAGCAATTTGTCTANTTGAATAACCAAGAGTATGAAGTGCTTGTATACGCGCACGGTCAAACATGCTAAAATGGTGGTAGCTCATAAGATAACCTCCGTTTAATGGTGTGTGGTAACTTCATTTTACACGAGGTCAGCTCTATGAGCTATTTTTATTACTTGTCGCACTTCATTTTACAATTCAAGATAATAAAAAGTGGAAAGTATTATAAGGAGGTGGATGTTTTATGTATACGCAAGTGTTTGATCCAATGGGTAACATGGCGTTATCCGCGTTAATTGCATTTATTCCGATCGTTTTTTTCTTTTTAGTGCTAGTGATTCTCAAAGTAAAGGGCTATTGGGCGGGTTTAATGACTGCCGGCTTGGCAATTGCCTTGGCAGTGCTGTTTTTCCAAATGCCGCTGAACTTAGCTGTTGTGTCAGCAGTTCACGGCTTCGTCTATGGTTTTTTTCCTATTGGCTGGATTGTACTTGCAGCGACGTTTTTATATAATTTAACTGTGGAGACCGGACAGTTTGAAATTATAAAAAAATCGATATCTTCTATTACCGATGATCGTCGTCTGCAAGTATTATTAATTTGTTTTTGTTTTGGCGCTTTTCTTGAAGGGGCTGCCGGTTTTGGTACTCCCGTTGCGATTACCGCAGCAATGCTTGTCGGTCTTGGGTTTAGAGCGAGATATGCCGCTTGTCTGGCGTTATTAGCTAATACAGCTCCTGTAGCCTTTGGCGGACTAGGGATTCCTGTTTTGGTTGCGGCACAAGTAACAGGGCTGGATAGTGCTAATATTTCGCGCCTATTAGCTTGGATTTTACCTTTAATCGGTATTATTATTCCTTTTTATATTGTTATTGTTATGTCCGGAATCAAAGGGGTATGGGAGTTGTTTCCTGCTATCGTGGTTTGTTCCGGTTCGTTTGCGATCGTATTAGGTTTGACTTCTTATTTTTTAGGACCCGTTTTGCCCGATATTACGGCATCCATTGCGTGTTTGGTTTGTATGACGCTGTTCTTGAAAATTTGGAAACCGGCTGCTATTTTCAGGTTTGAAAATGATGTGCCTATTGAGGAAAATAAAGAAAAACTTCACATGAAAGATGTTATTCGTGCATGGAGCCCGTTTATTATCCTGATTATTATGATTGCCGACTGGGGTATTAAATCGGTGTTAGCCTTGTTGAATACAGTAACGATCGCGTTCCCGGTGCCAATAATAAATAATGCTATTATCAGTGGAACTACGCATAAAGCGCTGCCCATGATATTTAGTTTAAATTGGTTGTCTGCTGCCGGTACGGCAATTGTATTAGCCGCTTTAGTATCGTGTATTGTGCTTCGGGTTTCTCCGATTCGAGCCATAAAAATTTTTATTAGTTCATGTAAACAATTGAGGTGGACATTTGTGGTGATTGGCTCTGTTCTTGGATATGCATACGTGGGCAATAATTCGGGAATGATTACTACTATGGGATATTTTGTAGCAGGCAGCGGCGCTTTATTTCCTTTATTTGCATCAATCATTGGTTGGATTGGTACTTTTGTAACCGGTTCTGATACATCTGCGAATGCATTGTTTGCCAAACTGCAAACGACGGCGTTTGAAGCAATCGGCTCATCTGGTTTTTTGGGAGTAGGCGCTAATTTAGCCGGCGGAGGATTGGGGAAAATGATTTCTCCGCAATCTATTGCTATCGCGGCTGCTGTTACCAATATTGTAGGGGAAGAAGGCGAATTATATAAATTTTCCATGAAGCATTCTATTATTTTGCTGACGATCGTCAGTATATATATTTATATGATAGCCGGACCACTGAATTTCTTGATCCCCGTTGTTAAAAGAGAGGCTTTAGCTGCAAGTGCTGTTGACCCGTCTTTGTTGTATCAAGCGGGTGCGATGTTCCTTGCTGGTACCGTTGTACTATTTGCCATATTTGCTGTTGTATTTAAACCTATTAAAAATAAAATTTGATATGTTACTGTTACGTTGGTGAAATAGTTTTCCGGGTCATAGAAATACAAAGAAAATATGAAACAGCAGATTAAAAAATAAATGTATATCTAAAAGGAGAATTCATTTAATTATGAAAAAAATTACCTTACCGTTTGGACAGGAGACACTAGAGATTTCCCTGCCTGATGAAAGAGTGGCAGGCATATTAGTTTCTCATGCACACGAATATAAAGCGGCTAAAACGGAAACAGAACTTGTTTCGGAAGCCTTAGCTAATCCAATTGGCAGTCCGAGATTAAGTGAACTGGCTAAAGGAAAGTCAACGTGTGTTATCATTTCCAGTGATCATACGCGTCCGGTTCCCAGCCATATTATTATGCCGCAGTTATTAAAGGAATTACGCGCGGCTAATCCGGATATTGTTATCAGTATATTGGTGGCTACAGGTATGCACCGTCCACCGACAAAAGATGAATTAATTCAAAAATATGGGGCTGAAATAGCAAATAAGGAATCATTTATTATTCATGTGAGTCGAAATGATGACGATATGGTCAGTGTGGGAACATTGCCTTCTGGTGGAGACTGCCGCATTAATAAAGCGGCTGCCAATGCAGATTTACTTATATCTGAAGGATTTATAGAACCTCATTTCTTTGCAGGCATGTCGGGCGGAAGAAAGTCTGTTCTTCCGGGAATTGCCAGTCAGGTGACCGTCCTAGCGAATCATTGTTCTGAATTCATTGATAATCCCAATGCACGTACAGGAATTCTTAAGGGAAATCCGATTCATGAGGATATGTTGTATGCAGCGAAAGCTGCTAAATTGGCGTTTATCTGTAATGTTGTCATCAATGCTGATAAAAAAATTATTGCTGCATTTGCCGGAGACTGTGAGAAAGCACATTATCAAGGGGTTGAGTTTGAAATGGCTCTTGCGGGTGTTCGGCCGGTGCCTGCCGATATTGTAGTATCTACCAATGGCGGATATCCCTTAGATCAAAATTTGTATCAGTCAGTAAAAGGGATGACGGCAGCAGAAGCAACTTGCAAAGAGGGAGGCGTTATTATTATGTGCTCTGCTTGCAGTGACGGACATGGCGGAATTGATTTTTACAATACCTTAAAAGAGTCATCGGATATTCAGCAAGCGATGAATATCATAATAAGCCGCAGTCGAAATGAAACTGTATTTGATCAGTGGGAATCACAAATCCTATTGCGGCTGCTGCTTCATTTTACGATTATTATGGTAACGCGAGCTCCCAAACAGCTTGTGGAAGATATGCATTTAAGATATGCAGAAACCTTTGAAGATGCTTTGCAGCAAGCGGATGATATATTGTGGCATAAGGGAATACAAAATCCTAAAATTACGATTATTCCGGATGGAGTATCTGTTATTGTCAAGTAGATAGAAACTGGGAAGGCTTCCAAGGTGAAGTGTTTCTCATCGGTGCATGAAGATTTTTAATATATTTGTAGTTAATTTTTAAAATATTTGGCTGTACAATATAAGGACACGGATAAGTGTATGAAGTATTTCTTCTTAGATTTGTCCGTGTTTTTTTGTATAGCGAGAATGTCGAATAGTTAATTTATAATCTGTCAAAAAGATAAAATACTTACAGTAAGAAGGTGTTTTTATGGATTTTTTTTCTATTTTTAAAGGTATTATCCAAGCAGGCCCTACGGTTTTATTGCCAATTATTATTTTCTTTCTTGCCGTAGTATTTCGTGTATCCTTGGATAAGGCTTTACATAGTGCATTAACAGTGGGGGCGGGTTTTATTGGCTTGAAAGTTATTATTCAGTTTATGGCTAATGATCTGGGGCCTGCGACTAAGGCCATGGTTGCTCATATGGGAGTAAACCTTAATGTCATAGATATGGGATTTGGGACAGTGGCAGCAATTGGCTGGAGTACTCCGATTGTTCCCATAATTGTACTCCTTATTATGGTAATGAATATGGTATTACTTGTTTTAAATAAGACCAATACACTCAGTGTTGATATTTGGAATTATCACCATTCTCTGTCAATGGGTGCGTTTGTATATTTTACTACAAACAATATTTTTAACGCAGTAACAGCAGCCGCTTTTACTGCGTTAGTGATGTTTAAAATGTCTGATTGGGCATCTCCTTTAATTAGCAATTATTATAAAATTCCGGGAGTTACTATTCCTGCTTTGCATGCGTTAATGAATTTACCTATTGTTATGCCGCTTAATCTTTTATTTGACCATATCCCCGGCGTAAAAGATGTGAATATTAATATGGATACATTGCGCAAATATATGGGGCCATTTGGACAACCGCTTGTCATAGGATTGATTTTAGGATTGGGTATCGGGGTGTGTGCTGGGTATGATATTTATAAAGCATTTGGTTTAGGAGTAAACATGGCAGCAGTCATGTTGCTTTTACCTAAAATGACGGGATTGTTTGTTACTGGATTGAAACCGATTTCTGCACGGGCAAAAGAAATTACGGATGCCAAATTAAAAGGACGATCTATTTTTATTGGGTTAGATCCTGCCATTTTATTTGGGGATCCGGCAGTTATTACTACAGCGTTACTGATGGTGCCTATTCTTATTATTATGACTATTATTTTACTAGGCAATAATTTTCTTCCTTTTGCGGATTTAGGGGCATTGCCTTATAAAGTAGCCATGTGCGTTGCTGTGACAAATGGAAATATTTTTCGCAGTATATTTTTTTGTACAATCGCATTTATTCCCTATTTTTATTGTGCTACATGGACCGCTGCCATGGTTACAAGTACTGCTAAAGCAGTAGGATTAGGGAGCAGTATCCCGAGTGGAATGCTGATTAGTTCATTTACAGGTACGACGATGCCTCTTACGTTTTTAATATACAAAGCATGCATTGGTAATCTTTGGATTACATTACCACTGCTTTTGATATCGTTTGTGATTGGTTGGTTTGTGATCGATAAAAAAGTTTTACCAAAATTAAAGATTATTAAAGCGTATCAAAAATAAAAATGAGGGATACTATGTAGTTATATTAATCATTTTGACTTGGATACAGTATCCGTATGCAGATACATGGGAGAAATATATTTTCTTATATGTATCTGCATTTTTTGATGGTGCAATAATGAGATAGGTATATTCATAATAATCTCTATGCGAAGATGTAATTTTATCATAAATAAACATATATGTATAACAAATTAGCATAATAGTTATTATAAATTTTTATGGACGGGTATCAACATTCCATATTTTACAAAATAGTCATAATACAGTACTATAAACTCATAAAGCATATCGTCTAAAGCTATGGATAAAAGTAAATATTAATTAGCAGGGAAGAATTCATTTATTAGGAGGCTGGATTATGTTAAATTTAGAGACACAGAATGGGGCATTGGAGCGGTCGACATTTCAATCGAAGCTTTTTGGAATTAAAATCAATATCGTTCCCTTGGGCATCTATTTATTTATGCTTGTTTGTATGTTTTTAGCAGTAAACAGAGGTCTTATGCCGTCGGGACTTATCGGAGGCATGACGTTGCTGGCACTTTATGGATATGCTTGCGCGGAATTGGGCGGACGCATCCCGCTTTTAAAATATGTTGGCGGCACGGTTATTATGGCTACTTTTCTTCCTTCCTATTTGGTATATGTCGATTTGATTCCGAAACTGGCTGTAACATCTATTGTAACCTTTATGAAGACTACTAATTTCTTATATGTATATATTGCTTGTTTAGTAGTAGGCAGTATCTGCAGCATGAATCGATATGTATTAGTAAAAGCATTTCTTAAGATGTTTGTACCTTTAGTTATCGGTACTATTGTGGCTATGGCAGTAGGTACTTTAGCAGGTGTGCTTCTTGGTATTGGCTGGTATCATACATTTTTCTTTATTGTCATCCCTATACTTGCCGGCGGCGTGGGAGAAGGTGCTCTTCCGCTTTCAATGGGGTATTCTTCTATCATGGGAACGGAACAAGATGCCATTTTTGCCTCTGTTCTTCCTTGTGTTATGTTGGGGAGTCTTCTGGCTATTGTTATTTCCGGTGGATTAAACATGTTAGGACAAAAGCATCCTGAGTATACGGGAAATGGAAACTTATTAAAAACTGGTGATGATGAAGTATTAAAAGCAGCAGCGATTGCTGAAGAAGAAAAAAAGAAAATACCTATTGATAATACGAAAATGCTTAACGTTGCTTTATTTGCGTTTTCCTTGTTTATTGGCGGGACTTGGGTGGATTCTGTCATTGGTTTACCAGCGCCTATTGTTATGCTGGTGACCGCAGTTTGCTTGAAGGCTGCCGGACTTGTACCCGATTATGTGGATCAAGGCGCACATGCTTTGTTTCGCTTTATCGTTCTTTTCACTCCCCCGTTATTGCTGGGTGTAGGCGTTGCTATGACACCTTGGAAAAATGTTGTCGCTGTATTTACCAATCCTGCATATCTTGTTATTATTTTCATAACAGTGGCCTCTCTTATTGCAACTGCATGGTTTATCAGTCAGAAATTGAATATGAATCCAGTGGAAGCAGCTATGGTAGTCGCTTGTCACAGCGGACAGGGCGGAACGGGTGATGTTGCGATTCTAACTGCCGGTAAACGATTGGAATTGATGCCGTTTGCTCAAGTATCTACACGCCTTGGCGGTGTTGCCAACGTGACGATGGCAATTGCGCTAATGCGTATTTTGGCAGGAAATTAATCTGTTGGGAAAACAGTAAGAATTGAGACTGAAATTATCAATTCTTACTGTTTTCTTGTGTGTGAAACAACGTGTTAGTATAAATCCGGCTATGTGTATTAAGGAAATGGATGTTTTTATGGACAGTCACCCTGATTACCTTTAAGACGATACATACGATACGGCAGACATAGTTCTAACTGCTACACGAACCTTTGTACGAATGGGGTGTAGCAGTTTTTTTGTGAATACGATGTATTTAATTTACAGTTGTATCGTTTAATAGTATTATTAAAGCATACAAAACAGAAAAAGGAGGGATATCTATTGGATGATCGAGATTGGCAGATATTATATATTCTTTATAAAGAAAAGAATATTACGAAAACAGCGCAGCTTTTGTATATTTCTCAGCCCGCTTTGACAGCACGGCTAAAGCATATTGAACAATGTTTCAATGTGACGGTAGTGAATCGAGGACATAAGGGAGTTACGTTTACAACAGAAGGAGAGTATCTGGCACGTGTTGCAGAGAGTATGATGCAGCAAATGCGCCATATTCGTGAAGAAGTGTCAAATTTGGATACCAGTATGCGCGGGGTATTATTTATCGGGGCATCCAGTTATTTTACTATGTTTACTATGCCCCAAGTATTAAAGAAATTTAAAGAACTATATCCTAATATTGATTTTAATGTTACTACGACCTGGAGTCAGGATGTTAGCAAATTATTAGACAATCAGCAAATTCATATTGGATTTGTTAGTGCCGATTACGGGGCATGTTCTACACGGGAAGTGCTATATGAAGAACCGATATGCATCGCATCTAGTCAGGCATTTCAATTAGAAGATATCCCTTTTCTGCCACGTATTGATTATGATACCGACGGTATGATAAAATTGCGTATTGATAAATGGTGGCGGCAGCATTTTAATAATCCGCCTTTAATCAATATGAAAGTAGACCGGCTGGCAACTTGCCGGGAAATGATCAAAGCGGGATTAGGGTATGGCATTGTTCCCTCACGGATTATTCGGGGGCTGGATGATATATATACGTATAAACTTCAAGATGAACAGGGACAGGATCTTATTCGAAAGACATGGCTGCTATATCATCCGGAAGTTGTGAATTTGCGAATTGCAAAAGTATTTATTGATTTTGTTAAAAACTTTGAATTTTAATAGAAAGAAAAGATCTGAAGGATTTAGTGTCCATCAGGTCTTTTTGTTTTTCTAAAACAGCTATCAAATTTTTTTATGGATAAGTATCGAAACCCAGTATTTTACAGTATCGACAGCATGCGATATCCTACAGATAGAAAGAATAATAACTCAATTGATGTATAACTGTAGATTATAGGAAAATCAGTTATGAAGGAGGAACAGCGATGGAGACATTTGGTTTAGAAAAACTGGGAATGCATAATCTGAAATCTGTACACCGTAATTTACCCCCTGCGGTTTTGACAGAAGAAGCTGTTAAAAGGGGGGAGGGAATTATAAGCGAAACAGGTGCATTATTTGTCAATACCGGTAAATTTACAGGCCGAGCTTCAAAGGATAAATTTATTGTCGATACACCTGCTGTTCATGACAAAATTTGCTGGGGCAATGTTAACAGGCCTATTAGTAAACAAAAATTTGATATGTTAAAGGGAAAATTGACTGCTTATCTGCAAAATACAGATATATTTATATTTGATGGATTTGCCGGTGCCGATCCGGCAAGTACAAAAAAGTTTCGTATTGTAAATGAGTATGCAAGTCAAAATTTATTTATGCATGATCTGTTGATACGCCCTACAGAATCGCAATTAGAGAAGTTCGGAGAGCCGGATTTTACTATTATTGCCGCCCCCAGCTTTATGTGTGATCCCTTGACAGATGGGGTTCATTCAGAAGCAGCTATTATTATTGATTATGAAGCTAAACTGGTACTTATTGCCGGAACACAGTATTCTGGAGAAATAAAAAAAGCTGTCTTTGCTATTATGAATTATCTTATGCCGCAGGAAGATATCCTGCCGATGCATTGCTCTGCCAATATGGATCCCAAAACAAAAGAAACGGCTATCTTTTTCGGTCTTTCCGGTACAGGTAAGACTACACTTTCTGCAGATCCTGAACGTATATTGATTGGGGATGATGAACATGGCTGGTCTGATACAGGCGTGTTTAATTTTGAAGGCGGGTGTTATGCAAAGTGCATTCATTTGAATCCTGAAAATGAACCGGAAATTTATCATGCGATCCGTTTTGGCAGTCTTGTGGAAAATGTTGTTATTGATCCGATTACGCGTAAGCCGGATTATGATGATAACAGCTTATCCGAAAATACACGTGTGGGATATCCGATAGAATTTATTCCTAATGTAGCGATTCCTGGAATCGGGGGTATTCCCAAAGTTATTATTTTTTTGGCTGCAGATAGTTTTGGTGTTCTGCCTCCTATTTCCCGGCTTGATAAAAATGCGGCAATGTACCATTTTGTGACGGGCTTTACCTCCAAAGTAGCCGGTACGGAGCAGGGAATTACAGAACCGGTGCCAACTTTTTCTACACTTTTTGGGGAGCCTTTTATGCCGCTGCATCCCGATGTATATGCCCATATGCTGGGAGAGAAAATTGAAAAATACAATACGAAAGTATATTTGGTAAATACCGGATGGACCGGTGGCTCCTATGGAACGGGAAATCGTATGAAGCTTTCTTATACACGCGCTATGATAACCGCTGCACTCAATGGTGAATTGGATACTGCTGCATACAAGCACGACGCAGTGTTTAATTTAGATGTACCGCAGCATTGTTCCCATGTGCCTGAGCGTATCATGAATCCCAGAGATACATGGAAAGATAAAAATGCTTATGACAGAACCGCCAAAAAATTAGCGAAGATGTTCTATGAAAATTTTATGGAAAAATATCCTACTATGCCAAAGGAAATAATTAATGCCGGTCCCGGCGGCGAATTGACGGTAAAGGAAGATACATATTTTAATGAGAATTGTGCGAGGGCAATGTGAAGGAGGAGTTTTTATATGGCAAATGTACTTGTGACATCGGCTTCTGCCGGTTTTGATGAAAAACAAGATGTATTAGTAACAGCAACAGCAGGTGAACCTGGTTCTGGAATCAGTATCCATCTGCAATCAAAGGTGATGCGGCAATACGGAACGCATATAAAGGAACTTATTAAAAATACGGTTGCAAATGCAGGATTTGAAGATGTCGTTTTGGATGTTAAAGATAATGGAGCATGGGATTATACCCTGGCAGCTCGTGTGGAAAGTGCACTGGAACGGGGGATGAATCATGCTGAATAATGAACAGGCAAAAAATAAACTTCGCAGAACTATGATGTTTGTACCGGGGAACAGTCCGAAAATGATTAATGCTGCGGATATTTACGGTGCAGACAGTCTGATGTTTGATGTGGAAGATTCGATTGCTGTAACTGAAAAAGATACGGCACGAAATCTTGTTGCCCATGCATTGAAATTTATGAAATTTCAGTCAGAAACCGTAGTACGTATTAATCATCCGACACAAACTCCTTTTGGCATGGAGGACTTGAAGGTTATTTTGCCGGCTAAACCTAATTTAATTCGTATGCCTAAAATCGAAGATATAAGTGAAATTGAATTAGTAGCTGATGAAATCGAAAAAGCAGAAAAAAAATATAATTGGCCGGAAGGAACCATCAATATTATTGGAGCTATTGAAAGTGTTAAAGGATTATATAATGTAAGAGAAATGTGTAAGCACCCAAGAATGGTGGCGATTGCTTTGGGGGCGGAAGATTTTATTGCTAATATTAAGACCAACCGCACCAAATATGGTATTGAACTTTATTATTGTCGGGAACAAATTCTCATGGCGGCCAGAGATGCAGAAATCCAGGCATTGGATACTGTATTTTCAGATATTAAGGATATGGATACGTTTAAAGATGAAGTTACAAAAAGCAGAGATATGGGATTTGACGGCAAATCCTGCATTCATCCGAAACAAGTATCTGTAGTACATAGCATATATACGCCGACAGATAAACAGATTGCAAAAGCAGTAAAGGTTCTGGATGCATTTACCGCGTCTTTGACAGATAATAAAGGGGTGTTAAATGTTGATGGAAAAATGATTGATAAACCGATTGTTGTACGCGCGCAGCGTGTGATTGATCAAGCTGTTGCTGCCGGTGTGAATATTGAAGAAAAGAGGGCTTGAGATGAAGAATGCAATTGGACGCGAGATTCCTGAAACAATTAGAGGTATAAAAAAGTTTCGTTTGTATGACGGTGAATTTACGGACTTGCCGAAGCATACCGGTACGGCACGGACTATACGTATCAGCTTGCCGCATACGAATAAAATTTTATCCTCCATAGAGGAAGCGATTGAAAAAACTGGGTTGAAGGATGGAATGACGATTTCTTTCCATCATCATCTGCGGAATGGTGATTATTTGATGCAATTGGTCGTACGTGCCATTGCAAAGAAAGGTATCAAAGATATTACAATAGCATCCAGTTCCTTATCTCCTTGCCACGATTTTCTTATTGATTATATAAAAGAGGGTACGATTACTGCGTTGGAATCCAGCGGACTGCGAGGTTCATTGGGTAAGTTTATCTGCGCCAATCCGTCTATTTTAAAAAAGCCTGTGATTATTCGTTCTCATGGCGGCCGTGCACGGGCTATCGAAGCGGGAGAACTTCATATCGATGTGGCTTTTATGGGGGTACCGACTTGTGATCGCCGCGGCAATTGTACAGGCCGTACCGGCAAGTCTGCTTTCGGGTCTATGGGGTACGCTATCATTGATGCGGAATATGCCGATCAGGTTGTTGCCATTACCGATAATCTACAAGATACACCTGTTTTTCCATGCAGTATCCCGCAATCAGAGATTGATTATATTGTTGTTGTTGATGCTATTGGTGATCCAGAGGGAATTGCGTCTGGAGCGATTCGCATTACGAAAAATCCAACACAACTGGTAATGGCTCGCTATGCAGCAGAAGTTATGGAAAAAAGCGGTTATTTAAAAAATGGATTTTCTATGCAGATGGGGAGCGGCGGTGCTTCTTTGGCAGTCGGAATGTATTTGCGCGAAAAGATGAAAGAAAAAGATATTAAAGGCAGTTTTGGTGTTGGCGGAATGACGGGTATTTTTGTTGATATGCTTCATGATGGGTTATTTGATGCGGTATATGATGCACAGACTTTTGATATTCCAGCAATTGAATCTATAGCCTCCAATCCTAACCATATTGAAATTTCTGCATCTACGTATGCCAACCCATGGAATTCCAGTCCTATTGTCAATGATTTGGATGTAGTATTCTTGTCGGCAACAGAAGTAGATGTTGACTTTAATATCAATGTTATTACTGACTCAAATGATATTTGCATGGGCGCTTCGGGCGGACATAGCGATACTGCGGCAGGAGCTAAAATGTCTGTGATTATGTGTCCTATCATTCGGGGACGCCTTCCTATGATACGCGATCATGTTCAGACTGTGGTTACGCCGGGGGATAGTATTGATGTTATCGTAACAGACCGTGGTATTGCGGTAAATCCTAAGCGTCAGGATTTATTAGAAAAGTTGACAGCGGCTCATTTGCCCGTTAAAACAATTCAGGAACTGCAGCATATTGCGTATAGTCTTGTCGGAAGACCTGAAGAAGTAAAACTGTCGCAAGATCCAGCGGATATCGTTGCTGTTGTTGAATATCGTGACGGTAGTATTATAGATGTCATTCGCAAGCCTATTTTTGATTAATAGATTACCGCAGCTATTATAAGAACACTGTACGTGTTATTGAGTACAGTGTTCTTTTTATATATTGATCATACATAGCACGCAGTGTTGTTGAAAATAGTGTGGTGTGAGACTATCTGCGTATTTTACGACACGTATATGCAGGTGTATATGATGGAGAACAGAGGGAATCTATATATTTTATATAACAGCAGGTAAGTAAAATCAACGAGTATATATAAGTATATGTATGTTGACGTGTTTTTATGCATATAATAAAAGGAATTTGTTTAGATTCAAAAACTATTAAAATATAGAAACAGTGGAGGAGATTTTTGGCAGCCTTCATTTTTATTATACGAAAAAGTATTGGATAGAATAAAATAATGAAGTATAATTTAAACATATATAAATGGTATGTGCGATATACAGCTGTATTGCGATACGAGAATATCTGTATGTTACTGTGCAGGGGGGCCATTATGTGTTGGTTAACTCAGAGGGGGATATATAAATGAACACGATACAATGTCAATTAACAGAACGATTTTTCCGATATGTGAGTATTCCATCTCAAAGCTGTTCCAATGGTGGAATTCAAGTGCCAAGTACGGAGGGACAGTGGGATATGGCACGATTGCTTCAAAAAGAATGTACTATGCTGGGACTTGTTGATGTAGCGTTAAGTCCTACGTGTGTACTCACTGGAAAACTACCGGCTAGATTGCCGCAGGAATGTGATCGACAGATTCCTTCCGTTGGTTTTATTGCGCACTTAGATACTGTTGATGTTTGCCTTTCACCGGAAATTCATCCACAGGTGGTAACTGAATATGATGGCGGGGATATTCTTTTGAATTCAGCTCCCCATATTGTTATGGCGGCAGTCGAACATCCGGAATTACAGAAGTATAGGGGAAACGATTTGATCGTAACAGATGGTACCAGTGTATTGGGGGCTGACAATAAAGCGGCTATTGCCAATATTATGACCGCCTTATCTGTATTAGCTGCTGATGAATCGTTGTATCATGGCGACATTTATGTTGTATTTGTTCCAGATGAAGAATGTGGATTATACGGATCTAAAAGTATGGACTTTTCTAAATTTCCTGTTGATTTTGCCTATACCATTGACAGCTGTGAAGAGGGCGAAGTTATATATGAAACCTTTAATGCTGGCCATGCGGCGGTTACTATTGAAGGAGTCAGTGCCCATCCTATGAATGCTAAAGGGGTGTTGGTAAATCCGACCTTGGCGGCAGTGGATTTTGTTAATATGTTTGACCGCAGAGATACACCGGAACATACAGAAGGAAAAGAAGGGTATATTTGGTGTCAATCGATTTGTTCCAATCAGTCGCAGGCAACTGTGAACTTGAATATTCGTGATCATGACAAGGAGATATATAGAAAACGGAAAAGATGTATTGTAGAAAATATAGAAAAATTACGTGCTGCTAATCCGCGTGCGCATATAACGTATACGATAGAGGATATATATGGTAATATTGCGGACGCCGTAACACCTGATAACCGGAAAGCTATTGACTATATTTATACGGCGATGCAGCGCTTGAACATCAAACCGCATACGATTGCTATGCGTGGTGGGACAGATGGATCTTTTGTTTCGACAAGAGGAATTTTGACACCTAATTATTTTACGGGAGGACTTAATTTTCATTCTCGCTTTGAATTTTTGCCGGTGCAGTCGTTTGAAAAGTCATATGATATGACGATGGCAATTATTGCTTTGATTTATGAGGGGTAACTAGTATTCTCTATAAAATACTTGATGTAATACAGCACAGACAGGGGATGGTTTCTATTTGAAAACCATCCCCTGTTTGTGATGTATTACAAAATTAACAATATATTACAAAATATCCATAAATAAATACTACTATTATATTGACTACGAACATCGTTAGTTTTATATTATATATAGTTCGTAAAAATAGATTAATCAGAAGGGAAGATTCTTTTATGCGGCGAAGTATAACAACGGCGATTATTATTGAAACAGCAATTGAAATCGCGGATATTGAAGGACTTGATAAAGTGAACTTGACATCTATTGCCGAGAAATTGGATGTCAAAAAGCAATCATTATATAACCATGTAGAAAATTTAGCACAAATTAAATGTGACATGGTTGTATTTGCGTGTACACAACTTCGTATTATATTGGCGGAGGCGGCTATTGGCCAATCCAGAGAACAAGCTGTTTTTGCTGTATCAGAGGCATATCGCAGATTTGCTCATGAACATCCCGGTCAATATCAAGTGATAATGTCAGATGCTTGGAAATATAAAGCAAATGAAAAAATGAAGGAGTCCATTCATTCTTTTATGGACATAATACGTAAGGTGTTATCCCAATATAACCTGGAAGATGTAGATTTAACTCACGCTGCCCGCGGCTTGCGCAGTGTAATGCATGGTTTTGTTTCGCTGGAAGCTTCCGGTTGGTTTCAAAATCCGACGGATAAATCTGAAAGTTATCATCAACTAATCAGAGCGTATATCTATGGCATAGAAACATGGGAGAGAAAAAAAATGCAGGAGGAAAAGTAATGGATACGTGGAAAAGAAATCTCTGGATTTGTTGGCTTGGCAGCTTTGCTACTTCGGCAGCATTGAGTCAAGTTGCTCCGATACTGCCGTTGTATATACATGAACTTGGCATGGTTAATATAGGGGATATTGCTATTTGGTCGGGGTTTGCTTATGGAGCAACAACGTTTATTATGGCTATTGTTTCTCCTGTGTGGGGAAAACTGGCCGATAAATATGGTCGAAAACCTATGTTGCTGCGAGCTAGTTTTGGAATGACGATTATTTTGATATTCACTGCCTTTGTTACCTCTGTTCCACAACTTGTGGCTATGCGTATGTTGCTGGGAACTATATCAGAGTTTAACTCCGGTGCCATCACATTGATTGCGACTCAGACACCGCGGGAAAAGGCAGGATGGGCATTGGGGACGTTATCCACTGGATCTGTCAGCGGTACATTGTTAGGACCTATGCTGGGGGGATATTTGGTGGAAATCATTGGCATTCGCTATAGCTTTGTCATTATGGCAGGATTGCTTTTTATTGCATTTCTTCTTTCTTTGTTTTTTATTCATGAAGATTTTTCTCCTAAAACCCGTCATATGCAGAAATTTTCAGAAATTTGGCATTCATTGCCCAATCATTCTTTGTTTTTTTCTATGTTTGTTACAACCTTTTTTATTCAATTGGCACTTTTTTCTATTGAACCGGTTATTACTATTTACGTTAGGATGCTTTCCGTACGTACCGATCATTTAGCATTTATTTCGGGACTGGTATTTGCTTCTTCCGGTGTTTCTACTATGCTTTTTGCTCCATGGTTGGGAAAAGTGTCTGATCGCATCGGCGCACATAAAGTTATTTTTGCGGCATTACTTATCGGTGCGCTTCTTTTTATTCCGCAAGCCTTTGTTCAAAATGAATGGCAGCTTATGGGACTCCGGTTTGGAGTGGGCATAGCAACAGGTGCTATGCTGCCGTCCATTAACACGATGCTTAAACAGAATACACCTTCTGAAGTAGCTGGGCGGATTTTCAGCATTAATCAATCAGCGCAATTTCTTGGCGTATTTATGGGATCGATTTTAGGTGGACAGATTGCTGCTCATTGGGGGATACGCAATGTGTTTTTTATTACGAGCTTCTTATTAGTTCTTAATGCTGTGGATGTATACTTTAATGTACTTCGTAAAATTGATTTGCAGGATGAAGAAGCAAACCATCAACCGGTATATCAGGTACACAGCAGATAACAAATATATTATCGTAATATATCATGGATTAAGAACATGGTTTGAATTTGTATACCTGTCAAGTATACACTTAGGTATGGTGGAAGGAACATCCAATTTTGCTGTTTGGGTGTTCTTTTTTACTGTCAAAAGAAAAATATAGGAGAATCATATGTGTTAAATGAATTGTATAATTGCATAAATTTAAAATATTAAGTACAATGTAACTATTGAACTGTAAAAATGAGGGGGATAAGGTGACAGCGGTACTTCCTGGTTTTTCTATTTCAAGCATGAATTTATGATGGTGTTTCATATAAAACGAAGGCGGACAGACACGGATGGTGATGCAGAGGATCCTATATACGTAATAAAACCGTGCCTTTGGGGGAAAAGATACGATGACTTTGTGTTTGACTACAACGGGTAAGGAACGCATAGAATATGTGATGGAACATATTCTGTCTCAAATGGCCTGGTTTTGTAAAACGGAACATTGTTTTATACGAGTATTCAGAAATGGGAAACTGGTTCATCGGGTTCAATTGCGGCAGAGTATATTTCAAAGTGAAGCAGCGGACAGACTTATAGAACCTATTATACAAGAAGTGCATATTACCGGAAAACGCGTGGTAATTTGTCCATATAGTGCAGAGACAAAACGCATTCCCGAGTATATATTTGACCGCCTGCAGTATATAGCCGTACTCCCATTGCGATATCGGGGACAGTGGATTGGGGCAGCAGGTATTGCTTTCCTGGAAACAATGCCGCATCTAACAGATAACGAATTGCAGCTGCTGCAGAAAAATTTAGACTTGTATGCAATACTGATAGGAGATTCTTTTCGAAACTTTTTTTTGTACCGACGCGTAAGAAGGATACAAAAGATACAGAAAAAACAGCTTCAATTAAGTCAATATAAATTGAATTGTTTTGTTCAAAAGGATGCAGCGGGAATATGGAAATATAATACGGAAACAGATATGTATAATGTAGAAGAAGGCCTTTTTTCTCTGCATCATGCGACTATGGTGGATCAAGAGCCGTCGATGACTTTTGACGCATATTTGAATACTTTCGTGTATCCTGATGATCGCTGGAAATTGAGGCAATTGAGAAAAAAGGTATTGGAAGGACAGAAATTTGATTCTAAAAAGCTTCAGTATCGGATTGTGTGTAAAGATGGAACCGTACGCTATGTGTTAACCCAACGCTTTTTGGAAGAAAAAAATGACCGGAATGTCGTGAATATATATGGATATACTAAGGATATTACTAACTATGTATATATGGAAGAAGAACGGCAACAACAGCAGCAGCGTATCCGGCAGATGGCCTATTATGATTCGCTGACCCAGTTACCGAATCGTCAATATTTGCATAGATGGCTAAATCAAGAAATGAAATGGGTACGCAAAGGGAAAAATTCCGGAGTCATTTTTTTTATCGATTTAGATAATTTAAAAATGATAAATGATGCCTATGGTCATGCCTGCGGAGATGCAATCATTGTAACGACAGCCATGCGTTTGAGGGAAGTAATCAAAACTCCTTCCTTTATTTCGAGAGTTGGCGGTGATGAGTTTGTCATGGTATTACGAGGAATATATACCTATTCAGAGATGCATATGATAGCAAGAAAAATATGTGATGCTGTTTGCCGAAAACAGAAAATGTCGGGTTTGCATTTTCATATGACTGTGAGTATGGGAATTGCCGTATATCCAAAAGATGGGAATACGACGACAGATATTCTTAAAAATGCTGATAATGCAATGTGTACGGCTAAAGAAGCGGGTAAGGATCAGTATACGTTTTATACGCGGGAGATGCAGGATTGGGCCTTGGAACGGATTTATCTGATTGGCTGCTTACATGAGGCATTGCAGAAAAATGAGTTATTCCTTGTATATCAACCGCAAATTGACATCCGCAATGCTGCTATAATCAGTTTTGAAGCCCTTCTCAGGTGGAACAGCCATACGCAAGGTTGTATTCCGCCGGCAAAATTTATTCCGCTGGCAGAACAATCCGGATTCATTCATGTTGTGGGAGAGTGGGTATTACAGCATGCCTGTTGTTTTATGCGGCAATTGCTGGATCAAGGGTGGAATGGACGTATCGATATCAATGTGTCGCCGAAACAATTGGCGGCAGTTAACTTTGTTGAAAATACATGTGCGGTTATCCAGAAAGCAGGTATATCTTTTCAACATATTGGGTTTGAAATTACGGAAAGTTTGTGCATAGCAGGCATTATTCCTTTGGAGGAAGCAGTTGATAAACTTAGCCAATTAACTGCATTAGGGATACATATATCCATGGATGACTTTGGTACCGGCTATTCTTCGCTGACACTTTTGGATGAGTTGCCGTTTCATACGATAAAATTGGATAAATCTTTTATAGATAAGATAGAAACAGATGCGCATAGAGAGAATTTTATTGGATCTATTATTCATATGATTCATACGCTTGACAAGAAAGTTGTTGCGGAAGGGGTAGAAACAGAGAAGCAATTGGAACACCTGCAGCATTGCGGCTGTGATTATATTCAAGGGTATCTTTTCAGCAAACCATTATCCAAGGAGGAGGCTTTTGGATTGCTATTGACAGGAACTGATGCGTGTAAACACAGGTATAGATAAATACATTATATGCAATTATAAAAAGCAACAAAAGGGGAATTGCATATAATGTAATAAAAGAGTATTATAATAAAACAAATGGTATTTTTCTGGAGTATGCAATTTATAATGGATGAGGCTTTTAGTGATGTTTTTTCGTACAGATAAAGAAAATAAAGAAAATAAAGAGAAAGATAAATTATTAGTATTTGATCATCATTCAAACACGGTAATTATTATTGGCTGTGTTTTGCTGGCGGTAGCCTTACTGATTGCATATATAACCAGCGCTATGATTATAAATGAAACAACTTTTTATGAATCAAAACGGTATAAGTTTCCGGATCAAGCAAAAAATACCGGTAGTATTGTTGAAAAAAACATTGATGAGGCTGCTGATGTATCCTTAATGATGGCACATGATCCGCTTATCATCCATTGGTTAACTACCGGGGAACACGATGATTTTGCGGATTCTTACATTTCACAGCGGATGGATCACGTGACCAAGTATATGAAGTATGATGATGTTTTTTTGATTAGTGCGCAGACCCTGCGTTCTTGGGATTATCATGATGGAACATTTAGAGCACAGCGTATAGATATAGCGAACCATCCAGCAGACCGGCAGATTTTTTCTTTTCTGCAGCAACATCGCGACTATGCAGTCAATATAGAAAATAACAATAAAACAGCAGTTATTCAGATTAACGCTGCTATTAAGGAAAATAATACCATCTTAGGGGTAACCGGTGTAAAAATAAGCGCAGCACAAATTATGCAAAAGCTCATAGATGCAGATGCGAATAAAACATGTGATGTTTGGCTTATCAATAACAAGGGCGATATCTGTTTTTCAACAAGCACAGAATATTTAAATCATTCATTACAGCAGTATCTTCCTGAAAGTGTTGTAACTGATATTGAGCAAGATACAGGCAAAAAAGATTTTGAAATCAGTAAATACAATAATGAAGCAGAGTCTCAAATATATGATATTGCATATAAACCAGTAAAGAATACGAATTGGAAACTTGTTGTCCGTGTACCGCGATCAACAAGTATAGAACCTTTGATGAATATTAAGCGGATCATTACTATATCCTATGTATTTATTTTCCTTTGTACTTCTCTGCTTTTTTATCTTATTACCCATCAAATTGTCAATCCACGCAAAAGGGCAATGCAGTTGAATCGAAGGCTGGAAAATGTAATTACTGACAGAACTCAAAAATTGCAGGAAAAAAATATTAAACTTCAAGATGGCATGGAATATGCCCAATTGATTCAACAAGCTGTTTTGCCTTCCAGCAGTGAAATAGCACGATATTTAAAAGACTTTTTTGTAATTTTTGAGCCGAAGGAAAGTGTTGGCGGTGATTTTTATTGGCTGAGAAATTATGACGACGGTATTTTGTTAGCTGTTGGAGATTGTACTGGTCATGGGGTCTCAGGAGCGCTTATGGCAACGGCTGTAAATGCTATGTTCAATCATATTACCGAAAATATTTGTCATGATGATCCGGCAATCATTTTGAATGAATTAGCACGCGCTTTTCGTCAATCCTTTAGCAGCGACAACGATAAATTTGTTTCAACAGGGTTTGAAATTGCAATATTATTTTTAACAAAAAAACAGCATGTTTTATTTGCAGGGGCTGATATGCCGCTTTATTATTATAATGGAACACAGGTGTCGGAAATAAAGGGCGATAAAATGGCGGTTGACTGCAAACCAATCAAAACGAAAAAACTTTTTAGTAATCAGGTTATTACGTGTTGTCCGGGGAATGCATTTTATATTATTACAGATGGATATCACGAACAACCGGGTGGTAAACAACATCTTCCTTATGGAAAGCAAAGATTGCTTGCACTGTTGGGTGAATTGGTCAAAATGCCGGTGGACTTGCAGAGAAAACAAATCATGGACACGTTTCATGAATATATGGGAAATGAACGCCGGCGTGACGATATAACTGTATTTGGTTTTAAAATATAAAAAGAGCGATAGGAGCGACAAAGGTATGGATATAACGATGTATAAATTGTATCAAAATTTGAAGGCAAATGACATTTTGATGACCTATTGCGGTGCCTTTGCACAAGAAAGTATTGAAGGAATTGGCAATGCAATACGGAAAAATTTAGCGGCCGAAGAAGCGGAAACTTCGACGGCTTTGACGGTGTTTTCTATTTTTATTGAGCAGGTTCAAAATATTTTGAATTATTCTGCTGAAAAATTAACTGTCCGGGAAGATGATGAACATGAACTTCGGTTCGGAATGGCGATTGTGGGACGAAATCCGGCCGGAAAATTTTTTGTTTGCTGTGGGAATAAGGTATTGAAAGAAGATATGCCGGTAATAAAGGAAAAATTAGAGATGCTTAATAAATTAAGCAGAGAAGATTTAAAGGATTTATATAAAAAACAGCGCCGTAATGTACTTCCCTTAAATGGAAAAGGTGCAGGCCTTGGCTTGATTGAAATGGCAAGAAAGTCAGAAGGTCCGATGGAGTATTCGTTTGAACCGGCAGGAACCGATTGGTTTTTTTTCAGTATTAAAGTAACTGTGAGGAGATAAAGTATGGAAAATTTGATTATTGAACAAACAAAATCGACACCGTATATCTTTTTTTGTGCAGCGACGGGAAAACTTCGAATTGAAGGAGAATCATATCCGGAAAATGTGATAAAGTTTTATACTCCGGTTTTAGAATGGCTGCATGATTACTTTATGACGAATGTAAAAGACATGGTACTGGAATTTAAAATTATTTATTTTAATAGCAGTACATCTAAAGTATTTCTGACTATTTTTGATTTACTGGAACAAAAAGCATCGACAGGATGCAATATCACGGTAAAATGGATTTGTGATAAAGATAATGATGTAGCTATTGAATGCGGTGAAGAATTCCAAGAAGAAATAAATAAATTTTTATTTACGGTTGAAATCTGTTAAACGGGGGAATTTATGACGATCAGAAGTTTGTATATGGCCGAAGAAATGGTTTTGGAAAAATCAGAAAATTTACTGATGAGTAAACAATACTGTTCTGTTGAGGAATATCGCGAACTATACGAAGAATATAAGAAGCTTTTTAAACAGGTAAAAACATTGGTGAAAATTGCCGATTTAACGGAGCAGGAACTTAAAATTTTATTTGAAAAATTCAGTGAAGTATCTCGAATAGATAGTTTAACGGGATTATATAATCGCAGGTATTTTTGGGAAACTTTTTCAAAAGTATGGGAACAGTCCATTGAGCATAACTTCGTGGTATCATTATTAATGATTGATATCGATTATTTTAAAAAGTATAATGATGCGTACGGACATTTACAAGGTGATGAATGCTTAAAGGCGATGGCAGTAGAATTTCAACGTTCTGTGCGGCGGCCGCAAGATATGGTAGTGCGGTTTGGTGGGGAAGAGTTTGTTGTATTGCTGCCGCAATCGGGAAAAGAAGCGGCGATTCATGTTGCAAAACGATTATTCCGAAATGTTAACAGTTTATATTCTAAATATAGTCCGGTACAACTAAAAAGCCAGATGACTATTTCTGTTGGAATTGCTTCTTTATATCCGCAGCAGGAAGATCCCATTACGCTGTTAGTAGATAAAGCTGATCAGGAATTATACAGAGCAAAAGAAGCTGGACGAAATTGTTTCAAGTTATATGAACGTCCTTGAGACTTTTTCTTTTAAAACATAGAATGATAAAAGTATGTTCTTTTAATTTTTTATATGCTAACGCAGTCGACTTATATAAATTAAAAGGAGCTACATCATTTTATTATTTATAAATGAATATAGAAGATTATGTATATGAAAGTATGAGTGAAGCTGTTTATTTTGAGGAAAGTTCAAACCATATACGGAAAGTACACGAAAAGAAAACCGGCTCCTGCCGTATGGCAGGAGCCGGTACTGTTATTCTTGTTGTAACAGCGATCAATTGTATTGGTTAGACAGCAGAGACAATTAGCCTTCTAACTTGCATCCGCCAAATTCAGGGGAGCAGCCGCCAAGAACCGTTTCAACCGTTTTTGTTCCAAATTCTTTCTTCCATAAACCATGAAGATTGCAATAGGCATATACTGTTCCCGAATCCGCACCCTTGAAAATTGTTTTGGGAGCCTGTCCTGCAAATAGTTTATGCGTTTCTATTCTGTTCCCGCTGACCAAGGTAATCCATTGGATAAAATGTTCATCAACCATTGGGTGTTCAACGGAACCAACCGTTACAATAAGATCACCATCTTTGCTGATGACTTCAGGAATGTGTTTTTCTTTAGCTGCTTCTACTGCACCGGCAACTAATTTTTTCATCGGCTGGCCACAGCAAGAGAGTTGGCTGTTGCTGCCTTGTATAACGGCAACTAAATTACCGCAATGTTCACAATAATAAAAATCTACTTCATTCATAATAACACCTCCAAATAAAATAACATATATAAATAAAAATAATTTTATATAATTCCAATCGTTAATTAATAATTATTATTTACATAATTATATAATACTTTTTAATATAAGTCAATAAATTACAATGGTAAAATAAAGAATATTCCTGCATGTTATTGCGGTAGTACTGCGAATTGAACACAAATCCGCAATAACATACAAGAACATACGCAATGTATAAAAATGATAAATATTTATTTAAATATACTTCACGTATTACTTCATGGAATCAATAATACTAGTTACCATATCATCCATAGAGGGTTCTTGCGCGGAGGTCATGGATGAATTTAATGTAACGGTATCATCCAGTACGGTAATTCCTTTTAGTTCGTCATTTAAGAAATTACGTATCAATGAACCTGCCGTACATGCCCAAGAGCCGTTTTCTATAATCGCTGCAGTACGGTTTTGAATATTTAAGGCTTTCATATCCATTAAATAATTGTGCATCTTAGGATAAATGCCTAGATTGTAGGTTACGGAAGCAAATACAATATGGCTGAGACGGAATGTTTCTGAAATAAGGTAGGATATATCTGTATTGGATACGTCATACATATATACATTTGTCATGCCTTTTTCTACCAACTTAGTAGCTAGCAGGGAGGCAGCACTTTCTGTATTGCCGTACATGGAAGCATATACTAGCAAAACTCCTTTTTCTTCCGGTTCATAGGAGCTCCATTTTATATATTTATCCATAAAATATCCCAGATTGTTACGCCATACCAAGCCATGAAGAGGGCAAATCATTTTTATATCAATACCCGCAGCTTTTTTTAGTAAATATTGGACATGAGGCCCATATTTTCCTACTATATTTGTATAATAACGACGAGCGTCATCAATCCAATTACGATCAAAATTTACTTCATCATTAAATAATTTTCCGTCAATAGCACCAAATGTACCAAAAGCATCTGCAGAGAAAAGGACACCATTCGTAGTATCAAAAGTGACCATAGCTTCCGGCCAATGTACCATAGGAGCGGCTACAAATGTTACGGTATGTTTGCCGAAGGATTTAATGTCACCTTCTTTAACTTCTTCATATCGACCATCAATAGAAAAGCCAAATTGACGCATCAGCATAAATGCTTTTTCATTACTTATGACAATGGTTTCCGGATGACGAAGCAAAATTTCAGTTATGGAAGCAGCATGATCAGGTTCTACATGATTGATGACTAAATAGTTTAGGGGACGGCCGGATAACACGGCTTCTACGTTTTCTAAAAACTGACGGCAGACAGACCAATCAGCCGTATCGAAGAGAACTGTTTTTTCATCGAGCAATACATACGCATTATACGAAACTCCGCGAGGAATGGGATGAATATTTTCAAATAAGGTGAGACGATGATCATTTGCACCTACCCAGTACAAATCTTCTGTTACTTTTCTAACACAATGCATAATAAATCCTCCTTTTATCTAAATACTACAATATGATATGTTAATACTATATTTTCGAAATATAGGCAAGGGTATATTGGAAATCAGGCTTTGATAAATCCTGTTTTATCTTCACCGCATTCCGGGCAAATCCATTCATCCGGAAGCTTTTCAAAAGAGGTGCCGGGACGAATATCATTTTCAGGATCTCCTATGGCAGGATTATATTCATATCCACAACCGTTGCAAACATAAAGGTTTTGCGGTATTTCTTTTTTAGGAGTAGGTCGTTTCATTTTAACCATAGGAGGTGCCGGCTTTTTGGCTTTACCGTTATCCAGTGCTTTCGTAAGCAACGGTAATATTTCCATTACATCGCCGACAATACCGTAGTCACAATTTTTGAAAATAGGAGCATGCGGATCTTTATTAATTGCTACGATGGTTGCAGCATCCTTTATACCCTTTAAGTGCTGACCGGCACCGGAAATGCCGCAAGCAATATATAAGTTCCCCTTGAATTTTTGTCCAGACATACCTACATAGCGGTCTAACGGTACGTATTGCAGTGTTTCAGCTACAGGACGGGAAGAACCAATAGCAGCTCCTGCCTGGACAGCTAGATTTTCGATTAATTTCATATTCTTTTTTTCACCGATTCCCTTACCGGCACTGACAACTCGTTCTGCCTGCGCAATAGGAGTGTCCAAAGCAATACCGACAGTAAAATCAAAACCATCGTTCTTTAAAGCGGTTACCAAGGCATCGGTTCGTTCTTTGGCAGAACCTTCATTGAGTATCATTTTTTTTCGGTTCCCCGTAATCGGGCCATGTTTTTTGCCCACAGCAGGGGTGTGCTCGTTAGATACCTTATCTGTAATGTGTGAAGCAATGACTACACGCTGAATTTCATTTGTACCTTCATAAATGGTACAGATTTTAGCATCACGGTATGCGCGTTCTACTTCCATACCTTTTAAGTAACCGGTTCCGCCAAAAATCTGCAGTGCGTCATTAACAATTGTTAAACAGCTATCGGAAGCATATTGTTTAGCCATTGCCGATTCCATGCCATACGGTTCATGATTTTCTTTTAATTCGGCTGCACTATATACCAGAAAACGAGAAGCACGGAGCATGGTAGCCATATCAGCTAATTTAAAAGAAATACCTTGCTGTTGACAAATGGGTTTTCCGAATTGAATACGTTCTTTGGAATATTCCAAGGCATTTTCGTAAGCGCCCTGGGCAATACCCAATGCCTGAGAAGCGATTCCAATCCGGCCGCCATCCAGCGTAGACATGGCAATCTTAAAGCCTTCTCCTTCTTTACCCAAGAGATTTTCTTTTGGAACCTTAACATCATTGAAAATAAGTTCTGCTGTAGAAGAGGAGCGAATGCCCATTTTATCGTAATGATCGCCAAAGGTAAACCCTTCCATTCCTTTTTCAATAATAAAAGCGCTGATGCCATGTGTTCCCGTATCGGGAGTAGTTACTGCAAAAACAACATAAATATCAGCTTTGTCCGCATTTGTGATAAAAATTTTATTGCCGTTTAAAATATAATGATTTCCATCCAATACAGCGGTTGTTTCTGTGCCGCCAGCGTCACTGCCAGCTTCCGGTTCTGTTAGACCGAAAGCACCCAGTTTTTTTCCTTGTGCCAACGGAACTAAATATTTTTGCTTTTGCTCTTCCGTGCCATAGGCAAAAATAGGCCATGAACCTAATGAGACGTGAGCAGACAGGATGACACCTGTTCCGCCATCTACGCGGGATAATTCTTCGACAGCAATAGCATAGCTGACGACGTCCAGACCAGCACCGCCGTATTCTTTGGGATAGGGAAGACCCATGAGATCGAGTTTTCCCATTTTCTTGACGATTTCATCGGGGAAACGATTTTCCTTATCCAATAAAAAGGCAATCGGTTTCACTTCCTTTTCCGCAAAGTCGCGAACTTTTGCACGAAGCATCTCTTGTTCATCTGTCGTCTTAAAATTCATAATTAGTGCCTCCTTAAAAAAACATTGTTGATAAAAATACTCCAGAATAGGAGCGTAACTAGTGATTGGTTTCTGCACTTTTACATATTATTTTCTAAATATGGGTATCAAATAATATAGTATACAATGAATAAGAATGCAGTTTTTCGTTAATTTCTTTTTGTAAGTGACTTAAATGGGTATGGACCAAACATACTTGCCGATACTTTTCACGCCAGGGACAATGATAATTTGTCTGCATACAAGCGCTGATGGGTCTATCAGCATCCATAATAGCAATAAGCGTGAGCAATGAAATATCATGGAGATCGCAGATTAAACGGCAGCCACCGCCAACTCCCCGACTTAATTCGATAATACCTGCTTTTGCCAGTTTTTTTGCTATTTTGTAGACAAATTGTTGAGGCAGCAGCTCTTTATCACAAATTTCCTTAATGGGTGTTTTTGTATTACCGGCATCGGCTAATGAGCGAAGTATACGCAAAGCATAATCTGTTTCCTTTGTAATTAGCAATTTTTTCTCCTTTTGAGGCATAAGTGTTTGATTTGTCTCTATTATAGTATTCTGGATAAAACAAGTCAAGAAATATTATAAAAAAACTATTGATAATGCAACACTACACTATCAATAGTTTTTTATAATATATATTGTAAAGAGTGGTTCAATCTAATGGAGTGAAAATTTCCTTTTTTTCTAATCGGGATTTAGGAAGCGATTTATTAAAGTCATTTTCAGAATGATACCCTAAAGCAACGACTACAAGTGCTGTATATCCTTGTTCACGAAGCTGAAATTCTGTGTCCATTATAGTTTCGTCAAATCCTTCCATAGGAGTTGCATCTAACCCGAGCAATGCAGCACCAAGTAAAATAGTGCCTAAATTTAAATAGACTTGTTTACTTAACCAACTGGCACTGTCATGCCGGTCAAAACGATGTGTATTAACAAAATATGTACGACCCTGCAATCCTTTTTCTTTTGATTGCGCAGTAGTATATCGGCCGCTCTGTTCTTCTGTATCGGTAATATGTTGGATATATTCGTCTTCTATATCGGACTTAGCGCAAAATACGATGACATGAGAAGCCTGCAATACTTTAGGTACATTATATTCATATTGTTCTGGTGCCATAGCTTTTGCAATACGGCTGCGCCCTTTTTCTGTAGAAGCGATGATAAAGTGCCAAGGTTGTATGTTTACACTGGAAGGACTTAATTGCAGCAAATTTTCTATTTGTACAAATATTTCGGGTGGAATGCGTTTTGATGAATCGAATGCTTTTGCAGCATAGCGTTGTGAGGCGATAGTTGTTATATCCATAATTGTATCCCTTCCTTTTTATAATATTAAAAAGTATACGTTTCTTATTTGAATTGTAATTGTTTTTTGTCATTAATACAAGAAATATTTATTTTGCGATGCAGGATGTTGTATCGTTGTATCAAATATGATTTAAGAAAATACACTTGACTTATATATTCGAATATCTTAATATATGAATATAACGAAATACAAAGGAGGATATAAAAAATGGCAATAGCCGATTTTAATGAATTAAATGAAAAAGCAGAAATACTGAAGGTATTGGCGCATCCTGTACGTCTTTGTATCGTACGGGGATTATGGGAAAATGGAGGCTGCAATGTTTCGCACATGCAATCTTGTCTGGAAACACCGCAATCGACACTTTCTCAGCATCTGCAAAAATTGAAGACGGCAGGAATTGTCTTAGCAACACGAGAAGGAACAAAAATATATTATGAATTAAACATGGATATGATAGGGAACCTATTGCCTTTTTTATTTCCTGAACAATGAGGTGAAAATATGATGAAAAAATACATTATTATTGGCGGCGTAGCAGGTGGTGCTACTGCTGCAGCACGATTGAGAAGATTAGATGAAAATGCAGAAATAATTTTAATAGAGCGCGGTTCTTATATATCTTTTGCAAATTGCGGGCTGCCTTATTACATAGGAAATGTTATTCAAGATAGAGAGCGATTGCTTGTGCAGACAAAAGAAAAATTTCATCGTCGATTTCGTATTGATGTACGAACAGAAAGTGAAGTTATTTCTGTTGATACAACGAATAAGGTAGTTACAGTACGATCAGAGAATCAGGTATATGAAGAAAGCTATGATGCATTGCTTTTGTCGCCGGGAGCTCAGCCGGTACGGCCTCCTATTCCGGGAATTGATAACGAACGTATTCGGACGCTGCGCAACGTCCCCGATGCCGATGTATTGAGAAAATGGACGGATCAATACGCAGGGAAAGGTCATGCGGCTGTAATCGGCGGTGGATTTATCGGAGTAGAAATGGCTGAAAATTTACAGCAGCGAGGTATAAACGTTACGCTGATTGAAGGAGCACCCTACATTTTGGCGCCGTTTGATACCGATATGGTGAACATTGCGGAACGAGAAATTGTTCAGCATAAGGTTCAGCTTATATTGGGAAATGGGGTACAGTCGTTTGAACCTTTGCCTTCGCAAGTTCGAGTGCATTTAGCAAACGGTGCAAAAATAGATGCTGATTTTGTTGTTTTGTCTATCGGAGTTCGACCGGATACGACTTTTTTGAAACAAAGCGGCATTGCCTTGACGGAACGCGGATATATTATGGTGAATGAGAAGATGCAAACAAGTATACCAGATGTATATGCAGTTGGCGATGCAGTGCAAATTACACATAGTATCAATGGAGAAAAAACAGCGATTGCATTGGCGGGGCCGGCTAATCACCAAGGTCGTATTGCAGCAAATAATATAGCAGGGCATTCAGAAAGGTATGAGGGTGTTTTGGGAACCTCAATTTTGAAAGTATTTGATTTGACTGCTGCGGCGACCGGAGAAAATGAACGCACATTGAAACAACGCGGCGCAGCTTATCATGTAGCGAAAGTATATCCTGATTCTCATGCGGGATATTATCCCGGAGCGGTGAAAATGGCTTTAAAAATTATTTTTGACAATCAGGGACGAGTTTTGGGAGCTCAAATAGCTGGGTACGAAGGAGTAGATAAACGAATCGATGTCTTGGCAAGCATGATTCGTCATGGACATACGGTTCATGACTTAGCTGAACTTGAATTAGCATATGCGCCGCCATATTCGTCAGCTAAAGATCCGGTTAACATGGCAGGATATATGGCAGAAAATATATTAGATGGATTAACGGAACCCGTTTCTTATGATGAAATGATGGACATGATTGCCAAGGGCGCAATTCTTCTAGATGTGCGGACACCTGATGAATGTGCTGCCGGCAATTTACCTCACTCTTTAAATATTCCCTTGGAAGTGTTGCGTGATCATCTTGAAGAATTAGATATATCTGTTCCTATTGTTACATACTGTCAAATAGGGCAGCGAGGATATTTTGCTGAGCGACTGCTGCGGCAGCATGGGTATACAGTTAAAAATTTGCTGGGGGGGTATATGGCGGCAAAAGATCAGCAGTTTTCTATTCAAGAAGAAATACTAGATGATACTTGCCATGCTTACGGCAATACGGAAGAAAAAACAGAAAAATACGCAATGGATAAAAAGGTATTAACTTTTGATGTCACAGGATTGAGCTGTCCCGGTCCTTTGATGAAATTACGAGAAAATATGGAAACGGTACCGATAGGTACTATTGCTAAATTTACGGCTTCTGATCCCGGATTTTATAATGATAGTCAAGCGTGGTGTGAACGGACAGGACATGTATTGCTTCAGCGTGAACGTCAAAAAGGACTGGTATCGGTATGGATACAGAAAAAAGGATCGCTTATTTCAGCAGCTCCTCGGGCCTCTGCGGCGGTAAAAGTACACGATGATAAGACAATTATCGTATTTAGTGGAGACTTGGATAAAGTTTTGGCTGCCTTTGTTATTGCAAACGGTGCGTTGGCTATGGGCAAAAAAGTTACTATGTTTTTTACCTTTTGGGGATTAAATGCACTGCGCCGACCAGAAAAAGTATCGGTTAAAAAAAGTTTGATAGAGAAAATGTTTGGCTGGATGATGCCTAGAGGAAGTCGCCGTTTAACGCTGTCTCATATGAATATGATGGGATTGGGGACTCAATTTATGAGGCAAATTATGCGGGATAAAAATATTCAATCACTGGAAAGCCTTATTCAAAGTGCTCAAGCAGGAGGCGTTCATATGATTGCCTGTCAAATGTCAATGGATGTTATGGGAATTCGCCAGGAAGAATTGCTGGATGGTGTAGATGTTGGCGGTGTAGCAACCTTTTTAGGTGCTGCCGAAAATGGAAACATGAGTTTATTCATATAAAAAATAATAATAGTATATATTATATATACTATTATAAAATTTTCACAGCTCCTTTATCTATCTGCTTATTAAATACAAGCAGATAGATAAAGGAGCTGTTTATATATTTGAAAAGAAGTACATTTGTTTTTAAATTTGTATAAAAAAGTATTGATTTATTTCAAGTAAAGATATATAATTGGCTTATAACAAATAATGATAATTAAATAAGAATATTGATAAATTAAAAAGGCAAAAATAATTGCGGAGGTGATTCATATGTTAAGTTTTCAGGAAGTTATTGAAAAACGTCGTACCAATTATGCATTAGGGAAACACATTCCCGTTTCTCAGGATCAAATTATTAAAACCATACGGAGCGTCGTTCCAGAGGTACCGTCAGCTTTTAATATGCAATCCGGAAATATTATTGTAGCTTTTGGTGAAAACCATCAAAAGATTTGGGATATCACCAAAAATATATTAAAAGGAATAGTTCCTCCGGAAAATTTTTCAACAACAGAAAGTAAAATCGATTCTTTTGCGGCAGCGTATGGAACTATTTTGTATTTTGATGATACGCAGATCATAAAGCAAATGCAGGAACAATATGCACTATATGCTGACAATTTCCCAGTATGGGGGCAGCAGGCGAATGGGATGATGCAGTTTGCCTTATGGTCAGCATTATCGGAATTAGGATTAGGTGTAAATTTACAGCATTATAACCCGCTTATTGATGAGGAAATAAAAAAAGCATTCCAGGTTCCCGAATCTTGGAAATTAATAGCGCAGATGCCTTTCGGTGAAGCTGTAAATCAACCAGATCCTATACAGAAAAAGTCAGTCGATGAACGTGTTTTGATTTTTAAATAATGACGGATAAATAGAGAATATAAAGAATAAAAATTATGGATATCCTATGCTATGTGTATACGATGAAAAGGAGGAATGTTTTATGTATGAAGATCAGGTACTCGGTATTATAAAAAAAGAACCGGCATTTATGGCGTCTGTAGATGGCCAGCGGCCGCGGATTCGGCCTATGAAGGTTTTTGTTGATGAAACAGGTCATTTATGGCTCTTCAGTCGATTTGATTCTAAAAAAGTGAGCGATTTGAGTGTAAATCCTCGTGTTGAATTGGGATTTATGGGAGAAGATTCCAGTGTGGTAACTGTTTTTGGACAGGTTAAAGATGCAACGAAGCCGGGAACTCCTCAATTTCGTTTAGTGCGGGATATGATGCTTAATCATGTTCCGGAAATGAAACATTATTTTTCTGAAAATGAAGAAGATAGTATCGTTTTATATCAAGTTATTGTTCATGAAATAAATTATATGCGGCCTGACAGAACTGTTGTTTCCAATATTAACTTGCCGATGACGTACAATCCGGAAGTAGAGGTAACCTTTTGCAAGGGTGGGTTTTGCTTAACGGATAAGGACAAATAATATATAAATAATGTGCAGACAAGCTGCTATATAGTATTCGTTAAATATATAGTATCTTGTCTGCTATACATTTAAGTAGATTACAGAGTTTTAATAAAATTATTGATTGATTAAATTGAAATATTTGGTATCATATAATTAAAAGTAAATATTAAATTGCTTTTTAAGTATACCTAATGATTTGTGCGTTTAAAGGAGGAATGGTGCTTATGAAACAGTATTTACAAGATTCATATCAATTGTATATTAATGGAAAATGGGTTCCTGCTAGTGATGGAGCTATGTTTAAGGCTTACAATCCTTCGAATGGAGAGGTGTTGTCTACGTGTGCGCAGGCAACCAAGGAAGATGTGGATACGGCTGTCAAAGCAGCAAGAGAAGCATTGAAAACATGGAAAAAAGTTTCTCCGATTCAACGGCAAGAATATTTATTGAAAATTGCAGATGTGATAGATGCTAATGCAGATCATTTGGCAATGGTCGAAACATTAGATAATGGGAAACCTATCAGGGAAACCCGAAATGTCGATATACCTATGGCTGCCGATCACTTCAGATATTTCGCAGGAGCCATCAGGACCGAAGAAGGTCGGGCGGTTATGCTGGATGAAAAAACATTGAGTATTGTTCTGCGGGAACCCATTGGTGTTGTCGGACAAGTTATTCCTTGGAACTTCCCGTTCCTTATGGCTGCTTGGAAATTGGCACCAGTATTGGCAGCAGGATGTACGACCGTACTGAAACCATCTAGTCATACTTCGTTGAGCATATTGGAATTGATGCGTTTAATTGAAGGAATTCTTCCGGATGGAGTCATTAATGTGATTACTGGCAGTGGATCCAAGTCAGGACAATATTTATTAGATCATCCTGGTTTGCAGAAACTGGCATTTACTGGTTCTACAGAAGTTGGCCGAGGTGTGTATAAGGCGGCTATGGAAAAAATGATTCCGGCAACATTGGAATTAGGCGGAAAATCTGCGAATATCTTTTTTGAAGACTGCAAGTGGGATATGGCGATGGATGGAGCACAGCTGGGAATTTTATTCAACCAAGGGCAAGTTTGCTGTGCCGGATCACGTATTTTTGTTCAAGAAAGTATTTATGACAAATTCATTCACGATTTAGCCGAACGCTTTAATCGGGTAAAAGTGGGCTTGCCTTGGAATGAAGATACGCAAATGGGATCGCAGATTTATAAACAACAGGTGGATCAGATTTTAGAATACGTAAAAATAGGACAGTCCGAAGGAGCTAAACTTATATGTGGCGGCGAAAAAATTATGGATGATGGATTGGATAAGGGGAACTTTGTCAGACCGACTATTTTTGCCGATGTAACAAATGATATGCGGATTGCACAAGAAGAAATATTTGGACCTGTTGTATGTATCTTGAAGTTTAAGAATGAAGAAGACGTTATTGCCATGGCGAATGACAGTGAATACGGATTAGGCGGAGCGGTTTGGACACGGGATATTAATCGTGCTATACGCGTGTCCCGGGGAATTGAAACAGGACGTATGTGGATTAATACATATAACGCGATTCCGGCAGGAGCTCCGTTTGGTGGATATAAAATGTCAGGTATTGGCCGTGAAACAGATAAGATGATTTTGCAGCATTATACGCAAACTAAAAATATTTTTATTAATTTGTCAGAAACGCCAAGTGGGTTTTATGAAAGCTGATATAGTCATGGCGAGAGGAGTCGGTTTTAAACAGTAAGGGGATAGATAAAAATGATAGATAAAAAAATAGCAGCATTGCTTAATAATCAAATTAACCTTGAATGGTTTTCAGCATATTTTTATTTAGATATATATGGATATTACATGGATCAGAATCTGAATGGGTTTGGTAACTGGTTTTATGTTCAAACGCAGGAAGAAAGAGATCATGCTATGTTGTTTACACAGTATTTGCTGAATAATAATGAACGTTTTGTTTTACAAGATGTAAAAGCTCCAAAAATTATTTTTACTGATTTTCGTGAACCGGCAAATGCTGCATTGCAGCATGAAAGAGCTATAACAAAATCAATTAATACTATATATGCGGCTGCATATGAACAGAAGGATTTTCGTACCATGCAGTTTTTAGATTGGTTTGTTAAAGAACAAGGGGAAGAAGAAAAAAATACGGAAGATGTCGTAAAACGATATGACCTTTTTGGCAAGGATCCCAAAGGGTTATATCTTCTGGATTCGGAACTAGCTTCTCGTGTATATGCTCCGCCTACGTTGACGGTATAACTACTTTACATGTATAAAGGGGGAATTTTAATGACTGTGTATGATTATAAAGTTCAGAATATTGCAGGACAGGAAGTATCTTTATCTCAGTATGCAAACAAACTTGTATTAATTGTCAATACAGCAAGTAAATGCGGTTTTACACCGCAGTATGAAGGCTTAGAAAAGTTATATCAGAAGTATCAAAAGGAAGGGTTTGTTATTTTGGGTTTTCCATCTAATCAATTTTTAGCGCAAGAACCTGAAAATAATGATACGATTGCATCTTTTTGCAAATTGAATTATGGAGTAACATTCCCTATGTTTTCAAAAATTGATGTACGTGGAGAACAGGCACATCCTCTTTTTAAGTATCTTACGGAACAAGCTCCTTTTCAAGGATTTGAACTTGATAAAGAAGGCGGTAAGGTAATTCAAAGTGTTTTGAAGGAACATTATCCAGATAACTTGGAAGGTAATGAAGTAAAATGGAACTTTACTAAATTTTTAATTGGCCGTGATGGCACTGTATTAGGAAGGTATGAACCTACTGTTACGCCAGAGGAACTGGATCCTATTATAGAAAAAATGATATGATTGTGTGTATGGAAAGTCTGTATTGTGGGCATAGCAGGTATACAATATGAACTTTGTTTTAGACGGAATATCCATAGTAATTGGATATTCCGTCTTTTTTCTTGTAGTTAGAAAACCCCTGGTTAGACCAGGGGTTCCAAAAAGCTTTAGCGATGAGTCTATAAAGGTTTAAAACAAAACACCTTTAATGTAAGATAAGAATGCGGTCCGTCAACTGCAAACCTATCCACATTAAAGGAGGTCATTCAATGAATGACACACACAGTCTATCACACAGTAAATGGAATTGTAAATATCATGTAGTATTTGCGCCGAAGTATCGGCGGCAAGTATTTTATGGGCAAAAGCGATATGAAATAGGGCAAATACTACGAGAATTATGCCAGTGGAAAGGAGTGACATTACTAGAAGCAGAAGCATGCCCGGATCATGTACATCTGCTATTGGAAATTCCCCCCAAGATGAGTATATCGAGTTTTATGGGATTTCTCAAAGGAAAAAGTAGTCTGATGATTTATGAAAAATGGGGAAATATGAAATATAAGTACCGGAATCGACAATTTTGGTGTCGTGGATACTACGTAGATACCGTAGGGAAAAACGAGAAGAAGATAATTACCTATATTCGCGAACAACTTAAAGAAGATGAAATGTCCGAACAACTTACATTAGATTTAGAAGACCCGTTTACGGGTAACCGGAAATAATATGCAAGTAACGGACCGAACATGCGCTGTAAAGCGCTGCTGGTAGACTAGGCCTTATAGGCCGCATAAGAAAAACCACCAGCTAAGCTGGAGGATCATTATTTGTGGATGGAATAGGCGGGAAAACTGTTTTGAAACTTATTACATTGAATACGATGATATAAGGCTATAGCGTATAAAAAAAATATATATATAAATATTTATAATGCAAATCGGCAAAAATTAAAATTTTTATTATAATTTAATGAAAATTTTAATTTTTTATTATAAAAATGTATAATTTATTAATAAAATATTGACTTAATTATTGTTTATGGATAAAATTAAACAATAATTAAAAAAATAGCAATTTATTATTAATAATAAATTACATAATTATAATATTGGGAATAATTTTTTTACGTTTGTTCAAATGTACATTGTGACCGCGGTTTATTGTTGCTAGATTTATTTAAATTTTGAAGGAGAGGAGACATAATATACTGATAAATTTGCACTGATAAATCCGGGATCAGTATTCATTAAAATAAAAAGAAAAGAAGTGATTGTTATGCAGAGTAATACCGACAGGAAAAAAAAGCTGACCATAGCTATAGGTGCGTATCTAATAAGTACAGTTGGTTTATCTATTCCTGTATTTGCAGCATCTGTAGGAACACAGGATCATCCGATGATGTATACGAGTTATATAACAGATGCGAATGGAGACATTGCTCAAAAACGTGCGGATAAAACAGGGGAAAGTGCATACGTTGCGCAATATCATGAAAATTTTGAGGATGCTACCTATTATGCTGCGGGTAATCAAAAAGGACGAACGATTACTATAGGATATATGAGCGTTGAAGGTATTGAGGGAGCAGACAGTACAACTACTTCTGTGGGAACGAATGGCGGGGGTGGCAGTGCCCAGGGACTTTACAGTACTACGATTAGCAATGCGGTTATAGAAGTTCCTGGATCCCGCGATGACGTTGTACTTGCATATAATAGAGATATCTACGGCGGTATTTATGCATATGGGGCAGCAGGCGGCATGGGTGGTACAGGAAATGTTGGCAGCAATGGAGCGGTAACTGTGGCTGGCGGTACGGGCGGAATAGGATATGATGGCGGTGCCGGCGGTGCTGGGACTGCGACAGCCATTGCAATTGCTAATGGCACGAATCTTACCATTATAGGAGATACTGTTTCTGTAGCAGCCATTGGCGGTGTTGGTGGTACTGGCGGTACTGGCGGTATAGGCGGCATTGGTGGAAACGGTGACTTATTTCAAGCAGTCGGCTATATAGGGAACAACAGTCGAAATAGTTGGTCTGACAGCATTACCGAAGCATCAGGAACGTTTGGGATTGGGACCAATACCGCACGTGATGGTATTACGGGTACTAGTGGTGCAATGGGAGGTACGGGCGGTACCGGCGGTGTTGGCGGTACCGGCGGCAATGCTTCAGCTGTAGGAATGAGTTTTGATTCTGCAACCGCTACTACTGTTACAACAAATGGCATATCTGTGCTGGCGTATGCCGGCAGTGGTGGTACTGGCGGTGTTGGTGGAGCTGGTGGCGCCGGCGGGGTAGGACAGCAAGGTGCTGTTGGTGAAAATAATACGGCTAATGTAGTTGAGCCGGGATATAATCAAATAGAAAATAGCTGGAGTTCTGTCTGGCACTCTGACGGATATTATTCATATAACACCAGCACTAGCAATGTTGCTAATGGCGGCGCTGGCGGCGCTGGCGGTGCCGGTGGTGCCGGTGGTGCCGGTGGTGCCGGTGGTGCCGGTGGTGCCGGTGGGGATGCATCGGCTAATGGATTTAGTGCCACCAATAGCACATTGACTGCCACTTTAGGGAATGTTAATGTGGTAGCACAAGCTGGTGACGGTGGTAACGGCGGCGCTGGTGGTGTCGGGGGTGCCGGTGGTACTGGTGGCATTGGCGGTGCCGGCGGCCTTGGCAATTCGGAAACTGCAAATTTTACAGCACACTATATCTATGCTATAGGGGAACTTAATGAAAAATATCACGATAATGTTCAATATTCTCATCAGCAGCAACAGGCAGCAAAAGGTGACGATGGAGTTGCGGGTGCTGCCGGTACTGCCGGAATTCAGGGAGCCGGCGGTAATGGCGGAGAGGCGCAGGCAGTCGGTATACTATTTGTCAACAGTAATGTATTGTTGAATGTTGATAATATCAGTGCCTATGCCAGAGCTGGCAGTGCTGGTTCTGGATCTGTTAATGGAACCAATGGGACTAGTGCATTAGCGATTGCGTATCAGCAATTTGGCGGCACTGTTGTTTCCACTTCTAACGATACATTAACGATTGAGGCGCAGGCAGCTAATGCTTCTATCTATAATGCAGCATGTGGGATTGAACTTGTTAATGGAAATTTATCAATGAGTGCTGCTGGCAACATCAATATTGCCGCGACAACCGCGAGTGTACCTGAGACTAATAATATTATGCTGAATCAAGCGTATGGTATTTATACAGAAAATGCGACGCTTGATATGAAGAGTGCTGATGGTGCTATTACTATTATGGCCAATGGAACATCAAACAGTACGAATTTTTCTGTATTAGCAGAAAACAGTACATTAAGTTTTGACAGTGGAACGAATTCTACTAACTTTATAGGGAATTCTGTTATTCTTGACAGTACACTGAACTTAAAATCCAATACTAACGTACAAGATAATGATAATAATAACGACGGTTCTTTGAATTTAGCAGGAACAACTGTTAATTTAACGAATAATCTGCAAACATTAGCGATAACCGGCGATGTAACATTGAGTGGCAGTACCTTGTATTTTTACGATAAAAATAATGTCGTAGATACATATGATACGACCACTGGCTATCGAACGATCCTGGCAGGAGGAAATTTGACAGAGGGTGACAATGTAAATAATGCGAATACTCTTTATATGCGGACGAATGCTATGGGTGCATATGGTGGTACAGCACAGACCGGTGATGTGATCCAGGTAAATGGAACAGCATCTGGTACCTATGATATTCATGTGTTTGATGAAGGAATGCGTAATGGGTATAACAATATATCCTATAATGGTAATTTCCTTCAAACCAATGCAGAGGTTGTTAATACGGTCGATTTAATTACCAGTACAGAAGGAAGTCAAACTACTACTGGGACTACGCAGACACAATACGATAATGCTGTTTGGAACTACACGTATGATGTAACTACACAAACAACAGGAGGTGTAACGCAGCTTGTAAGTGTTTCTGCAAATACTGTTAAGGCATCGAATGCTCAATATACTGCTCGTGATGCTAATAAAGCAGCAGCAGCAGCGGCAATTACCTTATTTGGTTCGGATGAAACCGTAACTGATCACTTGCGGGATATCCGTTCGGGTAAAAAAGAGGAAGGCGTTTGGGCACAATATACTGGCGGCAAAGTAGCCTTTGATGATGCATCTTTTAAATATAACGGCTTAGCAGTTGGATATGATCATAAAGTCGGAGAATGGCAGATAGGCTTCATGGGGAGCTATGCAAAAGGGGATACAGATCTTGCTAACGGAGACGGTACTGTGAAAGCAACTGCAGGTGGTGTATATGGAACGTGGCAGAATGGGAAAGGACATTATCTTGATTTATTAGCTAAAATAGGTAAGGTCAGCAGTGATAGTACTTCCTATGGAGGAACTATTCCCCAATCTCTAACCGGTGATTTCAGCAGTACTGCGATAGGTGTGAGTGCTCAATATGGATATCGTAAGCAATTAAAAAATGATACCTTTATCGAACCGATGATTCGTGCCAGCTATGTACATCTGGGTGGTGATGATTACAGCGTTGTTACACGAGACAATACGATGTCTGTTTCGAATGATGGGTTTAATACATTCCAGTTGCGTGGAGGAGTTTTGATAGGAAAAAATTTAGGAAATGATTCTAATGTATATGCTAAATTTGCTGTTTTGCATCATTTTGGAGGAAGTGTAGATACTCATATTTATGCTGATGGCAGAACAAATTATTTTAGTGATGATATTTCCGGAACTGGATTTGAATATGGCATAGGAACGAATTATAAATTGAATAAAAAATCGACGATATATGCAGATATTGAACGTATCAGCGGTGGTTCTATTACCAGAACATGGGGTATAAATGCCGGGTATAAGTATGTTTTCTAAGAATGGGTTACGTGAGTATATCTCAACTGAAATAATGTAAATTTGTTTATTTTAAACGGAATATCCATGGGAATTGGATATTCCGTTTTTTTTAATTGCTTGAATTGTAAAATGAAGTGCGACAAGTAATAAAAATAGCTCATAGAGCTGACCTCGTGTAAAATGAAGTTACCACACACCATTAAACGGAGGTTATCTTATGAGCTACCACCATTTTAGCATGTTTGACCGTGCGCGTATACAAGCACTTCATACTCTTGGTTATTCAACTAGACAAATTGCTATACAGACAGGACGACATCATTCGAGTATCGCACGGGAATTAGTTCGTAACACAACAAAAGATATCTATATAGCAGAGGAGGCTCATCAATGCTATAAAAAGCGAAGAATCCATTCCAAACCTCGTGGCAAGTATGATAAAACTATCGCGGCTATAGTGGAAGAAAAACTGCTTTTAACATGGTCTCCTGAGCAAATTGCACAAACAGCTGCCTTAGGAAAAGTCAGTTTTAAAACCATATATAACTGGATGTATCAAGGGAAACTTTCCCTTGACGAAACGGTATTTCGACACAAAGGAAATCGTCGTTGTCCACCAGAAACGCGTGGTACATTTGTAGCGCGTCCTATCAAATTTCTGATCGACCCGAAAGAGGCAAAAGACTCGGCAGATAGATTGGACATTGGGAGAGGGCTTGATCTAATGG
>JGI20225J20221_1000859_pt2 | contig 41166 bp, 41 predicted proteins | sample BioMet4_FD_20221 | JGI IMG/M metagenome (IMG submission 20221)
TCGGGCGTCTGGAGCAAGTGCTGTACGATGATGGGGGAATTGAGGTGCTGGCCCGGCACGGCCGGGGCGCCGCCGAACTGGCCGGCGGAAACCTCGACGTTGTAGGCGTTGAGCGCCGTGATGACGTCGCCCATGGTCAGGTTGAAGCTGTTGAGCTTGTCCGGGTCGAGCCAGACACGCATGGCATACTGGGTGCCGAAGTTTTCCACTTCGCCGACCCCGGGCACCCGGGACAGCACCTTTTCCAGGGTGGACTGGGCGTAGTCGCGCAGATCCTCGCCGCGCATGCTGCCGTCCTCGGAGATGAGCCCGACGACGATGAGGTAGTTGCGGGTGGACTTGCTGACCTTGACCCCGGAACGCTGCACCTCGTCCGGCAGGCTGGCCATGGCCAGTTGCAGCTTGTTTTGCACCTTGGACCAGGCAATGTCCGGGTCGGTGCCCGGGGTGAAGGTCATCTCAAGCCTGGCCTCGCCCGAAGACGAGCTGGAGCCGCTCAGATACAACATGCCGTCGAGGCCGGTCATCTTTTGCTCGATGATCTGGGTGACGGTATTTTCCACGGTCTCGGCCGACGCGCCGGGATAATAGGCCGTGATGGAGATCGACGGCGGCGCGATGGGCGGATACTGGGCAATGGGCATGCTATAGATGGAAAGCCCTCCCAGGGAGAGCAAAATGATGGCAATGACCCAGGCAAAGACAGGTCGATCCAGGAAAAATTTCGAGAGCATTATTTGCCTCCCGCATCCTTCGGCGTCGCCTTGGTGCCGGCATTGGCTTCCTGGACGTGTTCCTGCGACGTCTGGTCAAGCTCCGTAACCTTGACCGCCGTTCCCGGGCGCAACATCTGCGCACCCGCGACAATCACCTTGTCGCCGAAGGCGAGGCCGTCCGTGACGAGCCATTCGCTGCCGATGGCCCGATCCAGGGTCAGCATCCGCTGTTCGACCTTGTTGTCCTTGCTAACGATCAGGGCGTAGGGCTTGCCCTTGGTGTCCCGGGAAACCCCCTGCTGGGGGACGAGGATGGCCTTGGGATTGACGCCGTCGGTGATCACCGCCTTGACGAACATACCCGGCAGGATTTCTCCTTTGGGATTGGGGAAGATCAGGCGCAGGATGACCGAGCCGGTGGTGGGATCCACCGTGACATCGCTAAACTGCAACGTCCCGTTCAGGGGATAGTCCTCGCCGTCCTCCAAAATGAGCCGTACCTTGTCACGGTCTTGCTGTGGCGTATCGAGCTGCCCCTCCTTGAGGCGGGTCTTCATGCGCAGCATGGCCGCCGTGGATTGGGGGACATCCACGTAGACAGGGTCGAGTTGTTGAATGGTCGCCAGGGCCGTGGTCTGGTAGGCCGTGACGATGGCGCCGTCGGTCACGCTGGATCGGCCGATGCGGCCGGAAATGGGCGCGGTGACCTTGGTGTAGCCCAGATTGATACGGGCCGTTTGCACCCGGGCCTCAAGCGAAATGATGTTGGCCTTGAGCTGGTTGAGATTGCTGGCCGCGTCGTCATAGTCCTGCTGGCTGAGCGCGCTGTTGGACACCAGGGATTTGTAACGGTCGGCCCGCAACTGTGTTGTCGGCAACTTGGCTTTGGCCTCGGCCAGGGCGGCCTGGGCGTTGTCGAGCTCCGCCTGGAAAGGAGCCGGGTCGATCTGGTACAGGAGCTGTCCTTCCGCAACAGTGCTGCCTTCCGTAAACAGGCGCCGCTCGATGAGCCCGGACACACGTGGCCGGATTTCCGCGACCCGAAAGGCCGAGGTGCGACCCGACAGCTCCGTGGTCAATGTCACCTTGTGGGGCGTAAGCGTCACGGTGGATACCGCAGGCATGGGACGCCCTTGCGACCCCTTCGATGCATCTTTGCTGCAGCCGACGAGCAGAAAAAGAGACAAACAAGCCACAAGCGTCGTTTTGGATAAACAAAAATGTCCAAGGCGCTGCATAAAAGACCTCCGACTGCTGCTCCATCTGTAGCTGTAGCGTAAAATCATACGCAAATCATAGCCAGATGCGCAGGTTCTGTTGCCGGTCAGGCGGGGCACGCCTGACACGATCCGGCTTAAACATTTCACCAAATTATTACTATATTAACGACATCTCCAACCGACCTCCTCGACATAGTATTGAGTTAGCTCCAGTGAGAGAGTATTGGAAAAATGTTTTATGAATCGGCGGGAGGAGTTAGCATTTGCCGCGCAACAGCTTTCGGCGTACGATATTCTGATTGTATTTTCGCGGCAGCGTGGGAATGCTGATAAACCCCATGGCCGTGCGGGTGAAAGATCTGGCTATCTGCATCGGATCGGGTGTGTCCATACGGAGACTGCTGCACCATGCGTTGCCGTTGAAGCCCGCAGCACCCAAAGGGCCTTGACCGTTGGAATCCCTTTCTAATTTGAGCCTGTTCCCATCCAGCCCAGCGGTGCCGGCAAACCGTCAGGGACGGTGCGCGATGGCCGGAAGTTAACAGTCGATAACTTGGCGTCCAAGTACGGCCCCGCTCCTCAGTTTGTCAAGACCTTTCAGCACCTGATGCTGCAATTGCCGCAAACGCCGCCGCACCATGCGGAAAGGCCGCTGGCACCGCCCAGCGCCGGATTGATATGGCAACGACCTGTACCATACTCTGCATGCAGCACCAGGTGACGGATCGTCTGAACGGAAGACCCGGACCCGTCGGCCAGAGCCTCGGGGCCGCGCCCAAAGCAAACCGGAGCGATCAGGTGTTTGGCTGCGCCATCCCAAGGGGGTAAGGGGGCGTTTCAACATCGTAACCCCTTCCTTCACAACGGATTATCTCCCCACGGAATCGGGTCATCCCACTCGCCGTCGGCTCGTTCTCTCGGGCGTTACCGAACCAAGGGCAGGTGCACGGTACCCTCTGTACCGTCCGCCTCCGAGGTCTCCCATGCAATTTTTCCACCATGCGCCTTAGCCGCAAGCCGCGCCGAGGAGGCCCCGAGGCCCATGCCGCCGGGCTTGGTGTAGTAGGCTTATTTTTCAAGGAATCGTTGGCGGATCGCGCGGGGGATGGCCTGCCCGTTGTGAATGCGGACAAGGGCCCCGGCCTCCTCCAGTCCGTGGATGAACGACTGCGCCCAGGGCAGGGTCTGGTCTGGAGATGCGCCGGAACAGGGTGGCAAGGATCAATCCGCCCCGAAAGGGGCAACGGAGGCCGAGGCACTTGCCGAGAAGCGCAAGTTGGCCGCGGCAGGGACAGATTGTTACCAGATTCAGCAAGTCATGGGGCACCAGAGTTTCGCCATGGTCCAGAGGTACGCACACCTTTCCCCGGACACGCTTCAGGGGGTCCGGGGGGAAGACCTCCCGGCCGCTGGAGGTATCTTCGCCTCTTCCACGACCACACGCCCGGTCGCCGCGCCCACCGTGCCGGCCACCTTGCCAGCCATGAACCTGGCCAGGGGCGGCGCCAGCAGCACCACCAGTAAAAAACGTGCCGTCTGAAAGGTCATGACGTAGGGTAGGTCAACATTGGGGCAGGCGGCGGCGATGACGGCCACGGAATCCATGCCACCCGGGCTGGTGGCCAAGTAGGCGGTCAGGGCGTCCGCCCCGGACAGCTCCACCAGCCCCCAGGCCAGCAGGCCGCAAAACCCCATGAGCGCCACGATGGAGGCCAGGATGGAGGGCAAGGCCTTGCTGGCGTGGACCGCCACGCTGGGGGTGAAGCCCAGGCCTATCTTCCAGCCGAGCGCCGCGTAGGTGGCGACCAGCAACCAGGGGGGGAGGAGGATGTCCATGTCGCCCCACAGGCGCAGCACCGTGCCCACCAGCATGGGCGCCAGCATGGCGCCCGAGGGGATGGGGCTATAGCGGCCCACCAGGGCGCCCAGGGCGATCAGTGCCAGGGTCGGCAGGAAGGACGGCAGGTACAGGGCCGGCAGCCAGTCCGTGCCACCGCCTGAACCGACGGGCAGGACCACCCAGAAATGGGCCACCAGGGCCGCCGTGCCCGCCACGCATACCATGCGCAGATACTGCATGAAGGCCACGATGCGGGCGTCGTCGCCGTAGGCGTCGGCCAGGACCACCATNGCCANGGCGCCTCCGGGCGAGACCCCCCAGATGCCGGTGGTGGCGGGCAGCACTCCCAGACGGAACAGTCCCCAGCCGAGCAGGGTGCTTAAGCCCAGGGTGGAGAGGGTGACGCCGACGAAAAGCGGCCAGTTGCCGGCCAGGGTGGGCAGCAGGGACGGCGAGGCGGTCCGGGCGATCAAGCAGCCGACGACGGCTTGGGCCAGGATGTAGGGGAAGCGCGGCATGTTCAGCCTGTCGGCCCCAGCCAGGGCCATGATGATCCCACCCACCATGGGGCCCAGTAGCAGGGCCGCCGGCAACTCGATGCCCTGCAGCCCTGCGGTGACACCCACAGTGATGGCCAGCAGGAGCAGCCACTGGCCGAGCTGGCGGGGCCACCGAGACCGTTGCGACAATGAAACACCTCCCGTTTGCCGGGACCAGAGACAGAAGCTGGTTCTTGGCAAATAAAAATAATATCCTGTAAGGTAAGCTTCGTCGAGGGGGGGTATCCTTTCTGCGGCCGGACGGGCCGATCCTGTTGTGCCCCTCATAAATACGAGAAGGATTAACTGTAACGCAGCATCAAGGAATAAATATATAATGTCCCAGTCCCTCTGCACCCGCACAAGCGTGCCCGCTGACAGCCGGTTTCTCGCCCTTCTCCAGGGGCATGTCCGCGAACTTGCCNTCATCGCAGGCATCTCCTCCAGGGAGGCNATCGCCCTGGAACTGGCCACGGAAGAGGCCTTCCTGAATATCCTGCAGCATGCCTTTCCAGATGGCTCGCCCGGGGAGGTCTTTTTGGAAGGGGACATCCTGGAAACAGAGTTGTGCCTGACTTTTCGGGATGAGGGGATGCCGTTCGACCCCGCCCTCCTCCAAGCGCCCGATCCGGCTGCGAACGCCGACGGTGCCAGCTCGGGACTCGGCTTCAAACTCATCCGCCACGCCGTTGATGAAGTGCACTGGGTCAATCGTGGCCGCCAGGGAAAGGAACTGCGCCTGATTAAACGCCTGCCCCAGGGCGTGGATACCGTGCCGGCCGCCGAAACAGGAGAGGTGCAACGGGCGGAGCTCCAGCCCTATGACATCCGGCCCATGCGGCCCGATGAGGCACTCCAGGTAGCAAGGATTTTCTGGTTGGCCTACGGCTATTCCTATAAAAACGACAACTTTTATCGACCCGAGGGACTGCTGCATCTCGTGGGGAGCGGCAGGCTGATCAGCTATGTGGCCGTCACGGGNAAGGGCGANGTCGTNGCTCATGCNGGCCTNTTACGGGCCGCGCCTCTGGCTATGGCCGAAGCCGCCCTGCTCGTGGTCTCGCCGTCCCACCGGGGACGGGGCCTCATGGGGGCCCTGACGGACGCTCTTACCGCCAAAGCGCGAGAACTCGCGCTGTTTGGCCTGTCGCTCAATCCGGTCACGAGCCACCCCGCCAGCCAGCAGAGGGTGATCCAGATCGGTGGACAGCCGTGCGGGCTGGATTTGGCCGCCTGTCCCCCCCGACGGTTCAAGGCCATGCGCCTGGACCAGACCGCGCCCCAACGGGAATCCTACCTCCACTGTTTCCAGTATCTGATGCCGCCGCCCAAAGCTGTCGCCCATGTGCCGTCGCGCCACAGGGACATGGTGGGGAGCATCTACGACCAGTTGCAGCGTCCCCTCACTTTGGGCCCCCTTGGCCCGGCCTCCCAGCCCGGAGCTTATCAGGTCTCGTTCGACCGGGAACTCCAGAAAGGGGTGATCCAGGTCGTGCGCGCCGATACCCAGCAGTGGCCGGAAATCCTGCGGGCCGCCGTCGATCTGGTGGAGATCGCCGGGGCGGCGGTGGTGGATCTCGATTTGCCCCTTGCCCAGCCGGCCACGGCCTTGGTGTGCGAACAGGCCGAGGCGTCGGGCTTTTTTCTCGCCGGGGTCTGGCCCCACGAGGCTGCGGATGGCGATGTGTTGCGGTTGACCCGGCTGGCAGTGCCCCTGGACCTTGGCCGCCTGCGTTTCTCTTCGAGCTTCAGTTGCGAGGTTGCCGCCTACGTGGGCAAAGAGATGGAACGGGCAAGTCGGACGACGGGAGTCGGTGGCGCGCACCCCTGACCCTCCATCCTCATGGAGTTCTGCCGCGCGGAGCATGGAGAACTCGGTGGAATAACGTCAAAACCGAGCCTGTCACGAAAATTGTGTACCCCCCCACCACGGGGCGAACGCCCCAGGTTTTTGAACGCTCTGGTATGGGCATGGGCAGGAGTGACCTCCAAACACCAGGACAAAGGCACCTCTCCCGAAAATTCATATTAAAATACAATGAGCTATGCTATTTTAACAAGTGGTCTTGACATGCGTCATTAATTGGCTATTTTGCCAATTAGTCAATGGTTGGAGTTCGCAATGAAATCACGCCAATTCTCACAGCAGGTCAAAATTTTCAAGGCGTTAGCTCATGAAACGCGAATGCTTGTCGTTGACGAGTTGTCGCGCGGTGAACGGTGCGTTTGCGAATTGACCGAGTTGGCGGGGATCGATATCTCGACGATGTCAAAGCATTTAAGTGTGTTGCGTGAAGCCGGGATCGTTGCTTCCGAAAAACGAGGAATGCAGGTGTACTATCGGCTCCTCATCCCATGTGTCTTGAAGCTCTTCACCTGCGTGCAAAATGTTTCTGAGCGAGCGCACAGTGCCCGGCGGGGGGAGAGGGTATAATTTTTTTGTCAAGATATTTTGCTGATTGGCAAAATATACAAATACCGTCGGAGTCCATCTGCACGGCTTGATTCCGACAACAAACCTGGAGAGCGTCATGTCCGAGAACAAAAGTTGCTGCTGTTCCGCTGCCCCCAAACTCGTTTTCGCTTGTTCCGGGGGCGCCGATGTCGGTGCCCTGGCCGATCAGGCTGCGCGGAAACTCACCGCGGACGGTGTGGCGAAGATGTTTTGCCTGGCTGGAATCGGAGGGCGTGTCAGCGGGATCATGAAAACCACCGAAGCCGCCGCCCAGGTCGTCGCCATCGACGGATGTCCCTTGAGTTGTGCGCGCAAGACCTTGGAACAGGCTGGTTTTACGGAATTTACGCACGTGCAGCTTGCCGACTTGGGCTTCCAGAAAGGCGAAAGCCCCGTGACCGAAGACCGTGTGCTGTCGGTGGCCATGGCGGTTGCCCCCCATTTTGCCAACCAGTGTGGCTAGTTGGCTACGACAAAGCGTTTGACGTGGGGCCGCTGCGGCGGCCCGTCCCCAGCTCCGAGAACGGGAGATTTTCGATGGAACCAAGTGGTTGCAAGTCTTGCTGTGCAAAAGAAACCGTGGACGAGGGGCTGGGGANGGGCAATGGGAAACTTGCCCGCTACCTGCTGCTCCTGGCACCAAGCCTGGTTGTCTGGTGGTTGGTCTATGGCATGCTGCCGGGATTTTCCCGGCTCCTCACCTACCAGGTGTTCGGAGTTACTCAGGGCAGTCATCTCGGTGACTCCTTGGAGTTCTTGTTCTATGATACGCCCAAGGTGCTTATGCTGCTCACCCTCGTCGTGTTCGGCGTGGGCATCATTCGGACCTTCTTTACCCCCGAACGAACAAGAAAAGTACTTGCCGGAAAGAGAGAATCCGCCGGCAACGTCATGGCTGCGCTGCTCGGCATCGTCACGCCGTTTTGCTCCTGTTCCGCCGTGCCGCTCTTTATCGGTTTTGTCACGGCCGGCGTCCCGATGGGCGTGACCTTCTCCTTTCTTATTTCCGCGCCCATGGTCAATGAAATCGCCCTGGTCCTGCTTTACGGCCTTCTGGGTTGGAAAGTTGCCGCGCTCTACCTCGGCACCGGATTGTTCGTTGCAATCCTCGCTGGTTGGGTGCTCGGAAAGCTCAACCTGGAGCCGTATGTCGAGGATTGGGTCATGAAGATCCGGACCGATCCTTCCGTCGTCCCCGCGGACGAACAGACCTGGGCGGATCGCATCGAGGCTGGCCTGCGCGCGGTCAAGGATATAGTCGGCAAGGTCTGGATCTATGTCGTGGTGGGTATTGCGGTGGGCGCCGGAATCCATGGCTACGTGCCCGAAGGCTTCATGGCGTCGATCATGGGGAAGGGCGCTTGGTGGTCCGTGCCGGCGGCCGTCCTGGTCGGCATCCCCATGTATTCCAATGCGGCGGGCATCGTGCCGGTGGTTGAGGCGCTGCTCGGGAAGGGCGCCGCGCTTGGGACCGTCCTGGCCTTCATGATGTCGGTCATCGCCTTGTCGCTGCCCGAGATGGTGATCCTGCGCAAGGTGCTCAAGCCCCGATTGATCCTTGTTTTTGCCGGTGTCGTGGGGCTCGGTATCCTTCTGGTGGGGTATCTGTTTAATGCGGTCATTGCCTAGCAAAACGAAGCGGTACGCTGGAGAAAAAGCATGGAAATCAAGGTCCTCGGTCCTGGTTGTGCGAAGTGCAAGGAAACAGAAAAGCTGGTCCGTGAAGCCGTGCATGAGGCGGGTGTGACCGCTACGGTGGAAAAGATTTCTGATTTTCAGCAAATCGCCGGATATGGAGTTTTTTCGACGCCGGCGGTCGTCATTGACGATGAAGTCAAGGTGGTGGGCAAGGTCCCGTCAAAAAGCGACGTGCTTTCGTGGCTCAAGGCGTAGGCAGGGTCCGCGCAGAATGCATTTGCGTTCTTGCGTGATGGTTGGCCACCGGTCACTCTGATTGGTGGCCACCATATATATAAAGAGGAGCCTCCTCGCGGTGTATAATTGCTTCTCGCAACGCAAGTGGTATATGTTTATATGTTAAACAGGTGTAGCGCTGTTGTTATTGGTAGATCATTGTATTTTATAAAGATAAGTAGTGGCATGGTTAATGCTTAAATCCCATAAACTCTAACCGTGGAGAACATCGTGAAAACAATTTCGTGTGTGCTTACTCTCATGCTTGCCTGCACTTCAATCGTATATGCCGCTTCTCCGAAGGATGTTCCTGTCAAGGATATGGTCACCGTTGTGGATCTCGGTGCCAAAACATGTATCCCCTGCAAAATGATGGTCCCTGTCCTGGATGCCATGGAGAAACAGTACCAGGGAAAAGCTGCTATTGTTTTCATCGATGTCCGTGAAAATCCTGAACAGGTTACAACATTTGGAATCCGAGCAATTCCCACGCAGATATTTTTTGACAAGACAGGAAAGGAAGTCTATCGGCATGAAGGTTTTTTGGACGCACAGCCATTCTCAGAGATGTTGGATAAGTTGTTAGCCAACTAAGGTGCGTGGCATGCTTGACCAGTTATTTCTTACCATCAACAGCTGGATGACAGATAGCCTTGCCATTGCTGCGGTTGGATGCTTTTTCTGGGGAATCGTCAGCGTCCTGTTCAGTCCGTGTCATCTGGCGTCCATCCCCCTCATTGTCGGCTATGTCGCGGGGCAGGGCAAAATCATTCAGGGGCGGGAAGCCGCCAACTATGCCATAGCATTCTCTTTCGGGCTGTTCGTGACCATCGCTGCCATTGGAGTGATTTGTTCCTTGCTGGGGCGCATGCTCGGCGATGTCGGACCGTACTGGACAATTCTTGTTGGTGCTCTCCTTCTCTGGGTTGCCCTCGATATGCTGGGGGTGGCCAAATGCTCCATCTCCAGTGGTATGCTGGGACGGCTCAAGGTGAAGGGTATTGCCGGAGCGCTGCTTCTCGGTTTGGCCTATGGAGTGTTATCGGGTTCGTGTACATTCGGCTTTATCGCGCCCATTTTAGCAATCATTACCATCCAAGAGAAGATTCTAACCGGAGTGATCCTCATCGTACTGTTTGCCGCTGGGCACTGTCTTCCTATCGTGGCGGCGGGGAGTTCCACTGCGCTCGTGCAGCGCTGGTTGGAAAATGGAGCCATGCGACGTGGAAGTGTTTGGTTTCGCAAAGGTGCGGGTGGTGTGATCGCACTCCTGGGACTTTATTTTATTTCGAAACCATTTTTCGCTGTCTGATTGTCACTGCAAAGAAGTATCCTGAAGGGAATGGCCTCCTTGTGATGGCACAATAAAATGGACCGGAGGCATCCCTTGACCGAATCCATCACCAAGCATCTCGTCTTCCTTGACGGATTCCTCTCGTATTTTCGGCATGCTGGCTGGTAAATACCGCCATCGGTCACACGCCATCTCAACAACCGACCGTAGAGACTGCTTTTCAGGATGATGGACGCGGGGCCAACCTCAAACCCGAAGAGCACAGGCTGAGGCCGAGGTTGATGCACAAAAAGCTGCCATCAATGCCCAAGAGGAATCGACGCAGGGCAGCGGCTAGGTTCTTTTCCTTCGCGATGTCTTTGGCCCTCTTACGGTGGCGGATGTCCTTGCTCCTTTTTCCATGCGGCTCCCGGAGAACTCCGGTCGTCATTTGTGCTTCGGCATAGATGCGCTTGCGTCAGCGTTTTTTTTTTCAAGCATCTTCATTTTTGACCATGATGGATGCGTCCATGTCGCCATATTTCGCCCGCAACGTGTAGAACATGGCGGTTTCAATACCATACTCACGGCAATGTTACGGCATGATAAAGCCGTATTTTGCCTGCTTCAGGATGCTTCTTATCTGGATGTCAAAGTAACGGTGGCAACTTGAGATGGAGAGATCCTGCACGAATTTTTTCATTCACGGGCTGATGCTTGGAAACACTTCGGCTGGAGAATGGGTGCGGATGACACACGAGTGTCACGTCCGGTTCTCCGAGATGACGAGGGGAAATTATCTCGACCTTCTTACCAAGGATATGGTAAGTGAAGAGGAATTATTTTACTATATTGTGAAAGCTCGAAAGGTATAGTACGCGAATATTGCTGCTTTTGTCCTTTTGTTATGGCCAGGCGGGTTGCACCAACCCTTGACTAGGCGTAAATTCCTAAAACTTGGGAGTCCTACCTCTTCCGTCCAGTTTCTGGGTAGTGTGAGGAAATAGTTTTATCAAGACACCTTTCCCTCGGAATATGTTATGAAAAAGACAAAGAAGATGCCTGTTGTAAGCAGTGAAGTGACAGCTTTTTTTTCGGAGGAATCATCATTTGTGCTTGATTCTTTTGACTGTTGCCCCATTGGTGTTATGATATTATATCGTAATTCAAAAACATTTGAACGAATGAATAAGAAATGTTATGAAATTTTCGATTTAATTGAGTTTGAAATGCGTGATATGGATTTTCGCCAGGTGCTCTCTTCGATACAGGGGCTAAATCTTGATGGATCACCTGTGAAAATCGTTGAATATCCAATTTTCAAAAATTTTGACGACCAAAAGCCTATGAGGTTAGTGTTTTCAATAGCTCAACACGGCAACAGAAGAATAATATCAATGAATTCAGCGCCAATTGTGATAAATGGTATTGTTACAGGCGTAATTTCAACTGTAGAAGACATAACTGATTTAGTTGTTTCACAAACCAAACTTGAATGTGCTATGGCCCGCCTTGAGAATCTCTGGAATGTTTCAAAGAATAGATTCCTATCCATTAAAGAAGTATGTGACATAACTTTAGAGTCAATTGGTGAAATCACAAAAAGTAAATATGGTTTTTTTGGTTTTTTAGATGACAGTGAAGAAAATATGATCATTCATTCTTGGTCAGGTGAAACTATGAAGGGCTGCACAGTTATCGATAAGCCTTTTGTGTATCCAATCAAGGATTCTGGACTTTGGGCTGAGGCGATTAGACAAAGACGCCATCTTATCATTAATGATTACTCATCGTGCGATTTACCAAAAAAAGGATACCCTGTTGGCCATGTTGAACTAAAAAACTTGATGGTCATTCCACATTTCGTTGGCGACAAAATTCATTCTGTCGCAGCCGTTGCAAATAAGGAGTTAGACTATAGCACGGATGATGTAGTTAGTATTACAGAATTTTTAGATGATATACAGTCGGTCATTATGCAAATTGAAGCAGAGAATCTTCTTAAAAAAAGTGAAGAAAAATATAGGAATCTTGTCGAGCTAATGAATGAGGGAGTGCTTGTCCTTGATTTTGAAAATATTGTTACATTTGTTAATACAAAAATGACTAAAATTATTGGATATGACCCAAATGAAATTATTGGTCATAATTTTGTCACTTTTATTCATTGCGATAGTAGGGAAAACTTTATACAACAGCAACTACTTAGGGGTAAAGGCGTCTCAGAAAGTTATGAGATGATTCTTGTCAACAAAAATGGTGAAAAAGTATTTGTATTGTCATCCCCGACCATTTTGCTTTCAGATGATGGACATTTTAAAGGCTCCTATGAAGTTATTACAAATATTTCGAACATTAAACTTATTGAAATGCAGTTGATACACTCGCAAAAAATGGAAACAATTGGTGTTATGGCCGCCGGTATCGCTCATGAAATTAATACACCACTTCAATATATTGTTGGAAATACTCATTTTATAAAAGAAAATGCAGAAAGTATTATTAATCAAATTAAGTCAATTAAATATGTATGCACTAGTTCCACTCTTCCTGGGCCTGCGGATAAACTTCTTTTTATCGAAAAAATAATTAACAATTTTGATATAAATTTTGCAGCTGATGAAATCCCTGCAGCGATAGATGAAACCATTGAAGGATTGGATCGCATCTCATCAATTGTATTATCAATCAAAAAATTTTCCCACCCTGAGTTTGATGAGCCACAAAGTATCAATATAAATTCAGAAATAAGAAATACGATCAACGTTTCAAGAAATGAATGGAAATATTACGCGAAATTAATGACGAAGTTCGACGAAAATCTTCCAAATTTAGTGTGCGTGGCAAGCGATTTTAATCAAATTATTTTGAATTTGATTGTTAATGCTGCCCATGCTATGCAAGGAAAATTTAAACTTGCAGACTGCAAAGGAGTTATATCAATATTGACTTCACATGAGAAAAATTATATTCAAATATCCATAGCTGACAATGGTTCAGGAATACCCGATAAAATAAAAGATAAAATTTTTAATCCATTTTTTACGACAAAAGAAGTTGGTAAGGGGACTGGTATGGGACTTGCCATTGTCCTTAAATTGATCGAAAAGCATAAGGGAAAAATTTGGTTTGAAACAAAAGAAAACGAGGGCACGATCTTTTATGTTCAATTTCCTACTGCAACCCGAGAACAGGATAGCATGGCACGTTGATTGTTTATTCCTTTCAGTAGTTACCAGCTTATAATATGAAACTACTGCGTTCTGACCTGCCCTGGTCTTTTGGGACCATCTGAAACTTGAGAAGATGACTCCCGACGACGAAGAGGGAGCCATGAGAAAGGGACGATTTTCGGAAGAGCAGATAGTCGGCATCCTGCGCGAGGGTCCTGTAACAAAAACTGTGTAAACCTCCACTAAGGGGCTCAAGTTCCAGGAGGTTTTCGTGCTGATTAACCGTGATGAACTTGCCAGGAAGGTGCTCGAGGGAGAGATCACCAGCCTGGATGACCTCAATTCTGTTCTCCGCTCTATGATCAAGGACGTGGTCGAAACGGCAATGGGGGCCGAGATGACCGGCTTCCTTGGCTATGACCGCTACCAAACGCCGGACACCGATCCCGGTAACCGCCGCAATGGCTACAGCCAGAAAGAGTTGGCCTCGAAGGTCGGTCCCATCGTCATCGATGTTCCTCGGGACCGGAAACCGAGTTCGACCCGGCCATCGTCAAGAAACGCCAGAAGGATATCTGCGGCTTCGAGGAGTTCATCCTTTCCATGTATGCCAAGGGGATGAGCACCCGCGATATCCAGTACCACGTCAAGGAAATCTACAACCACGACATCTCACCCGAGACGGTCAGCCGGATTACCGACGCCGTCATCGACAAGGCCAAGGAATGGCAGAACCGGCCGCTGGAGCCGATTTACGCCATTGTGTTCATGGACGCGCTGTTCCTCAAGCTCCGTACGGATGGCCGGGTCAAGAACGTGGCCGCCTACCTGATGGTCGGCATCGACCTGGAGGGACGCAAGGAGTGCCTGGGCATCTGGCTTGGCCAAAGCGAATCCGCCAAGTACTGGCTCGGCGTGCTCAATGAGTTCAAAAAACGGGGCGTCAACGATGTGCTGATTTTCGCCGTGGATGGGCTGACCGGCTTCCCGGAAGCCATCAGGGCCGTGTATCCCCAGGCTGAGATTCAGCGCTGCCTTGTCCATCAGGTCAGGTCTTTTCTGGCGCAGATTGCCCAGAATCTTTGCCAATAGCGTCTCAGCCCTCAGAGTCTCATTTTCTTAAGTTGACTGTCATTGCGGGGCATGCGATATTTTTTGAAAATGCTATCATATCCTCTCTTGTCGCCTGCGATACGGAAGCATGATTTCTGCGGTTTTAACTTGAATCGCTCTTTCAACTTGGAGACGACTGTCGAGGCATGATCTGGAACAAGTCTAAATCGGTATTGGCCGTAGAAAAGTATTTGTGTCGCGACATCTTGAGCTTCGTTCAATTCAACAAGCGATGGAGGAGTTATGCGTCAATTCATTTTTGTGGTGGTATTCTTTGTTGCTGCACTGTGTTCTCAACAGGCGCACGCTTTTGAATGTGGAAAACTTGATTTTGGATCAAAATTGAGCGATATCGACGATGGGAAATTTGTATTCTATATGAAAAAAGAAGGTGTTTCCTACTATAATTACGTGGGAGACTGCCGCCTTTCGGTGCATAAGAAGGCATCGCCGGCCATCGCTTATGCGTTCATCGATGGAAAATACTACGCAAGGATTATTCGTGTTGTCGGCAGGGATAAAAAGGATATTCTCGCTGACATGAAGGAAAATCTTTGCACTCCAACTACTGTCAAAGATGATGGGGAATGGAGCTTATACCGATGTGATTTGCCAAACGACGTTGAGTTTAAGTTCAAATACAATAACAAGACGGGCGAGGCAAAAACTGCTGCGTACAGTAAATCCCTGCGTGAAAGGATTGGGAAAAACATCAAAGCCGATCCAGCTGACTTCTCAGAAAAGTAGCATTTCGGTGAAATCGTCGCCAGGGCTTAACGGGTGAAAGCCTACGACGGCGCAAGGGCATGGGAGCATGCCGAGGAGTGTTTCATGCCCCTTTACCGCATGGTTGCCGCCACGGCAGCGCGGCGACCCGAGGCCGTGGCCCTGTGTTGCGGGCCGCGTCAGGTCACCTATGCCCGACTGGTCGAAGACGCGGGCAAGCTGGCTGCGTGGCTTTCAAGCCGTGGGCTTGCCCCGGGCGACCGGCTTGCCGTTCTTTTTCCGAACTCCATCGAGCTTATCACCGTCATCCTGGCTGCCTGCCGGGCTGAGCTTGTCCTTGTTTCTCTCTCGCAAGACGCGCCTCCGGCCCGGCAAGCCGAGATCCTCGCGCAGACAGGGGCCAGGGGCCTTGTATTGGCCTCCAGTTTGGCTGCAGCCATTCCGTCCGCGGCACGAGAGCAACTGGCAGTAACGGTCTGCCTCGATCAGCCCGAACCAGGAACAGGGGGATATGACTCCTTTATCGCCCAGGCTCCGACCGATCTTCCACCCCGAAGCAACGTACCAGACCCGATCTGCCTCCTCGTCTTTACCTCCGGCTCAACCGGCAGGCCCAAGGCTGTCGCGCACACCCAAGAGCGACTTGCACGACGTGTGGAAGCCTTTGTTCAGGCCTTGGGCGTTACGGCCGAGGACACGACATTGGCTGTCTTCCCTGCCGACCGGCCGGTGGTCCTGGTGTTCCAGGTGCTGGCCATGCTGCGCCAGGGTGGGTCCGTCGTGCTGGCCGAACAACCGACCCCGGACGCGTTCTGGCGCCTCTATGGGGAGGCCCGCCCTGATTATTGCCTCGTGATGCCAAGTTACGCCCGGATGCTTTTTGCCGATCCGGGCGCCACCCTGGTTGACCATTCGCGGCTGCGGTTTTGGCTCAGCAGTGGCGACGCGCCAGGACAAGCCCTCTACGAGACGGCCCGGCGAATCACCGGTCGGCCGTATTGCAACCTCTACGGCCTCACCGAGACAGGCCTTGTGAGCGTGGTCGCACCCAGCGAAACAGACAAACCCGGCTGCATCGGCAGGCCCGTCGGCGATGTGACCATGCGGCTTGTGGACGACGCCGGGCAGGACGTTCCCGAGGGGAGTCCCGGACGCCTCCTCGTGACCTCGGCAAACATGATGGTCGGTTATTTCAACGACACCATGGCCACGCATCGGGCCATTGGAACCGGCTGGTACGATACGGGCGATCTCATGCGCCGCGACGCCGAGGGCGATTACTGGTTTCTCGGTCGCTCCGGGGACGTCATCGTGCGCCATGCCGTCAATGTGGCCGCCGCCCTGGTGGCCGACGTCCTGGCCGGGTATCCTGGCGTGGCCGAGGCCGTGGTGGTGGGGGTGCCCGATGTCGAGGCCGGGCAGGTTCCTGTAGCCTTTTATCGCACGACCGGCCCCGATCCCGGTGCCGAAACGCTTACCCGTTACCTTGCCGACAGGGTGGATGCTTTGTCTGTGCCTGTGGCGTGCCTGGTTGTTCAACAGTGGCCGGTGACGCCCCGGGGCAAGACCGACCGGCAAAAGCTGAAGGCTTTGGCCATGAAATACCTTGCCCGGGAGAGTGGGGATGGATGAGAGACCGCCGACTTTGGGATGCTCCCGAAGCTTTCCGAAGTGGCTGTAGCTCCACTGTCAAACGTCTTGTGCGTCCTCGGGCAGGATTCCTGAGGAAGGCTCGGGTAGCCAACGCGAAGCTATCAGATTGGCGAGTGTGACCAGGAGGGCGATCCCGGCAGCCGCGTAGGCGACTCGAGTGGGATGGGCTGCAGTGATAGGAAGGGCGGCGGCCAGCCATTGAGTCAGGGCGGCGAAGCACGAACCCAACATGCGCCCGCCGACGTTGGCCGCGAAACTCTCGCCTGTGCCTCGCAAGTGCAGTGGATAGACACGGGGGAGATAATTCCCCCAGAAGCTGAACTGGCCGATAATAAGAAAACCCGCCAGAAACAAGCCGCTTTCAAAGGCTGGCAGGCTCGTGGTGCCGGCCCAGGCGAAGGTCGCCGGCAAAACAACTGCCGCCGGAATCAGGAAACATCGCAACAGCCTCCTGCGGCTGACAAGCCAGACCGCCAACACCGCCAGGGCGCACCGACCGGTAAGCCCCCCCATTTCCTGAAACGTGGTCACGCGCGCCGCCATTCCTTGCACCACCGGCCCGGTGATGCGGCGATTTTCGGCGATAACCCTTTGTTCGATTTCGTCCTCAGGACGCCCTGCCGCCCTCCACTGGGCACGAAGCGACGCATAGTATTCTTCGGAAGGAAGCATTTTCTGGGCTGCGGCAACAGCGGCTTGGGTCTCGGGAAGCCCTGGCACGATCTGCGGCGCTTGCAGCAAGGCGCCAAAGGAGGCAGCGAAACTCAGGGTAAACATGCCGGTGACGAGGCATGTGGTGCGCCAAAGCCCGGGGGAGAACAGGGCGGCCACACTCGGCCGTGCAAGGCGGCCGGCAAGGCGTTTTTTCAGCCAGGGAGGGGATTCAGGCAGAAAGGGCCTCACCAGAAGAAGCGGCAGGGCGGGAACGAGCCCGGACATAAGTGTGTAGCGCCAATCGGCGTGAGGGTTGTCGATGTGCCCGAGAAACGACAGGAAATGAGGGAGGACGATCGGCGGCAAGGACATCGGCGGCAATGTGAACCATCCAAAAACATTGATCGGACGGCCAGCCGCCAACGATGCGGCAACACCTCCCGCCAGGGCTACAAGCAGCCCTCCGACGGAAGAAAAAGCTTGCGTGGTTCCAAGTACGGTCTCTCGCCGGCGGGGGTCGGGGAAAATTTCGGCCAACCAAGCAACTGCGGCCACGAATTCCACGCAGATACCGATAAACACGAGGCACCGCAAAACAAGCAACATGGGCAAGTTCGTTGCAAACCCTGTCAAGAATGAGGAGACCGCATACAGCATGATGCTTGCGGTAAGTATGCGTTGCCTGCCAAATCGGTCGGTGAGGTAGCCGCCAAGAAGTCCAAAGGCACCGCCGGCTATGGCTGGGATATAAAAAAGCAGCCCAAACCAGAACGTGAATTCCGGCGATCCGGGACGGATGCCGCCTAACTCCATGAGCGCCGGGCGCACTACGAGCGGAAGCATAAGCAGTTCATAGCTATCAAAGAGAAAGCCACAGGCAGCAACTGCACAAACAAACCACTCCTGAGCCGTCAGGCGGAGTGTTTTAAGAGGGGCTATCACTGACGGGCCGGACACACCCGGCAGTGACATGGCACATTAAACATAATGTTTGGTATCAGAATGTCTAACCATCAGCAATAGATACAGACGTATTCCGAATGGGTCCTGTTCCTGGAAGGCTTGTTGGCATCAGAGGCACGGGCCATGGGACGCTGGGCCTGTAACGAAAACAGTGTAAACCTCCACTAAGGGGCGAAAGTCCCAGGAGGTTTCTGTGCTGATCAACCGTGACGAACTGGCCAGGAAGGTGCTCGAGGGAGAGATCACCAGCCTGGATGACCTCAATTCTGTTCTCCGCTCTATGATCAAGGACGTGGTCGAAACGGCCATGGGGGCCGAGATGACCGGCTTCCTTGGCTATGACCGCTACCAAACGCCGGACAGTGATCCCGGCAACCGCCGCAACGGCTACAGCCAGAAAGAGCTTGCCTCGAAGGTCGGCCCCATCGTCATCGATGTGCCCCGGGACCGAAAATCCGAGTTTGCGCCAGCCATCGTTAAGAAGCGCCACAAAGACATTGGCGGCTTCGAGGAACTCATCCTTTCCATGTATGCCAAGGGGATGAGCACCCGCGATATCCAGCACCACGTCAAGGAAATCTACAACCACGACATCTCGCCCGAGACGGTCAGCCGCATCACTGATGCCGTCATCGACAAGGCCAAGGAATGGCAGAATCGGCCATTGGAGCCGATTTACGCTATCGTGTTCATGGACGCGCTGTTTCTCAAACTCCGGGTGGATGGCCGGGTCAAAAACGTGGCTGCGTACCTGATGGTCGGCATCGACCTGGAGGGGAAAAAGGAGTGTCTGGGCATTTGGCTTGGGCAGAGCGAATCAGCCAAGTATTGGCTCAGCGTGCTCAATGAGTTCAAAAACCGGGGCGTGAACGATGTGCTGATTTTCGCCGTGGATGGGCTGACCGGCTTCCCCGAAGCCATCAGGGCCGTGTATCCCCAGGCCGAGATCCAGCGTTGCCTTGTCCACCAGGTCCGGAATTCGCTGGCGCAGATGACCTGGAAGGACCGCAAGGAAGTTGCCACCTGTTTGCGCTCGATTTACACAGCACCCACCGAGGAGGCGGGCCTCATGGCGCTGACCCAGTTCGAGGAAGTCTGGGGGCGGAAGTATCCCCAGGTTGTGCTGTCCTGGAAGCGTCATTGGACAGAACTGGCGACTTTTTTCAATTATCCCGAAGCAGTGCGGCGGCTGATTTACACCACCAACCCTATTGAGAGTCTCAACAGCCGGGTAAGAAAGACCGTGAAAGGGAAAAGCGTTTTCCCGACGGAGATCGCCCTGTTTAAGGCGCTGTATCTGGCGGTGGCCGAAGCCGAGAAGCGCTGGACGATGCGAACAAGGAACTGGCAGGAGATCATGGCCCAGCTGTCGATCTTCTTCCAGGAACGCCTCAAGGACTATCTCTGCTGAGCCATCAACCAAGGGCGTTTACACAGTTTTCGGGACACTCCCAGGTCGAGTGCCCAGGTTGAAGCAGACCTCCATAGCCCATTGCAGATGCGGTTCGGCACAGGCCATGATCTTCTTTGCGTCCTCCAGTGTCAGTTTCAAATCCCAGGGCTGCACCTTGGGCTTTTTCCAGTTCTTCAGCGGGTTGACGCTGGTGAAACCGTTGTCGATGCCAAAGTTGAAGATGAAACTCAAATAATCACAGTACTTATTGACCGTATACTGCGACCTTGATTTCCCTGTAGTATCACTAACTCCTTTAAAGTGCAGAATGAACGGCACCATATTTTGTTGATAGGTTAAAGTGTCAACTGGCCTGTCACCGATGACCGGGACGAACTGGTTCTCCAGCAACCGCTCGATATAGCGGATGTGCTTTTCCGTTCGTCCAGATGCTCGCATGTGATCCAGGTACTTCTTCCCGAGATCGGACAAAGTGATCCCACCGACGACCTGGCCGACAACTTGTGACGGAACTGACGGAAGTGTTCCTGCTGCCACAGGTGCCACCACCGTTGACGTAACCGTTTCAGGATCAGGAATCGGTAAACCAAGTTGAATCGCATCTTGAACAGCTTTATCGAATGCCAGTGCTTTTGCTTGAGCAAGATCACCTCTGCCAAAGGACTTGTCGTGACGCTTGCCGTAGTTGTCATGCCAATAGACCATCCATCGACTATCGCGTTGATAGACACTCATAGTAACCTCTACTTTTCAGGTTGATGTTTGATTTACAAAACCGAGGAGTGAAACCAGAAACAGGGGGATTCAAATAAAGAGGATGTGACTACCCTTGTTAAAGGTTTAGATCGATTTCATTAAAACTTCTTCGACTTCCTCTTCCTTTACATCGATATAACGGCGTGTGATGCTCGGACTACTGTGATTCAACCGCTTGGCAATGACTTCCCATGATGTCCCATAAGTCTTTCTTTGGTGGTAACACCAGGACTTTCTCAACGAATGCGCACCATAGTTGCCTGGAAGGTTAAGCGCATTGCACCATTGCTGGACATACATGGTCACCGCGTAAGTTGTTAACGGTGCGTTTGACCCCTTTCTGCTTTTGAACAGAAAGTTTTCTTCCTTAGCCTCGATGGTCTTCAAGTAGTCATCAAGTGCTTCCTTGATTTCCGTATTAATCATGAGAACGTTTTCTTTGCCTGTCTTTTTTTCACGAATGACAATGCGATCACCAACATTAACATATCTGACGTTAGCAATTTTGAGGTTGAGCAAGTCTTGTACGCGCAAGCCGCTGTTGATGCCCATAATGAACAAGAGTTTGTTCCTGGGTGAATCATGCAAAAGTCTTTTAATACTTTTGATGTGCTTCACGTCCGTGATCGGATCAACCTTCATAGAATCCTCCAATTAGGTTTTTCCTTTTTAGGCTGTTGGAAAGAAACATTGAAAATTGCCTTGTTCAACCCGGTCCCTCCCTGGGCCACTTTAACGACTTGTAGTTCTTGGACTTCTTGATTTTACTCGCTCCAATTTACGATATTGTGTAAAACCGTTCTTTCCTAGAAATACTAATATCTGTAGTTTTTTTGACTAAAATCGCGTATATTTTTCGTAGAATCAGGTAATGTCTATTAGATAAATATTCCTATGAATATGTCTTTCAAAAAAGAATCTCTTTTGTCAAAATAAAAGTACATTGCTATTGAATGAGTTAAAAAAAAGAAATGCCATACAGATAAACCACATGACATTTCATTTGGAGTGTTATGGGAGAACCTTTGTCAGGATAATCTTTCCGTCATTGACTTCGACAGAAAATTCGTCGTTTTCGTTGACTTCAAGATAACCAAGATCATAGGCCTTCAGGTTGATCTTCAGGATGCCCTGTTGATTCACCTTCGACCGCTTCGAGTCTTTAAGATAAAGTCCCTTCACTTCATACAGCACATGATTTGTGCTACTTAGTTTGCCGATATGTTGCTTCAACGTTTGCTTGTGTCTGATTCCTGTACGCTCCATTATTGTAGAAGCGTCCAGACCTTCCTTGACCAGTACACTAAGAGTTTTTGGATCGTACTTTGAGCTGGTCGCGAAAAATTGGACAGTCTGTTAAGCTCTAGTCCTCGACGAGGGAGGACGGTTTTCGATGTCCAAGCGACGGAAGTTTTCAGCGGAGTTCAAGGCGAAGGTGGCACTCGAGGCTCTTTCCGGCGAGTTGACCTTGGCCGAGCTGGCCAGCAAGTATGATGTGCATCCGACGCAGATCACCGGTTGGAAGCGCCAGGCCAAGGAAGGCATGGTTGCAGCCTTTTCCGGGAAGTCGGCGAACGTGCAAAAGGATGCCTGATCGGCGACAATTATTCTTGAGCATCAGCGACAATTAGAATTGTGCATCCTCCTCCTTGGAGTCTGTCGGCTGTCTCCCTCCTGGAAAGATGATAGCCGGCTGAAATGATAACGGATGCGCAGGTGAGAAAGCTGATGAGCGAGAAGACCAAGACGGGACGGACAGGGATAGCCGCGCTACGGGCCGGCATGAGCCGCAACACGGCGGCGAAGTACCTCAAGGAGAGCAAGCTGCCCTCGGAGATGAAAGCGGTCCGGGACTGGCGGACTCGCCCCGATCCTTTTGAGCAGCACTGGCCGAGGATTGAGGCACGCCTCGTTGCGGAGCCGGACCTTGAGGCGCGCACGATCTTTGAGGAATTGCAGGAGCATCATCCTGGCCTGTACGAGCCAGGTCAACTCCGGACCTTGCAGCGTCGGGTCAAGCAGTGGCGGGGGCTGGCCGGCCCAAACAAGGAAGTCTTCTTCCCCCAGGCGCATCGTCCTGGTGAGGCCATGCAGACTGATTTCACCTGGGCCAGCAAGCTCGGCGTGACCATACAGGGCGAGGCCTTCCCGCACATGCTGTGTCATCCAGTGCTGCCATACTCCAACTGGGAATGGGCCACGGTGTGCCACTCCGAATCGCTGGCCGCACTCAAACGAGGCGTGCAGGAAGCGTTATTTCGGTTGGGCCATGCGCCAAGGTTCCATCAAACGGACAACTCCACGGCGGCCACCCATGACCTGACCAGCGGCAAGCGGGCCTTCAACGAGGAATACGCGGCCATGGTCGGTCACTTCGGCATGCACCCCAGGACCATCGCGGTCGGTGAAAAGGAGCAGAATGGTGATGTCGAGGCCATGCACCGGGGGCTGAAAAATCGGCTGAAACAATACCTGCTTCTGCGCGGCAGTAATGACTTTGAAAGCGCCACCACCTACGAAATGTGGTTGTGGCGGATGCTGCTCAAGACAAACCGTCCCCGGCAAACGAAGCTTGGGGAGGAACTGGCTGTGATGCGGCCAGTAACGATGGCCAGACTTCCCGAATTTACGGAAGTCGATACCAGGGTCAGTTCCTGGAGCACCATCTCCATCAAAAGCAATGTCTATTCCGTACCCTCCAGACTCATTGGAGAAAAGGTCATGGTCAGAGTCTATGAGGGGAGGATCGACGTGTATTACGGCGGCAAGGTCCAACTCAGCACCCAACGCCTCCTGGGACGCGGCGGCCACCGGATCAACTACCGTCACATCATCTGGTCCCTGGTGAAAAAGCCCGGTGCGTTTCGTCTCTATCGTTACAAGGAAACCCGTTCCACTCCCTGGGTTTCTCCGGCGTGCGTAACGACGCCTTCGAGGAACCGCGGTTCGAAGGGAAACCAAAAAGGCCGACAAGGAGCTACCCGTACGCATCGCAACCTCACAGCCAGGCGCGCACGAAACCGCCGACCAGTGCAAAGAGCGCCCGCCACCACGAACCAATCATCCAACCGTGGCACAAACCCAGACCCATCCCCCATTCTCAACCCCATTCCTATCAGGGGCCCAAAACATGGTCACCGATCAAGCTCGTTGAAATGGGCATGGACCGCCCGCCGTGACCTTTCGTTTTAACGCACAATCTTCTGTCCCCGACAGGGAAGTTGCAATGACCCAGAAACCGGCCCGGCCTCATGATCGCACTCAAGGCGTTGCATCTTCGGCGTGCCAGCCCCCTGGAGCTACCAACAGTATTTGCAGTACCTGGCCGAGCTTGAACTGGAGGACAGACGGCAAAGCCGTATCGAACGTCTCCGCAAGGCCTCCGGCCTGCCGGGGGATAAAACCTTGGCCAGTCTGGATACGGGGGCTTTGCCGGAACGGGTGAAGAAGATCCTGCCCTCCCTGTGCGAGGGGCACTTCCTTGAACGGTCGGAAAACATCGTGGCCTTCGGCCTGCCAGGACGAGGGAAAACGCATCTGCTGTGCGCCATCGGTCATGAGCTTGTCCGTCGCGATCATCCGGTGCTGTTCATCCCGGCCTACCGCCTGGTGCAAAAGCTGCTCATCGCCAAACGCGACTTCAACCTGGAAAAGGCCCTCAAAAAGCTGGATCGTTTCGAGGCGGTGATCCTCGATGACATCGGCTACGTGCAGCAGGACCGGGAAGAGATGGAGGTGCTTTTCACCTTCCTGGCGGAGCGCTACGAGCGCGGCAGCGTGCTGATCAGCAGCAACCTTGTCTTCTCTCAATGGGACAAAATCTTTAAGGATTCCATGACGACAGCGGCAGCCATCGACCGGATGGTCCACCATTGCGTCATCCTGGAGCTCAACGGGCAGAGCTACCGGAACCAGGAGGCTCAAAAACGGAATGCGGTCTCACACCCTCGCGGCGATGAAGACGGACGCGGGGCCGACCTCAAACCCGAAGATCACATGGCTGAGGCCGAGGTGGATGCACAAAAATAGTTGTCGTCAGTGCCCAAGAGTAATTGACGCTGAGCAATCGAGTGCTGGAAATTCCGGGGTGAGACTTTTTAATTTACCACTAACCGGGAAAATTTAGCTATTTTATGACAAATTTTTACCACTTTGGCTTTGGATGAGATGCGGCTATTTCATCTGGGAACCGTATAGAATTGCTGCGTTTCAAAGCAAAATAAAAATTCGCATCGATGGATCAAAAAGAAGCTTTCTTCGGACCAGCTTTTTCTTTCAAGTAAGTGTTATATTCGCGTTCCGTTATTTTGTAGACATAGACAATCTCTGTGGCACCGGACGCAGAGTCAATAGCAAACTCCAGCTTGACGCGTTTCCAATCCCAGGTGCAGATAAAATTATCAAGGGAATCTTCTATCTTTGTGCATTCTCCATATTTTTGTTTGAACATATTGAAGACACTGGCCGGATCACATTTAGAGAAAGTCATTTTGACTTTATAAAATCTACCACTAAACGTTTCATAGGATAAGGTGTCAAGAGGACATGAACCAATAGTCATGTCTTCACCTGATCGTTTGAACACATCTATTTTTTCATCGCGGGAAAATTGTTTTACGAGTCCTGGAATAGCAGAGTAGTGCGAATCCCATTCCATACCGCGAAAATCTCTCGGTTCAGTGCTTTGCGCATAGGCTGTGGCAGAAAAGAGTAGTGCTAAAACAGTAAACATTTTTGTTCTCATCTTAGTTTAACCTCTTTACCATGATCTTTTTGCTGATTCCACTAACGAGCAAATAGCTGTATCTGCCGCTTTTGATGATCGTGCATATCGGGGAAACCAAATCCTTGTCGAAGCTGAAAGCGCTATTCATCGTTTCGAAGACTTCACCGGTAGCCATTTTGACGATGGTCCCGGTCTGTATCCCGTCCTTTTCCTTGAACGTATTGAGGCACTGGGAATACTTTGTGTTTCCTTCGGCATGGCCCGGGAGAGGGGAGAGCAGGGCCAGTGCGACGAGGGTGAATCCGATCCATCTGGTTTTCATGGCAAACCTCGGTTTTTCTCCGGTTGAAGTTGTTTTCGGCAGGGAGTGTTAATAACTTTAGTTGCTATAATTTGCAAAATAACCTTTCGATCATTTGTTATGTAACCAAAATCATTGCCATATCCTCTCCTGCGGTGGAGGAGTGGCATGGACAGCGTTCAGGATATTTTCGGGAAGAAAATCAAATCAATACGTAGGGCCAGGGACATCACCCAGGAAAAACTGGCTGACCTGTCCGGTCTGTCCCTCCAGTACATCGGCGAGATCGAACGCGGCCGGCGCAATCCGTCACTGACCAGCATCGAACAGCTGTCCCGGGCCTTGGACATTCCCATGGCGGAGCTTTTCAGTCTGGAGGAGTTCCGTTTGTCACCGGATGAGCTCAAAGCGATCCTGATCCGACAGATCGAATCCGCTGATGAGGATCGGTTGCGTACATTTTTCAGCATTGCAATTACCTTGTTTCGTTAATTTTTTCAGTCATCTTCCGGCAGCATCAGCGTCAGTACGGGTTCTCTTGCATCCCCTGGTCCGATGTGGGCAATGACTTCGGCAGTTTCTTTCCTATTGGGATTCATGAGAAAATCGACCTTGAAGGTGACGCGATCCGTTCCTTTGCTGATCCGTGCGGCAACCATGGCCAGCATCAACAGATCATGGAGTCGGCCAGCGGTGCTTTGACCCTCGGATTCCAAACCTGGTGGCACGAAAGCGACATAACCGTTGTAGAGGTTGTCGGTGACAGCGACCGGGACTCGAAAACCAAGGGTTTTTGCCTGGGCAGTGACATCAATGAGTACACCGTCAGCGAGTGCCTGTGCGCGGGTGTAGCTGTAGATGAAGTTCCAGTCGTTATTCGAGGCCATGGGTGTCACATTCTTTCTGTTGTGCTAAAATGACATCGAGTTTTCGACGGAAGTTTTGACACAACTCTTTTCCAATTTCCGAGAATGAGTGCGTTAGTTCTCCATAGATTTCTGTTGACGATGTATCCATTATTTGAAAGAGCAGTTCAATCGGACGAAATGCATTGATGATTTCGTCTTTAATGTTGAAACTATCCAACTGACTTTTCTCCATTTCAAATCCTCCTGTATAAGTTTTACAGCTTTGGGAGGAGGATATCCTGGGTCAGTGGGGTGGTCACGGGATGGGACTGGAGATCGTTCTATCCCTTGGGTTTTCGGACATTGGCCCGGAGCGGGATTCTCCTGGAGTTTTGGACCAGCGGGGACCCAATGGGGGTGGCCCAGGGAAAAGGCCCAGGAGGGAGCAGGGGAGAGAGCAGGAGGGGGATGTCCAAGGGAAAAGTCCAAGCCCAAATTTCCCCAGGGGCAGGGCTTCGACTGTTTACTTAGATAAACGCTGTTATTTTAAGTAGTTGAGGTTTTGCAGGGAACTGCATTTTTTGATTTGCAGCAGATGCGCCAGTAAAATCGATCTGTGGGGACGGAATCAGCGTCATCGCGAATATCTGGTGAACAAGCTGCGTTTCGAGAAACTGGGCAGAAATTGACGTCTCCGATGGCAGAGTCCTGCGAATTTCCCGTCCCTGTTCCAGTAATATCGGCCCATGTCGTCCAGGGAAATCGGTTGGCGTGGGCTTTTTGAACCAAGGAATCGGTGACTATGGATAAAAATTGCTATGACAAGATGATAAACTCTAGCGAAGATTTGTTGAGTATTCTTGATAGTCTATTTAGAGAACCTGTGCCATTTTGGAATCAATTTTATGCCGATAGAGTGAGAGGAATCCCATTTTTTACAGAGTTTCCAGATGAAAACCTTGTTTCATATTTTCACAAGGGTTTTCTAAAAAATGGGAAAGTTCTAGAGCTTGGATGCGGGAATGGCAGAAATTCTGTCTTTTTTGCAACCAAAGGATGTACTGTAGAAGCGGTTGATGTCTCAGATGTCGCGATTGAATGGGGAAAAGAGTTAGCATCAAAAAACAACGTGACCATAAATTTTATCTGTAAATCTGTTCACGAATTAGAACAAGTTGAGGACAAATATGATATCATTTATGACGCTGGATGTTTACACCACATAACGCCACATCGCAGGATTGGTTATATAAATTTTGTTAAAAAAGCTTTAAAACCAGGTGGGCATTTTGGCTTGACATGTTTTAGGCCAGGTTTCAATGATATTGGTGGTGGAAATTCATTTTCAGATTTGGAAGTGTATAAGATGTGCAGACTGAAAGGTGGGTTAGCCTATTCAGAAAATCAGCTTCGCTTCTTGTTTGAAGACCAGCTAAAAGTTGAAGAGTTTAGGCCTATGCAAGAGATGACTGTAAATGACAAGCTATTCGGGAAACAATTTTTGTGGACAGCTTTATTTAAAAAATAGTGGTCTAAACTTTTCTTCTAAAGCGGGAAAAAATCTTCAAAAAAATAACCAGCTAGTTTTGCAGGAATATTGTGCGAATAAACCAATGTCGCCCTGTAAAGGATGTGACGTAGGCCTTTTTACTTAAACAAACCTCGATGCACTTAAGACATTTAGAAAATATTGCACGGAATATTCGTTCAACTATGATGTGCATCACTGTTTTTAATGGTGCTTTCATTGCCAGTCTTAACCAAATAACAGTTTTTATATTGATCTAGAGGGCAGACATATATGAAAATCACGGAGTCTAGGATAGAAAATCTTGAGGAGATATTGAGTATAATTCACAACGCAATTATCGACATGGAGTCTGAAAATATTTACCAATGGGATGATATTTATCCAGACAGGCGCACTGTAATCAGTGATATTAACAATCAAAGTCTTTATGTTTATTTTGATGAATTTGTAATTAAAGGGATTATTGCATTCGATGAACGTCAAGAAAAAGAATATGAAACTATAAATTGGAGATATGGAACAGGTCGTCAGCTGATTATTCATAGACTCTGTGTTGATCCAAAATACAAAAAACAAGGAATAGCTAGATCGCTTGTGGCATTTGCTGAACAATTTGGAAAAATGAATGGTTTTGAGTCAATTAGATTGGATTCATTTGTGGATAATATTCGTGCATGCAAATTGTATTTAATGGGCGGATACGATGCAATAGGAATTGTTAATTTTAGAAAAGGTAAGTTCATATGCTTTGAGAAAAAATTATAAAAAGTGAAAATTCCATTGTCTAAACTCGACACGTCACATCACCTTCGCGGACTGGCCTGTGATAGCCCAGTAATGTGGATGTCCAAGGGAAAAGTCCAAGCCCAAATTTCCCCAGGGACCGGGCTTCGACTGTTTACTTAGATAAATACTGTTATTTTAAGTAGTTGAGGTTTTGCAGGGAACTGCATTTTTTGATTTGCAGTAGATGAGGCAGTAAAATCGATCTGTGGGGATGGAATCAGCGCCATCGTGAATAGCTGGTGAACAAGCTGCGTTTCGCGAAACAAGACTGAAATGGACGTCTCCGCTGGCAGGATCCTGCGAATTTTCTGACCCTGTTCCAGAAAAATTGACAGATAGCGCTATATTTCAAGTGGATAGATGTAGGGTGTCAGACTAGGAGTGCAACAGACTAGCATATAACGCTTTTTCTAATACGAAAATTTGTTCGTTTTTGATAGGAGCAGATTCTTCCAGTTACAAGAAGAAGCTAGTTTTGCCGTTAAATTTGATTAATGGTAAATTTCAATGTAAATTGCGTTGACTTTTTCAATTTACAAGCTACTATTTCGAAATCACATTTGAAATCAAAACCGAAAGGAGTATTTTACCCATGCCTATTGCATCTAAATTCGACGCGATGAAACTTCGCACCATGATCACCGAAGGGAAAACCGCTCAGCAAATTATGGATGCCTTCGATATTCCCAAAACCACCCTGAAAAACCATCTCACGAAGCTGATGACGCTGGATGAGAAATTCTACAAGATCGAAGGGATGGATGCTCGTGTGGCATCTGGAAGCGTGAAGTTCTCTGGTACGGGTCTCCGTCTGTCCCCGACGCTCCTGGCTAACTACGGCTTCAAGCAGGGGGATGAGTTCAAGGTCTCCTGTCTGGAAGCAGGGAAAATCGTCCTGGAAAAGAAGTAGCTGTAATTTCAGATTGTTCTGTGAAAAGGCCCACGTCGCCCTGTGAAAATGGGTGATGTGGGTTTTTTGTTTCAGTTAGAGTCATGTTATCTTTAGTGTAATAAAATACTTAGACAATTAGCGATGGTTTTGCTTGCTGCTGCGCAAGATGTTGCTATTGGATATAGACGGATGTACAGGAAAAGAGTTGGCTCCAGCGTGAGTTCGGATAATTTCGTGCAAGATGCAAATTGCTAAAGCTAAGATTGCGTGCCAACCGTCTGCCGCCGTCAGTCGCTGGATCATTGTCAATGATTATCGAAAAATAACCACTAATCCGGGAAAATCCATGCGTATCGAATTTGTCGAACTTAGAAATTTTCGCCGCTTTAAACAGGTTCGTATTGATTTTTCTAACGAGACAACGCTTTTTGTTGGCGCAAATAACAGTGGAAAGACATCAGCCATCACTGCCCTAAAATATTTTTTAGCGCAAGGAGGAAAAGAGCGTTTTAGTATATATGATATCCCCATCGATAGTTGGCCAAAAATAGTGGAAATAGGCGATAAGTATGAACGTGGTGAGGATATCGACGAGCGTAAAGAATGGGAAAAAATTCTTCCTTCACTTGATGTATGGATCTCTGTATCGATAAATGAAGTCCACCATGTTGTCCACCTCTTGCCTTCACTCGACTGGAAACCGGAAGAGCTTATTGGCGTTCGGCTTCAGCTGGAGCCAATAATCATTGGTGACGGGGCGATCAAGCTTGGTTTACGGGAAAAATATTGCCGCGCAAGAGATATTGTATGCGGAGTAATGGGCGCTTCGTCAGTGGCTAAAGAAAAGACTTCATGCTCAGATTTTACACTTTGGCCATCTAACTTGCAGGAGTTTTTAAAGCGCAATGCTCATAGCCATCTCACGCTGAATGCTTACCGACTTGATCCGGGGAAGATTCAAGAACCCGAATGTGGCCTTGCTTGTCCACAGGAACTCCCAGAGGCTGCGGAGGTGGTGGAAGCCCCTTTCAAGGGATTGATTACGGTGGATATCATAGACGCGCAGAGAGGGATTGGGGATGACTCCTCTTTTGCGAACCACGATGGCGACGGTGGGAGATCTGAAAGTGGAGCACATAGGAGACTCTCCGATCAACTACGAGCATATTATGACCAGCATTTAGACCCAGAGGTCAACCCTGACGAGCATGATATAAAAGCGTTGAGAGCTATTTATGCTGCGAAAAAAGCTTTTGATAAGCGACTTGAAGTACATTTTAGAGAACCACTCAGGGAACTCCAACAACTCGGGTATCCAGGTATTGGCGATCCGCGCATCAAAATTTGCACCAGCGTTCATATGCCAGATGGTTTGAAGCACAGCTCTGCGGTGCAGTACGACGCAGCACCATCGGAGGAAAGAGAGAAGCCATCCGTTAACTTATTGCCGGAAAATTGCAACGGCCTTGGCTACCAAAATCTTATCTCCATGGCGTTTCGTCTGATCAGCTTCAGGGATAGATGGTTGAAAGTCGGCAAGGCAAGTCAAAAAGAGAATGAGAAACTAGGCGCTAACATAGGTCGATCTCCGTTGCATCTTGTTTTTGTGGAAGAACCTGAAGCCCACCTACACGCGCAAGTACAGCAGGTTTTTATCGAGAATGCTTACAGAATTTTACGTAATCATAACAGCCTAACCGGTGATTCGAGCCTAAGCACGCAGCTTGTCGTCAGCACTCATTCCAGCCACATTGCACACGTGGTAGAGTTTAAAGATATGCGATATTTTCGTCGACATCCTGCGGAGAATGGAGAGGTGACCCCAAATTCGTTAGTCGTCAATCTTGCAAGTGTCTTTGGAACCGAAGATGACACTGCGAAGTTCGTCAAGCGGTATCTAAAGGCTACCCATGCCGACCTATTTTTCGCAGACGGAGCGATCCTTGTTGAGGGCTCTGCTGAGCGCATGCTTGTTCCGCATTTTATCGGATATGATGTTGATCTCGAAGAGTTGAGAAGTTGTTATGTCTCTTTGTTGGAAGTTGGGGGCAGTCATGCGCACCGCTTGATGGAATTAATAAAGACTTTGGGGATAAATACTTTAATTATAACAGACATAGATTCTATGGAGGACAATAGTTCTGCGCAACCGACTCGCAATATTGGAATGACTACAGGAAATAACTTCTTGAAGAATATTATTCCGGCTATCGACTCTATAGACAGGTTGCTGGACTTGAATAGCATCGACAAAGAATAATGTTATGATTCGTTTTCAATACGTGTTGCGTATCAATATCCTGTGTCAATATCAAGAGAAGGTTCTTTGGATGGCATAGAATATATCCCGTATACATTTGAAGACGCCTTGGCTGCAGAGAACATCAACCTATTCAGCGGCATTGACAGCCCTACTGGCATGTTGAACAAATTTAAAAAAGCTATCAATTATTCTTCGGATGCAAACGAGCTCAACAAATCACTTTATGAAGCCGTTAGCCAAAGTGGTAAAGCAAAGTTCGCGCTAGATCTTCTTTTCCTTGTGGATCCATTGAGACTTACAATGCCTCGATACATTAAAGAAGGTTTGCTATGGCTGCAAAAACAACTTTTGGAGCACCGACGGTGCGTAATCCATGCGCCAATCTGTCCGGCTCAACAGCGTGAGGGAGACGCGCCGCAATGAACGCGAATGAAATAATTTCGGACAACGATTATGATATCGACGCTGACGCGACCATAGCTAAATGTCTCGCTGCGGAGCCCCCGATAAGTTTTTTTCTCTTCGCTGGAGCTGGATCGGGAAAAACCAGTTCGCTTAAGAAGGCTCTTGAAGAGTTGGAAAAAGTTAAAGGCGAGCGGCTCTGTTTAGACGGAAAACATGTTGGCGTTATCACCTACACCAACAAGGCTTGTGATGAGATCAAGCATAGAGTTAATTACAACGCATTATTTCATATCGCTACAGTACACAGTTTTTCTTGGTCACTTATAGAAGGTCTTACGAAGGATATTCGATGCTGGCTAACGGAAAATCTCCAGAAAGAAATTGCAGACTTGAGCCAAAAACTAATCAAATCCAAGCCTACAGCTAAGACATATGGAAGTAACCAAGAGAAGCTATCTAGAAAACAGGAACGACTGAAGAAGCTCCCAAGTGTACACCGCTTCATCTACAATCCTGACGGTGATAATTTTGGATATGATTCACTCAACCACGCAGAGGTCATCAAAATTGTTTCATGTTTTCTGACAAAAACAATGCTCATGCGGGAAATACTCGTTAGCAAGTACCCAATCCTGCTGATTGACGAAAGTCAAGATACGCATAAAGAGCTTATGGAAGCGTTACTCCTGGTGCAGGCAGAACTCCCCAACCAGTTTGCCCTTGGCGTCATCGGCGATATGATGCAGCGGATTTACCCACACGGTAAAGACAAACTTGCCGAGTCTGTGCCGGAAGGCTGGGCAAAGCCTGTCAAGGCGATGAACCATAGAAGTCGCTCAAGGATCATAACGCTTATCAATAAAGTTAGAAAGCCAGTCGATCAACAGCAACAGCGTCCTCGATCCGACAAAGAGGGGGGGTACGCCCGTCTTTTTATACGAGCTGCCGATACGCCCGATAAGCGGGAGGTTGAAGCAGAAATTTATAATAAGATGGCCGAGATCACCCAGGACAAGAAATGGAGGGGTGAGGAGCGGGATGTTAAGACCCTTATTCTTGAGCATCGCATGGCGGCTAACCGGCTGGGTTTTCACGATATGTGGAGTCCTCTCAATGAAATTGACCATTTGAAAACTGGATTGCGAGATGGTTCTCTCCCTGCGTTAGGTTTTTTTTCGCGTATTATATTGCCTCTGGTGCAAGCACATAGAAAGGGGGATCGTTTCGCCATAATGGATATCGTCAGAAAATATTCTCCACTCCTAGACAAGAAACAGCTCGAACGCCTCGGCAATGCACAGTTTTCCCAGGTTGAAAAGACAAAAGACGCGACTTCAGAATTCATTTCTTTGTGGGATGACGTGAAAACTCCGAGTTTTCTTCAGGTGTTGCAGCAAGTTCAGAAAACAGACTTGTTCCCTCTTCCAGAGGTGTTGGCTCCATATGTCTTTTCTGGGGGCAGTGCACAAGAAGAGTCTGCCGAAGATGACGCTGACGCGAAAGAGACGATGTCATGGCAACGATTTTTGGCCTCGCAATTTGAGCAAATTGAAGTTTACAAAAACTACATAAATGGTGAAGCTCTTTTTGATACACACCATGGTGTAAAGGGGCTTCAATTCCCAAGAGTCTGCGTTATTATGGACGATTCTGACTCAGGATGGAAGCAATTCCAATATGAGACGTTGTTCGGTCTTAAAGAAAGTACATCGATAGAGGCGACACGGCGGCTTTTCTATGTAATATGTAGCCGTGCCCAGGAGAGTTTAGCGCTTATAGCATATACATCAAATCCGACTGCAGTAAAAGAACATATTCTTGATACGAAGTGGTTTGATCGAGAAGAAATTGATATTTAATTGTTTTTATTGAGTTACTTTTGACTTTGTACGCAATATAAGTTATATAACATATTGAAATTATTGGTTATTTGTTGACAACCTTCGTCAACGTCCTTTTTTCTCCTCCCCCGAGGAAAAACCCCTTGACCTCCCCAGCCCAAATCCGTACTTACCCCGAGCCAACGACGCGCCAACGAAGCCAACGGTTTTGGCCCCCAACTTTTTCTTGGGAACGAAAGATTTGGGGTTGACTTCGGGACGAGTTTGGGGCATTTAGCCTGTTCCCTGATTCTGTTTATAGGACCGTAGCTCAGGGGGAGAGCGCTTGCTTGACACACCACAAGCGTGATTTAACCCCTTAAAATCCTTCCAAAAGCCCCTATCACAAAGTGATCCTGTTGGCGNAGTGCCAACGGGGTCTTCTTCATTTTATCAGCCTGGAATTCGTACGTTGGTCCGCCGTTTNGCGNGACTNTGGCGTGATNATCATACGGAGAANNTATGCCGGTNGCNATTGGAATTGACTTCGGGACATCAAATTCTGCTNTNGGTTTTTTTAATGAAGGCGTTNNTCTGCCTTGTGGATNAATACAAGGTTGAACTGTGAGTAGNNNTTTTCCCATAAAATGGCTTGCAATGATAGAATGCNTAAANAATAGTTTTGCAGAATCTATGAAAAACTATTTTAAAAGTTATTTCAGGATTGNGATNTTNTCGGCATTAGAATTCCCGAAAAAAAATACANTTTCAGGGATACTACCCTTATAATTTGCACNAAAATTCGCTAAGAATTTTAGACCCATTGCCTCATGTTACCTCTCGAGTGACTACAGTGTCTCTTCACCTAGTTGCATCTCAAGAATGAGGTTACGAAGCGCTTGCGCCTGTCCGGCGAGATTAGAAACTGCTTGAGCTGCTTCATTCATAGCCTGTGCAGTTTCTGATGCGATAGAACTTATTCCCTCAATCTCATTGTTAACATCTTGATAGGCTGAAGACTGTCGTTGTGAGGCCTCAGCTATGGATTTGACTCGATTTGAAGCATGCTCTACAAGATTAACAATGTCTACAAGTGCATTCCCTGACTTATCTGCAAGTGCTGTTGCTGAAACGACAGCTTGAACTGACTGTTCGACATTGCTCATATTTTTTTGGGTTCCAACTTGAATGTTCCGGATAGCCTCTCCAACTTCACCAGTAGCAGTCATAGTTTTTTCAGCTAGTTTACGAACTTCATCCGCAACTACAGCAAATCCCCGACCGGCTTCTCCAGCTCTTGCGGCTTCAATTGCAGCGTTCAAAGCAAGTAAGTTGGTTTGGTCTGCGATATCGGAAATAACGTTCAAAATTTGTCCTATGCCTTGTGCTTGTTTCCCAAGTTCATGCATATCATTCAAAGATTGCTGAGAAGTATTTTCAATTTTTCCTATAAAGGACACCATTTCCCCAACAATATTAGCGCCATCTTCTGCCTTTCTTTTGGCATCTTCTGTGATATCTGAAGCTTTTGATGCAAATTCAGCGACTTCTATTACGGTTGCGTTCATCCCTTCCATGGTCACTGCTGCTTTCAATATGCGTTGGAACTGGTTTTCTGCTCCTCGACTCGATTGTTCCACTTGGGTGGAAAGCTGTTCTGTAGCAACAGATACTTGGTTCGAAACGGTATCAGCTACGTTTGCAGCTTGACTTATCTTAAAATTTTGTTTTTCAGAACGCCTGTGTTGTTCTCTGATGTCGCTCAAGTCAACAATTGTCGAAATCGCACCAATGAGTTTTTGATCCAAATCAAATAAAGGTGCTGAGTAAATTTTAAGGAAAAGTTTATTACCATTGCCNATGATGGATTCTACNTCTATTCCCTTGTAGACAACCCTTTCGCGGATTGTTTTACCTGTAATCGTGTCATGATTTTTGTCTCCATAGAAAAACAAACCAACATTTTTCCCAATATATTCATTAGGTGAGCCCGGGAGGTTGAGTAGTTGAAGCATTTCTTGATTAACGTAATCGATGCTATTGTCTGGATTTGCAATAAGCATTGGGGCCGAGATGCCTTTGACGATACCGTCGGAAAAACCCAGTTTGTTTTTGAGTGTCTCAACCATTGTCTCAAGCGAATGAGATAAGATACCAATTTCATCCGTTGAAGAAATCCCAAGGTTTTGATTATAATCCCCGCGTTCGATCCCTTTCGCGTAAGAAACTAATTTTTTTATTGGGTTTACAATGATTTTTGCGTTATAATAAGCGATAGATCCAATTGCTAGCATTACTATAATACAAACTAGTCCTATATAAAACATGACATTCCACGTGTCGTTTTGCGAAGATGATTGATTTTTTCCTATAAATAACATGCCTATTGGCTGGCTATTTTCATTCAGCAGCGGCCAATACAATGTCAGATATGGTTTCCCAAAAAGCTGCAATTGTTTGGTGATTTCTTGTTTTTGTTCTATTACAGCATGTGATATTTCTGGATTGTCCAGTGACGTTCCGATCATTCTTTTGCCATCTGTTGTCAATGTCGTAGATTCGCGGACATTACCAATAAAAATCGTAGCCTCGATATCCATCAGCGCTTTTATCTCGTCAACAAATTTGTTACTTCCTGTAATATTCATACCAACAATGATTGTTCCGATTATATTACCATTGTCTTTAACAGGAGATGATGCCCGCAACGAAACCTTTACCACTTTTCCAGCTTCTATTGTAACACAATTCTCTCCAGATAAGGCTTGCTTTACGCAATGTTGATCGGCGATACTGTCTCCAAAATTATCATTATGGCCACGTGAGATCACTTCACCTTTGTCGTCGGTTATTACCATAAATTCTGTTTGACCTGCATTAATCAATTCTTTTTCCATCGTTTGAAGTTTTGAATGATCGCGAGTCTTGAGGCCATTAATTATATTTTGTCTTAATGCTTGTGATCGTGCTAATCCCGAATACATTTGTTTTAATCGTGTAATATTCGCGTCGATTACCTTTTTGTATGTATGCAATGCGACGATTGATTCTTTTTCGAATCCATTTGAAATTGATAAATACGAAACAATTATTGTTAAAATTCCGACTATCGCCACGGACAGCAACACGAGAGAGATAATTTTGACTGAAATAGAAGTAGAACGTTTGGTCTTCATGGATTCCTCTTGCTCGTTGTCTATAAAATTGATGCGCCAGCCAGGCTATCTGCCTGTTACTTGGTGTGTTGAGTCGACAACATGTACGTTTTTCAAATAAAAAAGGGCCGCAGGGTACAACAGAAGGTTCACCCCAGCGGCCCGGCGATCTCAGCATGGAGAAACTAAAGCGAGACCCGTAGCTTTCCGAACACACCCTCCTCGCGGAGGGGTTGGCTTTCTTAGGTGCGTTGACATTAATGGAAACCTGGTGTCCTTGCAAGATGAATGATTCCATACTGTTAAGTATTATATTTAAATAACCTCCTGATTTTTCATTTATTTATTTACGTTACGAATCGTATTTCCGCTTTGTAATATATAATTAGTAATCCTAACGCTAGGCAGGGGGCACCTTCCCCATGAGGTCTACCCTCACACACCACCTACACCGCCACTGTCTCCTTCAGTTTCTGCCACCCGGCAGTCCCGACGACGCTTCTGAACCCGCAGCTCACCTTCGGCTTCTCCGCCAGCTTCTTCTTGAAGAAAAGATCCCGAAGCATTTCAATATCATCGAGAAGAATGGCGAGAATGCGATGAGTTGCAACGTATTCCCTTTGAAACTGGCTTTACCATTGTCCGTGCCGGGTGCTTCCCAGGGTCAAAAACGACAAAATTTTCGTTTTTGGTCCCAGTCCTTAGCCAAAAATCACAGGACCCTGTGACTGGAACGGGACAGATTTATGGATAAACAGTTTTTATCACGAAATTACAGCATATTTCACTTGGAACAGCACAACTTGCACCGAAGAAGGGCACGTGGATTGTGAAATTTTCAGTCCAAACTGGAGGTGATTGCCACTTTTTCTGCCGTTGCAGGCGCCTGCACAAATTTCAGGACTACCGTTTGCAAAATTTACGTGAATTTATTGATATTTTGACTGGAACGGCAGCGCCAGCGATCTTCCAACTCGGCCCCAGGTAGGGTACCATGATCCAACAACGCGCCAGGATCGCCAGCTGGGCCACTTCAGGTGCACCACGGGCCCTTTAAAAAAGGTGAACCTCCAGGTCAGGGACGTTCACCTCTTAGATGTCAAATTAATGATAGCTCTCCCTTTTGTATTGAAGAATCGTCAAGGCTTAACAGTATAAAAGATCTTTGACAAATGCAAGAGGAGAAGTCCTTGAAGAGATTTCTCCTCTTTCCATATGGAGTAGATTTAAAGTTGGTCAGAATTAGTTTTCATTTATAAATTCAGTTAGTCTTTCCATCAACTCCTCCGTGCTCCTGCTTATTTTTTTTATACTAAGTATAAGCTCTTTGATTTGATTNATACTGCGCAATTTTTTGAGTTGAAAATAGAATTTATGTGCACAACTTTTACATAGAAATTGATAGGAGTCGTTTGGTGCTATTTTCTGTGTCTTGTCGCAGATCAAACAAATCATCTCAATATCTTCTCTCTCCGAATTTGAAGCAGTCAATTGTTTGATATTGTTTTTGTAGTAACTATCTAGAGCAGAAACGTATTTAAATGCAAGTTTAATTTCTTCGATGCTTTCTATAAATTCTTCCCAAGTCATAATATTTTTAAAAATGTTGCAGAATATATTGTGATAGCAAGATGGGCAAAGTTGAAGGTATGTATCGTTTTCATCTACTTCAAACGTGTGGGAATTGTCCCAAAGACACTTACGACTAGGCATTTTACTTCTCCGTTACTAATGTGTTGACAAATAAGAAAGACGAGGAATCTCTGGTAAGGTTCCTCGTCCTTCAACGTTAAGCCACTTCCAATACTGGTAATAACTTGACTGCTCTTTCCTTTTCTCCCTCCATGTAATGGTAATAGGTGTCAGCGGTAAGTTTGACGGTGCTATGTCCCATCAGCTTTGACACTGCTGCTAAATCAGCACCTTTGTTAAGTAATGTAGTCGCAAATAAGTGTCGAAGATCATACATCCGTGTAGGATAAGTTATGCCAGCACGTTTGCATGCGTTCTTAAATGATTTACGAATAGTTGTAAGTTTACGTCCTTGGTATTCAACGACATAGCCAGAGATAGAAAGTTTTTGTTCCTCCTTCAATCGATTTAAGAATTCATTGTTGATGGGGATAATTCTGTATGTTTTTGTTTTACTAGCATAAATCTTAATAGTGCTAGTATTAAAATTGATGTGCTCAAATTTTAATGACAAAAGTTCAGATTCACCAGGACGAGTGCCAAGATTGAAACAAACCTCCATAGCCCAGCGCAAATGAGGTTCAGCACAGAACATGATCTTTTTAGCATCGTCCAAGGTCAACCGCAAATCCCACGGCTGAACCTTGGGTTTCTTCCAGTTCTTCAAAGGGTTGACACTAGTGAAACCATTAGCGATGCCAAAGTTAAAGATGAAACTCAAATAATCACAGTACTTATTGACCGTATACTGCGACCTTGATTTCCCTGTACTATCACTAACTCCTTTAAAGTGCAGAATGAACGGCACCATATTTTGTTGATAGGTTAAAGTGTCAACTGGCCTGTCACCGATGACCGGAACGAACTGGTTCTCCAGCAACCGCTCGATATTGCGGATGTGCTTTTCCGTTCGTCCAGATGCTCGCATGTGATCCAGGTACTTCTTCCCGAGATCGGACAAAGTGATCCCACCGACGACCTGGCCGACAACTTGTGACGGAACTGACGGAGGTGTTCCTGCTGCCACAGATGCCACCACCGTTGCCGTAACCGTTTCAGGATCAGGAATCGGTAAACAAAGTTGAATCGCATCTTGAACAGCTTTATCGAACGCCAGTGCTTTTGCTTGAGCATGATCACCTCTGCCAAAGGACTTGTCGTGACGCTTGCCGTAGTTGTCATGCCAATAGACCATCCATCGACTATCGCGTTGATAGACACTCATAGAAACCTCTACTTTTCAGGTTGATGTTTGATTTAGAAAACCGAGATCAGATACCAGAAACGGAAGGATTCAAATAAAGGGGATGTGACTCCCCTTGTTAAAGCTTTAGATCGATTTCATTAAAACTTCTTCGACTTCCTCTTCCTTTACACCGATATAACGGCGTGTGATGCTCGGACTACTATGATTCAAACGCTTAGCAATAACCTCCCACGATGTCCCATAAGTCTTCCGTTGGTGGTAACACCAGGTTTTGCGAAGCGTATGTGCTCCGTAATTGCCTGGAAGGTTGATTGCGTCGCACCATTGCTGCACGTACATGGTCACCGCGTAAGTTGTTAACGGTGCATTCGAACCCTTTCTGCTCTTGAACAGAAACAGTTCATCTTTAGCATCGATGGTCTTCAAATAGTCCTCAAGCGCCTCTTTGATTTCCTTGTTTATCATGAAAACGTTTTCTTTGCCCGTCTTCTTTTCACGGATGACAATCCTGTCACCAACATTGGTGTATTTTACATCGCCAATTTTCAAAGCCAGGAGATCTTGTACACGCAGTCCTGAGTTACACCCACAGATAAAGAGTAAGCGGTCACGAGGACGATTAATCAAGAGTCTTTTGATGCACTTGATATCTTTAGCGCTAATGATAGGACCAACCTTCATAGAATCCTCCAATTAGGTTTTTCCTTTTTAGGCGGTTGGAAAGAAACATTGAAAATTGCCTTGTTCAACCCGATCCCTCCCTGGGGCACTTTAACGGCTTGTAGTCCTTGGACTTCTTGATTTTACTCGTCCCAATGTACGATATTGGGTAAAACCGTTCTTTCCTTAAAATACTAATATCTGTAGTTTTTTGACTAAAATCGCAAATATTTTGCGAAGGATCATGCGATGTCACTTAGATAAATATTTCCATGAATATGTCTTTCAAATAAGAATCTCTTTTGTCAAAATAAAAGTACATTGCTATTGAATGAGTTAAAAAGAAGAAATGCCATGCAGATAAACCACATGACATTTCAGTTGGAGTGTTATGGGAGAATCTTTGTCAGGATAATCTTTCCGTCATTGACATCGACAGAGAATTCGTCGTTTTCGTTGACTTCAAGATCA
>JGI20225J20221_1000860_pt1 | contig 41116 bp, 51 predicted proteins | sample BioMet4_FD_20221 | JGI IMG/M metagenome (IMG submission 20221)
TCGGTTGCTTTCTTCAAGCATGTCGGCGAGCACACCGATGACCTTGCTGGCTGGCGTGCCAGCGGGGAAAGATCCGGTATAGTGTTCGGCGAGTCGCTTGGTTTTGTCAAGCTCGGCGCGCAGGCCGTCAGCAGCGGCATTAGCATGCTCAGCATCAACACGCGCCAAATCGATACGGGATTGTGCTTCATGTTCAATTTGCGTCTTCTCCTGATCACGTTGTGACCTGGCCTTATCATCAGCCTGTTTCTGATCTGCCTGTGCTTGCGCATACCCGGCATCGTATTGGTGGCTGCCGTGAACATTCCAGGCAACCACTCCGCAGGCCACCAGGGCAGCAAGCATCACCACGATAAGCAACTGTTTCCAGTACGCTTTGACGAATGCCCAGATCATAAAAGCACCTTACTGGCAGTGATGTACCGCGCGCGCCGGTCGTCGATACCATTCTGCCCGCCATTGATGATCTGCGTGACGCGCACCAGGTCTCCGGTGTACTTCATGCAGCCTTTTGTGGCGAAGAACCACGCCGCGCTGCGGGCAGCATACTCATCCTGCGCCAGCAACTCAGGTTGCTTAACCAGATCCACCTTCAGGCCGTTGCCACAGTCGCGGTAGTTGTTCAGGCCGGTGATCTGGGTAAGCCCGCGCCCACGGTAGAACCAGCCGTCAGTCGGGCCGTTGTTCCCCATGTGTTTGCTGTACACCAGATTGGCGATTGCACGCTGGCGCTCCAGCGGCAACGATGGCTCACCAGCACGGCGGCCCAGTGCGTTAGCCTGGCCCTGTGTGAGGCGTCCGGCGCGCACAAAGTTAGCCAGCCCGGTAACGCTGTAGTTGAAGTTCTCCTGCAGCCGAGTAAAGCCAGTAGACTCATGCCCCACCTGGGCGATAAACATCGCCTGGTGCAGCGGTTGCTCGATGCCAAACTCTTTCATGGCCGCAGTGATATGCAGATACCAGCGCGTGGCCAGCACGTCGCTGATGCCAGCTGCACGCTGGAATTGTTTAATGTCCATGCTGGGACCTCGTTATCTTGAAAATTTGTACCACGTTCCCTTTTGTCTTGATGAGAGCAGCCAGGAACACGGCTTTGATGATGACTTCTGACCAGTCGGCGCTGACGTAGTACCCGTAGAACGTTCGGATAGGTACGCTTGCAGCCACGACGATCAGCAGATAGGCGAGCCATCCCCCCCACCAGCGATGGCGTGACCCGTCACGGCGGAACAGCAGGACTCGGATAGCAATGCCGCCGCAGATAGCGGCGTTCAGGATGAGAAGCAGATCAGGACTGGTCATCGTCTTTTCTCCCCGGGATCATGTCGCGCGGATTTTCAGATCGGTGATACAGCCAGACGCCAAACCGTACAGCCACAATTGAGGAGACGAACGCCCCTGCTGAGAACACAACACCCTTCTCAAACATGTCAGGTGTAACTCCCGGAAGGATAGTTGCTAAGCCTGTCAGAATGGTTGCCGTGGGTTTGTAGAACAGGAGACCGCAGAGGAAGCTGATGACAGCAAGGATTAAGCGCCGCTTAATCGGATATTCTGCAGCGAAGGTAACGAAAATTACCGCACCAGCAAGACCACCGATCACAACTTCCGACGGAACTCCAACCAGCCATGCACCGAGCGCACCAAGGCTAAGTCCATGATTGACATCTGACACCGTCATAGATGCAGACATAGTGACCACCGTTTATTGTGCATAAAGAACCCCCTTAGTTGGTGAGTTCATCATACACAACAAACCACATATGGATTGCAGTGAATGTGAAATTTATTTACCAACTCAGATATGATCACTGTTAAGTTACCTGAGGGTAAGGTTGAGTTACGGTCGGAATCCTGACCATATAAGGAGAATCAAGCAATGACATGGAATCAGTGCCCACGTCATGCTAAAATTTTTCATTTTAAAATTGATGAAAGATTAAAAGTGAAAAGTTTAAACTCTCAGTATCTATCAAGGCTTGATCACATAAGATTTTTTGCAGCATTTCTGGTTGTCTACGTACATACTTACGCTGCATCTGGAGGTCTTAACTACGCAGGGGAGAGGAATTTACTGGAGAGGTTTATGCTTTCCGGGAATACCGGGGTATCGCTGTTTTTAGTACTAAGTGGTTTCATTTTTACAATAATATCAAACTGCGGAAAAAAAGAAATAAACTATAATACGTTCATCGTTAATAGAATAAAGCGTGTTTTCCCATTAATGATATTCGTAACAATATTATCAATGAGTTTGTACAGGGAGGTTGTGACTTTTAACGATTTCATGTCTGTTTTTTTATTTTCAAATATACAAACATCACCTATATTTAAAAGTTTTGGTCAAACATGGACTATCGCAGTTGAGACTCAATTTTATATGATACTGCCTTTTCTTCTAATGTTCATGAGGAACAAGGGGGTTAAATATATTTTTTTCATGTCTGTTTTTTGGGTGGTTATAAGAATTATCCTTGTCATGACATATAGAGACACATTGGGTAGCTCCCCTGGGGTTAACGCATACTACTACCTTACAATGATTGGGAGATTCGACCAATTCCTTGTAGGGATGATATTTGGCTGGATTTACTCAAACTTCAAAAGCTACATCTCTAACCTCCCTATACTATTGTTTTCTCTGCTATTATCTTTTCTCTCAATAACATGGATGACCGAAGACGGCATGTGGTCAATTTTTGGGTACAAACAATTAATATATAGCTACATCGAGGCGGTGGCATGGGGTTTAGTAATAGCGGCATACGCTTCATCTAGCATAAAAATACCTTCAATTGTTGATAGGAGTTTGTCGTGGCTAGGTGAAATAAGTTACACTCAATACATACTGCACATTTTGGTTATTGATTTCGTGCTTAAGAATGTAGGTTTTTTACATATTTCAGACAACATTTCAATGAATTCCACAATTAACTTTATAATTCTATATCCATTTATAATAGCTTTTTCAAAAGCCAGTTTTGAACTTATAGAAAAACCTTTTTTAGAACTGAGGAAGAAATATATCTATTAATGGGAAAATGGCCGACTACAAGTCGGCCATCGGTAATAGCTTAGTAAAAAGTATGCATGGGTAGCATAGAGTCTATCTCTCTAGTTGTGTAATCATTCGCTGCTCTACACAAACCAGTATCCCCCCTGTTAAGACGGAATGCACAAATGTAAACCACATTGTTTGCCGCAACTCCATCCATTCTTATTTCTACGGAAAGTACCGCCGCTTCATCATTTTCTGACCTTGCGGAGTTAAACGAGAATGTAAACTCTTGAAAATCCCCTCCCTTGATTGTAGTTGCAAAAGCCAGAAGCGTAACAGACTCGGATGCTTGCTTCCTTTTTATTAGCACAGTTACAGTAATATCATGATCCGCCTTAGCCAAGAACTGCACAGTTGCTGCAGCACCTGCGATTAACGAATACTTAGGGTTCTGCCATTCAAAGCCGTTATCTGTCCCTGATAAAAGGGAAATTGAGGCGTAAAAACTTGACTCCCTGTTCACCTGGTATTGATTACCACTTGCGTATCTTGATGCGTTAATAGTTCCGGTTGAGGATAAGAAGTAATTTCCAAATATTTTTTTACGCCCATTTGTTACCGTGCCAGTGTCATCACCGGAGGAAGCCATATTCCCGTTTAGGGATGGAACAAAGCTTCCATGCAAATCGATAACTTTGACTGCATTATTGGTTTTATTTAAAAGTGGCATGCCGCCAGATGTGATCAATCCAGCATAAACAGACTGCCCAGCAACATCGTTCAACTCGATAACGACGCTATCTTTATGTCTTTGCGTTATAGTTATTCGGTCAATTAAAAGACCATCTACCAAGACGGTCTCATTGCCCGCCTTAACTAATCGGCTATCTGGTCTTGCGTGGTTATTAAAGTAAACGTTTTTCACCTGTATCCGTGCCATTCGCATGACAGGTATAGCGTCATCTTTAACCTTGTCTCCTAAAACAACCTGAGCCGCACCGTTAAAGAACCCTTCAGTGTAAAGACCGTCGATAATACTGTAGGTAGAAGGGTATTGCAGTACTACGGCGTGCTGTCCGTGTTCACATGTGTTGTTCTGTATGATGTTAAAAACACCCGTAGCAGAAAGCATTGTTCCGCCAATATCGGAGCCGCCGAACCACACTTTATTTCCTGTGAATAGTAATCGACTGTCGCCAACGCGCCGGAGGGTTGCATCACCGCCGTCGTCAATCGCTTTACAGAAATTTCCTTTCTTGTCTGTATAGTCCTTAAAGATGTTGTTGGAGACTGTAGGCCACCAGTTCTGACTTTTAAAGTTTATAGCACTTTTATCTGGCGAGCCGTTATTGATAACCCGGAGGTTGTCTATAACGGCTGTCATACCCGTAAACTGCTCGAACGAGACAATTTCTGGCGTGCCGCCAATCACAGTTACATTTTTTAGTTGATAGTTATCCTGGGAGAAATTAGCGAATCCAGTAAGTCCCCCTCCCCCCATTTTAAACATAACACCTGCGGACGGAGGTCGTGAATCGGATACAGACTTAAAATCAACTATGACAGGAGATTCAAAGACGTAATTTCCTAGTTGCGTTCCTTCAGCAATCACAGGCCTGTAGTGAGATTCTCCTGAATATTCTATTGGCTTGCTGCTGTTTGTTTTTTCTCCCACATACACTTTATAGACTTCATTTGATTTATCCAGTTCGTCAGCAACCGTCGACCCGTTATATCCTATCCTGCTGGCGCCGGTAGGTTTGGCAAGTTCAATAAGCACATCAGCGGCAGAGCCAGACTCAGGAAGCACCATAATAGGATCGCCACTATCATTCATGGCCACTATTTTATTTTTTCGCTGCTCAACCGCTGGTAGCACAGGTATTGCTTCTGGTGTTCTCAGCGTGTGGCTCAGATTAGTAGTGGCGACACTATCTACATAATTTTTGGTAGCGGCATCCTGAGGGTCACGGGGATCGCGTAAATTGCGGATATAGTTGCCCATCGCATCATACCAGTTCGCAATACTTGACGGCTTACGTAGCGCTAAACGGAACATGCTATATGCCTGCTGGATAAGCATCGTTAGCTTATCGAAAGCATCCTCATGCACCTCTGCGAAGAATTTACCCTGGTTACGTAGGTCTGTTTCCTGTGTCGGCTCCAGCTCACGGGCAATGGATATTTGCCAACCGCTCGCCAGCGGTGTTGTGAGCACCACACTTCCGCCGTTAAAGCCAACTGCGTTTGTAACGGTGTAATCAGTGTCCAGCACCAGTACTGTGATGTTTTCGCTTAGATCGATAACTGAAACAGTCAGATCTGTCTTCTTAAAAATACGGAAAGTGTACGGGAATGATGTGGTAACACCGTTACCGGTGTAATCGTTATGGTCAACTACGGTTGATACCGTCATGGCCTGTCTCCAGTAAAGCAGCGCCCGGCGCGCGTGCATCATCTGGACAGTTTATTACCTGACAACCCTTATATGAATTGAATGAATAACAATCAGGAAAGTTATTACCTTTTGGGTAAACAACAAATCATGCTGGATAGTCCCCAGGACTTTTGCTACTGTACATCCATACAGTAATTGCATGGAGAATATGAGATGCAACGTCAGTATCATCACCCGCTGGAAAAAGGATTTGCCGAACGCATACACACGCCGGGAGGCGTCCGCTCCCTTGTTGAAGAATCTCACCTGATGACGTTGCTGCGACAACTTAATGAGGACGGATTTAACGTTGATGGCCCGATGGCAGAGCTGACAGCCCTGGTGAATTACGTCACCAGCTCGCAGATGTCAATGAAGGATCTGCAGATGCATCTCGATTACTGCGCAGAGCAACTGAAGAAACAAACCAGATAGGGTTTGTAATTACCTAAATTCCATGTAATCATTACCTTTGCGGTAAATTTACATTGCATAAATATTGTGCCATAGTAATCAGGCACTGGCAAAATCCAGTGCCGGGATTGGCGTCCCGGATAACTACAAAGGCGCATATGCCGCGCGAGCGGTTTTTTTATGCGTGCTACATAGCAAACCAGTTTCTATGGTGGGCTGTGTGGGGGCACCGAAAGGTGCGCCGGGTCCTTTGTAGCCGGTTACGCCAACCCTGCACAGTTCACCACCATCCCGATTGGCGTCGGAAGTGGTGATTATCCTGACTACAAAGGTGATCGCTATGACAGCTCAAAAAAAACCTACCCCAGACGCAGTATTCAAATTCGAGTCCGCTACCCCTGTCCGTATGTTCAACATCGACGGCAATCCGTGGTTTGCGGCTTCCGACGTTTGCAAAGCTCTTGGACTCACCAACTCACGCATGTCACTGAAGGCGTTAGATGATGACGAGAAGGGAGTAAGTTCAACTTACACCGTTAAAGGCGCACAGAATGTAAGCGTCATCAACGAGTCCGGCCTCTACACCCTGATCCTCCGCTGTCGCGATGCGGTTACGCCTGGCACTATTCCCTACCGTTTCCGCAAATGGGTCACTGGCGAAGTGCTGCCACAGATCCGCCAGACCGGGCGCTACGTTCGAGAAGAGCTGTCGCCAGCAGATAAAGCAAAGAAGGTTGTCGACAGCTTTATGCCAGCGATACTGGAAGCTATGAAGTCAGGGGAGAAGCAGGAATACAACGTACCGCTGAAGCCTGGGTACCGCGAGCACATTCACTCACCAGAAGGCGTTCTCGGCCTGGCTGAGCACTCACTGCTGATGAACCTGCTCAACCGTATGCAGGACGACGGCCACGATGTTTCCGGAGCGGCGGCTGAGTTCACAACCATGGTTAGCTATATCGTTGGCGTCAGCAAATGCCTTAACGATATCCGGACACACGCGCAGTACATCACCAAAAACACAGCTGAGTTCTGATGTAGCTGGCACAAGGATGTGCCTTTGTTTAAAGGGCAATGCGGCTATAAAATAATTGGCTATCACGTATTAGTGATGTAATATTACCCCAAGGGTAAACAAAAAAGTTTTGATTTACCCTTGTTGAAGGTAGTTTCTAAATTATGAGGTGATGTCATGCGAAACGAAAGATTGCAGGTGCGTAGAGCGCAGGCTGCCGCAAGACGTTCTGTCAGAGAAGGCGTTGAGTACGTAAAAGTAACAATGACAAAAGAACATGCTATGCGTGTGTCTCGCGCTTTCCATGATTCTCGCAATGATAAGGGGAACTATGAGTTCGTCTGCGTCGCAGAATAATCAAAATCAAGTTGTTACATACAAGGGTCGAGTACTGCATACGCAGAATTTCTCGGCCCTTTGTGCATCTGATCCTGAATTGAAAAAAATTGCTGACGCATTTAAGCAGTTTTGGAAAACAGGTTACCACCCGGATATGGGGAAAGATGCGGCTTTTGCGCGGCCAAAAGAGATCCTCAACCTGCACGTAAGGCACACTCATTCCGACCTTAAAGATTACGTTCCAGAAGATAGCGCTAAAGATCACTCTGGAAAGAAATCTTCGTGGGATGCTTGGAAAAACATTGCGTCTGTCAAGGTTAGGTATACCCCCACTAGTGATAGCTTTTTAGTCTATTCGGTCAATCACAATCGTGATGCGCTTGTCATGTTTTTTGTGAATGCTGATGCCCATAACGAGACTGAAAAAGGTGAATTCACAGAGGCTGCAATCGCAGTTAGCTACGCCTTTTTTGAACAAACAAAAACTCAACCAATGCCACTGGAAGAAGACCTTTTCGATGAGAAATGGGAAGAATAAGCCCGCATAGCGGGCTTTTTTGTGGGTCCTCGGCGGCCTTTGTGACATGTCACGACTTACAAAGATGACTGATATTTTACAACTCTGTTCATGGCATCCTTTTTCAAAGAGCTGATGTCAGTTCTTATTTTGGCTTCGTCATTACTGCTGATCATGCTATTAACCTTTTGCACTGACATGCCGTTTCTTTCCGCCATTGCACACACAGCAGCGTCGTACGAAGAACTCGCTGCGATGGATATCACCTTGTTGCACTCAAACACAGCGCCTTCAGCAATATCAGATGCCGACGATGATGGCTTGGTATAAGTCTTCACGTAGTGATCAATACAAGTATCCTTCGCCGTCTTGGCAAGAGAAAAATCCATTTTAACTTTGTCGCAATATGCCTTATCAACACCGTCATAAACATCATATGATGTCGAGCAAGCGGATATCAAAAACACCGATAAGAGCAATAATCCCTTCATTGTTGTTCCTTATTGTGGTGTGACGTCCTGCGGTCGCCACCAGTATGTTTGGTTGAATTCTTTCTTCGAACGCTGCTCCATCTTACGCAGATAGCCAGGTGAAAAATACTCCTGCATCTGGTTAAAGATCATATGGTCAAGCGCTGCCTTCAGGTACCAGATGTTCGCGCCAGGCGTCAGACCTTTTCCAAGCTTAACCAGATCACCACCAGTCTGCTCGTTCTTGCCCTCTACTGCATTGAGAGGGATGCCCTGCCCGATCTTAATGACGTCATCAACGAGACCTGCCACCGGGCCAAGCATAGACGCCAGCGCGCCGCTCCCGTACCGGGTGTGATCAGACAGAAGGAAATCACCGTACAGGCCAAGCCCACCGCCTTTCAGCAGCGCACCAAGCCAGAATTTAGCGGCATCTTTACCGGCCATATCTCTCGGGTTACGACCTGAAGCCATGTCGTTCAGTTGCTGAGACAGTGCGCCAAGGAGTGTTGTACTGGCGATAAATGTTGCGATGTAAGCCGCGCGGCCACCAGCAGAAGGCATACCCATTGCCCGCGACCAGTTCCGCATAACAACCGATATAGGGAAAGACTTGAAGAGGAACACGCTACGCATTAACTCTCCCTTTGCTGTTCCTCTCTGAATACCGGAACCGGTAATCATCTGCTCGCGCGCACCAGGCGTAATAACTGCCATATCCACTTCTTCGGTGACTGCCCCGAGCAACTTGCGCATAGCCTCGAATTTTACACGCTCTGGCGCACCAAGGTGCTGCACGGCAGAGTCGGGAATGCGCATGATACTTTCCGGGGTCAGCATCGTGTTATTGCCTTTACCCCAGTCCTCCTGGCGCGCAAGCTTCCAGACACTCCAGTCTTCTTCAGTGATCCCTTTACTTTTCAGAATGCGAAAATCGTCATTAGAAAGGCTTTTCAGATCAGGCGTTCTGTTAACCACCTCACCCAGGCTGCCCATCATCGTTACGCCATAGGCGCGTTTATGGGCGTCCGACCATGCAGTTAATCCACTGGCGCGCATAACGGCTGTTGCCGCCCACCTTGAGACGGAAGGGCCCATATTATCCATCGCCCAGCGGTTAACGCTGCCGAGCAGTGATTCCATTGCGAGACCAGCACGACGAGCCCTGGCAAGCTCGGTGCGGTTTGTTGGATCCATTGCTTCCAGTTGGTTACGGAACAGCTGATTCATCGGGAGGTTGGTAACCTTCGCCGACAGGTACATTGTGCCAAGGTCGGAGAAAGACGCCAGCAATGCAGATCCAAGGCGGCTGGCAACCATCCAGTTTCGGATGTTATCTGACCAGCGCGCAATATGCGGATTGGCAACAGGCTGAGTTTTACCGGAAATAAAGTTGTACAGATTTGCAGTATTATCAGCCTGACGCTCTATGCTTCCGGTTTTGCTCGGGTTAGCCGTTGCAGTCTCAGATTTTGTCTGGTCGAGAAGAGAGCTGAATACGTGATCAGGGTTTGGACCATAGGTTTCTACCAGCGCAATATCCTTACTGATGCCTTCCAGGTGTCCGACCATTATTTCCCAGAGAGAGCGGTCACCATAAAGCTGCTGATATTGCAGATAAGAATCAGCATCTTTGAAGTGGATTTGTCGAGAAGCGTTTCCGCGATTGGCCCGTGCCCCGGAAATACGAAGGCCGTTATCAGTAAGCTTATTCAGCCCACCGGTAGCGATGGTGTTGTATGCTTCTCCCAGGAAGGCGGTAAGTTCCGAATCACTCATCAACTGACCATCCGCGCGGGTGTAATATTTCCGGTCAAGTTTACCGATCACATCACTGACCCACTTATCTCTCGAGACCTTACCCACCTTCTCCATGGAGTGGTGCTGAGGAATGCCCCAGTTTTCAAGATACCCGATATCACCACCCGCATCATTAAACCGGCGGCGGAGTAATTCGGTTACTTCTCCCCAAGCCTTTGCTCCCTTGCTGGCTTTCGCATTGCCGGTTTTCTGCCCACGGATTTCAAATACCAGATCGCGCACGCCAGCTTCATCTTCGAACAAGCCAAAGAATCGGGGATCAACAGCCTCGAAAGCCTCCTGCAACTGGCTAAGGGCATAATCGCGTGTAGCCTTGGTCCTGGACTCAACAGAGAGGAAGTTTGACTTACCGTCAGCACTGAAAGCGATTGTGCGGTTAAGCGCACCCAGCTTTCCGTCTGCTCCCTGGTAGCTGTTGATAAATTTATCGAGTCTCTGGCGTGCAGCAATCGTCAAAGCGACACGGCGTTTTTTGAGAGCAGCCTCTCGCTGGAGTTCATCAGATGCCAGCTGTCCGGCGCGGCGTAATCTCTCTGCGTCGGTAAGCTGACGCCACGACGCTGGGTCATCTCTGGCAAGAGTACGCATGTTGCGGTAGATACGATCTTCAATGTCCTGAATCTCGCGAGCTGTCAGCGTGCGCTTAGCTGCCTGCTGTACTGTCTGAATGCATTCCTGTCTCATCAAATTACCCTCTCAAGAAACACGAGACAGCCACGTCAAAGAGGCTGGAATCCTGTATTGCCTGTTCATTTTCCCTGCTCGCCTCGTCCAGCACTTCCCTGGCACTTCTGGTTTGCGGATTACCATCATCATCAAGAACGGTAACCATCATGTCAGGTGATTCTGCCAGAGAGTCTTCGGCCATCCTGATGTCCAAGTCTCCCGCTTGCTCAGGGGATGGTTTGCTATCTGCCTGACGAAGAACCGCCGCAGGCTCAAATGGTGCAGCTTCATCAGATGTGCGAACTTCGGCCGTTTTGTAAAATGACATGGCTTGAGCGTTAAGATCGCTTTCTTCCTGCTGGCGCCGTGCAAGTTCCGCCCGAGCCTCAAAGTTAACGCCGCCATCTGAACTGGCGGCCAGGTCATCTCTCGCTGACTGCAATCTGATTCCAGCATCAGCAATGCGCTGGTCAACATTTCTCAATCTTTCCTGCCGATCAGCTCGTGAACGGGATAACTCTTTCCCGCTACCAGATGGCTGCTCATCTGCAATTGCAGCCCGCTCCTGATTGAGTATTTCAATGCCTTTCTCCATTGAGGATATGTCGGACTGCAATTTACTTAACTGTTCAGGATTAAGAGCCTTATCGGCCTGCTGCTGAAGTACTCTGGTATCAAACTCTACCTGAGTGCTTCCCTCTTCTGATCTGTACAATGATTCATCAATCGCCTGAGAGATTATATTTCTTCTCCCAGGGATGTCACTGAATGAGGCCGGTTCGGCAATGCTGGCCACATCAACAGGTCTCCCCTGGCTGACGTCGTTCATTGCTTTCTGCAATGCCTGTACGTGGGCGTCACGAGACAGAACATTAACGGGGACGCCGGGGGCAACATCAATCTCAGCATGATGTGAAGCGTTTGCTGCCAGCGCGGCATCTACCTCTGCCGGGGAAAATGTTGGAGTTGTAGCGCTCTCACCACGGGCGTTCATGAATCGCCCGACGCCACCAAATGCAACACCGAGAACGGCATCGATAGCGATAGACTGGCGATCAAATACATCATACTGATTCGCCATTTCATCATATCCGCCGTCGCGTAATGTTTTGGCAGTCAGTCCACGCTGGGCCATGCCGAAGGCGATATTTGTACCTGCCGCATAAGCAATATCTGGAGCTGCTCGCACAGCTGTGGCTGCCACATTGCGCACCGCGATTTCCCCTGATCTTGCCAGTTGCGCGCCAACACTTTCTGCTAGAGCGCCACCAGCGCGCAACCCGAGGCTCATGGGGATCAATGTTCCCGCACCCGCAGTGATACCCTGTACAAGCCCAGACTCTTGCGCAGTACGGAAATCAACCCCCTGTGCAGTTAGGCGTTCAAACTCTGAGAATCCCTGCAACGCAGTGACGACAGCAGCGCCGCCGGCAGGGCCAGCCAGCAGCGTACCAGCAACAGCCTGACCGCCCATGTCAAACAGGCCATGCAGAACCTGACCAGCAGTGCCTGTCGTAGCCGCGTCTGGCGTCAGGCGCTTCACCTGTTGCTCTGCGAGCTTACGTTGCTCTGCAATGTACTCAGCAGACGTGTCGTTGATGGAAGTATTTTCGTTAACAAATTTCGCGATCGGTGAGACGATCTTATCCATTCCAGCCCAAAGAAGCTGGTCAGGTTTGGCAACCAAACCCGAGTACAGGCCGGATACTGCAGCAGTACCTGAGTTATCGAAGAACCCGACATCATCATTAAACCCAGCAGGATTGGAGGCTGCCTCATCTAGTTGCTGATTCTGGTTAACCGCGTTGAGACCAAAATAACTCATTGTGGGATCCCCTCTGAGAATCTCTGGCGCTGCTGAGTGAGATCGATAATGACTGGCGTACCATCCTGTTTAAGCAGATACCCGGTTCCGAGTTTCACCAGATATTGGCTATCGCCATAACTTTGCAGCCCGTACTGACCTGGCGGGGCCTTGATTCCAGCGTCGATTACCTGAGTCTGCCACGCCTGGTTAACTCTGGTATCGAACTGATCGGCTGACATGCCCCACGGCAGGAGTATATTCCCCTGGCCGTTGTAATCATGGATGCCGCCTGTGGCGACGTTAATCGCATCCTTCCACGTGTCATCGTCGATTTCACCAGAAACGACACCCTTTTTAGCCATTGCGCCAGCGTAATAATCCTTGGCTATCTCATAGGCCATTGACGCCCCTTGCGCATCGCCAGCAAAGGCATCTTTAACCATGTTCGAGAATTCAAGTCGCAGTTCATTATCCTTTGGCATTGGGATGCCCTTGGCGCCATCAGAACCTTTTCTCGCCGCGGCGCCTGACAGAATCGTTTGAGCCGCAGTTTCAGGGGAGACAACGACATCAGAGTTGTACCAACTAGTCTGGGCTAAAATTCCTCCCGGCTTATCCATCAGGATCCCAGCGACTGCTGCTGATGGTGCGTTAGTGCTAATCTGCTGAAGCGCCGACATATAAATCTGACCGCCACCTGTGCTTTTCCTGATGGTGTCCAGATATGCAGACTGCTGAGATACAGGCGCATCGCGGAAGAAAGCGCCGATCTGATTGGCTTCATCCTTGGAAAAAAATGTCAGTGGCGTGCCGTATGATTTTGCCAGTTCCCCAGCTTGTGATGCCCGCAGCGCAATAGTCTTACCGAAAGAATTTTCATTGGTCATGTCTATAGGTTGAGTCTGACCAGCAGAAAGAGAGAACTGAACTGGATCAGCTTTGCGCTGAGCAAGAACGGTGCTGGCGGCAGAGACAACTGCGTCATATGTCTGAGCCCTGGCCGCGTATCCCTCACCGGTTTCACCGGTGTCTGGTTTTAGGTTCTCTACCGCTGCCTGAATGCTGCTCGTCGGCATATTGCGGAAAGAGCCGATGTATTGCCCGGCGATCTGCGTGTTCCTGAATTCAGTGTAACGGAGATTCCCTTCACGCACGCCGTAGGCCGCCAGGAAGTCGGTCTGAGTTGGAGCATTCGGGAAATCTACGCCGCGCATGTAAGCCGCGCTGGCATCGCGCACCCGGCTGTCGATACTGGTGCGATACTCCGCCTGCTGCTGCTTACGGATCTGATCAGCCTGACGGAGGAAGGTTGCCTGTGCTTCGGGAGATGCCGCGTCGAAAGCTGCGTTGCCGGTATAACGTTTGGTGCTGGTAGGAAGCTGAGACAGGCCAATAGCCGCGCTCACGCCGGTGGCGAGCTGCTGATCACTGTATGGCTGGCTACCGTTTTCATGGTGTATGATAGCGGCGCACAGCGCTTTGAGAGTGTCAGGGTTTGACGCGTCCAGCTGCTGATCTGCCGTTACGCCGAGCTGTGCACATACCGCCTTGATGTATGCGTCGGTATTGTTATTGTCAGACGGCGGGGCCCAGCGGTTAATGATGTCGCTAACGGTATCAATGCCCTGACGCTGGTACGACAGCAGGTTGCGACCCAGCGCGCGAATGCCATGCTCTGGTGTTTCGAATTTGGCAAATCGGCCGTCATCACCGGTCTGTCCAATCCACGGATTTGTTTTGCTGTACTCGAGGTTGCCCGGGTTGTTATTGCGGATGCCGCGTGAGCCATCCCCTGAACCGCCTTCCGATACCGCACGTCGAGAGCCTGTTGCTGTGTCACTGAGCTCGCCATTGCTGTGAATAAAGTCGATGGCGTTATTTGCGGACCACTGAGACAGCGAAGCGTCGGCAACCTTTTCCTTGAATTCAATCTTTTTCGCCTGAATCTGTTCAGGGCTCCAGCCATGCGCGGCACCGTAGTCGTCGATTTGCTGGAAGGTCTGCTGGTTGTACAGCACGTAATTGGCATTGTCGCCGTAAGCAGATGCCGCCAGTTTCCCGTTATTCGTCAACGTCGCCTGGAACTGGCCTTCTTCATAGGCATTCAGCTGTGTTATCTCATGGCGACCGGCCTGAGAGGTGAACTGGATACGCTGCTGCTGCGCCTGCTGCATAAACATCTGGCGTGATGCATCATCAGGCAGCGATGAAGCTAGCGACTGGATTTGCTCGTCGTATTGTTGCGTAAACTCCTGCCCCTTACCGATGGCGTTCTGTCCCTTCAGGCTATATAGCTGGGTCTTTAGGTCTTCTTCCGCCTGGTTGAGCTTTAAGCTCGCCTCCTGTGATAGAGCGATATTCGCCCGCTGTTTAGCTTCTGCGACTGCTCCAATATATTTTTCACCTACCTCAGATAAAGCACCAAAGGCATCTTGAGTTTGCTGAGTTGAAAAACCACCTGTCTGGACGCCTGTGCTTTGAACCTGCCGGCCTTGCACTGTAGGAACAATAGGCATCAGTAGCCCCCTAATTTGTATTGTGAGCTGCTATTAATATAACTCTTGTTGGATAGCATTGGCGTGGTACCGCCGCCAGATGCAACTGACGTTTTGAAAGGGTTCCAGGTTCCACCAGCCATCTGGTAAGCACCATAAGCTTTGAGTGGCGCAGTCAATAGCGTCATACCGACAGCATTACGCCCATTCGAGCGTGCAGATCTAGATTCAGCCTGAGCATTCATTCCCTGTACTTGGAAACCGTAAGCCTCACGCTGGGCATTGTTAATGGTGGTAAGAGCATCAAGCTCGCCAAACTGAGCAGTGTCACCAAAGATATCAAGCGCGTTACCGGTTGAGAGTTCAGCACCAGTAGCCCCCATCGTTGCCGCCTGTGTACCAGCAGCCTGACGGTTGCGACGGCGGACCTCATCGGCCTGCGCGTTACCTCTGTTGATTGAGTCCTGCGCCTGAGCTTCAGCAATATCTGCGTTCTTCTCAGCAACAGCAGAAGTATATTTTGCCTGCTGGTTCTGGCTGTATGCGCTGGCGGCAGCTGAGGCTACCGTGACAGCAACCAGTGCGATCTCTGGGCTACACATTATTTTCTCTCCATGTGGAAACGGTGGAACGGGAGACGCTGGATGCCATACGGCTTAGGCTCTTCAATAGTGAAACCAAGCCAGTGAAGCCATACGCGAGCAACGTGGTTGCGGGCATCAACATAATTTTCAAGATACGGGTAAACGGACAGCATTGCATTGACCACTTTCCCGCACCGGCGAAGGAAGGTGCGCTGGTATTTCTCCAGCGCGTCAGTGCCTACCAGCCATGGGATTCCGCTGCCGCCGATCATTGATGCCGGGGCCACTCCGAATATGGTCACCACCTCACCGTTGACCAGTCCTGCGCAGCAGAATGTTGACGTGCGCAGCCCGGTTTCAAGCACGCGGCGTGGGCCCCACCCGTTTGTCGCCAGAAATTCATCGACGTCTGCCTGGCGGACATACGGAAGCATGGCTTCGATATGCTCTGCGGTGGCCGGTACAATTTGAGCATTAAGCATCAGAATCCCCCTACGGCAAGGCGTGGTATTACAGCCAGAACTGAAAGCGGAAGAGGATCGAGTTGACGCACCTTAACGCGTCCGTTTTTATCCCAGTTGCTGTCGAGCTTCACCTCAACCTTACCGGTAGCATCATCAACCGGGTCGTCGTAAAACTCGAACTCACGCTGCGGATACTCGTACCACGTTCCGCCAGGCGTGGTTGCCCAGATACCGCGGCTGGCATTGACCACCATCGTGACAGTCGGGATAACCTGCTTTTTATCCAGCAGCGTTTCCTGCCCGTTGATGTTGATGTCCAGAGTTTCGAACTCTGCGATGATTGGTAGTCCGATGTGCACCACTGCGCCCGGCGATTCTAGCGTGACAGCGCCACCAGAAACTGTTTTGTCAGGCTCAACGCTGGCGTCAGAAAGAATTTTTACGGTCTGCCCTTCGAGGTGTGACAGGCCGCCGAACGTCTGACGGGCCATCTGCCAGTTAGTTGTAGCCGCATTGCGCAGCACTGCAGGAACGTTACGGTTAAAGCGCACAACTACCGCCGTGCTGCTGGTCACCGAAGCAATATCGCCGCGTAATTCTTTCGCAACCACCGCGCCAGTATCAGGATTCGTTTCTGAGTACGGGAACTGGATCTGAGCGCCAACATCAGTGCTTACGAAATATGCCCCACCGCTAATCGTCACCGGGTAGTCTACCTGGTAGCTCCAGTCGCCAGTGCCTCCGCTGATNGTCANNGTGCGNGNTGANGTNTTNCGCCCGTCATAGCTCAGNCCGCAGTCGACAAAGAACGCATCTTCATCGCTGGTAAACAGGCGGCTTGACAGGCGCTCGATATAACGTTTCGTCTGGCCGTTGATTGTGCGGTTAACCACGAAATAAACAGCATCTTCGTTTCCTTCACTGATGCAGCATGTGCTTTCGTATTTACCGGCGCTGGACTGTGGCGCCCAGGCGAAAACTTGCTGATCGCGAAGATAGGTCAGCACCAGCAGTTTTCCGTCGTCGCGGATGCAAAACGCACTGCTGTACGGCACGATACAGAATGACCAGTCGACAATGCTGCGCTTCTGGAAAAGGTGGTTTGCCAGTATCGTCAGGTCAGTTCCCTGGTACCCGTCTACGTCGAAAGAGTACGCCAGATCGCGGACCACGCTGCCCTTCTCCTGGATGAACAGCGCGATGTTTGCCACGGCGATAGGAGGCACATTGCTGGAGCCGTTGTTGCCCTGAGAGCTGAATGCAAAAGCTGATGGCGTCAGGACCTTATTCTGGTCTCCGGATATCGTATATTCACCGCCAGATGTCAGCGCGACCAGGGTGCCGACGTCAATAAGGTGACGGATCTCATTAACCTGTCGCCCGGCGTAGGTGTAGATTATGCGATCGTCATCCTGAATAGGGTTGTTCTTACCGAAGTCCTTGTAATCACCTGTACGGCTTGCCCAGATGGTTTGCGGGTACGAGGTGGAAGCGGCGAAGTAAAGACGCTGCTGGTAGTAAACAACGGTGCTTGGATAGCCATTAACGCTGTTCCAGGCATAGCGCGCCCACTTGTAGCTGCCATTTGCAGATCCTACAACCTGGGAAGGGATGAAGCTTATTACCGTGGCGGTGGCGGTTGTTCCTGCCGCTGCAGTGATGCGTACAATGCCGAATCCACTGTGCAGGTATTCCCACTGTATGCCGGTATCAGTTGATCCTGTTCCGCCCCACCCATCCCATGACATGCCTTCAGTATGAGAAGGTCTAAGGGTTCCGGTCTTTCCAGCAGTATTGGCCCGGTAATAGTTGCTGTCAGCACGACGCACATCGTTGATAGCAGTTGTCTTTCCAGTCTCCCAGACAGGCACAGAGTCAACAGCAGGCTGCTCAAGGTAAAATAGTTTTCCAACCTGCTCAGCACCGAAGATAGAGGCGTTTGCCGTCAGCGTAATGGTACCAGTGCTGGCGCTGGCGTACACCTTCACTGACTCGTCAACGTTGATATCTTCGAACGGTCCGTTTTTGGTGGTGACATCGACGATCTGCCAGTTGTCGTGAGCGTAGCGACGCAGTTCCTTCGGCGGGTATGCCGGGTGAACCAGTGTAAGCACGTCGGCGCTCTGCGTGAATTTGATGCGGAACAGGTCTGCTTCTGCATACGGAATCGCCAGTTCGTAGATCACATTGCTGCTGTTCAGCACATATGCGCCGTCTTTGATAACGCGCATGTAGCCGTCGCCGAACTCCAGCGCATAGGTCTGTACGGTCGAGAACTGGAACGGGATAAGGCGGCATTTTTTGTTCGAATATTTTGCTTCGCCGACGAAGCGCGTTCCCGGGCGATTCTCCACGCCGCCATACTGCCGAACAATGAAGTTGTCGCACTTGCGCAGCGCAACCTGATACTTCGACATATCGATGCGCCCGTACAGTGACGGGCCAATCTCACCGCCGGCAAAGCTTGGCTGGATCCAGCTGATAGCCATTATGACATCCTCGCTGCAGTAAACTCATCGACTGGTGGCTGCGGCTCCTGGGATTCGTTCTGGCTGTGCGAGCCCGCGCTCAGGATGACGTTGCGGTACATGTTCAGCGCATTGTTTCCGAGATCGGCACTGCCGGTGAGCGGCATATTGATAGCGGCAGACAGACGCCAGGACAGCGCCTCCATGAAAATTGGATCGAACATGTTCACATCAGTGACGCGCGCGATGTATTTCATCCACGCCTGCGGCTGGTCGGTGTAGATCAGCTTCCCAGTGCCGTCACCATTGGAGCCGACCTCATAGTTGATGCGCATGGCAGCCGTCGGATTACGAACACCGGGCACCATAATTTCAGTGATGCGCAGGCAGTCAGTCGGGTACTGGTAGGCGTATGCCCAGTCCGGCGGAGGATTATTGGTATCTGCCAGTGCCAGGCGTTTAGTGGCAAAGTTCCAGTCGAAGTCCGCCAGCGCAGCATCGCGGCACGCATCAAAATGCAAGGAGCATTGATCCGCTTCTTTGCTAGCCTCGTTCAGGCTGTTAATGCTGCGGCTGTTGCCGATATTGCTCAGCGCGCGGTTGCAGATCTCGATAACGGAGGCCATTAATCATCCTCCCCACCGTAGAGAGTTTGGGCTGCGGTTTTTGGCGGTTCGCTGGAATCAGGCGCCAGTGCCATATCGGTGATCTGCAGCTCTGCCCGTCGGCACACTCCGTCTTCGTCCTGACGCTCAGAGGTTGATTTAACGAGTGCTTTAGCGGTGATCATCACCATGCCACCAACTGGTGGAGTAGTAATACCAAGTCTGTTCAGCGTGTCATTGTCCAGGCTAATGCACAGGCCCCACGGATAATCATCACGAGTCTGGGTTTTACCATCCTCATCCTGATAGGTATCGGTGCCGGTTTTAAGGTTTACCAGTTCCATAACTGACTCCTGCAAGAAGGGGGCCGAAGCCCCCTGTTTGATTCGCGAGGCTTAGACGCCCAGTTCTGCACGCTTCTCTGCGATCTTCTCGCGGAGCGTTTTGACGCCGGTATTTGGATGCGGCTTATCGTTGAAGAGCAATTCATACTCTTCGCGTAGCTTCTCCAGATCGTCATCACCGCTGGTATCGTCATTGCTATTGCCATCGTCAACTTTCAACTCTGGCTTAACAAACTCAAGACCACGCTTTTTAAGAGCTGCCGCTTTGGCTTTCTCTGCCGCTGCGTTGATCGGCTCCAGTGCCGACCCTGGCTCACCGTCATATTCAATCTCAGAGCCTTCCGGCCAGAGGTTGTTGTGAATATGGGATAAGCGCAGGACGCGGTATTTTGCTTTTTCCATTGCTGTCACCTTAGCCAGTCACTTTGGAGCGGATTGGGTAGTATGGAGTGTTGTTGTCAACATCCAGGTTAATACCCGAGGTGAACGCGCCAGCGGTCAGAGGGCCAGTACCGACCACGTAGTTGACGCGCAGATAGCGCTGAACTCCCGCCGGAACCTTGGCAGAGAAGAGACGCTTGCCAGCAGTCAGCGCCGCCAGTGCCAGCGTGCCGCTGTCGTATAGCGTGGTCCAGGTGGAGTTATCAGGGCTGGTCTGCAGTTGGACGTTCAGGGTAGCTGCACCTGCTGCAGTTGCAGTGGTGTTCACGTTTGCCCAGAACTCCAGAGGCTCGCCAACGCCGATATCGCGGCGGGTGCCGTCGATAGGGGCCAGGTCGATAACGTCGGTGGAAGCAGCAGAAGCCGTAACCGCCTGCGCTTCGGAGAACATCAACAGTTTGTCGAGGATCATTTTCTTTCTCCATTTATGGGCCGGTTAAGGCCCATCAGTTAATGACAGGCGTTAAACAACGCGCGCTTCTGTTTCCAGAATCGCATCTGTTTCACGGATTGGGATGCCACGGAACGCGGTCCACCATTCGCCTTCAGTTTCTTTAACGGTCAGAGCCAGAGAGGCTTTGTCCAGAGACTGAAGATCGAGAGCCTGGGCAACGGTGCGGTTCATGTAGAACACAGGCTTACCCATGCCGCGGTTTGGAATGCGGTGCAGCGCTTTTACCATCAGGCTTACGATGTTTGCTGCTGATCCTGGCACTGACAGATCACTCACATCGATGTTGGCGATACGAACAACATAGCGCCAGTCACGCAGGGAAAGTCCGTTATCCCACTTGTAGTGGGTACGGTAGCCTTCATAGCGCCCGCCATTGGCATCAAACAGCGTTTCCTGGCCTTTATCTTCCATCTGCAGGCCTGCCTTCTGGCCTTTAGGGAAGATGCCATGAACGGTATTTTCACCCCACACCACCAGCCAGATGGAGGTGTTATCGGTACCGGTACCGCCAGCATCGATAATGTTCTGGCCGTTGCCAGCTGACTTGCTGGAGTAACGGGATGATAGCCCCATGAACTGCTGCGGGTTCACGCTGGTATCGCCGTAGAACAGCGTCTGAGCCATCTGCTGGTTCATGCCTTCGATGAACGCACGGTCTTCAGAAAGACGGAATTCAGCAGCGTTGCCGTTCAGATCAGCCAGAGACTTATCGACTTCGGCATAGGTTTCCAGCATGCCGACTGAGTCGGTTACCTGGACGGTGGTTGATTTGCTTGGCTGCACACCATAGTTCAGCAGTCGCCAGGTTGCCTGAGGCAAACCAGAGCGAATGGTGGTGCGGTGACCGGTTGGCAAGTTGCCTTCAACGATCAGCATGTCCTGCAGGATCGGGTTGGTTTGACCGAGAAGCTCGATAATTTTATCGATTTTCCCGTTTGGGTCGATGCGCTTACCCCAGTCTGCCAGCGTCAGCGCAGTTAAGCCTTTAACAGCCATGGTTATATCCTCTCTTATTTNCCATAGAGCACTTCGGCCGCACTACGCTGGCCTTGATTACTGCCATCGACCATGCCGTCTTCAGACATGGCTTTACCGATTTTCACGAATGCCTTAACCAGCTCAGGGTGATTACCAAGCCCGGTTGTGTTCAGGTATTCCTTGAGCTCTGGCGTACCGAACAGGTCCAGAGCACGCTGCGCGGAGCTGAGGTTAGCGGTAAGTTTATCGCCGCCGATCTCCTTATCAGCCTTAACATCAGCCGCCCACTGCTCTGTTTGCGCCTGCCATGCTTCTGCCTGACGCTGCTGCACACCGGCCAGAATTTTTGGATATGCATCCACCAGCTTCTGTGCCTGCTCATTGGTCAGGTTCAGATCGCGGGCAACCGGCTCGAAGTCCTTCAGAGCTTCGGTATCCAGCTCAACGCCTTCGCCAGCCTGGAACTCGTATTTCTCCGGCGCGCCTTCCTGCTTCTGCTCTTTGTCGTCCTGCTTTTCAGCTGGCTTATCACCATCAGCGGGCTTATCGTCCTGAGGCTTGTCGCCATCAGTGCCAGGCTGTTGTTTATCGCCTTCTTGTTTAGCCGGGTCAGAAGCAGGTGCCGGAGCATCAGCAGCAGGCGCTGCTGGCTCAGACGGTGCCGATGCAGCGCCACCATCAGCAGGTTGCTCATTGCAAAGACGGCGATGCAGCAAACGTTCAAATAAATTCATGGTTACTCCTGTTCACTGGCCTCTGCGGCCATCTTCAGATACTGATCCGGGCAGTGCGCCATGACGCGCTGAAAAAGCACCAGCGCCAGGTTGCGCTGCCCTTCGTTGAATGCGGTGATGTGCGGGTCTACGTTGAAGCAGGCACCGAACACCTGACCTTTCTCCAGCAGTGACCAGACGACACGGCGGCCCTGCTCGCTACCCATGACAAACTGGATGTCGTCGATATCGCGCTGAGCGAGGATCTGCTGTTTGGCTTCCAGCTCTGCTTTGCGATCTTCATCGTCGATATGCGTCATTGCTGCGCCGCTCCTGCTGCGCTAGTGAGAGCGGTAAGGGCACTCGGGTCAGTTGTCTGCGTCTCGCTGAGCGTCTTGGCACCCTGCGCTGCTGCCATGCCCATCTGCATGGCCTGAGCCTGCTGAGCCTGCTTGGCACGCTCTTCGCGAATGCCCTGCACCTGCTCCTGCGGAACGATGACGGTCGGCGATACGCCTGACATTTCGGAAAACGCGTCGATAGCCTGATCCACATCGAGCTTGTCGAGCGCTTCAGGTTTGAACTGTGCGAGCTGGCCGATAAACCCAACGGTCTGCGACAGGCTGGTGAGCCCGATAGATTTCTGCGCCTGCGCCATCACGGAGATGTACTCGATTCGCAGCGGCATGCCCTGCATAACTTCCGGCGTCGGCGGCAGCATGTTCTTGCGCGCCATGATGGAGAACACGCGGTCGATAAGCGGATTGAGCGCTTCGTCGTTCAGGCGCTCCAGTACCGGTCCAAGCATCAGCAGCTTCTCTTCCTTCATTTCGATCACTGCTTCCACCGGCATAGAGCGGGTGTTGATGTTCTGCAGCATCATGAAGAGGTCGACAAAGTAGGCGCTGTTGATGGTCTGGCGGGTGTCCTGAATGTCCGCCAGAAGGTCTGCGGTGTTCGGGTTGACCAGGTAAGCAGGCTTGAAACCGTCCTGACCGCTCAGCACATCGAGATAGGTCACGTCGCCAGGAAGAAGGGATACGCGCTGATTTTTCAGCGACGTCGGCGCAACCATCGGCGGGTTAGTGGCCTTGTCGATCAGCTGAGCCTTGCGTTTCTGCTCAACCTGAAGGGCTTTAACCTGGCCCAGCGCCAGCATGCCAGGGCAGGAGGACGCATAAACGTCCTCGCCGTTCACTTCCCAGCGCGGCGCCAGGATCGGGAATTCATCGAAGCCGGATTCGCGCAGCAACTTGTCGGAGTGGCCGCCGGTCTCGAAATAGACAGAGCGGAACGGCTTGTTCTTGCTGTCCATCTTGCCGCTGTCGCGGTTGATGTTTGGCGTGATGCAGTGGTTAACCTCGATCCACGTTTCATACGTGCCGTTATCCCACATGCTCCTGACTGACGTGCTCACGTTGTCCAGGCCGAATTCCTGCACCAGCTGGCGCACGGTCATGGAGAACTGGCGGAATGAGGTATCGACGCTGCCGCGCGGGCTGTTTGCCAGGTAATAGCTGCCAATCGGGAAAGGCATTGTGCGGATCACGTCCTGGTCATCTTCGAGCACGGCCATGGCGGCGGTACCGAAAGTACCCAGGCTGGCGTACATGACAGGCAGTGACTGGTACAAATTCGACTTGTTGAACACTTCGTTCATGCGGCGCTGCACGACTTCCAGCCAGACCTTCACCGGTCCGTAATCCATCATGTCAGGGTCAGGCGTCGCCAGCTTGAACCACGGACGGGCCGGGCTGGTGATGCCGGACATCATGCCGCTGGCGAGAATGCGTTGAGCGAGTGAACCGGTAGGGTCAACAATTTTAGTGTTTCGGCGATCATCACGGTTAACGTCAGACGGCAGGAAGCGGGAACCGCGCGGATTGATAAAGTCGCTCAGGTCGCGCCAGTGCGGCTCGAACGATGTGCGCTCATTCTTCAGCTGTGCGAGCTGCTTCAGCAGCCGCTCTTTTTCGGTTTCCGCCATCTCTGCGCGCTCCGTTACTGACCGAGCAGCGTTTTACCGCTGGTGTTGGCTGCGGAGGTGTCGCCCTGNGCNCCAGTCAGCATTGTCGATTTGGTGCCTGCTGCTGCGCGGCGGCGGCGNTCTTCNTCANNNCGAGCACNNACCACAGCGGCNTCCTGCTCCTGAGGTGCGGCCTGAACTTCTGGTGCCGCTGGCACTGATGGCTTGCTGCCGATACACATAGCGATAACCTCACACACGATTAAATTATTACCAATTTAACCATATACGGATTATTTTACGTAGTGCATTGACATATTCGGATGTTATTATTACCCTTCAGGTAACGATTTGTGAAATCAATCGGATTGCGGAGGTGGTTATGTGACCGCTCATGCAGTAGCCCGGAGTACCGCAGCAGCATGTTGGGCTTAAAAGTAAAGGCGGTGGATAGCGGAGCATCATCTCCGCACACAACATGAAAGCGCACTTTGATGTCGGTTCTGTGAGGTCTTGTCGCTAAATCAAACTGGTGAGTGCGCCTCCAGGTGTGAGCAGTACGGTATATGGCACATGTGCCGCAGCGGTCCGATGGCTCCCTTGCTGTTTACTGGCCAAGCGGGTAACCGGAATGTGCAAGTCAGTGTTATCGGTATGCACGACATAGCGTTTCACCAGCGTGGCGATCAGGTGTGACACCTCGGAAGAGACGAGGCCATAACAGGTAAGAGCATTGAGATTGATCGTCGTTCCTGGGCCCAAGGTCTGCTCGAAGTCAGTGCTCTTTCCGTTGTGGTGAAGCTCAATGGCGAGCTAGGGAATAGGTTCACGGTGAAAAGCTAGCTAAGTATCCGTGAGTCGCGCGTAACCCAATCGGCAGCGCACCGATGGAAGCATGTTCGATTCATGCCACCACACACAACATCACGCCTTAGGACCGTGATAACCGTAGTGCCCATGTAATTGCTGTGTAGCTTTGGCGGTGGCAGTTGCTCCCACTTCTGACCACCGCCCTTTTTACAGCAGAACGCCATTGCGATGACGTTGCGCTGTAAACCCGTAACTGCCACGGAAGGCACTCCGTTGATCATTCGCCCGGCTCGTCCGGGCATTTTTTTAAGGTGAATATTATGAAGAAGACAGTTGAAGGCATTCAGAAACAATCTCCTGCTGAAGAGATTCGCCGCGAGAACCTCTACCACACTAAGCTTCAATGCCTGGCTGAAGTGCTTAGTAAAAGATCTTTACTTGATGAGCGAGGCGCTGTTCAGGATGCCAAAGCCATCAACGCCGCATTTGATAAAATTACTTTTTAACGCCGTGACATGTCACAACCAGCCCGCCGATGCGCGGGCTTTGTGTATACTGCATGAATGGGATTAACGGGGACCGAATATGCAAGAGCAACACTTCTCACACGTAAACGAACTGTTAGCCATGGCTCCGCTTAACGCCGAAGGTGATAGGCACCTATTCAAGAGCCAGCAAGTTCAACTTAATGTGCAGGGTTTAGTCCAGTGGGACTTTATCCTGCATGATGGCGCTGACTGGCATTTTACCCAGAATGCTCCAATGCTCAGCAGTGAAGAGCAACTCAAGGCGTTTAAGGAATACATTCGCAGGCATCTAGAGCGAATCATCGCAGACAAAATTGAGAGGCATAACCAATCATGTCAAAACGCAGGCTGAGCGCCAGGACAAAGAAGCGCAGAGCAGCAGACCAGGAAGTGATGGACAAGATGCATGACATCTTCCAGAAGGTTAAAAAGTGCGAGCATGAGCTGACCGATACCATCCTGAGCATTCCCTACTTCAAGGCCCGCTAATGCGGGCTTTGTTTTAACCATGCGCAAAATTGCGCCCATTGATTTCATTGGAAAAACCGAAGCTACAGAAATAGCTTTGCCAGTAAGGGTGGAATTTTAAATGCGACCCTTAAGCATACGGGTCGTAATCTGTCAGCGCCTTACCCTGCTGGCTCTCCTGCCCTGGGATGCGCAGGCGCTTCGTAACCGGGAAAGCAAATGTCAGCAGCAGCGCGTCACCCTTGCCAGGCGAGCGCCCTAACCTCTCTTTGATATCTTCCTTCGGCTCAATGACGATCTTGCCGTCCACCCTGACTTTGTACTCAGCCGCCGACAGGTCATCAGCCGTTTCCTGGTCGTCCAGCGCGCCGCCGAGCTTCAGCCACGTTTTGCAGCTGTTGAACATCTCACCGCGCTTGTTGAGCATCTGGGGATCGGTAGAGCCGCCGCCGAACGGTATTAACTGCCACGTTCGGCCCCAGCCGTCGCCAATGGATTTCAGCCCGGTACCGTAGCCGAAGTCGATGAACACCGCGTCAGCCTGGTAATGGTTCTCAAAGTCGGCGATGCGCTTCGCCATAATCAGATCGTCGGTGGTCTTGTTTCCGGTCCATAGCACTTTGCTGTGCAGACCCTGCCGCAGGTATATCACCGCGTCATCCACGCCGGAGTATGCCGGGTCGACGCCGATAATCACCGGAGCGTGCGCCACCTGCGCAGCGGTCACTACGCGCTTCATTGCCTCGTCAGTGAGCCCGGTCGGGATAAACTGGAGTTCAGACGCGTCAGGGAAGATCCCCCGCACACGGACCTTCACGAAGTCGCTCTCCTCGCCGTAGTCGTCAACCCACTTTTGCAACTGCTGCTTGTTGGTGCCTTCCACGGTGCGACTGTCAATCTGTGCGCACTTCCAGCGGTGCTTGTATTTGCGAAAGCACTCGCGGAAACGCCCGGTGTTACGCGTCGGGTTCCCGAACGCCACCCAGATGATTTCCGTATCTTCGTCCGTCAGCGCACCCTCGGCAACCTCCCACACCAGATCTGCAATATTGGACGCTTCGTCGAATACCACGATGATGCGCTTGCGCTCGTTGTGCAGGCCAGCGAACGCTTCTGTGTTGTGCTCGGACCACGGGATTGCATCAGCGCGCCAGCGTTTGTCGTGACCGGGATCGTTGCTGTACATCGCGGTGGCGGTGCAGGTGAACCACTCTTTCGTGATAGCCAGATTAGACCACTTGATGATTTCAGGCCAGGTCTTGGTGCGCAGCTGGTTGTCGGTGTTGGCGGTCACCACCACCTTACAGTCCTCGCAGGTGGACATGCCCCAGTTGATGAGCATCGAGATAAACGCCGACTTTCCTATCCCGTGACCGGATGCGCGGGCCAGCATCAGCGGCTGGTGACGCGTCGCGGGATTCTGCAGATGATCGCGTATCTCGCGGAATGCATCAGCCTGCCACTTACGCGGGCCGGTGGCGTGAGCAAGCTCTGTACCTTCCTCGCCCCAAGGGAACGCATAAAGCGCATAGCCCAGCGGGTCATACGTGAACGAGGCAATATCCTCGACGAGCTGCTCTTCCGGCGACATGGCTGCGGCTGTCATTCTTCACCACCAGCCTGCTTCTTAACGCGGTCACGGGCTTTCGCCATGCGTTCGGCGATGGTGACAGTACCTGAAATCTCCAGGCGCTCTTTGAACGCGTTCACGTCGACGTGCTTACCAATCAACTCGAGGTTCTTCACCTTGTCCGGCCATTTGATTTTTTTGAGGATGGTCTCTATCGAATCCTCGTTCATGTTCATGATGGTTGAGGACAGGTCAAACCCGCTGAGCGTGGTGCGCCAGATTTTCGGCCACTCTCGAATGGGCCTCAGACTGCCGTCATCGTTCAGAATATCCAGCACATCCATCTGGTCGATCTCCACCAGGCGCAGGAGAACGTAATCAGCGCTGACGCGGTTGCGCTTGTTGCGTTCTTCCATCAGTTCAGCAATCCGTTTCTGGATTCTTTCGTCGCGCATCATCACACTAGCTTTGACCGCTGCCGTATTAGGCGAAAATCCTGCGTCAATCGCCGCCTGAGACTGATTTTCAGGTGTCTTAATGTAGGACTTGCAGTAAGCCTCCTGCATCGCTGTAAGAGGCTTAAATTGCGTTGATTTGCGCTTATGCGGTTTTGGTGTAGCGGGCATCATTACCACCTGAGTAATTTTATTACCATGCAGGTAATACTATCACGCAAAACAAAGCCGCCATAGTCGGCGGCCGTATTCAGAATCCATCATATTCATCGCACATAATATCTCCGTGACATGTCACAACGATAATTTAGTCTCATGCCAGCCACGCGTAACCCAGCATTTCGAATCACCGTCGCACGGACACGACTTAACCGGCAGCGCATCTCCGCATTTACCGCAGCGGTTCGCGCTGATTGACTTAATGCGACCACGAACGCGGGCATCGTCCTGGCGGATCAGCATCGCGACGTATTCGCTCATTTCATACGGCGCTCGCCCCGGGCGGCGTGATGCACAATTGCGCTCCAGCATCTCCAGTTCCTGCGTATCAAGCATGAGCTCAAATTTACGACCACCAGCAGCAGCTTGCCGGGCTCGCTGGGCGGCTTTGCGTTCAGCGGCAGATTTAGCCATGACCGGACTCCTGAATAGCGGCACGACAGGCTTGTTCAACATGTGTGCGTACCATTTCCCGGCAATCTTCCGCATTGTCGGCATAAGTTGCCATAATTCCATTTACTGCTGCGCTGATCACAGAATCAGGCACTGTCTGCGGCGCTGGCTTAAGATGCTGGCGCGGCTCTCCGTCCTTCGGCTCCGGCCACTGGCGCGCCATGTTCACTTTCAGCTTTTCTTCCATCGCAGCTGTGATTTCACCGTCACTGATACCGGCGCGCCGCTGGGCGTCCCATAACAGGAACTGCATGTCAGCCCACTCGCTGAGGTCGTCAGGTTCTGCGGCAGCTTCCAGCGCCTCTTTCGACAGGTGTTTAAGCGGGCCAACGGGACCAACATCGCCGAAAGTCTTATCTGACCATTCAGCGTGTTCACGGCGAACCTGTTCGCGCTTACTTACAGGTTGGCTACCCTGAAGCATGGCGGCGTGGCAGGCATCCTCAACGTTCTTCACTGCATCTGCGCAGTAGTTATAGCGATTGCATTCCACTAACTTCTGCTTGAGATTTTCAATTGCTTGCGCGACATCAGCCTGTATTGGCGGAACGGCTGTCTGCTGCTCTCGAACGTCATTAGTCGCTATCGGTTCTGCTGCCAACTGACTGGCATATTTGTTAATGGTAACGATAAGCTCTTGCTCGGCCTCATCCAGACAATCACCGATACCTCGTCTGTCGCCGTCGAAATGATCGAAGTCTGTGCGAATTCTGGCGACTTTACGGATTGCTGATAACACCTCATCAGGAATCACCGGAGAGTTGCCACCCTGAACAGTAGGCATATCCGGACCTTTGCGAATCGCCCTGGCAAGATCGATTGGGTCATCGTACAACCAGTCACCTGTTTGCGGATGATTGGCTTCTGCCAATTGTGCAGCCCACTCCAGGCCGTCTTTGTGTCCTTGCAGATAGTCCAGCGGTAACTCATCACTATTACTTACAGGTTCGGCCTGAAGCATGGCGGCGCGATAGGCGTTCCATCCAACAAGAATCCATTGCGCCTCTGATATGGAGACCTGGAATTTATTGGCAATATAGTTAAAGCTCTTTCCGGCTAACTCATCAGGCACAGATACCGGCGCTGGCGGGGCGGTGTATAGCGCAATATCAGTTTTAAGAAGTTTGTTCTCAGTGAGAATGTTGATTCCATCATCCGGAGTCCCAGCATCTATGTATCCGCGCGGCTCCGCCTCGAGCGATGCCAGCAGTGCATCCATAGCCACCACTCCCAGCCCAAACATATCGTACTGCTCTTTGTCTTCTTCCGGGTCATAGTCCTGCTGCCAGCACTGGAATGCGTTGCGGAGGTCTTTGGCCTGTTCTCTGGTAATAGTGCTCATGGGTTAGTCCTCACTGAATTCCTGATACCTTCGGCAATATCAAATAACGTTTCTGAGTAGTCTCGCTGAGCGTCATTGCCAAACTCAAACGTGCCTGTATCGTTATCAGTGCGCCCATGCTCGTTGTCGTATGACTCTCGCTGTTTTTCAACCCAGTTAGCGGCAGCAGATACGCCGTCATTGAAAGCTGATTCGGTAGGCATGAAAGACAGGTCAGTGAAGAACTCGCCAAACTCAAAGCACACTGAATAAGCAACGCGGCCGTGATGCTTGTAGCCAGGGTTGGTAATGTCCGTAGTGGCATACGTCGCTGTGATTTCTGCCACTACTACCTCTGGTTTTGATGGAGTTTCTACCCATGGGATGCAAATCAGGTCAAAGTCACGCGCCATTGTTCCGTGAATTGCCATTGCATAGCCGTGCTTGCGCGCTATTTCTGCCAGCGCTGGGTAAAGAGCGCAGTAAACTGGTGCCATATTTGCTGGTTTCATGATGCCTATCCTTTACCGGCTGCGGATGCGCGTTCAGCTTCGCTTTGTTCCCAGAACCAGCGGTGAAGGTTCATGAGTTCTTCGTCGAGAGGAGCGTATTTACGGTCAAAGTAGGCCTGGGCATCTTTCTCCGATTCGTCAGGCAGTTCGCCTGGACCAAACAGCGTGTTATAAATCCATGCCAGGCCATTTTTAGCGTCGCCAGTACCCTGCCATTCGATAATGGCGGCCTGCATTACCAGAATGTTTTTACCGATTAACAAGTCCAGTTCTTTGTGACGATTGCGGATATATGCATTGTCGCTCTCCAGCTCAGCAATCCGCTTCTCTGCTGCACAAAGCGCCCTACCCAGATCGCCGTTCTTCTTCTCCAGAGATTCAATTTGGTCAGCCTGCTGGTTGATATGGTCATCCTGCGCGGCCCAGCGCCTATCTTTAGCGTCCAGCTCATCCAGCAGCGACAGCACGGCTTTTGGGTTAGCTGCGGCGATGAATGCTGCATCCCGCGATGTTTTCAATTCACCACGCCATTCAGATCGAAACAGCTTGCAAACAACCACCAGAGAATTACCACCTCTCTGCAATACTTGCAGACTCTGGACAACCGCGTTAAAACAAGAGCGGGCAAACTTCCAGTCACCTTGCGTTGCGTTTTGCGCTGCTAAGCGCAGACCATGTTTGTCGATGTCGCTCATTGGGCGGACTCCTGTTCAACCTGGGTAAAAACAGTGGCGAAGCAATGCGGGCAACCAAGCGTTTCCATCCCGTACTTGTTTTTTTTTCACGACGACCAACTCAGGGCGTGTTGATACTTTTTTGCATCGACGGCATTTCATTGCTTTGTTCATGACTGCACTCCTTTGCGAAGCTGGGCGGCGATATCGATAGCATCACATAACGCCGCACCATGCCGATGAGAGCCATTACGGTCAACATCATGCAAAGCTTCGCATCGTGACTTGTGATAATCACATACCAAATCCACACCCTGCGCACGCAATTCAGCCAAAAATAAATCGGTCGATGTCGTATCGACGCGGATACTGTCACGCAGGATAAAGAATGCATCGAGCATACCTGTCTCCGGAACGTCATCCTGATGCTTCTCGTACGCATCCAAAGCCTTCATCATCTCAGGTCCGAATGGCTGAGGGTGTGCAGCCTTCAGTCCCGCATTCTCCGCAGCCAGCGCCGCGCATCTGGCTTCAAGTTCTTCATAACTCGGTTTCATATTTACCCCAGATTACCCGCATAAGTTATTGATTACGTTGATATCAAAAAGGATCGTTATTTAACGCCTATCCCGAACCTCGCGATTAATAGCGCATCCGCGATGGCCTGCCCTTTCTCTTTGGCATCCAGCGCCCTGAGTTCCGGGTAAAGCTGAATAGCCCTGCTGCGCGCCGCGTCCTTGTCGCTGCCGATAAGCCCGGCTGATTTCTTCCAGGCCTGAGGCGTTACCAGCGTGTACGGAATGTTTAGTCCCTGGAGGATCCCCTCCGCTACACCAGCTGCATGCCCGAACGTGAACATGCTCGCCGTTCCCTGCCCTGGCATTGCACCGACCTGCTCGAGGAACGCATGCGTTATCACGTACTGCCTAACCCATGCAGCCACCGCTGCGCCGTTCACCCTGGACTTTGTGCCGACCTTGATGGTTGGCATTGCCAGGTGGTCGATGTAGCCGCCCTGTTCAGTGACGAGAACCAGTGCCCCGCTGCATCCCGGGTCAATCCCTAAAACTGCTGTCATGATTTACCTCTCAGGTAATTAAATTCCATATACGGGTTAAAATCAATAGCTATGCGCATATTTTGTTACCTGATAGGTAATTATACAGGCGTAAAAAAATGCGCTCCCGCGCCATTGCTGCTGCGTACTGCTATGAGGGCTGGTAGCCCCTGAATCCTTCCGGTATCGCCCTGTCAGGCTCAGGCACAGCATTGATATCGCGCTGCGGTTGCCGGTCCGCTGGTCGCGCCCTGGACTGCTGCACGCTTCTGGCCAGCTTCTGCTGCCACTGGTCGTGGTGGAATGCCTTCCCCTCCGCTTTCCAGTACGTGATGAAGTCCGCCAGTTCGCAGTCAGTGACCGGTTTGCTCAGGACGATCCCCCATAGCGCAGCGCGCTGTGTGAATTCCGGCTCTGGCTTCCAGCTGTCGTGCATCTGGAATTTACCAAACGCACCCATTCCGCCAGGGGCAACGTAGTCATTCAGCACCGCGTTTTTCGCATCCGGATCTGGTTCGCTGTCGTCAGGAAAGTTATCCACAGGTGAAATTTTCTCGTCGCCTGTATGTGGGGTTTTTCCTTTCCCTTCCTTTCCCTTCCCTTCCCTTCCAGGTGGTAGTACTTCGGTATCGCTACCGTACTCATACGGTAATGCACATAAGTCTCTGATAATGCTCTTTTTAGCTTTGTTAATGACCTGATGTTTGGCGAAGTTATTCACAAGACCGTAGATCTTGCCATCATGACTGGAAAACAGACTGATATACCCCACGCTGGAAAGCTCACGCATCAGTACCGGAATGCTACCGGACTGCTCCCGTATAGGGAAAATCGCCGCCTTAATCAGTTTTGGGTTGGCATTGAAGTACCCTTCATCGTCGGCATAATTAAGGAGTCCGATTGCTAAAAGGCATGCTGCTTCTGAAACCTCTGACATATCTTCGTCGGTCCAGAACTCTGGTTTAATCGTGCGAATGCGTGCCATCAGTTAACCCTCATATAAGCTCTGATGAATTCAGCCGCGGCCTGTGCGTTTATGGCGTTGCCGTAACCTTTGAGTCGACCGACGCGGTTGCTGCTTGCCACTCTTGCCACCCCGGGCTCGACTCGTCCCAGGCGCGCGGCAGCCCCATCAACCAGCGGGAATGTGCCGGGTTCAACTGGACGCCATTTGCCATCTCGACATAAGAGCCAGTCCGCATCTCGCCAAAAACCGTTAACCTCAAGGGGCCGGTAATCCCTGCGAAGTCCTGCAGCCGCTGCTGGGTCTTGCTGCCGTCCTGTCGATACATATTCATTGCCGATTCCACTGATGGCGATCGAGTATTGCTCGTTGTCGGCGTAGGCCACCCCGTCAGAAGCACCGAGCCAGGCATCTTCAGACAAATCTTTGGCGTTCCGTCTTGATTCTTCCCGCTGTAGCAATGGGTCGACCACATCGCGTCGTTCGCTACCGGTTTTTGCCAGCCTGTCAGTCGAGCTGATCCGGAGACGTGCTGTAATCCCCGCTTCGTTTCCGGCTGCGGATTCGTATTCGCTACAGGCGTGGGCCACCCAGTAGGCCCTCTCTCTGATGTGCGGCGCACCGAAGCCCGCTGCCGCAAACGGCACAAGCCCGAAGGCGTATCCCATTCCTTCCAGGTCAGCTTGTACAAGGTCGAACCATGCGTTTGCGTTACCGCTTGCAACCTGTTCGCCAAAGACATGCTGAGGTCTGCGCTCGCTGATGAGGTGGAAGAAGTGGGGCCAAAGGTGCCGCTCGTCAGCAAACCCATCTCCTTTGCCTGCCGCGCTGAAAGGCTGGCACGGGCAGGAGCCTGTCCAGACTGGTTTGTCATCAGGCCATCCGGAGAGGCGGAGGGAATGAGACCAGACGCCAATTCCGGCGAAGAAGTGGCACTGCGTGAATCCTCGCAGGTCGTCAGGTGTGACATCTTCAATACTCCTTTCGTCAACTTCGCCCGGGGCAATATGACCGCCGGCGATCAGGTTACGCAGCCATTGCGCAGCGAACGGGTCGATTTCGTTGTAATAAGCTGCTGGATTCATGCTGCACCCCGGGCTGCTTTCAGTGCGGCGGTAAATTCGTTGCGGTGGCGGTTTGCGCTTTCCAGTGCGCACTGAACACAGGTTCCGTTTAATACGTACCGATCAGCCATGTGCCCTTTAACGCACGGTTTACCCGTTTTGTAACGGTTAAGTCCGGCTTTCGCCGCCTCCATTCTGGTTATGATTTTCATCAGATGGGCCTCGCGTTTTGTTATTGATATCGGTGATTTTCAGCCACGGACGAAAAAAGATCAACCATATATGGATAATAATTACCCGAGAGGTACGAATAGATATGAAAAGACCGCCAGAAGGCGGCCTGATGGGGTTTCTGAGGGTGGTTCAGGAGTAGAAGAAGATAACCATCTCTGGTTTAGTTTTAACCCATCCGCGCACTTTGCATGCCTTAAAAAGCCCGTTCATCAATGCCTTACCAGGCATCTTGCGGCGTCCTGTCAGATGCGTCTGGATGTAGTGACTGGTCGTCCCTGCCTCTTCAGCAAAGGCGTCACGCTCATCAGGTGTGAGTTCAAGCCAGTATTTTTTGAAGTCGAATTTTTCGTTTTCGCTCATAGCTATTGCCTGATATTAATTTCAGATAACAAATATTCACCCATCAGGTAATAAAAATCAAGGTTTGTTACCTGTCAGGTGCATTTACCTGACGGGTAATTTCGCTTTTAATTAACCTCCTAATTGATTCATATATGGAGTGAATTACCTCAGCATGAAAAGCATTCAGGAAATCCGCATTAAAAATTTAAGTGAACTGATCGACCGTGAGTTTAACGGGGTGCAGACACGCCTTGCGGAAAGAATGGATACTCCGGCCAATCTTGTTAACCGCTGGGTGCTGGGTAAAAAGGTGATTGGTGACCAGTCAGCGCGGAAAATTGAAGCCGCAGCGAATAAACCGAGAAACTGGCTGGACATTGACCACTCGCTTTCACAGGAAGGGTATTCCCCTATTGGGCCGAGCGATATCGGGATGCTGGCAGCTCACAACCTTGAACGATGGATGAGAGAAAGTCGCGACCTTTCCTCTCAGGGTAAGCTGCATCGTGCATCGGGCATTGCCCAGGCGACCATTAATCGCATGCTCAATAACGAAGTTAGCGTGTCTATAGCCACCCTTGAAACTCTGGCTGCAGCGTTCGGCCGGCATGGTTATGAGTTGCTTGTGCATCCGAGGGACCCGGCAACCATACCCTACGACCGGGCAAAGTTCGCATCGTTACCTGAAAGCGAAAAAGAAAAGATCCAGAGCTACATCCAATTCGTCATAAATCAGAATGCACAGAAACAAGATTAACTAACTGATATTTATATAAAAGGCTGCCATAAGGCAGCTTTTTTTATGCCCATGACAATTACCTTTCAGGTAATTTTTTGCAATCATACCTATTGACTTCAAACCACATACGGATAATTATTACCTCAACGGTAACACTGAGGTAACGAATTATGCAGTGGAAAATCATCAACGGTTGGTACTGCGTTACGGCGTGCGGGCTGATGAGCACCAAGTGCCGCACTCTGCATGAGGCCATCAACTGGGCGTTTGTCACCAAGATGGCAGTCAAGACTGAAATGGATATGGGGGTGAGCAAGTGAACATCCAGCAGATTAATAACCTGAAAAAAATCATGACCAGCATCGACAGCGACTACCAGCTGAGCCAGTTGCACTACGAGCGCCAGGTAGAGCTGATCGACGCCATCAAGTACCACCAGTTGCAGAAACCTTTCTACGAGCTGGAGCGCAAAGGCGTGCGCACCGAGATTCTGGAAGAGCTGATGATGAGCGTCGAGTTTGAAGAAGCTCTCGCAGCGTACCAGGACGCGTTGACCAGCATCATCGCGAAGTGGGATCTGGCTGACCAGCTGGACACGGCGAGGAACGCGGCATGATGCAGAACGCCGGCAGCATGGACAGGACCAAATACCTCGGCGGCAGTGATGTCGCCGGAATTCTCGGAATTAGCCCGTGGCGCACTCCGCTTGAGGTGTATCTGGATAAGGTTCAGCCAAGAATCAAACCAGTTGACCCTTCGAAACAGAAAGTTTTCACGCGTGGCCAGCGTATGGAGCCATACGTAATTGACCTGCTTTCTGAAGAGACAGGACTCGAAATTATTCATCGCGGCAACCGGTATATCCACCGCGATTACGGCTTTATCGCTGCAGAGATCGATGCAGAAGCAGCCACCGGCGAGAACATCGAGATCAAAACGGTTAGCCCGTTCAAAGCTAAGGAATGGGGAGAGGTTCATACCGATGCAATCCCGGTTCATTACACGGCGCAGGCCATGCATGGGCTGATGGTTACCGGAAAAAAGGTGTGCGTATTCGGCGTCTTAATCGGCGGTGACGATTTCCGTATCTATCGAGTTGAGCGTGATGAGGAAACCATTCAGGCCATCCTGGAGAAAGAAGTCGCCTTCTGGGACAGGGTGATAAACCTGAATCCGCCAGAGGCCACAACCGTCAGCGATATTTCTCTGATGTTTGAGAAGGATGCCGGTTCAAGCATTGAGGCAGACGGTAAGGCACTGACACTTTTCAACGACCTGCGCGACATGAAATCACGCTGCAATTCGCTGGAAGCAGAAATCGCCGTATCGGAAGAGAAGCTGAAGCTGTACATGCAGGAGCACTCAATCCTGACACTGGACGGGAAACCGATTTGCACGTGGAAATCTCAGGTTAGTAACCGGTTCGACCAGAAATTATTCCAGGCTGAGCACCCTGACCTGTACGAAAAATTCAAAACAGCAACGACATCACGCGTTTTCAGAATGAAGTAAGGAGAAAAAATGTCTACCAACGCACTTAAGGCAGCAGCGACCGGCAACCAGGTTGCACAGCATAACGAGAAACCCACCACCCTTGCCGGGCTTCTCGCAGATCCAAAAATTAAGGCTCAAATGGCACTGGCTCTTCCAAAGCACATGACGGCTGACCGCCTGGCACGCATCGCTACTACTGAGATCCGCAAGGTTCCAAAACTGGCAGCATGCGACCAGGCCAGTTTCCTCGGAGCAATCATGCAATGCGCTCAGCTCGGACTTGAGCCGGGCGGCGCACTTGGTCACGCGTACCTGATACCGTTCGACAAGCGCCAGAAAGTAAATGGCCGCTGGGAAACGGTATCTACCGAAGCTCAGCTCATCATCGGCTATCGCGGGATGATTGACCTTGCCCGCCGCTCCGGGCAGATCCTGAGCATCTCAGCGCGCACCGTGCATGTAAACGACAAATTCAGCTACTCATACGGCATGGAAGAAACGCTCGAGCACTCACCTTGCGAAACCGGTGACCGCGGCGAACTGACCCATGTTTACGCCGTTGCCCGCCTGAAAGATGGCGGCGTCCAGTTCGAAGTTATGAGCCGGGCAGACGTTGAAAAAGTACGTGCTTTGAGTAAAGCCGGCAGCAGCGGTCCGTGGGTTGACCACTTCGACGAAATGGCGAAAAAGACGGTGATCCGCCGCCTGTTCAAATACCTGCCTGTCTCTATCGAACTGCAAAAGGCTGTTGTGATGGATGAACGCGCGGAAGCTGGCCTGAGTCAGGATAACGCGGCAGTTATCACCGGCGAGTATTCCGTTGTTGATGATGAGCAGCAGAGCCTGACGGTGGTTTCTGACTCTGATCGCGAAGAGGCGCGGGAATACGTCAGCGCAATTCTGAACAGCCTCGATTCATCCGCAGCAGATGCCAAGGCGATGTTTAAGCGTGCCGAAGATGAGATCAACACCATGGCTGAAAAGCTCGGTGAGGAATACCANCAGGGATTCATGACGACGCTTAACGATATGCGTCCTGAATTCGAATAACACCACCGTGGCACCACGGCGCCATACCTGCAACCAGGAGAGATAGTTATGAAAGGTGCATTGAGTAAGAAAAAACTCCTTGAGGTGGTGCCACTGTCATGGAGCACGATTGACCGACTGGAGCGTGATGGTGCATTCCCTAAACGCTGGTACATCACTGATGGGAAAGTGGCATGGACCCAAGAAGAAGTGGAGAAGTGGCTTGACGATCGCCGGAAGAACAGCCCTGAAGAGTTCCAGGGAAAAAAGCCACCGGTTGAGCTGCGGAAATATCGCCCAGTGAAGGGAACATCAGTGAGCGCAGCAGCATGACGGCGCTGAAGAAACATATCAGCAGATGGTCAGATGTTTACCTGTATCTGGCTGTGGTCGCCTACCTGATGTGGCTGGCGGCGGTAATCAGTTGAGAGGTCTGGATCAAATGAAAAAGACGAAGCTTGAGCGCTATCACGAAGACTACGTGTCGCAGCGCCGTGTTGAAAGAGTGGTGGCGTCAACGCCTGAAGCAATGGAGATCGAAAGCCGGGCTATCGAGCGCGAGCGCCGCGGGCATTACCGCATCGCGGCCCGCCTGTGGCTCCAGTGCCTTGATGCGGCAGTTGGTGAAGTGGAGCGCGCACGCATCGCGGTGCGCCGCCAGCAGTGCATCACCAAAGGGAACCGCAAAATGAACACGGACTACAGCGGGATCGGATGTCGCGGGGTGGTGTATGACTAACCCGCACGACAATATCCGCGTCGGCAGTATCACGCTGGTTTATTCATCTCTGCGCCGCGGGTGGCTGGCACCCGGCGGCCAGGTTATCAGAAACCCATTGAAGGCTCAGCGACTGGCTGAGCTGATGAACAGCAAGAAGGTGGCAGCATGAAAAAGGCAGCACCAGCAGATTTAAGAAAGTGCCTCGAGGCTGCAAATATGCTCGCCTCGTTCGGCATCCGATTTGTTCCAATGCCAGCAGCCACAGACGCGGAGTACGCAATGCTGTCTGCAATGTTTATGGATAAGCTGGAGTCTCTTGCTGTAGAAGCTGAGAAGTCGGAAGGCGGTGCAGCATGACTGATTTCTCCGGAAGTAATACGCCAGCGGATCAACGCGACCTCTGGCGCACTCCACCAGCCCTTTTCTCTGCCCTTGATGCTGAGTTCTGCTTCCAGTTGGACGCCGCCGCAGCGCCGCATAACGCGCTATGCAGGAAGTTCATCACCGTCGAGCAGAACACGCTGGATACTCCCTGGGCTGAATACCTGAGCATTCCAGGCTACGTCTGGCTTAACCCGCCGTACAGCGACATTACGCCGTTCGTTAAGAAGGCCGCCGCCGAGATTGACAATCAGATCGGCACGGTCATGCTGGTACCGGCAGACACTTCGGTGGGCTGGTTCAAAGAGGCAATCCAGACCGCCAGCGAAGTTCGCTTCATCACCGCCGGGAGGCTGGCGTTTATCAATCCGGTAACTGGTAAGCCAGTCATCGGCAACAACAAAGGATCCTTGCTGATTATCTGGAAGCCATACCCGAGAACGCACTGTGAATTCACAACAGTGGATCGCGACACTCTGATGGCGTATGGCAATTCCCGCCTGGCGAGACGGGAGGCTGCTTAATCCTTTCCTTCCATCCACCTCTCAAACTTCGAAGGGGAGAACGGCACCAGATCGGTGTGCTCCCCGTTAATCCATGCATCAACCATATCCGCCCACTGCTGCAGCATATAGGCGCGCTGCCGGGCATACTCCGCTTTGTTGTACACCGCGCGCACGCCCTTCTGCTCATGTGCCTGTGCCTTCTCGATCCAGTCTGAAGGATAATCCGCTTCGTGCAGCAACGTGCTGGCCGTCCGGCGCAGGTCGTGCACCGTGAAGTCCTGTATCTTCTCGCCGTCTTTGTTAATGGCATCTACGGTACGGTCTATCAAAGAGTTCAATGCGGCGTTCGATAATGGCTTGCGGAAGTTATAGCGCCCGGGCACCAGGTATTCACTGCCACCAGCACACATCTGCAGGCCGACCAGCAGATCATGGGCCTGTCTGGAGAGATAGATTACGTGCTCACGCCCTGCCTTCATTCTTTCACCTGGTATCGTCCATGTGCCTTTTTTAAAATCCACTTCTTCCCATTTTGAATGGGTAAATTCAGTTTTTCTTACCATGGTTAGCAGCACCAGCTTTATCGCCATCTTCATTGTTCCCATCGCGCCGACGTTATCCAGCGAGCGGAAGAATATCCCGATCTCCTCAGGGGATAGTTTCCTTTCTCGTGGTTTGAACACTGCTATCGAAGATGGCTTAATGTCGGCCGCAGGATTGAACAGTCCGTGCCCGCGGTCGTTGGCGTACCTGTACACGCTGCTGATTATCTCCCGTACCTGAATCGCTGTCGCCCGGCCGCCACGCTCGACGATACGATCGCAAAGGTCGCGCACCACTCTGGTGGTTATCTCAGTCATCATCTTGTTGCCGAGGGCGGGAAGGATATCCCTGTCGATAACTGCCTGCTTCATGGCTCGGGTGCTGTCGGCCAGGGTGACATGTTTCATGTAGGTGTCGGTATATACCGCGAATGTTTCGGCTCCGGCGATCTGCCTGATACCGTCACGTTTCGCNGCAGCAGGNGACTGGCCTGNCTTCAGCAGCTTTTTGGCGGCAATGAGTTCCTCGCGTGCCTCCGCCAGGCTGATACCGTCACGACCGTACTGGCCGATCACCAGCGTTTCACGGCGGCCGTTTATGCGATAGTCGTAGCGGAACGAGACAGAGCCTGACGTGAGCACGGCGACATACAGCCCGTCACGGTCGGAAACCTTGTACAGTTTTTCCTGCGGCTTCAGGTTTTTTAGTTTGGTATCGGTAAGCACAATTCACCCGTAATGCATCCATGTTTTTGTCGGTANGAGAGTATACCTTTCGGGTAATACCGTCACCTGTACCGTCGAAAAATGTGGTGTAGAGTGAATAGATATGAGTAGCTATAAACAAAAACCCTCTGCAATTACAGAGGGTTAGAGGTGAAATTGAATAGATATGATGTGCTATGAACTAGCTATACATCATTCCCACTCGATCGTAGCCGGTGGCTTACCGCTGATGTCATAAACGACACGGGAAATGCCGTTAACTTCGTTGATGATGCGGTTGGACACACGTCCCAGGAAGTCGTACGGCAGGTG
>JGI20225J20221_1001359_pt3 | contig 41071 bp, 31 predicted proteins | sample BioMet4_FD_20221 | JGI IMG/M metagenome (IMG submission 20221)
CAATGGGCTGATACCGTTTCCATTGAAAACAACAACACTTCCAGCAAAGACCTGAAAGAATGGGCTGAACATGCAAGACATTGCGGTCAGGAGATGGTAGCCGCTGTGGCTTACCTATGCGGCGGTTGGCAACATGCAAGATCAATGTCACTAGAACAACGAAAGCTTACCTACGCACATGAAAACTCCCATTAACACAGATCCTTTACAGACAAAACCGGAAATTGTAGCTGTCATCGGCAACGCCAAAGAACAGTTGCAATTCTCACTCCAATATTTAATTGACACAGCGAAAGACGCAGGTCAACGACATCACGCGAAAATGTTGGCTCAAGTGCTTACCGTGAACCCGCCAGAGGAGGAAGAAGATTAACCTTATGACAAGTCCTTTTTTCTTAGGAACCGGAAACGTCCAGATTGCCCCCGATGCGGGTAGCCTTATGCGTGGCATGGCGGCTCGCGATGAATCCCTCCAACAGATCGGGCAAAACATAGGCACGGGTCTCGGCACCGTGGCACAGACCGCGTATGGCGGCGTGGAAGGCGCGCTGAATCCTGATACCTTTGGCCAAGGCACGTCTGCACTAAGTGGCGCATTCCAAGGAATGCAGGCCGCGAATGAACCGGGAGGATGGAAAAAGAAGGTCCAGCTCAATAAAGCACTGGATTCTTTCTACAACTATCTAAAACCGGCCAACGAAGAACAGCCACATCCGCTCGGAGACGAGAATCGATGGAAAACGGCTGGCGTCGACACAAAAGCGGCTGAAATGGCTGGATGGATGCAATCACAACAACAGAAGCAAAACCAGCTTGCCATGGATCAGATTGCCCAACACATGGCCGCCCAAAAGCAACAGATGGATCAGAGCGCCAAATTGTTCCCAATCCAATTGGCAGGAGCGAGTCAAGACAACAAGCTCAAGATGGATGAAGCAATGGCGCGTATTGCTGACTGGCAATCTCAGGCGAAGGAACGTGAAGCGTTTGGCAACTACAGAACGCAACTTGCAAACCAAGATGCGGCAGTCGGCACTGCCATCAACCGTTATGGAACGGGAAACTTGAGTGGAATTCCTCAGGAACTCATTGATTACACGTCGCAAACCGGATCAGTGCCAAGCGTATTATCGCCAGAATTGATGGATAAAATCGTTAACGCACAACAACGCGAAGAACGGTTGAAGTATGCTTTACAGACGCCTGGACTCGGTGGCCGTGGGGCTGTGCAACTATTGGATGCGTTGCAGAAGATGGATGAACAAGGTGATAACAATCTGGCAACTAACATAACCGATATTCCGGGCTCGAACTCAATGGCCGTGACACGTGGTAAAATGCTATTGACTGTGCCAAAGACAACAACACCACCGAACGCACAAACTATTCGTGATGAAAATGGAAATGTTGTCGGACGGACTGTCTGGAATGGTAGGCAATGGACAAGTCAATTAGACAAGTCCACGTCCAATCCGGGTGAAGGTCCTATTTATAGCAAGGACGGAAAATTTTATTGGAGCCGATCGAAACAAGACTGGGTGCCACTAAACAGCAAGGAAATGAAGACAGGACTTACATTCCCTCAGCCAACAGTGCAAACCAATGTTCCCGGGCAAGTCAAAGGCCCATTCTCAATCAAGAGTGCAAATGGTAAAGCAACCTATACTGTAACGCCTCGTTAACATGCCTACTTACGATGTTACCAGCTCGGACGGTCAAACTCTGACAATCACGGGAGATGTTCCACCGACAGCCGAAGACCTCGACCATATCTTCAAACAGACCTCCCTAAGGCAAGAATTGGCGCGACAACAGAGTCGCACCGATGTTGCTGGATTCATTGGACGTAACCTGCCAGATGAACAAACCTGGCAGGCGTTCAAACAAGGAGCGGCCAAAGGCGCAGCATCGGCAGTCAAGGGTATTGGCGCGGTTATGGCATTGAGCCATCCTGCATCAGACACGTTTGGCGCACCAATCCCAGCAGAGGCTCTTGGACCCGCTCCACAGAACAGCCAAGAGGCAATGGAGGCGATCCAGAGCAACCCGATCTATCAATTTGGAAAAACGGCAGAGGAAACTGCCTCGCAGACGTATCCAGTTGACAAAGCGGCTGAAACGACTTTTCCAGTTCGAGCAGCTCAAACGGCGGGAAGTTTCCTGCCGCTCATAGCCAGCGGACCAGCAGCCCCTGGGACAATTGGACTACAAGTGCTCGGTGAACATCTGGACCGTGATTACCAAGACGCCATCAGCCAAGGCATGAGCGAGGAAGACGCGGCAAGCCGGGCAATTGGACGCGGTATTGCCAGTGGTGCAACACAATCGACGATCTTCGCGGCATTGCCAGCGCCATTACGCAAAGTCGTTGACAGTCAAATTGCAAGTCTTGGCAAAAGTGCGATCTCAAAATTTGTGGCAGGTCGTGCCGCCATGGCGACAGAAGGAGCGGCATTAGGTGCTGCATCACAAGTGGGCGAGAATATTGTCAACCAACAGCCTCTTACAACTGACCTTGGACAAGCTGCAACGGGAATGGCTGCAATCAATGCTTTGATGCCTGGACGTGGACCGGCCCGACGACCGGATGATGTCCAGACGTCTGAACCAATACCACAACATGAAACACCACTATCTGAACCGAACATTACGGAATTACCAACAGATTCAAGCACGCCGGGACGAATTGAGCCAGAGGGAAGAAGTGCCGACATTACAGAACGAGCCCCAACAGAACCAATTGACACCACAGGAGAAAGCGCGGGTGGAAGAACAGAGACAACGAGCGCTGGACCGAAACCGAATGGAAGCACTACGCCGCCAGAGAGTGTATTAAAAGCACAAGAATCAGAATTTTCCCCAATTGAGCGCAAGAAAGCCCTAGATTCGATGGAACCAATACAAATTGATTCCACGATCGGTGACGAAAACGATTTGGAAGGATTACGTAATAACGCTAAAGAAGCGTACCGAACTTTTGCGGGAAGTGACATTGTCAATGATTGGACTCAACAGCCAGTTCATTTTGGAATGTCTGGCTTCAAGGAAATGAAGTTCCATAGTGCAAACCCACGGGTTATGCAGATCGTGCCTGAATTGCCAATGTTGATGAAGAAAGCAGTATTACTCTGGAGTGAAAAGCCAACCGATCCAAATCAACCAAACATCAAGGCATTTCACCATTTCGGAGCCCAGGCCACCTTAAACGGTGAACCAATTTACACGCGCTTGCTAGTGAAGGAAGATAACAGAGGGAGATTGTTCTACGATGGAGATGTGACTTCGGCAGAAACATTAAAGCAGGATCAAAACAGTCTTCAAAACCAGAAACCAAATCTGGCGGGAGACCAAATTGACCCTGCTAAAAATAAATTATATCAATGGTATCATTCCGTCAAGGATGAGCCAGTTGAATCCCAAGTGCCATCAGTCACAACAGAACCAATTGTTCCAAAAACGATTGAACATCCTTACGATGTGTTGGACGCAATTGAAGAAAACGGGATCAAGATTTCGTTGCCATCGGCCCAAGCAATTCAGGAAGATTTTAAACCGACAGGAAGCGTAAGGAATGCATTCACGCGCACGGGAGGATATGGCGTCGATGACGTTCTACAAATGCTTCGTAATAGCGGTCAATTCACCGGAATTGCAAGCGAAGACGATTTATTGACAGCTCTACGAAACGTAGACGCACAACGCAAGTCTGCGAAGACTGAGAGTAAACGTCTCAACAACGTATTGAACGAACAGGCAAAGCAACACGAGGCATTTCAAGATCAGGCTGTTGACGGTAATATCAAAGGAGACATTGACAAAGTGCCACTTGATCAGTTGTTGCCCGGCGATGAATTTGAAATTGGAGGCGAAAAGCTGAAGGTTAAGAACCTTGAGACGGATGAAGACGGTTATTTGACAGCAGTCGAAGTGGAAGATGGCAGCAAGTTTGGTGTGCAACGGCTGGCACCAGATCAAGTTGATTCTATTCACGTGGACAAAGGGAGCCTGAAATCAAAACCGATCACGTTTACACAATCTGAGCAGCCAAAGACCTTTGCAATGGCCTCTGGAACGGCTCCAAAACCAACACCACTGCCAAAGCCTAAAGTCACAGTTCCACCTGAAGGAATCCAGATCGGGAGAGACCCGAAAATGGTTCCAATCATTGAGCAATTCAAAAGTGCTCAACGATCCTTTCAAAACGTGTTCGCACCTCAAAATATCGATCCTACGGCGAAGTTATTTGCACTTGTCTTGCGACAAAACAACGGTCGAAGTGCGGCTGACCTGGCACGAGCCGATGAAGCAATGTCGGTATGGAGAAAGGCGTTCGATAAAACGCCAGTGCAACGGGATTGGAATTACAAAGACGGCGAACCGTTGCCACACAATTACGCGGTAATCGACGCCATGGAGCGTGATCGAAGCGCGTTGCCTGTGCAATTAGCTCGGTTCGCTGACACAATGGACCATGAATTTGAATGGCGCATTAAAGAGGTGCGATCTTTGGCACCTGAATCCATGAACCGATTGATCCAGAATTATTTCCCGCATATCTGGCAAAATCCAGATGGAATGCCAGTGCGAGCTTTCATGGCTGAAGTGGCATCCCGATCTCCATTGCATGGTTCCAAAGGTTTTCTCAAACAGCGCACCATACCGTTCTTCGCTGAGGGGCTACGACGCGGACTAATTCCAGCGACAGACAACCCGGTCGATATGGTCCTGGCAAAACTTCATCAGATGGATAAATTCATCATGGCCGAACGCACGTTGCAGGAAGCGAAGGCACGCGGTTGGTATAAGTATTTGCCCCTGGGACAACAAATGCCTGAAGGCTGGAAAATCGTAGATGACCCGGCGTTCACGGTCTACACTCCGCCTGTGTTGGAGGTTAAAGAAGCCTTTGATGCCGGTATCCGAACCGGTCTCATGAACTTCATCAAGAAGATGGGATGGCGTTATAATCGGGTGGCAAAACTGGGTGTCAACACTTGGGGACAATATACAAATGGTGTCGGCAAGATCGAAACCCGACAGGGAGCGCCGGACTTTGTCATCATGCACGAGATCGGCCACGGATTGCAGGAGCGCTACAAACTCTACGAAGAATTGACTGATGGAAATCCACAGGCAGCCCTCGAAATGGGTAAACTAGCAGCAATGCGATCTGTAGGAGTCGATGCAAGTCTGAAGTTCAAGCGCTATGCCCAGACCACGGACGAACGTATTGCCAACGCGGTGCACGCGTATATTTACGCGCCTGAACTCATGTCAAGAACAGCCCCTAACGTGCAACGTGGGCTACAAGAGTTCATTTCAGTTCATCCAGAGCTGATGGACTTGAACAACATCAAGCCATCCCTCGCAATCGCCAGCGCAAAAATCAAAGTGCCTCTAAATGGCCCTGTCTTGGCCGGACACTGGATTCTGCCAGATGGTGCAGCACAGGTGCTCAAAAACCATCTTTCGCCTGGCTTAATGCAATACTTTCCAATCGTGGATAAATTGAGGGCGGGAAGTAATATTCTTAACGGTGCGCAACTAGGTTTATCAGCGTTTCACGTGGGGTTCACAAGCCTTGACGCGACATTCTCGACATTGGGCACGGCAATTACGGAAGCGAGTCGAGGAAATATTGCAAGAGCAGGAGAACTTGCAGCAAAATCGATTGTCGCACCTGTTGGAAACTTCATGCGAGGAAAGGCTGTTCAGCGGGCGATTTTAGACCCGGCATCGGTTACAGACCCGCAGATCAAAGCCATTGCAGAACTAGCAGTCAAAGCCGGACTACGTGCCACTGTAGACCCGTTTTGGAAGACACAATTCACGCGTAACTTTGTGCGTGCATGGCATCAGACTGGAATCGAAGCCAAGATCGATGTCGCGAAGAATTTGCCACTGGCAGTGGTTGAGCAGACAATTCGACCCATTGCGGAATATATTGTTCCTCGTCAAAAACTCGGAGTGTTTGCAACATTAGCCGAAAGTGAAATTCGACACATCGGCCCCCAAGCCACAGGCGATGAAGTGCGCCTGGCTATTGCCAGAGCCGCGGATATGACCGAAAACCGCATGGGGCAGATGACCTATGACAATCTGTTTTACAACAGGATCATGAAGGATTCCTTGCTCCTAGGCTTCCGTGCGTATGGCTGGCAATTGGGAAAATACCGTGAATTGTTTGGCGTGCTAGGAGACACAACGCAGTTTGCAAAGCAAGCGGCTACATTCCAAAAGCCTGAATTCTCAAACCGAATGGGATATGCAGTGGCACTGGTAATGGGCAGCGCCATCATCGGAGGCATCATGCACCGTATATTTACGGGAGAGAATCCGCAGACAGTGATGGACTATTTTCATCCTTCAATAGGTCAATCCGATGCTCATGGTAAACCTATTCGATTGAGTTTGCCTACTTACATGAAGGATTTGGAAAGCGATTGGCACGATTTTCCAGACGTTCAGAAAATGGGAACAAGCTTTTACCATAAGCTCAACCCCGCTCTGGCTATTGCAGTAGACCTGTATCGAAACCGAGATTTTTACGATACAAAAATCCGGCAAGAAGATGATCCTGCCTATCAAAAGGCTTACGATTCGCTCAAATACGCCCTGGGAGCTGCAAAGCCATTTTCTATCACCGGTGCGCAGAAAATTAGTGATGATAATGGAAGCCCAGCGCAATTTGCCCTGCCATTCTTTGGTTTTGTGACGGCAAAGAAAGCCATCACAATGAGCCCTGCCGAAACCAAGGCAGCGGAAATCATGCAAGACATGATGCCGCAAGGCTCTAGAACGAGAGCGCAATTTGAACATTCTCAAATGGTCAAACAACTCATTACCGATATACGGCGTGATCCAGCACTTGGAAGTCAAAACCTTGCTTTAGCCCAATCAACCAACGGAGTGAGCGCGTCAGATATGAGCCGAATTGAATCTTCCCTCACACTTACCCCACTGCAATATCAGGTTCACAAAATGAACTTGGACAATGCCATGAAAATCTGGGATTTAGCTAATTCGGATGAACGAAATCAGCTTAAATATCAAATCGCCGAAAAAATTTCTAATTCCAAAACAATAGACTCATCCACAAAAACACTATATCTAAAAGCTGTTTTACAAAATGGTAAATAAAATGGTATCTGTTTCACTTTTAAAAAACGTAACAGATTTATAATTAAATAGTTGATATAATTTTTCTATCTCACTCGAAATCAGGCGTAGGAGCAATCCTACCGCGAGTTCGAATCTCGCCCCTTCCGCCAAGTTGATTTTCAATATGTTATGTATCCTAGTGTAAGACCCTATTCCGATAGGTTCCAAACAGAACGCCAAGTGATGATGGCGCAGGCCAGATGCAGAAAGGCAATGTAGTTGGAGGCTTTCTTTTCCCAGCGGATGAGAATTCGGCGAAAGCGGTTCTCCATGAGTGAGTTCTCACCATCACCCAACGCTGGGCTTTAAATCTTGCTTTCCGTTTGATCGCTTGAGCTTCTTCTCGCCGTCCCCGTATGTGCGCCGTAAAACCAAATTCAGCGAGCAGTCCACGCACTTCGTTGGAGTCGTAGCCTTTGTCCAAACACAAGCCCTGCGGTTTTCCTTTTGTCGGTTTTGGGCGCTTGGCCACGATTGACTTTATCGTGGCTTGGGTCAATTTCACGTCGTGGCGATTGGCTCCGTCGACCACCAGCCCCAGCGGCAGTCCTTTGGCTTCCACTATGACGCTTCTCTTCGTTCCTCCCTTGGCGCGGTCGGTGGGATTGGCCCCTGTTTTTCCCTGCCCAAGGGCGCCTTGGTCATTGCTCCATCCATTGAAAGCCAGGTCCAATCAATGCCTTCCAATTTGTCATATCTCAGGAGCCCGGCTTTCCATAGCTTTGTGAAGACTCCCGCCACAACCCATTCCTGAAACCTGCGATGCGCAGCCGAGCTGGAACAGAGGTTGTCATCTTGAGGGCGTTCCATTGCATGCCGGTGCGCATGACCAGGAGGATCGCGTCCATGACCGCTCGCGCAGAATTTCCTCTTCGGTAGCATCCCAGTGGATGCCACTTGGGCTTTGGCAAGAGTTTCTCGATCTCAAGTCACAACCCATCTGGAATTCTCCCCCCATCGTCTTTTTGTATCAGTCTCATCCCTCTTTTGTATTATATCCCTGTCCTTTTTTTAATACCTATCGGGATAGGTTCTTAGTTTCTTCCCTCTTTGCGGTAAGTCCTCAGCATCCCGATGATCAATCTCATGGCTTTTGCGAGACTTTCCGGCGCGGTGATGTCAGCGACCTCCGGCAAAGCCGGAGGTCGCTGACAATAAAACACCAGCATTAACAGCCAGGCTTCTGATCCAATCATAGGCACCATTATTTCCAAGTTTTTTTGACTCACCAATATCGCTATGGCTAGTTGGACCTCCTTTTTATCGATAATGGTTGGCATGGCCTGAGCTCCCCATTTCCCCAACAACCGTCCATACGAATCGTACAAATACCTGGCAACAATGTATTGGTTCCCATCCATCATTGCGGTGACGTTTCCGCTCCCGTCTGAGTGATAATAACTGACCCCAGCGCTTGTTTTCTCCGCCGCTTCTCCGGCTCCAGTTCGACTCCCACTGATGTCCACCCCTCGCGTGTAAGTAACAATCGGATTGGTCAGGGAGGATCTAGCCCCCGATTAATTCTTCACTTGTGCGACTGATTAAGAGGGGCACATCTCTGACCAAAAACGGGGCGTGCCAAATTGAAAGAGCCCGTCTCAAACACGAGTAATATTCACTGAGAATTCACCCAAGAATGAGCAAGAATATTTTGCATTGGCACGCATTTTTGTAATGAATGCCGTGTCGATCTCAACTTGAGGATGTCAACCTTCAGAGAGTTGAACTACCAGTATCAGATCATCCAGTAGTGGGCTGGAGCGGGGATAAAAATATAAAACAGTCCCCTATCCAAGGGTTATCTTGTCTTTTTCCAATACCAGTCCAAGTCGCCACTGCCATGGGGAGTCATGACTTTCCACTTCATGAAGGTTGCATGTCCGTCAGCCCATGAATAGACCGCCCCTCCGTTGTGTCGGGTGTAGCCACGTTTGGTATAGTTCACTGACACATAATCGGGAAATACCGATGGCGGATAGGAGTAACCAAAAGTCTCAATATGAGCCGAACCAGCATCTGAAGCGATGGGGTCAAACGTGTCGCTGTTGAAAATTGTATCGACAGGTTTATTGATGGAGGTGACTTTCTGACGGTTCCAAGTGCTGCCCGCACCTTCGTAATAACCCAAATAATTCCAATTATGTCCGTAGCCACCATAGGACAAGACATTGGGGTCAGTGCTCAAACCAATATTGGCGAGCTTATTTGTATTGAATGAGGGGCAGGCCTGCAGGGTGCCCTGCGCATGAAGTTGAGCGATATTAGTGGTACCTTTTCCGTAATACGGCGAGGTTTCCGCATACCATTCGGCTGGCCAAACAGCATTGGGCCGGTATTGCCCCGCGACTGGCAGATAATCTCTGAAGTCCAAGGCATACATGGTGTAGCCCAAGGCGATCTGCTTTTCGTTGTTCGTGCACTTAATTGACTTGGCCTTTTCTTTGGCTCTAGCCAGTGCTGGTAACAACATGGACGCCAGAATCGCAATGATGGCAATAACTACCAACAGCTCGATTAAGGTGAAGGCGTTTTTGATCGATGATTTCGATTTGCTCGGGAGGGGGTTATGAGCAGCGTTTTTCATGTTTTGGCAAACTGTATGGAATTTATTTCCAATGCAATTGTTGCATGGAGGAAAGATTTAATATTTTTGATCAAAATGCAACAACGAATCTTATCTCGTGAAAATTGCGAATTTTATTCAGACCTCTCCAGAGAAGAGTGAATATAATGTAAAACCGTACTTTCCCTTAAAAACCCAAATTACATAAAAGTAACTTTTGGAAATTTCCCAACAAATATGTAGCGTTTTGGAAGTGGCAGGTGCAAGGAATGCCACGCGAAAGCTAGGTGATCTTTCTTCGATATTGAGGAAGAAAGAAAAATACCAAGGTGCTCCGAATTCCGTCTACAATAAGAACCATTTTAAGCCATCTTCTCAACGTTTCCTTATCAAAAAAGTCATGGTTTCAAAATTGGATTTTGACTATTTACCGGACTTGAAGGAAAGAAGAGTGGCGCTTGTGCCAAGTCCAAATTATGAAAGACGCATACGACAGAGATTTTTGTTTATATTTCGCTTACGGTTCGAACTTAAACCAGAACCAAATAAAAGAGCGATGCCAGTCTCCAGAAGTCATCCAAGTGGCCCGCCTGACCGGGTTCCGACTTGCGTTTCTTGGCAACTCAAAACGGTGGGATGGCGCAGAGGAAACTGTTGTCTTATCCCCAGGAGACGAAGTTTGGGGCGTTGTTTATAAGTTGAATTCTGGCGATGCTCAAAAACTGGATGCATGGCAAGATGTCCGTCTTGACGGCACCGGACCTTATTTTCACTATCCGGCAGAAGTTGAAGCGCAGGATGGCACACACTTTTCTGTAGTTTTTTATCGTCGTGATCTGCAAGAAGACGGACACCTGCCCAGTACTGAATTTCTCAATTTCATCATCAAAAGCGCAGAAAGCAGAGGATTGCCAACTGATTACATTGAAAAGCTCCGACAAATAAAATCGCGACCAGCTACTTNTCCAGTTCCAAAGCGAGTTCCCTTTCACCGTTTTGAATCACAAGGAACGGCTTGCAGTGGGTGTGGGACGGAATAGTTGAATTTTCCAATCTGATGTCTCTGCTGTGGGCCCAAGTCTCCCCAAAAACATAACAGTGCAGACCAATAATTTTTCCCGAAGATTCCAATTTCAACGTTTTCCATTGGAAGGAAAACGCTTTGGTCAATCACAATGCGTCTTCATAATTTACTTTAAAAAGTTTAGCACTACTGTCCGGTTTAAATTGAGGTAAAACATTCGCTATATCCTGATTCCTGATTATACTTGTATAATTACTAATTTATGCTAGCATTTTCACCATGCAAAGACGTTTTTGGAGTAACTTCTCGCATTCCCTACTTTTTTCAAGCTGCCTGATGACGCTGTTAGGCTCTTGGAATGCAATGGCAACTGACAACGATCTCTTTTCTGATCGTATTGTTTTGACAGGAACAAACATAACGGTTGCTGGCGATAATTCCTATGCCACCATTGAGAATGGAGAACCTCTTGTTTGCGCTCTGGGCCATTCTGTTTGGTATTCCTGGACCGCTCCGTCGGATGGAGCTTTCTATATTGAAGGAAACTTTAATTTTGATGACAACCCATTTCCGGTGTTTTCAATTTACACTGGAGATTCTTTGGATTCTCTGCAACTTGTCCCCTGGTTGCCTTCCGGAAAAGCTTTTGTCAAGGCAGGGGAAACACTAGCGATTCAAATCGCATCAAGATATGATTATTATTATAATAACTGTGTTGGTGGAGGTTTTCATTTTAGTCTCAGGCTCGATGCTGCACTGACTTCCTCTCCAAATGATCAATTCTCCAATGCAACGGTTATTACTCAACCGGATTATCATTTCGCTGGAGCCTTGACAGATGCAACAATTGAGACGAACGAGCCTCTGCCCTCGGCTTCGCTAAATCAAAGTCTCTGGTGGACTTTTACTCCAACCGAAGATGGGATTTTGGAGGCTCAAGCAACCTCTCTTTATTTTACTCCAACATTGACATTTTATGAGGGGACCGACATTTCTTCCCTTAAGGAAATGTCGCTTCTGACAACGGGACTTGTCTCCGTCCATGCGAACCATACATACAAGTTGCAGCTTTGCGCTTCAAATGCTGAAGTGGCAAACTTCACATTGGACACCCATTTCAACTCCAGTAAAAATGACAGTTTTGCTCAAAGCCTTCACATTGAAGGAACAAATGTCACATTTTATGGCAACAACTGGGAGGCTACTAGTGAAGCAAATGAACCTGTTCCAACCAATGGCTCTGGACATACTCTCTGGTATTCATGGGTGGCTCCATGCGATGGCCCTGTAAGAATCAACGGCATTTCAAACCAGACATCCATTATTTTAACAGTATTTACCGGTCCTTCCTTGGATCATTTGACAACTGCAAGCACAGGAAAGAACCAGGTGCGATTTCTCTGTCAGGAGGGAGAGGTTTACTATTTGCAGGTTGATGGAAATCAGGGAGCCATCGGTGCATTTGCTTTAAACTTGGCAATCGTCCCATTGGAAAATGACAATTTCAATCAAGCGATTGAACTGACAGGTTTTGGCCCGGTCGCTATAGGTTCGATCATTGGTGCAACACTTGAATCGGGCGAGCCATCCCACTTGGACGGTTCCCCCTGTAAAAGTGTCTGGTATAAATGGCAAGCCACCGTCAACGGAAATGCAGCTTTCTATCTGACCCCCGACAATGGTGAAACCAATATGCAACTTGCTCTTTACACGGGATCGAATGTCAGCAACTTAACCCGGATTGCCGTCTCAGGTTACATTTTCCGGCAAGATATTGTTGGGGGAGACACCTTCTATGTTGCCGTTGTCGGATCTCCTGATGCAACTGAGGATTTCACTCTCTCCATTTATAATGGGAATTCACGACCTCTCAGTATTTCTGTTCCTGGAAACTTACTGCGTGATCCCAGTTTTGAAGGCACGGGATTAGTTCAAATGGCTTGGAATACAACCAACACTTATGGAGGTTATGTTGGTGAATCCGGAGGTGCGGATGGAACCACTTGGATCAATTTTAATCCAGACTCAGCCATGTGGCAGGATGTGACAACGACTCCCGGATACACTTATAAAGTGAAATTTGCCTACAAAGCGGAATTCAAAACGTATGCAAAAGTGGGGGCGCGTTTTGGCGATGAAGATCTGGGGGTAGTAGAATGCAATGACGGTTCATTTTGGCATTGGGCGGAATTTACTGCGCACGCTACCAATAGTGTTTCCCGCTTTACTGTTGAAGTGCTCGGAGGTACAGTTGATTTAGATGCCTTCAGCATTGTTCCCGATGCTGCAAAGCCTGTCATCTCAGTTCAAACCCAATCTACGTTTAGTTACGCAGGAGGCTCAGCCGTCCTTTCTGTTGGAATTCAAGGCACGTATCCTATTTCATATCAGTGGTATTTCAATTCCAGCGCATTACCGGGACAAACCAACGACACACTGTCGTTGGTGGATATAAGCACCAACGATTCAGGCAGTTATTTTGTAATTGTCACCAATGCCTTTGGTGCCGTAACCAGCTCAATCGCGACTCTTACCGTTCAAACGCCTGAGAGACCGGAAATTGTTCTTCAGCCCGCTGGGGATAGAGTCGCAGTCGGAGGTTTCTATGTTCTCAGTGTATCCGCCATTGGCATCGAGCCCTTGTATTACCAATGGTTCTTAAACGACTCACCCATTTCCGATGGAACCAATCGACACCTGGCGTTCTCTCCAGTCCAAGTGACAAACGCCGGAACATATACCGTCAGGGTAAGCAATGCCGGAGAGACGGTTTGGAGTCTGCCTGCCGTTCTAACCGTAACAGAAGATAGTGTTGGCGGAGGCGCTCTTCTTTTTGCAAATGGAACTGAGGGAAGCAATATGTTAAGCAGTGCCTGCGTGTTTGATGTGGATGGCTACACAAAACTTTTCGGGTCCAACTATATGGCTCAACTTTATGTGGGAGCAACACTGGACAGCATTCGAGCCGTGGGTAACCCCCGCCCATTCCTAACCGGTTATAGTGCGGGATTGATTTCTTCCACTCCAGTCATTCTTCCCACAGTGCCTCCGTTTACACAGGTCTATGCACAAGTGCGGGCATGGGAAAGCAGTAAGGGGGCAACCTACGAAGAAGCCCGGGCCATGGGAGGTAAATTTGGAAAATCAGAGGTTTTTGAATTAACCTGTGGTGAAATGCCAACCCCGCCTTCGTTGTGGAATTTGAAGAGTTTCAGTCTCAAGGCGGGATTACCCTTATTCACGGTTGGAAAACTTCGTTGCGTAGAAGTTCAGTCAGATGGCTCTGTTCTATGGGAACTGGAGGGACAAACCGATTCACGTTACCTCATCGAAAGGAGTGAAAGCACATTCGAATGGCATCCTTTCCTGATTTTGACAAATACGCTGGGAACAGTCTCTTTCAAAGATTCCAATACGTCGAACGCTCCAGCATTCTATCGGGCGCGAATTCTTGACTAAGAGCGTGTCTGAGAATGAATATTGGGAACAAAATCATGCGAGACGGCGGAGTTGAATGCGGATCATGGCCAGATGAATCCACGATTGGGCGCTTGATTCGGTGCGTTCGTAATCGCGCACAAGGCGGCGATGGCGCATGAGCCGCCCCGGAAATCCCTACGACAACGCCGCGATGGAAAGCTTCAACGCCACCTACAAACGCCAATGCGTTGGACTGGCCCAGAAGAATGGAGGTTATACCACGCGAGAAGAAGCCCAAGCTGAACTCTTTGAATACATCGAACTCTACTACAACCGGGTGCGACTCCACAGCGCTCTGGGCTACAAATCCCCTGTGGACTTTGAAACACAATTAAACTAAAACAATCCCATGCCCCCTCTCTCAGGGTGTCCATCAAACCGGGGCAAGACCTTTTCGCACTGACCCCTTTTTGACCCCTTTTTCCTTTTCGGGAGCAGGTCATCTTGATATTGGGAAATGGCAACTCTCTAGAAGTCATCTCATAAATACCTTGTAAATAAGAGAGCGGCGGCGAGATGAACGAGGCCTTGAAAGTTTTCAGCATGATATTCATAGCGCACTACCAGACGGCGGAAGTTAAAAAGCCATGCCCACAGGCGCTCCACTTTCCAGCGGCGAACATACCGGCGCAGCGGACGTCCATCCTGCGTGGGAACACGACGGCTCTGGCGGTTGGGAGAGATCATTTCAATGCCGTAACTTTTCATCAAACTCTCGTCGAGTTTGTCACTGTCATACGCCTTGTCTCCAATCAAGCGCTCTGGCACCTTCTTGACCACTCGCTCATCCAACGTGGCTTCCACCAGCTTCACTTCAGCCGGCGAAGCGCTTTCTGTCCGCAGGGCGATAGGAAGACCATGGCCGTCTGTAATGCCCATGATTTTGGTGCCTTTGCCACGCTTGGTTTTGCCGACTTGGAGCCCCCTTTTTTGGCCGGAACAAACGTCCCGTCCACGAAGCATTCTTTAAGGTCGATTCCCCCGGCTTCCTTGAGGTGTTTGGCCAGGGTGAGGAGGATCTTTTCGATCACTCCAGAGCGCACCCAGTTCTGGAAGCGCCGATGTGCGGTTTGGTATGGGCCATACCGGGATGGCAGGTCTTGCCACGGGGCTCCGGTGCGCAAGATCCAGAGCACGCCATTAAAGACTTTGCGCCGGTCGCTCCACGGGCGACCGCGTCCATCCGGGCGCACCGGATCGGTGGGCAGAATGGGCTCAATGAGATTCCACTGTTGGTCTGTCAAATCCATCCATATCTACTTATACACCTTTTTTAAAAGTACAAGGCAAATTTTGCCCAGCCATCACTCGGAATGTTTATGAGATGACTTCGAATAACTCGGGGNGGGCTCCGGTGCGCAAGATCCAGAGCACGCCATTAAAGACTTTGCGCCGGTCGCTCCACGGGCGACCGCGTCCATCCGGGCGCACCGGATCGGTGGGCAGAATGGGCTCAATGAGATTCCACTGTTGGTCTGTCAAATCCATCCATATCTACTTATACACCTTTTTTAAAAGTACAAGGCAAATTTTGCCTAGTCATCACTCGGAATGTTTATGAGATGGCTTCTAAAAAAGACTACTTCTCAATTTCTATATCGAAATATACGATTCCTTTTTGGCGTTCAAAAAATAATTCTCCTACTATCTGCTGCGGCTTGCAATCCTTAGTAAAGCCACTACTTTGACTCCACTCGGCGGAATCAAGATCTAGGTTCGTAACGGCCAGCCCCGGCTTCCAGTTTATTGGCATTTGCTGCCAATCAAATTTTTTAGAAAGCTCCTCAGACTTTAATTTTTCCAGCTGAGCCAAGCCTTTAAGTCGGTAAGATGAATTTCCGGGCGGACTCAGAAAAGAGTCTGCGGTTACCTTTGTAGCTGTCCACCATACTGCTTGGATTTTTCCTAAATTAGGCAACCGATTCATGATTGGCGACACATCAGTTCTCATTGTTTGATTTAAACTGGTTTTCGCTTGCTCGTTGGCATGTTCGTTGCAAGCAGTAACAAGCATCGAACATATAACACCTAAAACTGCAAATTTTATAATGCACATCAGCTATCTTCGCGGTGGATTTTCAATGGTTGTTGTGGAACTAATTCGACCTTTTTTCCAAGTCACCTTCTTCTCAACTTTACCATTTGTGATGAACGATTTCGCCCATCCCAAAACTGCGAAACGCCCATTTGCGTTATCCGGCAAACCAGTCGCAATGTCGACAGCGCCACCATTAAAGTTGTAACGATCCTTCTCATGAATCGTTATGATCATAGTAAATGTGTCGCAGGATACATCAACAGGTGCGCTTCCCCAGATGTAATGCTGACCAATTGCTTTCTGCCAGTTCTCCGTGGCCGGACTACCTATCCTATCAGCTTCGCCAGTCATCGTAAAATGTGCCCCTGCAGTAGCTGCAAGTCGTTCTGCATCCGCTTGAGCAGCAGCTATCTCATTATCAACACCGCTCTTTACAACAGAATCATCCTTGTAAGCTTTCGGGTAATTAATTTCCATGTCAGTCCCACTTCCATCACGGTAGTGACGATATGTCGCGCACGCATCTTCAAGCCAAGGTGCAGCTGCTTCTGCTCCAGAAAGTAGGATGCCATACCTTGCCCATTCTAAACGATCTTCAATCGTAGCCCTTGCGTTTGGATCGTAAACAAAGTCTTCATCGAACGTCATGGGGGGGTCTGTTGGATCACCGATCTTGTAATTTTTAAGACCAAGAACATCCAAAATATTCAATGGACTGTTCATGCTAACCCCATACAAGTTCACTCCACCGCTTTCCCCAATCGGGTCCCTGGATAGCCACCTTCCCGTGCTCGGGTTGTAATATCTGTAGCCGTAATAGAGGAGGTCGGTCTCGTCGTCGGTGTATTTCGTCGAGAAGCGGATGGGGTTCGCTTTTGACATCGGACCGGTTTGGCGGATGAGTTCTCCAAACGGACCATAGTCGTATCGCGCGCTAATCGTTCCGTCTGCTGCGTTGACCAGTCCTTTGATGTTTCCGTTCCCATCATAGGCCACAAAGTGGCATGAGGTCGCGTTGCTGATGGTTGCTGTGTCTTTGATCCACAGCAGTCCTCCCACGCCGCCTGCTCCCTGCAAGCTGCTACTTAAGTCAGTTCCCCAAGCAAAGGATTGTTTGAGGGTGTTGGCGGTGTCGAGCACTGCTATCACGTTCCAGCCGTCATACAGATATTTCTGGTCAACGCTCGCTGTGCCGGTTCCACTGGTATTGGTCCACACTTGTTTGTGGATGCGGCGTCCTTGCCAGTCGTATTCGAATTTGATGTAGAGTTGGGGGCCAACCGTGGTCCTTGCCACGATGTTGGTCAACCGGTTTTCCGCGTCCCAATTGTAGGTCCAGCGTCCGTCACTCGTCAGGTTGCCGTCCAAATCGTAATTGTAGGTTTCGGTCACAGGGGGCACATAGACGTTTCCTGTAATGTTGGTCTGGCTCGTTGTGACGGTGACGCTGGTCCACTGGGGCTGCGTTGTCGCGGTTATCTCCCGTCTACAAAACTCGCCTCGTAAAGGGCGCTCGCATCGGCGGGCAGTGAACAGTTGAACCATGTCTGAAAATTACTCCAGAATTCATCACATCCGAAAGCAAAAACACTCGCTCAGTAACTATGCGTCATCCCCTTGCCTCAGGTTCTCTCCCCGTCTGCCTGGGGCGTTTGGTTTTCAATTCCATGTACCAATTTGACTCATCCGCAATGTAGAGATGGAAACATAAAGACACCAAGGAAGCCGTCTAAGCATTGTCACAAGGTGATTACTGTCTTCGGCTTTGGCGTCAAGCGAGGGGGGCTTCAAAAGGCTTCCTAGGGAAAGGGGAAACAGCCCTAAAACACAACCTGTGGCGTTTGGCTGTAGGCCCCCATACCACAACTGGCTGTGGTTTGGATCGCCTCGCCCCCCCCCGGTTTCACTGGGGATTCCGGCGCATCAAGGGGAAGGCGGGGATTCAGGAGCGGCGGGGGAAAATTCCATTTTTTCAGGCTCCCTTCTTTAGCACCTTCACACTCACTGGACGGTCAGTTATTCTCACCAATAGACACATCTGGAAGACTGCACGGAGAAGGTCCCCCCAAGAAGCTATCCAATTTCCAAGCTGGTGCGAAAAAGACCGATGCCACCTGATGGATCATCTCCAACTTCTTGCTCTTAACCAGCGTTTGGGTGCTACAAGGCACATAATAGAATCCCACAATTCCTTCCTTGCGCAAAATATATAGCGAAGACCTGCTGAGCGCACAATGCAGAAGGACATAGGTGGACATTAACACCACAATAATCCGTAACGTGATTTTCTTGAAGCGCATTATTATTTGCCTATATCAAGTGCATCGAGCAACTGCCGACAAGCCTCACCAGACAGTACGCCGTAAGGCTTCCCATATTGTGCATCGATAAATCCCGTTGCATAGTAGTGACCGTTATTACTTAAAATGTATCCTATTGTAACACCGCCTCCAATGACGTGAAAGAAGACCTCATGCGCGATAGTAGTGGATAGAACGATTTGAGAATCAACATGCTTTTCTTCCGCCTCTTTGTTAATAACATCCATGCTTACGTTAGCGACGTCACCACCAGAAGATCCACAGACAAGTCCACCACTGACAGGATTTATGTATGCGTTAAATCCGGTAACCGTTCTAAAAAATGGAATACCGGTTTTTTGAATACCCAATGAAAGACTCTTAAAGTTGTTTGATGTGGGAACCCAGTTCAACGCGGCAGTGTGTTTTCCGCATCCTTGTTTCTTAACGCAATCCTGAAGAATACGATCAACGTCTAATTTTACTGTTGCTGTTATTGTGAAGGTGGTTGGATGGAATAATGTGATGGTTACTTTTCTTAAACCCAAAAAATCAACTCGATCAACACCATCATTGCCGAGAAATACATACAGGTTCAGCCCACCTTTTTCATTGATCGGGTCCCTGGATAGCCACCTTCCCGTGCTCGGGTTGTAATATCTGTAGCCGTAATAGAGGAGGTCAGTTTCGTCGTCGGTGTATTTCGTCGAGAAGCGGATGGGGTTTGCTTTACTCATGGGGCCGGTTTGGCGGATGAGTTCTCCAAACGGACCGTAGTCGTATCGCGCGCTAATCGTTCCGTCTGCTGCGTTGACCAGTCCTTTGATGTTTCCGTTCCCATCATAGGCCACAAAGTGGCATGAGGTCGCGTTGCTGATGGTTGCTGTGTCTTTGATCCACAGCAGTCCTCCCACGCCGCCTGCTCCCTGCAAGCTGCTACTTAAGTCAGTTCCCCAAGCAAAGGATTGTTTGAGGGTGTTGGCGGTGTCGAGCACTGCTATCACGTTCCAGCCGTCATACAGATATTTCTGGTCAACGCTCGCTGTGCCGGTTCCACTGGTATTGGTCCACACTTGTTTGTGAATCCGGCGTCCCTGCCAGTCGTATTCGAATTTGATGCACAGTTGTGGTCCTGTCGTCGTTCTGGCCACGATGCTTATGAGCCGGTTTTCCCCATCCCACGTATAGGTCCAGCGTCCATCACTTACGGTCACACTTGACAACGAAGTTCTTCTTGCCGTTTTTGAAACGGTTTTACACAAACGTTCTTTACTGGTGTTGACCACAACGATGTTTCTCCACTGCTTTTCACCCAAGGTAGAATTCTGTCTCACCATGTCAATAATCAATGTGTTTGAGCATAAACAAAACAATACCTCGACATCGCCACCATGTCCGAAGAAGTCTTCTCCGTCCAGCGCGTCAAACTGCCACTCCACTAGATCAAAAAAGGCCCCCTCCTCACTGACGACGAAGCCTCCCATCTCTTCGGTCAAACTAAAACCTACAAAGCCCCTGAACAGCAATACTCTCATTAAAACAACAACCACACTGCAAATCCCCCCCCCGCCGCAGGCTCTCTTGGCTCAACGGAATGCCAGTGGATCAGTCGGGGGGAGAGGAAAATTGTCCGTGTTGGCTCCTTCTCATCCCCCTTCATAAGTGTTTTTCAATACAATGGGAATTCCCAAACGGCAAAAGGGTCAGAATACCGTCGTCGAACAAAATCAGGAGACCACCGGTTTCTTTGCAATCAAAAACGTCAGCCAACTGAGTTCCGGGTAAACAAACCTCTTTTATTTGGCCCGGATGACCATCAAGGATTATCATGTCCCCCGTTTTAATAGGTTCTCCTGAATTGGAATAATTATAGGTAAGTTTATAATCTATCATTAAAATCCCCCACAAAGGTCCCCCCTACTGCGTTCGAACTCGTCAAGGATGGTCTCGCGTTTTACCCTTGGAGTCCGAACACGCCCCATCCCATCGGTTTTGAGGATCAACGCCCCATTCGTAGATGTCATAGACTTCAATCTATGACACTTATGCTTCCCTTAACAGGGAGGCTTCGTATACCGCTTACAAACAACCCAAGGAAAAAGCGCCTGTAAAAACCAAACTCGTCGCTTTTCTCATAATCATTGATTTGGATGGGCTTTGGTCCACGCTGTCATCGCTTTGGTCCACAGTTCGCCAGGATCACTGGCTGGAAAATCTCCCTTGCCTTGTCGTCAGCGCCCAAAAATAACGATCAAAGTGCATTTGTCGTAAAGAGGAAGTTCGCACTTGGACCTGTTTGTAATGTGTTGCTGAAAAGGGGAACGATCTATAACAACAGAACCCCAAGAGTAACTTAAACTGAACAACTGAGCGCCTGGTTGCGAAGCAATATCTTGGGTTATAACCAAAACATCCTTACCATGAAAAAGTTTTCCCAATGACGCCCCATTGAAGTTTGTGTGCAACAAGTTTGTGGGGCCAGCAATTGAAAGAATTGTATCTAGTTCGCTAGTAAACTCTTCTACTGAGATGTTCTTTTCAATGTGCTGTTTTAGACCCAGAGTATATTGCTGCACCAAAAATCCCGAGAAATATTGGAATACACAAATTCCGCATGTGAGAATAATTCCAATACTAACACTCCCTCCGAAGAGCCAGAAGGACACGTGAGTCCTTGAGACTCGAAACCACAAAGCCATTATTACGAAGTTGACAATAAAAATGCCGAGAATGAGAAAAAACACTGTCTGGAACGGATTGCTTGCTACAGTGCCAGAAAAATGCACCGATTCTAATCCCAGAATGCATACAATAACACTATATGCAAGAACCACAGCCAGGATTTTAACAATCTTCTTCATTGTCAATTTCTTCATCGTGACCGCAAAGGAGACCAAAACCATTGAAATCCACTATTTGGATATGTTTTACCGCTCCATTGACAGCCAGGGATTCCACCGTGTGTGAGATTCCCATTATAACCATACGCTGTGAAAGCAACTGCTTCTTGTGCAGTTTCACCAGTGTCACCATACACAACGGATTTCCAATCTTTCACCAGCCGTTGCGCCGCTTCCAAGGTAAAATCATTTTTCATTGGATACACAGTGGGATACGGGTAACCAGAGATAACCGTCATCCATTCGTTTTTTTCGGCCGCATCATGACACAGCTTGCAAACAGCACCCCATTCGCTGTAATTGATTGATCCAGAATAATAGCACTTACCGCCAAATGACGACATTTGTCCCGAAGTTCCCCAAGTTTTAAGAGGCTCGATGTCCCAAGCAACGCCTCCGCCTCCATCACCAAACGGATTGATATACCCCAGAAAATCCATCAGTCTATTGCATTGCCGTTTTTGGTCATTCGGTTGAAGAGTGGAAAACCAATTCCTAATATCAGAAAGGGCCGCATCAACCCCAGGCTTAACTTCAAAACGACAACAACATAACCCGAGGTAATCTACGCTTGATGTGGGCGTGTTATTTAAAAAAATATACTGACCAACTCTACTTTCTTGTTCACGGGCGTTTTTGTTATTGGCAATCAGTCTAAATCCATTTTCTCCCAACGGGTCTCTGGATAGCCACCTGCCGGTGGAGGGGATGTAATATCTGTAGCCGTAATAGAGAAAGTCGGTTTCGTTATCGGCGAACTTGGTTGAGAAACGGAACGGGTTGTTGGTCGCCATCGCCCCTGTTTGGCGAATGACTTCGCCAAACGGGCCGTAGTCGTATTGGGCACTGACTGTGCCGTCTGTGGATTTCACTAGTCCACTTACGTTTCCATTCCCGTCATAGGATGCGAAGTATCTTGCTGATGTGCTGCTATCGTAGATCCACAACAGTCCTCCCACACCACCTGCGCCTTGTTTGCTTCCACTTAAATCTGTTCCCCATGTATAGGATTGTTTGAGGGTGTTGGCGGTATCGAGTACGGCTATTACGTTCCAGCCATCATACAGATATCTCTGGTCTATGCTCGCTGTGCCAGTTCCGTTGGTATTGGTCCACACTTGTTTGTGGATGCGGCGTCCCTGCCAGTCGTATTCGAATTTGATGCACAGTTGGGGTCCTGTCGTGGTCCTGGCCACGATGTTTGTGAGCCGGTTTTCTGCGTCCCAATTGTAGGTCCAGCGCCCGTCACTCGTCAGGTTGCCATCCAGATCGTAACCGTAGGTTTCGGTCGCTGGAGGAACGTAGACATTCCCTGTGACGTTAGTCTGGCTTGTTGTAACGGTGACGCCTGTCCACTGCGGCTGCGCTGTCGCAGTTATCTCTTTTCGTCTGCAACGCTCACCTTGTAAAGGGCGCTCGCATCGGCGGGTTGTAAACAAGTGAACCATGGTCAGAAAGTTACTCCAACCCCCATCATTTCAGAAAGCAAAAATCTTGCTCAATAATCGTAAGCATTCACCTCGCCTCAGGCTCTCTCCCCGTCTGCCTGGGACGTTTGTTTTTCAATCCCATGCGGTGTCTGACACCTCGTAACGTAACGGCTTCGAAAAGACCTACCAAAGAAAGCACTTGCGTTCGGTCCAGAATGTTCCGGGGTGGTAACGGCTCGAAACTTGTCGATTACCTGAGGTTCAGGGTGGCAATGCTATGCCCCCCGTGAGCTTCCCAACTAGGCTCTATTCCGAGTGCCGTAAAGGCAACGCGTGATTACTTTTTCCGGAATTGTTGAATCACCAAATAATCACCATCTGATGAGCGCACTAATGTTCCCTGAAAAGTGTAACCGTTAGTTTCCCATTCACTGCATATCGCAGAAGATGGTTGGGAGACTTTACGATTAGACATAGCGCCTTCAACAAATTTAATTGTGTCAGATAATGGCAGGTTAAGATATGCCTTCGCTCCTTGCATTGCTGGCAGCTTGATTTGGGACTGCGAGAACACAGCCCAAAAATAAAAACCATAACTCGCATCGCGTCCACCACCATCTCCTGAATTAACCACAACAGCCTGACTCGGAAAAACAATCCCGGCCTTGGTCGCTAATTCCTTCAGTGCCAGATTTTCTTGAACGATCACTTTCTCGTTCAATTGCACTTTGCCACAACCTAAGTTGCAAATCATGAAACCCAAAACGCCAATATAAAAAAACATGACTCTCATTATCGATCTCCATCGGTATCCCATCCGTCAGTTACAGTCGGAGCTCCCCCCTTCTTCCATTTTACAGTTTTCTTAACAGACCCATTCATGTTGAACTCTTTCGCCAGCCCTTGACGATGAAATTCTCCCATAAACGCATCCGTAACCGTAATTCCGAAAATGGTTACAGACTTACCTACATCCCAATTATAACGATCATCAAATTTATATTCGAACTCTAGAGTGTATGAATCGCCACAGGAAATGGCCGTCCCTTTCCCCCATGCGCTGTAACCACCAACCGCATAAAACCAGTTCCAACTTTCGTCCTTTCGGTCGTATCCACTCGACGCGCTCCCAGATGTGATTTGATGTGTCCCGCTCGGCAATGATTCAACGTAGGCTTGAGCCATGGCTATTTCACGGTTGAATAGGTCTTTTGCCGATGGCACATCGTCAATCATATTTTGAAGACGAATTGTATAGTCATTTCCAGAACTACCAAAGTAGTGCATCAGATGTGCTGAGGCATCAGGCATCCCAATCCAAACAAGGCCGATATTTGCTTCAATAAATGCTTCGAGTAACAATGTATTCACTTCCTGTGGCTTGGAATTCCAGACGCCAGCACCAGTATCGTGTTTAATAGTAGGGTCGTCACTGCCTACCTTATAGTCTTTGAGACCAAATAAATCAAATTGGCTGATAGCGTTATTCCCAACCATGCCATATAGATTCCCCCCACCAAATTGCACAATTGGGTCTCTAGATAGCCATCTTCCCGTGCTGGGATTGTAATATCTGTAGCCGTAGTAGAGGAGGTCGGTTTCGTCGTCAGTGAATTTCGTCGAGAAGCGGATGGGGTTCGCTTTTGACATCGGACCGGTTTGGCGGATGAGTTCTCCAAACGGACCATAGTCGTATCGCGCGCTAATCGTTCCGTCTGCTGCGTTGACCAGTCCTTTGATGTTTCCGTTCCCATCATAGGCCACCATAAGCGCTAACTTGTTATGGTAAGTTTTTCGATTTGATATTTTCGCTTTCTCGGAGATTCCCGCAATTCGCTGGCTATCTTTTTCCAATGCGTGATTGTTTGTGCCAAGCTGAGCCAAGGGTGTATTGCTTGGGTGACTTGGCGGTGGGCAAAGGCAAATTCACGCCAAGGACTGCTTCTATTCTCACTGGAGTGAGTATCCCCACGGGGAAAAAACGCGCGCCTGCGCGATCAGTTTCTCTGTCAGGAGGGCGACAAAGAGTTTACCATACAACCACGCCTTGGAGGAATCATCATCCTGCTTGGGCAAATGTCCCAACTGGGCGATTTGTTTAAAACGCTTGAATACCAGTTCGATTTGCCAGCGAAACCGATACAACTCCAGCACAACTTGCGGCGGAAATTCCTTTACAGGAAACGTCGTCAGCACCATGACGTATTGGGCGTAGATCAGGGTGCTTGGCTGCAATTCCATGCCGTGCTTGTTGGCTCGGCGCCGCAGTTTGGCCTGCGCCAGTTCGATGGCTACCTGAGATTTGCGAACGATGCACAAACGGGCTGGCAACGAGACGCACCCCACCAAAGGGATGAGAACATCCCAACAAGCCACTTCGCCGGTTTGTTGCACGGGCTCAAGCTTTTCGAGCAATTCAAAAGGTTGTCCGCTTTGGTTTTTAATCCGAATTCCATCGGGATTAAGCCGCACAACAACAAAAGCTTGCCGATCGGACGCAAAATGAATTCCGCTGGCGTGCGAATAACCCCGGTCCGCAAGAATATAGTCCCCTTTTCTTAACGGGTGCTGACGCAAGGACTCGGCGCAACCTTCGCCCTTTGTAGGCGTGAGCTTGAAATAATCGCATTTAAGTTCAGGCCAGGACAAACTGTAGTGAATTCGCCACAAACTGCCGGTCTTGCCCGGCTCTTTGACATCGGTTGCATCAATAAGCCGTAAGGCATGAGGAGCGTGAACTGTGGGCTCAATTCCCCGCTCTGAGAAAAGGGCGGTGCAAAGTTGATAGAGCCACTCTTTGCTCTTTCGTAGACGCTTGAGCAGCGCCACGTCAGAGATATTCGCCAATTGAGCTTGCCTGGCCCGCACGACCGTTTCGCGCATCGAATAACCACAGCCCAAGTGCATTAACAAGACTCGCAGACAGTTCTCCTCTGATTTATCCTGGCGCAAGCCCTTGAGAGCGCCCGTTCTGTGGGCAATCTCTTTCCAACCCAATGGGAAAAAAGAACGCAAGAGAACCCAATCTTCATCAGTGGCATTGATGTGTTCCATAGAGGAACATTAAACCGATGGTTAAAGATGTCAACAAACAAGTTAGCGCTTATGCGGCAAAGCCGGAGGCTTGAGATAGCGTGAACCGCTCAAAGCGGTTGTTTGTTATCGTGAGGCGCTCAAAGCGCCATCACCTCCTGTGCATCCAAACGTTGGTCTTCCTTTTCCTGCTCTTGGATGTAGCGACGCACCGCAGCTTCGTTTTTCCCAACCGTTGAAACCCAATACCCTCGCGCCCAGAAGTTTTGCCCCACGAAGTTGCGCCTTTTTCCCCCATGAACCCGCGCGATGTAAATCGCGCTCTTGCCTTTGATGAATCCCATCACCTGCGATACCGCATACTTCGGCGGTATCGATATGAGCATGGGCACGTGATCGGCCATCAAATGCCCCTCCAACACTTCGCTCTCTTTCTGCCGAGCCAAGTCGCGGAACACCGCGCCAAGCTCTTGCCGCAATAACCCAAATATCCTTTTGCGCCGACACTTCGGAATGAACACCACATGGTATTTGCATTCCCATGTCGTATGTTTCAGAGTCTCGTAGACATTCATTTGAGTCTCCTTTCGTAAACTTTGAGCGGTTCACGAGTTCGAGACTCTCTGCGACTCCCGGAGTTGTCAAACTTCGGGAGTCCTCCAGCAGAGCTGGAGGGTTTCCCTTTGGACTAAGCGAGAGCTGAACGCTCAAATTGCCGAAAGGCATTGGTGACCCGATTTGTTGACAATGTAATGTTTCAACTCATTCAGAGAGCTAAACGCTCAAATCGCCGAAAGGCATAACATCTCCCACGGGGCGCAAACTGGAAAAGTGAAAGTGCCATAAGAAAAAGACATCAAGGCTCTCAAACGCTCCACCCCAAATCAGAAACAGGCGTTTTCGAATGATAGTGAATATCAGCAAGTCTCTAATCCAAACACCGACAGAATACTGAAAGTAATGGCAATGGGAATCAGGGAAAGAGATAAGGGCGAATGGGATCAATGCTCAAGGAATCGGGCAGAGTGTCGTCTGGTGGGGGGGGAGCTGGCCAAAAGACTGTTTTGTAGATCAATCAGCTAATAAGGGTAATCCAATTGCTGTTCATCCCTGGTGGAGTAAATGAGAAAACCTTAAAAAACGGCGGAGTCTTGCATGCAAAAAAGAGGATTCCAGAGCAAAACGCAGAACAAACCAGTGATTCTGACGATTAGTAATATTCAGGGTGGGCCAAAAGGTGGGCCAAACAGGGTAAAAAAAGGCTTTTTTGAGACTTTTGAAGCGGGATAATTATATCTCTTTCTACTATTGGAATGCCTTGTATTCCAACACTTTAAAGTGGAGCCAGTTGCCAGACTTGAACCGGCGACAAACGCTTTACGAAAGCGTTAATTCATTTGCACGACAACGACATGAACATGCATTAACACCCTACAAAATAAGGCTAAAAATGCATTTTTGCCATTTTTTATGAATTGTCAGAATCACGCACCAAAACGCACTTCCACTGTTGCATTCTGTTGCACGAAGACTCGGGGGGGAAGTGGAAGCGATTACTAGCATCTTTACTCAAAACACTCCCCCAATCATTCATTGACATCCCGCGTTTTGACAATGCTGTATTTGGCGATTTCAGAACGCAAAGTATTTTACAGCCTTTTGTAAAACGCCAGTGCTTCCTCTGCTGTTTGTTGAGCTCGTTGTCTGTCTTCTTCANGTTGAGAGCCAATGCAAAACACCTTCGACATATTTTGTTAAATAATTGATGGAGGCCTGTTCGCGGATTTTTTGTCCGTTCCACAAGAAATAGACCGGCGCAGTATGGGCAAAAACCGTCGTGTTGCGGGGCAGGATTGGATTGCGCAAATCGGGGTTGTCCACCACTCGCGCCGCCAGCCATGCGCTTTGGGTCAAGACCGCGTTGGTTTCAATTTCCATTGTATAAAGCCCGTTGGTTGGGTCGAGATAGGCGATGCTTTTGTGCGCCACCGTCTTGCCGTTGATCACGATGTCCAGCGTGTTGAATGGCAGGATGGAACGCGCTGTCACGCGAGCCCGCACGATTTTGGAACCTTGAAATTGCGCCACGCCACCCGGCTGCAAACCGTCCACTTCAAAGTCAAGAATTGGCCCATTGCAGACAAATGCCCGGCCTGCTTTCACGCCAGCAAGCCAGGACGCGTAGTTGGTGGCGTCTTGGACGTAAGTGCGATTGCAGCCCAGCGGGATTTCCTCGTAAAACTTGTCGGTTCCCGCCGCAATGGGAACGCGAAAGCCCGCGTTGAGGAATGTATAATACAGGTCCAGCGAGCGCATGACTGGGAACTCTGCCTGCGAAAAGCCCGAGTTGAGCCACGGTTCCCAGTGGTTGGGAAGCTGGGTCGGATCAATCCAAGTAAGCAGTTCCACGCCGTCCACCATGCCCAGCGCTAGGCCGATGGGCAATTGCTCGCCCGGCAGCGAGTCAATATGCGACCAGAAGATAGTTGCGTTCTGCGCTTTTGCATCGCGCAAGGCGCGTGTCATGTCCCAGTGCGGGCGATTGGTCCAAAACTCCATCCCGCCTCCGGCTTGCGGATAGCCGCCAACGAGATTTGTGATGCCCAAAAGCGTCAAGTGTCCCATCTGAAAATCCTGCACCTCTTGTGCGACGAAAATCTCGCGTCCGGGCGTTGAATGCGTGTCAAGCCTGCCCGTAAAAGCCTTGTTGACCGGAGCGCTGGGCTCGTTGTCGGAGAGGCACAGAAGCGTCTGGGCGTTGAGGTCCTCGGCGTCCATCTGGAGACGCGCCTCTTCGGGACCGGGCAAATGCGCGTGAATGTCGCCGTTGAACCAGCCTTTGGCCCGCATGTCAATCCAGCGGTGAAGACGAAACACCTCGGGCGATTTGGCGCTGGATGAATCGGAGTTGGTTTTGCCAATCGGCCCCTCAAAGGGCAATGTTTCAAAGCCGCGCCGGATTTCAATGCGCGTTTGCGCGTCGTCCACATCAACGGAAAATCGACCATCAACATAGCACCAGCGTTTGCCCAAGTAATCAACGTGGCTGTGCGTTCCCTGAATTTCGACGAATTTCCCCGCCGCGTTAGTAATGGCCACTCTTGCCGCAACCGGCTGTCCGGTGGCGTCGTCAACAATGCGGGCTTCCACCCGCTGCCCGGCTCCCTCGCATGGGCACTGGCCGATGAATTCAACCGCCAATAGCGACAATAAAGCAATGAATCGCATCATAGAACCACCTTTGGAAACAACTTATAAACAAACGCTATTCTGAAATTGTCAATGAAAGAATCAAGTTCTTGAACTTCCTATTGGCTCCTTCACGCGAAAGTATCATTTCGTCTAAAGTGGGGCGCATTTTGTTACAGCTACCATCCAACGATAACGATGGGAGTTCTTCCCAGTGAAGCATCCTGTCACACAGTTATAAACAGTAGCAATGTCCCCCCTCTATCGCTCTTTCAACCGGCGTTTACAGGCAGTTTCAATATGCCTTCCACATTGGCCAATTTACCGTGTGAAACAAGATTTTTGAGTTGGCTGAGAATTGTGCTCTTCAACTGCGCACTCGTGGCCTTGAAACCGAACATTCTAGAGACCGCAATACATATTTCATCTTTTGCGGCTCCGTGTGAGGCAGAAATCAGCGCGAGGATAGCTGTCCTAATCTCCATGGGGGGCAACATGTCAGGCTTGCGCAGGGCGGCAGACGTCACAAGTTCCCTGTTTCTAATGGGGATTTTGGCATTCGCCAGGAATAAACATGCATCCTCTCTGGAGCACTGCTGAGTAACACGCAAGTGCCTCACTGCCTTTTCAACGGCATCTTGGATGCGGGAGCCAGCCCGGGAAAAATTCCACAGGTTCCTAATACGATTGACCAACTCATCCTCATGAATCGGACCTTCTAGCTTAACAATTTGAAGGACAATCTGTGCTAGATCGTGCGTTGGCAAAGCGTGGGGGTCTGAATCGGGCACCGGGAATGACGCCTCCACGTAAGGAACAGAAAGATCCCCAAAAGGTCCATTCTCCTCGACGGGTGTCGATTCTCTTTCAATGTTCAAATCGGTCGTTTCTTCGGTAAGTTCGAGCTGGGATGCGGCGGCCAATTCCTCCTCCGCTTGGATTACAGCCATCTTGGCCTGCTCAATAGCTGCCTGAAGTTTCCGTATTTGCTCATCGGGGCTCTGGAACCAATCTGCACTCCAGATTCGATGGATGATCCATCCGTGATCTTCCAAGACGGCCTGTCGAAGTCTGTCCCGATCACGGGCAGAACACGAGGAGTGATAGGATGCTCCATCACACTCGACTCCCAGCAGGTAACGTCCAGTTTTGCTTCTATCCAGGACCGCCAGATCAACAAAGAACCCCGCTATCCCAACTTGGCAATCAACTTCATACCCAAGGGATTCAATCGCCTTTTTGACAGCCTCTTCAAATGGAGAATCCTCCTCGCGATTTGTTCGTTTTGGAACAGACAAGCGTCCCGTCTGCGCAAAATTCAGGAAGGTCTTTAACGAGGCCACTCCCCGTCCTGATGCGCGTTCCAGGTCAATGTCGTCTGATGTAATTGAGGTAAAGACCTCACAACGTTTCTTGGCACGCGAGATCAACACATTTAAACGACGTTCGCCACCTTCGGAACCAAGTGGGCCAAAGCGCATGGCCATGTATCCGTTTGCATTCTTTCCATAGCCCACCGAGATGAAAATAACATCTCGTTCGTCGCCTTGAACATTTTCAAGGTTCTTTACAAAAAATGGTTCCGTTGAATAGTTGGAAAAAAAGGACTCTGTTTGAGGGTTCTCCCTCCGCATGAGTTCTAGTTCATCAAGAATTGCCTGTCTTTGACGTACTGAAAAAGCGGCAACTCCCAAGCTCAATTTTGGGGTGTTCTTGGCGTGTTGCATGATAGCCTTGCAAACGGCTTTCGCCTCCACGCGGTTGGTGCCAGATGCACCACTGTCAAACACGCCTTCCGATATGTAATGAAATTTGAGCCCCATCTCCTCGCCAGCAGCATAAGGGCTTGGAACAATGAAAAGCTTGTCTTCATAAAATTCGTGGTTTGAAACAGCGATGAGCGAGTGATGGCGGCTTCGGTAATGCCATCGCAGCATTTTCTCTGGCAATCCGCGAGCTTTGCATAACCCGAGGATGCTTTCCATATCTTGCGCCATAGCAACGGCAGGCTCCGTTTCATCCTCATCATCAGGGACGCCGTCTGAGGTCAGCCTTGCGAAAAACCGGGTCGGCGGCAACTGCTTGCTGTCTCCAACCACCACAATCTGCTTGCATCTAGCCACAGCGCCCAATGCGTCAACGGGTTGCACCTGGCTGGCTTCGTCAATAACCAACAAATCAAAATCAACTGCACCGGGTTCAAGATACTGGGCGACTGAAAGGGGGCTCATCATAAACACCGGCTTAATTGCCTGCACCACAGAACCAGCCTCTTTGAGAAGTCGCCGCACACTTCGGAATCCGCGTTTTCTTTCCATTTCACTTTTTACAATGCCAGTAGCACCAACCCCTGCATTTAATGATGGCAACCGCTCGTAGTGCGATATCAGAGTCTGATACTTAGCCAAAGCTAAACGAGCCTTATCAAGTTCACGGAACTCTTGAATGAGTTTTTCATGAACTTGGCCATCAAAATGAGCGATCTGCGGATTTTTTGCCGCAATGTCCCGCAGCAATTGACTGAAGTAGATTCGGTCAAAACAGTCCAAGCTCTGAGCATATTGCACCCGCCCATCAACCAAGTGTTCAACAAGCGCTCCCAAGCCAGCCTGCCTGGCTTTCATCTCACAGATGAAATACTTGTTCCATTGGATGAGAATGCTCATGTTGTCATTCCAAAGCTTTAACCGATGCTCTATTTCATCAAGGGAAACTTCATGAATGTCTCCCAATCCAAAAGCCCGCTCCACATCCAGGCTGAGTTCGCTAAAAACTTTCTGGCATTCCACATCAAAGCTTTCGACAGCGTTTGCAAGGGATTCTTTCAGACACTTCACAGAAGGAACGTCTGCGACTCCGGCAAACATTTCGCGGAAGCTCTCTCCAAGGCCAATTTCTGTCTGGCGAACCACCCATTCAAGAATGGTTCCAAGCTGGTTCCAATTGCTCTTCTCCCTGAGCCAAAGGGAGCCGAAGGCGTTTTTGCCAAGAGAGTCTGCCTCCTTGATTTTCACCAGGGCGCATTGAGCCTGGACGATGGAATCAATCAATTCCAGACGCTTAGCGAAATCTCCCGGCATGTTGGTTTTCAGCACACCCTTGAGTTCTGCAATAGCCGAGCGATATTGACCGTTCAAGAACCGGAAAAGAGACTGTCCGTGAGCTGCTATCTGTGTCCGAACTGTTGAAAAATCCTTTTCCCACGCCGAATCGATCACATCTTTTGACAAGGATTGGGAGACATTTGAGAAAGTCTCCACTTCCTTGAGCAGCTCCCGAATACCATCGACGCCTGCACCCCAAACCGTATGGCAAATAGCTTGTTTGTCTACCTGAGGAGAATCCGCCACGAATGAAGCGATCGTTAGTTGTTCGCGAATCCGGGCAAGCGTTGGTGGCACTGGCTGAGAAAGAGTGTCTGCAAGTTCTGAGGACTGTCCTCGCACTTTTCCCAGCAACGTTCCGAGCCTTTGAATTTGTTGGGCGATAGGATCGAGGTCAATATTGAGAAACACTTCCCGTTTTACCCCACGCCATGGGTGTTGGGATGGTAAACCAATCTCCTGAACCCGCTCGGACAACTCGGAAGTCCGCTTGCGATAGCTCAGGCGTTGTTCTTTTGTCCAATCCAGAGCATTTTCAAACGCACAAGTATTGACCTGCTTTCCACGCTGTCCTAACACAGCCAAATGCCCAAGAACTTCAAAAGGCGTGTAACCGGACGGAGCGATTGAAGTATGCAAGGCGTTGACATGCTCATTGAGAATTCGCCTCTTCCCTTCCAGTTTTACAACAAGGCTGTCCTCTGAAGGATCCATCGGTCGCCCAAGGTTCCAGGTTTTGCCGATTTCATCAATCACATCCCGTTTCCTGGCTTTGTTGCTGTGCAGTTCCAGACAGAGGCTTCCGAGTCCCTCGCGTTCCAAGCGGCGCTTTACAACCTCCAAAGCTGCCAATTTCTCAGCCACAAAAAGCACCCGTTTTTTGTCAAAAACCGCTGTTGAAATGATGTTAGTAATTGATTGGCTCTTGCCAGTTCCTGGAGGCCCCTGAATCACAAGACTTCGACCTCGACGCACGCTTTCAATGGCGATCGACTGCGAACTGTCTGCATCCACGACATGATCAAGCTTCGATGCTGGAATAACCTCATCAATGGAGGCATCGTCAGCAAGTAGCAAATCACCCTCAGAAAAACCGTCTGAAAGCAATCCGCTAACCAATGGACTGCCGAGGAGCAAATCGCGGTTGGGCCAGTTCTCGGGGTCCAAATCCCGATACATAAGGAACTTTGCAAACGAGAAAAACCCCAGCGTCATCTCGTTTTCAAGCACAGCCCAATTTTTCCCCTCGGCCACGCAATTTCTGACCTTCGCAAAGTAAGCAGTTGGGGTCATCTCCTCTTCGTCGGGAAAATCTGGCAGTTCGATTGAAAACTCTTTTGAGAGCTTGGCTCGCAGAGAAAGGTTTTCCTCAATGTCATCCCCAGTCCATTTGACACAGAACTTTTCGGACGCGCTTCTGCGGTCTAATTCAACCGGCACTAGAATGAGAGGTGCATATCTGGCGATATCAGCATGATCGACTTCAAACCATTTGAGCTTTCCAAGAGCCAAATAGAGGATATTAACTCCTTGTTCTTCTATCATCGCAGCCGCATCGTGATTCAAATCAAAGAGTCTTCGCTGAAGCCCCTCGGGAGAAAGCGATGTCTGAAGTCTGAGATCAATGTGGCGTTTTGCGAGGCCAGTCTCCTCATCTTCCGTATCATCCGGTTGCGGCAGCCCAACCTCCTCGTCATTCTCGTCAACGGTTTTCTGTGAATTAGCAGAGCGCCTCCCGGGTAAAAAAGTGAATGTCTTTTTTTCGCCCACTAATAGGCGAAAGACCTGATCGCACAATTCATCACGAACTTCTATAAGCCTTGCCGAACTTGTTCCAACGGGCATGGACAGCAATCGATTGCGCGTGGACAAATCCAAAAGTTCATCCCGACTTTTTTCCAGCAACTCTTCTATTTTAGACATAACAATTTCCCGGGTGTTTTGATTGATGCTGCCATAGAAACTACCTCTGATATAGTCGAATTTTTATATTATATATTAACAATTGATGTATAAGTAGTTATCTCAAAATACCCCAATGTTTTGGCCAAAAATAAGTAAGCGAGGTATAGGGAATTTTTCCATAAGTCCCCCCAAAAACTACCATCACTTGATTTTGTTTACCCTGCATGGGGTATTGGGTTGTAGCATAGGAAAACGGTTTTGAGTTGCCCATAAGCAATAAGAGATTAAACTTACGAAATGCCCGGTTAAAAGAAAAACACTTAACCCTATGAATATTAAGGAGTTTATCATCCACGAGATTGCAAAGGAGGCACATAAAGAGCCAACTATTCATCTTCGCAAGCAGTCGCTCAAGGCGACGGACGCTAGAGTGAAAAAATTCACAGAACTTGCCATCAAGGTGTTTGCTACACACGAAGATAGACCATCGAGTGTATTTGCTGATTTCAATCAAGACGTTGCAAACTATCCTTTTTCCGAGTGGTGTTTGAGTTTTTTTCCGGAGCAACAAATTTCTTGAAATTGACGATAGATTCCACAAATCGCCTCGCAAATCAGATGAAATTACAGCAGGCTTCCACTGGAGGCTACGTGGTCTTTACTGTGATAGAGGGCGACGGAAAGCAAAAGCTCTTTGTTTGTATGATTCATCCCCAAGATGGTCTCTCGATTACAAATAATTTGGAGTTTAAAGATGTAACCCATCTAGAGCTTCGGCATATTGACAAAGCCGCGTTAATCAGTGCGCCTATTAACGGCATTTTTGGAACTAAACCCTTGACATATGCTGGTTTTAGAAAAGCAATGTCGCAGTATTTTCAAGAGTTCATCGGGCCAGATGCATTTCGGAATCCATCGAAAGACAGCGCCGAATTGATCGACAAGTTGGAAGATTATGCTAAGGACAATGGTTTCGATGAGGGGCTGTTAGATAGTGCACGAATCAAAATTCGTAGCTATGCACAACAAACAGCAAGAGACAGAACAGAACTTGATCTTTCGGTCATATCATCACTTGTCGATCCAACAAATCCACAGAATTTCGCAAATTATGCTTCTAATTTGGGAGTTAGTGCTTTCATAAAACCGGACGTTGGAGTTTTTAATAGGTGGAAGGTGATAAAGCACAAGAGTGATGATGGTTTGGTGCTACAGTTTAAAGCAGAAATGGTTGGGCAACCTGGAACGAATCATCGTTTGGAACTAGATGCTAAAGCAAAGACGCTCATGATAAAAAATATTGAACCAGAGCTAATTGAAAAAATTCAATCAGCAAAAACATAAAACCTCTGGTTGAGGTATGTTGCAGATATTCTACACAATCAGGACTGCTCTAAGTGAATCTCAATTTATTCGGCAGTCTCGCCAAATTAAAGGGGTTCTTACTGTAACAAACGATCTTCTTCCACTTCTAACCAAGCTTCAAGATAACGGGTATATTGAAAGAAGCACACGTGATGGAAAGAGTTTTTCCCATCTTCCTGATGCAGTAGGTCAACAACTTGAATTTATACTAAAACCATGTTCGCTCAACTACTATGAGGATATTCAAGACCTTATTTCTTACACTGCGGAAGAGCCCGCCAATTACTATGTCAATGGAATAGGTGAAGTTGTCAGCGAGGCAAATGGCGGAATTCCTGGATCACCACCAATTGAATCTTATCGCCAAATGTTACGTGCAAAAAAATTGCTACGGACTACTTCGGACTTTGAGACTACGGGCAAAGCAATTTTTCTGACGCCTGAGAAACTGGAAATTCCTCTCGTGTTTTCATTGTCAGAGATTCCATCCTTAACACATTTACGGGAATTACAGGATCATTTTGAAAAGCGATCAGACCGAGACCCTGCTGACCGTGAGCAACGTCTTGTTTTGTTCCGTAAAAACTTGCGGGAGTATCTGAAAGCTTATCCCCCCGAAGATCGGTTCTGTATGTTTCTCCGAAACTTTGAAATTATCTTTGATAATTACAATCGAGATTATCAGCTGTGGATAGGCAACACGTTTGGTGAACTGGAGAAGTCTTTTGAAGAAAAACGTCTTAAATTTGTAGCTGACCTCAATGGAATTCTTGCTGGAGTCCAAGCGTCACTACTCGCTGTTCCGATAGCGGCGATCTTGCTTGGAGACAAATACGATCTTGGCAATCCACTAAAGGACTTCCTGCTTGCGTGCGGGATTCTAACTGTTGCGCTCATAGCGTTTCAGCTTCTTGGTAATCAAAAGGCGACATTGGAAGCCACCAGAGCCGCAATAAATGCAACCAAAGAGGATTTTGAGAAGAAACACACCAGACGGCGCGAGGAATTCAAAACTCGACTACAAAACCTTGATGAGCAGGAAAAAAAGGTCAGATCACTTCTTAACTTCATTCGATTTACTATAATCGTAATTGTGATTGCCGGTTTTTTAGGATGGATCATTGCTTGGGCCTGAGGATTCAGCCAGCAATTGGAAGTTAATTGCAATCGATTACTACAAGTAACCAAGAGGGCATCTTGGAAAAGTCAGTAGTCAGTTGGCCCAGAGCTCGTCCCAGTAATCGTTGTTGCGGGCTTCATCCAGAGCGTTCAAGTGTTTGAAGCCTTGTTCTGGTCTGAATTGTCCGGGCCATCTGAAGCCGCACTGGCTTTGGCGGCAGGCAACAGTCACCCCTTGCCCTCTCTTTGACTCGCTCGCCGCACCCCTTTTTCCACTATAACCATCCGGTCAAGGTCGTTAAGGTCGTTCTAGCCAACCTCGGTTGAGAGAGAAGCCGCTATAGTCCGCCAGATTTCCGTGAAGAACTATAATGCAGACATTGGTCGAGCCATAAAAACTACACCAGTCTAAAACTTATCAGATTTTACAGCCTTATCGACTCCATTGATAAAAGCACTCATCCGTTTTCTTTTGCGAAGGCCAATGACATGAAGATCAAACCTAGGTAGCAAATCTGCCGGGAGATTCCCCATATGATAGGGAAAACATGTGTTATTTACTTCAACTTTCCTTCTAGCTTTTTTTGCTAAAACTTGAGGTAATCGGATCGCCATTTTTGGGTGGTTTCGGGTTCTGTTTTGAGACGTTCGGCGTGACATTTGAGCGAGTGGTCAATTTCTCGTTGTCGGGCTTGAAAACCGTCTTGAAGGGTTCGCAATGTCGCTTTGACAAGGTTGTTGCCACGTTCAATTTGAAACGTAGTTGGCCCAGGCTGCGTCACTTTTCCAATCACGGAATGAACGCATCCAGGGTCCGTTTGCCAGGGGTCCAATTCGTCGAGGATGAAGAAGAGTCCTTTGGGACCAAGGACAAAATCCCATGTCACAAATTCAAGTTTTATGTCGCCCATGATGACTGTGACATGACCGCCGGTTTCGCGGATTTTTTGAATGCCGGGGTTGATTGCGTGTGGCTTCATTTTCGCGTCTTTTGTTGGTGTTGCACTGTGAGCATGTCGCGCCAGAAGTTGTGGTAAGCATTGAGTTTTTGCTGTTGGTCTGGCGTTTGAGCGATGCAGTTTTTGAAGTTGGGGTAGTCTATTGACAACGCCAGAATTTCAAACACACGGGCCATTTGAGGCGCGTTGACCACGATTCGCCAATGGTAGTCGCCATCGGGTGTTTCTATTGGCGATACGCCAATCTTGGCGACTGCAACAAGGTTCTGCAAGTCCTTGCGAACCCTTGCCCGAATCTGCCAGGTTCCCGGCGTTCCTTTTTTCACAATGCTATAGAAACCGATTTTTGTGCAAAGCCACATGATGTTTCCTTTTTGTTGATACCGTTTTCATTTATCGTGCCTCATAAAATTCGCTGGCTGTGGCGCGAACGTTTTTCCATTCAGTGGAGCCGTTTTTGAAATAGCGCACGAGCATTCGCTCGCTGTCAGCCACCACAACGACGCATGTGGGTTGGGTCATGCCGTATTCGTAAAGCAGGGTGCCGGGTTTGAGTGAGCCGGGGATGATGTTCTTGTAGCGATATTCCTTCCAGCCGGTCGTGTTCCCCCAGATGGTTTTCATCGTTTCGATGTAGCCCTTGACGAACGCCTCTTCGTCCACCGGTTGAATTTGTTTTGCCGCTTGCCGAGCGAACCATTCCTGTCCCCCCGGAAGGGGAAGCCCACCGCCTAGATCGTAGTTTTTCTGGAGTTGTTCTTGCCCCGCTTTGGCTCCCTGTTCATAAGATCGTTGTCGATCGGGAGCAGCTTTGCGCTTCGCTTGAACGCCGACACTCGCCTCTCTTTGGAGTCGCGTGGCGGTGTTTCGGAGGCTGACAAAACACCAGACATAAGCTGAGATCACTATACCCACGATAACAACCCCATAAATGATGCGTTCGCTTTTGGAAAAATGAGCCAGCGACTGAGCCCGCTTTGCATCTCCCTCTCGTTTTCCTTCTTCGTAACCTCGCTTGATTTCTTGCCAAAAAGACGGTGGCGTTTGTTTTGAGTCAGGCATAATCGGATGAAGTTAATTGTGTTTTATCGAAAGTTTTGCCATGTAGTCAGAACACCATCTTGGAAATAGAGATACATGTTTGAGTATTGCCACTGCTCAAGTTTCCCGGTGATCGAAGCCTGTTCGAACACCCTATTTGGAGGTCCCCAACTGGCTTGCACATCCTCCCTTGACATGCCCAAGCAAACTGTCCCTTTTAAAATCACGTCTACAAATTCCGGTTTGAGTGCCGGATGTTCTTCAACATACTTTTTGCGACGTTCAACAGCCTTTCGTGCCGTCTCTTCATCTTGAAGTTTGAATTCCACTTCGATCTGCGACGTTTTCCCGCTCAACAAGTTTTGGCGGGTCTCTTCGGTCAATTCAGGATGCGCCTTGATAAAGGCCGTCTTTTTGACAAATTCATCCGCTTTGTATTTGTCCGAATAATTACCCTCCATCACTCGCTTTTTCAGAGATTCAGGTAACTCGGGATGAGCTTTGACAAACTCATATTTTTCAACATACGTATTGGCCTGTAGCCAGTCCCAGTTGTTGCCGCTAAAACGCTTTTTAATCTCATCGGGCAGATCGGGATGTTTTTCAAAAAACGCCTTTGCCTCAGCAGCCTTCTCAGCTGCTCGTTGTGCTTTTTGATTGAAACGCATCACCTCAAAGTCAACCATATAGACGTTCAACTCCCCTTTGAGAAGGCGCTGTTTGATCTCCTCTGGAAGATTGGGATGCTGTTTGACATATTGCTCTTGTTCCTCTTTCTCCTTGGCTTGCCTGGCAATCTTTTGTTCCTCTTGTTCCTCTTGTTCCATCTCAATCCGGCGAATCGCCTCGGCTGATTTCCGTTCCCTCTCTTTGGCTTCGGCTTCTAACTTTTCGTGGAAAGCCATTTGTTGTCCCTCTTTAAATTCGTCCATTTCTGCCTCTGATCCCCAAAAATAACTCGGACAAGAGACCACCTTGCCACGCGCACATGTGATTGACGCTTTGTAGCGTCGCCCGGCCTTGTTTTTATAGCGCCATTCCCAGCGCACAGAACCGTCTGATTGGGGTGTTTTTAGCGACGGTTCCGGCATGAGTTGTGCAACTTGTTCCTCCGGCATCCCCTTGGTAATCCGGCCAAGCTGGTAGAGTGAAAACTCCCTTTGAGGAACAGTCGTACAAGCCGTCAATACGAGCATCAAAACAAGGGATATTGTAAGGGAGACGACACAATTTTTCCGCCTTTCCGAGGTATTCATACATAAAAACTACCGAAACTCACACAACGAAGGCAACAAGAAAATGCGGATTATAGTCCGTGGACGCTTGGTCCTCATTTCGGAAATCCTGAAGATGCTTGAAAAAGAAAACATCACTACAAATTCTGGGCGAACGCATTCGCCAGACGCGCAAGGAGTGCAAGCTCTCTCAGGAAGACTTGGCGCTGGAGTCGCGATAATAGACCCGGAGCTTCATTGGCCGGGGGTTGAGCCGCGAGAACCGGAACCTTTCCATTCCAAGAAGCCCGCGACCATCGCAGGGTTCTCAAGTGCGACCTGAGCGATTGTGCCAAATGATCTGCCTGTGGTCCGGGGAAAGCTATAGGTCTCATTTTTTCAATAGAGTGCCCGACCACGCCCGATTTCGCGGCAAGCCCTTTAATGTTGGCGGAAATAGGAAGCTATTTTTCCAAAGTGACCTTCCGTCACTACCATCAACGGATTTCAACGATCCGGCATCCCCCGAATCGACAAGCCTTAAGAATGTCGTCCAATTGGAGTCTCCAAATGTCTGGAATCAAGGTTTGCTTTCGGCAGTTTCCAATTCGAATCCTACGAGTTTGTCCATCCCGCTTTCAGGTGCAACCGCCAGATAGTAGAAAGTCTTCATCTTTGCTGATAAGGCACCGAATGTCCCCCCGGTGGGCTTGAACAGCGTATTGGCCAAACGATGGCGTCCTGGCCGTCACTCCAATCCCAAATCCCGAACATTGCCTTGAGGGATGCCCTTTTACGTCCAGAAAACGGGCATGGCAGGTGGTAGTTTGTTGTCAACGGAGAAAATTCAAGCGGGTTTGGAGAACGACCATGATGCGGTTTGGTGAGCGGGCATATTCAATGGGCTGGCCAGAAATGTCTTCCCCGGATCCAGATCGGGGTAAAAATCTTCCCAAAATCCTCCTCCTACGATGCCCCGGAACTGAGGCATATTTGTAGAACTTATCGGTGAAACGATGTCTCGAAGAGCCCGGATGCAAGGCGTCCACCGCATTGCCCCGTTCAACCGTAAATCCTTTTTAGCTAGTTTTCCCGTATTCATGCGGTTCTTAATGTGCCGGTTTAAGCGCCAAAAACAGGATGGATAGTCATTTTCTTCGGTCAGCCGCTAAAACCCTGCCACCATCCGAATAAAGTTTGGGTTCCGATTCGATCTTACCCGAGGCCCTTGCCGGGCTTGGCATCT
>JGI20225J20221_1000863_pt1 | contig 40914 bp, 45 predicted proteins | sample BioMet4_FD_20221 | JGI IMG/M metagenome (IMG submission 20221)
CTTTTCATGGCTCTTTCCGCAGAACGAAACGCCAGGGCCTACATTTGGCAAGTAGGCCTATTACTTATGTTCGCACTTCCGTAAGGACGTTAATGCCTAGTATTGTTTTCCGAAGGAAGGGTGCTTCGGAGAGGTTCCATGTTCTCGAAGGCAGAAATAGCTGACGGGAGGCCGCCCGTCGGCGGCGGGGGACATAGCAGTAACCTTTCGTAGTTCCTACGCCCAATAACGTATGAGCAACGACTTTGGATGCCAAACAGCCACCAAGTATTCGCGAGTCGGTACCCAGATATAAATCCATTCTCCGGGACAATTTTTTCGGCGTGCCTCAACACGACTTGTTGGTACGGACTGCCTCTCTTGGGACGCCTTGTAAGGACGTACCTCCTTATTATTAAGGGCTATAACCATCCTATGGCAATACTGTTACTTTGAACCTTGCAATCCTTAAGACTGGCATTTCATCGGGTTCCCTTTCGTTTGTGCTATATTCCGAAATAAGAGACAAGACCGAAACTTTGGACACTACTTCGCTCCACGCCGTACCTTTTGTGATGACAATTTAAGGAGGTCGCCATTCCCGACGTGACCCTTTTGCTAGCCCTGATCGGGTCGGAGAAAATACTTCGAAAAGTTCTTGGTTTTAATACTCTAACGCTACAGCTAGCAGCGAGCGTTGAAGTAGATTAAGTACCGTGTCTTGATGACTCGGCCCTTTGCTTGTCTGAAAAGCCTACGGTTTTCGATTTATCTACAGTCTATTTACGGAAACTTACACCCTGAATACCGTTTCTTTTGACAGCAAACAACGTTAAGGCTACTTGCCGGGAATTAGAGTTCCAATTGGCTTCTCTTGTTCTCCGATTGCTTTTTCCGGGCAAAGCAGCATACAGCCGCCACAGGAGTGGCACACCTCTTCAAAAACATACGGTTTGTTCTTTATGAAGGCAAGCGCATTGAATTTACAAAAATCAACGCATTTGCGGCAGCCGTTGCATAAACTTTCGTTGATGACTGGTATTTTTACAGAAATTATTTCTTCCCGGACCTTCTCAGGCTTAAAAAACAAATGACCATTGGGCTCTTCAACGTCACAATCAATATAGACAGATTTCTCGGCAATTGAAGCTAAATTAACGGATACCAGTGTTTTGCCTGTACCGCCTTTGCCGCTCAGTATGGCGATTTTTACACCCTTACTTTTCATGGCCATGAAATCCCGGATGGAAATCACTGAGCAAAATAAGCTTTTCAGCAATAAAGGCATCAATGTTTTGCTGCACGGTTCCGGGTATCGATTTATAGATCAGGACCTCTGACTTGCGTAAAACCTCTTCCGCATTTTCACCGCAGCGTGGAGTCAGCAGTGCCTTAACACCGTGGTCAGCTATTACTTGAGCAGCTCTGATGCCTGCTCCGCCCTGGCTGGCAACAGCGCTGTTATCAAGGTAGTAGCTTTCTTTTGTGTCTGTATTATAGAAAAGGAAATATGGAGCTCGCCCAAAGGACGGGCACACACTTGATTCCAAGTTTTGTTCATCTACCGGTATCGCTATTTTCATCTGAATCCTCCGTTCTATTCGCATTTAAATTGTTTTCGGTTTCTGGCTCTTCCGCAAAACCTCTTCCGCATCTATGACGCCGACAGCCACCTCTGCCACAGCCGTTCCCGCTGCCATCGCAGAGCTGATATTCGCCGCCTTCTATCCAGAGTACTTTTCCATTGACCAAAGACTCAGCAAGTTTTTTCCTCGCCTCGTCATAAATTCCTTGGACCGTTGTGCGAGAAATGTTCATTTGATTGGCGCACTCTTCCTGCGTGAATCCATCCAAGTCAATTAGCCGTATAGTCTCATACTCATCAACGGTCATATTGACTGTGTTCACTGCGTCCGTAGGGGAGTCAAGAGGTCCGAAACGATTGCTGTCGGGAAGACAGCAAACTCTTCTCCATTTTCGGGGCCTTGGCATATAATTTCACCTCACTTAACGACAGAAATAACCAGAGCGTCCTCCGGTTACTTCTGCTGCTCTCACAAATTCTCTAACTGCTTATCAATGACATCAAGTCGACTTTTCAGCACGTTCTTTTGCTCTTGGAGCAGCTCTTTTTGTGTTTTAGAGGTGTTCTGATTAACAGCGATACCTCTTCCGAAGCCACGACCAAAACCGCGCCTGCAGGCAAGTCCTAAACCTAATCCCAGTCCAAGACCAGCACCATACTTAACTGCGTTAGCACCTGTGCATGAGCCTAATCCTCTTCCGGTCATTGATCCTGCGCCCATTGGGCCAGTTCCATCCCTTCTTGGCATATCATTCACCTCCTTATAGTTTCCGGCATATGTCGCTTTCAATTATTATTATACCCAGTTTCGGGCATATGTCAATAACCTTTAAGAAATTTCTCAGATTTTTTGCAAAAAAATAGCCGGGCAATCCCGACTTCAACATTTAAACACTCATTTACCTGCACACCTTAGCAATGGGGGGGCAGAGAGGCAATTTTGTTTATGATTGTTATTTTAATCTATCTACCATCCTCAAATACTTACGACTAAGTAAAGAGGATATTCACACTCTCACTCGGAACAAGCGTCAAAAGCCGAGGGTGTGCACAAAGCAAACGGAACAAACGGGAAAACCGTAAGGGGGTGCATTTTGTATCAAACTCGTGTCCTTCTCCACAAAGGTAGTCAGTCAATGATACAAATTGACTGACTACCTTTTAATTTTGCCTGTTAGAAAAGCCAGTAATACAAGTAAAAAGCGAGACAAGGGGGTGCAAAATGCCCGTCCTGTCTCGCTTTTTTTCTTTTTCAATGACTTGCAGTAATTCTATGACTATAATTTTTTGCACCCCTCCTCAAACGGCAACAGAGGCAAAATTAAATTGTATAGGGCAAAATTAAAAGGTTATAAGCAGACTATCTTTTTCTGTATGATTCAAGAATAATCTCCTTGACTTCTGCAATCTCTGATTCTGCTTTAATATGAGTTCGGTAGTTGAGCGTCCACAGAAAATTTTCAGGTACCTTTTCACCTATAGAATAGTCGTGTTCAGGAACTAACGTCAGTATTGATATTTTCTGCTGTTGTATATGTATTTCCGCAAAATACTTACCATTTTTACGCCATCCGACATATTGAGGCAGAACATAAACTTCTGTATCTTCCAGCTTATCAATAATATTTTGATGGAGATCTCCATAGATTTTGACCAGCTCTGGGTTTTTGCTCCTCAGATACTCCTCCAAAGTTATCGGAGTGTTGCCTTTTCGATGATATTCAAGCTCAATATTTTCTGCTGTTTCTTCTGCAACTTTTTCCTCTGCGCTCGGTGCTATTCTTTTGAGCTTTTCCATACACCCGTGAATTTCGGCAATAGCCTCTAAAATGGAGTATGCATCCTCGGGTGACATGGCATAAAACTCACGAATGCGCTTCTGGCCGCTGAAGGTCTCGATGGAGCGCAGATTGGGGTTCAGCTTATCGATGATTGAATGTATCTTCAAGTCGGACAAGCGTGAATTCACTTCGTAAGTCGCATATACACGGAAAGCAAACGGGATGCATTCGCTCCTATTGAGCTGCTGTAGCCGTTTGTTGATATCGTCCGCATATCCGATTTTAACGTATTCTGGGAACGAAGGATTCGTCAATATATAAATTACACCTATTTTATCCATGTAGCCGCCTCCTTATTTATTAGCATACATATCGTCGATTTCCAACTGCTTATACGATACTTGGTTGGAGACGAGACCCATGAAGCTGGAATTAAGACGAACTTCGTCATGAGAGATAAGCGCATATCGCCACGACTTTCCACCATTTACAGAATTCCAATCCGTCACAGCATTGCAATAAACAACGGCGGCACGTGCCTTTTCTTTAACTTCTGGAGAATTGATTTCGTTACTTGCTTTCGTCTCTATCATGAAAATACCGTCAGCCGTCTCGACAACGAAATCAGGCTCGTAACGGCTAATGCCTCCCGGACCGTAGTAAATATTGAACTGCTTCGGAGATGGGCGTAGCCATCTAAGAACGGCCTTATCATTTTCAAGGACGATTGCAAAGCGACGTTCTGTATCACTATCAAATTTATAAAGAGTATGGCAGGCTTTTTTGAATCCGTTGAAAACCTTTGAACGGACTTCGCTTGCAGCCAATGTTGCCCGCAAATCGTAGATATCATCCGTCCTGATTTTTCCGCCGAAACTATTCTCTATGCGTGAGAATGGTCGCATTTCTGATGCCTTGAACTCAGTTTCTTCTCGATAAAAGTGCTGATTCATTTGAAGATATATAATTTCAGCTATGGTCTTCTGCCGGTCACGCATCACCTTTTCGGTTTCCTCTTCGGAAAGGTACGACAAAAATTGCTCTTTGGCATCATTCACGAGGGAATAAAGCAAATCTGCGGAAGCTCCATAATCGACATTGTCGTGTACAATGATATGGCGCACAATTTCATTTTCGACGGTATCAACCTTTGCGGAGGCCATATACTCAATATCAAGCTCAAAAGTTTGGCCGCCCTCTTGCAGCTCCGTACCCAGCAAGGTGTCATCGGACGGATGCCAGCTCATATTTCTTGTGTCAAGTTTAAAAGTATAGAATCCTTGCTTGACCTCGGTAAACGGCTGTACAACGGCTTGCGGGATTGGGATAACACTATCCGTGAGAGCCTGTACGCAAGTGCTAATAGCATTCTCGACCACCGGAGCCAGATCTTCCGGTTTCAAACCGAGTGACGGGAACTGGCGAAGAGTCTCGTTGATAATTGTTTTCTTTACGAAGGAGCGTGTATCGTCGTCCTTTATGGCATCAAAGGTTTTAACCTGTCGATTCAAATCCATAACAGATTTTGAAGTGTAATTTGCTACAAATTTTGCGACCTCAAAAGTCTGAGGCTGCAGCTCCGTTTGCGCAGCTGTTCCTTGCGGCGACACGGTCTCATGAAGCGTTAATGCCAACTGCTCGGCAAAGCTGTAATCGCTCGATAGGCTGTCATATACTGACGGCATCTCAAACGTTTCCTGCTGCTTCGATTCTTGCGCCGGTGCAGTCGCATCGATAAAGTACACCTTGCGTACGAGAGAGTTTGGGTCATTTGCCAGACTTACAATCGCCTCATATTTATCATGGCTGACGATAGAAAGCCGATCAACCTCTTCATCTCCAGTTCGGTTTCCATACGGTAAACGCAGACCACGTCCAATAGTTTGTTCGGTCAGTGTTTCCGAAGCCGACGCACGAAGAGGCACAATGGTATACAGGTTGGTGACATCCCAGCCTTCCTTCAGCATATTGACATGAATAACGATTTCTATTTTGTTATCCGGCTTTTCAAGCGACAAGAGTTGTTCGATATTCTCATCTTTTTCAGCACCACGCTGCGCGGAGTTGATTTCAATAACCTTGTCATGATAGTAACCGCCAAAGAAATCGCCGGACTTTATGTACTCCATGATTTCTTTTGAATGGTCAGTATCTCTCGCAACGACCAAAACAAAAGGTTTGACAATGTGTTTGCCGAAAGTTCTGGCATAAATTTCGAGTTTACTCTTTGTTTCTTCGTGAATGCGTACACCGTCATTGAGCTTCTCACGGTCAAGCTGCGCAGGTGTATATTCCTCAGGTCTGAAATCCTTACGGGTAAAGACCGCCGGTACCTTAACATATAATCCGTCATTCAAAGCGTGCGCCAACGAATATTCATATACGACATTTTGGAAGTCAACTTTACTCGCGCCTTTTTGAATCTGCGGTGTGGCAGTCAGCTCGACACCAAGAAGCGGGTGAAGCTCGTTGATGACCTCAAAGCTTTTATCTGCGTGATAATGGTGGCTCTCATCCATGAAAATGCACAGATCTGGCAGTGAACGCAAGTATGAAAAATAGGATTCACCCAGCACTTCATTCAGGCGTTTAATTCTTGCCGGAGCACCATTCGCCACTTTACTATCAGCGTTCAGTTTTGCAATATTGAATACATTTATGACAACATCATTGATACCGAACTTTCCCTGACGAAAATCAGCGTAGTTATCACCATCTATAATACGAGGTGGGTCTACAAATTTGTCCAACCCTCTAAATACATACTTTGGATTTGATGTATTGCCGAGGTCATCCTTGAGCTTCCTATATATAGTCAAGTTCGGAGCCATTACAAAGAAGTTGCGAATTCCTTTCTCATAGTAGAGATATGCAATACACGCACCCATAAGCCGTGTTTTGCCGATACCGGTCGCCAAAGCAAAGCACACGGAAGGAAAATCACGTTCAAAGCTGGTCAGTGTCGGAAAATACTCTCTTACCGCTGCCAAGTCCTCATCATAGAAATTCTCACCGTCATCATCTGTCTTCTTTCTTAGGCTTAAAATATCACAGAGCTTTGCAAAAATTTCAAGGCTCCCATGCTGCGGAGGACGCAAGGCGAGAATATTACTGATGTATTTTGAGTGATAGGTATAAAACTTATCGGTATACGATTCCTTAATCATTCTCCCACTCCTCCTCATCAAGCACCGGAGCATCGACAATATTTAAGTTGTAATTGTCTGCGCCAAATTCACACTTGGAAAGTACGGACTGCGGTATCTTGCGCACATTGATATTATCATATCGTTTGCCAAGACCAATATCAAAAGCCGGAGAACAAATGAGCAGGTTTTCCATTGGAGAAAGCTCCGCCGCGATACCGTCCAACATAGCCGCCGTCAGGTATTGCGTTGTAACATAGATATAGCTGTTATCCTGACTGAAGCCTTGCTTCCAGAAATTCTCGCTGTCAGGAGCATAATAGAAACCGTTTATTTTGGCGACTGCAGCTACCAGCATTTCTGCATTGTACTTATCCGAAAAGACGGGGTTTCCATATTTGTCCTGAACAATCAGTGTTGGAGCGAGTTCGTAGAATTTGTATCCGCCGCCACCCTGCCAACCGATTTTTCTACTTATCCCACTTTGATCGGTCCCATCGATTACACTGTCTAGCCTTATTTTACAATGTGTGTATGCGTGTTCTCCCATTTCTATACCAATGTATCTTCGTTGCATTTTTTGTGCAACTGCTGCTGTAGTACCTGAACCAAGAAATGAATCTAATACTATATCTCCTTCACTTGTAAATAAATCTATTATTCTTTTCACAAGCGCTTCAGGCTTTTTGTTAGTTGGAAAAGAAACTCCACCTTCATTTTGGGTATTTTGAAAGTCTATATCAAGCCACAAATCACCTAATAATTGAGCAAAAGCTTCTTCATCATCAATCGACATAATTGCGGAATCAAGAAAAGAGATACGACTTCCGTTGTATGCAAATCTTATAATACCATTATCATCATTATACTGAATAATCGAGTTCGGATTTTGCAAACTTTTCTGACGCGCATCTTTTGCAATCGAATTGACTAAACGGAATATATGATTTTTATTGGTCGATTGTAAAATGAAGTTGGACACTTGAAGAAGAAAAATCCATAGTGATTTTCCAGCATGGTAGAATGGAGTTCTGACACACCCATCTGCCAAAGGAGGGCAATCACTATGGACTGCCAAGATTATACCACAATGCAACCAGAGCGCAAGAGAGGACAGCATTTGCAAAGAGAAGATAGAGGTGCTATTCAACGCCTGAAACGCCTTGGCTATTCAAACAGAGCCATCGCCAAAGAGATTGGCTGCGCCCCAACCACCATTGGTAACGAATTGCGTCGCGGCACCCCGCCCCGGCAGAGCAGCAAGGGCAGAGTCCCCGGATATTCTGCAAAGCGTGGTCACGCAGTTTACAGCGCAAATAGAACACGCAGCTACAAGCCTCACAAACTGAATTGCTCCGGACCTTTTGCAGCATGGGTCGTGAAGCAGATACGGGAATATCACTGGTCTCTCGACGCCTGTGCCGGCTACGCAAGGCTTCACAGGTTGTTCCAAGAGAGTGAGTTGGTCTGTACCAGAACCCTTTACAACGAACTGTGGGCTGGACGCTTGACTCTGACCCTATTTGAGATGCCCGAAGTCCTGAAGCGAAAGAGACACAAGGGAAAGACCCGCCAAAACAAGCGCATTCTTGGTAACAGCATCGAGTTGCGGCCAGAAATTGCGGCAAAGCGTGAGGAAGAAGGGCACTGGGAGGGCGACACGGTAATTGGCCTGCGTTCTGGGAAAGAATCCGTTATTCTCACGCTCATTGAAAAGAAGACCGAGAACTATCTGGCTATCCGCATCCCGGGCAAAACCAGCGGTGATGTCATGGCGGCGATGAGGGTTCTCCATGATGAATACGGTGACCGCTTCGGTCAGGTTTTCAAGACGATTACTGTAGACAACGGCTCTGAGTTTGCGGAATTCGCACAGGTTGCGCAATGGGGCGCCGATGTGTACTTCGCACATCCCTATACCTCGTGGGAACGGCCCCAGAACGAACGGCACAATGGACTGTTCCGGCAGTATGTTCCGAAAGGTGTCTCCATTGAGAAGTTCTCAGTCGAAGAAATCCTTATCTTTGCCGACGAACTGAATGGACGGCCTCGCCGAAAGCTCGGTTACCGCACGCCAGAGGAGCTATTCGAGGCATTCTTGGATAAAGTTTACGCCGCCTAACAACCCGTCCCTACTCTACCGTGGGTGTCCAACTTGCACTTGCAATTTGCGTATGATTTTTATTATCAATAATGAAAGAATAAAAATCTTCATTATTAATAATTGTACCATCTATTTTATCGTTACTTCTAACTATATTGTTAGCTACGAGGATATCTTTTAATTTATGTATGTCTTTCGGTTTGCCTTCTCCGTCATAACTCAAAAAATAATTATAATGTGTGTCCCATTCATCTTTTCTTACATATTGAGGATTGACTATAATGTTATCTCCTTTTTTGTAAACGATAATATTATCTTTATTCCGCAAAATGGTTTTATCTTTATGTGCTGTTTTCGCGCCTGATATGCTGTTTGATCTAACGTTAATTTGCGCGACAAATTTATTACGTCCAAATATTTCATTAAGAATAATTCTTAACCGATGTTATCCAAGCCAAGCAGAATTACCGGTTTTTATTGACTTTTGATGAGCTGCTCAGGCGTATCGGTAACAAATCAGTATATGATCAGCAGGAGCTTAAGACGAAATATGATAATGATAAAAACGTCGTGATAATTGAGATGCTTTATTATGGTTACTTCGGAGAAGGCCATAATGTAAACATGGATTGGCTTGATAATAATGGTTTGTGGAGCAGCAGTACATATCCGGCATTGATACAGCTTAGCCCTGACCAGTTTAAACAAATTCTTAGGGAGGGCAATATCGATGTCGACAATGTTATTATCGATTAAACCTGAATATGCAAAGGCTATTTTGCAGGGCAAGAAGCAATTTGAATTCAGGAAAACCAGATGCAAACAAGGAATAAACCGAATAATTTTCTATGCTTCATCGCCGCAAAAAGAAGTTGTCGGTGAGGCTGAAATAGATGAAATTCTTGAGGATACCCCTGCTCGGATATGGGAGCAAGCAAAATCCGCTCCTGGAGTAAGCAAAAAATTCTTCAATACTTACTATTCAGGCAAGAATAAAGCCATCGCATACCGATTGAAAAATGTTGTCGTGTATGATAAACCCCATTCTCTCTCTGATTATGGGATAGAGCACGCCCCTCAGTCTTTCGTATATGTAGATTGAAATCAGCCACGCTGTAAATTTACAGTGTGGCTTTTTCTCTACCTCTTGACAAATTATAAACGATGTAATATACTAATAAGCAGATAAGCGAAGTCGCTCATCTGCAAATAAGGAAAGGAGACTGAAAATGGCAGGCGAATTTGGTAAATTCATTGATGACAAGCGTCGCGGTCGTGCCGCCGGGTGGTGGTGACATACTCTTGAAAGACATTGCAACAGCTATGGGAACAACAGCAACTTATCTTTCAGATATTGTCAAAGGAAGGCGTAATCCACCGGAAATGAAAATGCTCAATAAAATTGCGGAGGTGCTTCATCTCTCGTCTCAAGAAACAAAAGAACTTTATGACTTGGCAGGCAGAGAACGTAACGAGGCTGCTCCGGATTTACCCGACTATTTGATGGACAAGGAAATTCCCCATGTTCGAGCAGCCCTACGGCGTGCCAGCGAAAAAAATCTCGGTGACGATTTTTGGAAGAAAGTCTTTGATGATATTAACAAGGAGGATAAGGATTGAGTAACGACAGATACCTACAAAGCTATGTGCCTCATATCAGTAAAACATCATTCGATGACAAGGCTATAGAATTTCTCAAAAAGTATTATCCTGATGCTCTGGTTACGCCCCTTCCGGTACCGATTGAGGATATCGCCAGAAAGAAGCTCGGTTTAACAATTATTGAAGAACGTCTGACTGAAGATCTAAGTATTCTCGGACAAATGTGTTTCACAAAAGGATTAGCTGAAATCTATGACAAAGAAAACGATGAATACCATGAAATTTTGGTTAGAGGCGGAACAATGATAATTGACCCAGATACCCTCTTGGAAAGGAATCTCGGTTGCAAGCGTAACACAGTATCTCATGAATGTGTTCACTGGACCGAGCACCGAAACTATCATTTAATGGCTGCGGCAAAAAACGAAAAATCAAGTCGAGCCTGCCGCTGCCCTGCCGAACAAAAAGGTGACCAATTCACCGAGCAATGGGACGATGAAGATTGGATGGAGTGGCAGGCCAATGGAATCGCTCCTCGCATTTTAATGCCTCGTGAAACGGTAGGTTCCATGTTTAATCTTCTTGTCGAAAGAAGTGCAAAACAACCCTTCATCAAAGCTGGTCATATCCCTGCAAGAACGTGGATAATCGAGCAAATCGCCGGATTCTATCAAGTTTCCAAACAATCGGCTCAGATTAGGTTATGCGAATTAGGGTATCTCCCTGATTAAGAGATACCCTTCCGCGCATATTTTTTTAGTCTATAACTTCGCTAAAAAGCGTTACAGCTCATTGGCGAATGAACATTAAGCACAGGACAGAAAGGAGATGGTGCCTATGACATATCACAGAAAGGAGGGCCAATATGGTGGAGTTCCGAGACTGTAAAGGTCGCCTTGCCGCGACAGGCAACGCTAAAACTGGACTCGTTGAAAACCACTATAAGGGGCAAAAAACAAAAGCTCGACTACAAATCGGCGAGTCTCTTACGATTGAACGGGAGAATGTTATCACAATAATCACACGCATTAGCACAACTGCTTTCAATGTAGAAAGCCACCTCCTTGCTGCGTAAGCAAGAAACAACATAATATGCAAATCCGCAGAGCTGCTCGACGGCCTGGATTAGTTCTCATACCAGAGGACTATCCCGGCCGTTTTTCTGTCTCTACGGATAAAAACGGTTCCTGCGGATTTCAGAAATCTGAAAAACGAAGGAGCTATTTTTATGTCAAATCAAGTAAACAAAGAACGCAAAATCTACATCCGCAACACCAAACAGTGGGTGCCGGTAACTGAGAAAGTATATCGCGAATACTACCGTCCCATCTGGCGCTTACAAAAGGAAGCGCAAAAGAATGGTCAGTGTATGTGTCCCAAATCGAAACTCTGGCTCTGCGACGGCGACTGTACCATGTGCGAATATCACGCCGCCGGTAACACAGTATCGCTCGACGCACCGATGGAAAACGCCGATGGTGACGAGTTCAGCCTCGTAGATACCATTGAGGACCCGAACGCCAGCTTCGCCGACGTCCTTGTGGACAGGCTTCTGCTTGAACAGCTTCTCGACGAGCTTGCGGAGCGCGACCCTGAAGGCAAACGTATCTGTGAGCTCATCATGGCTGGAAGTTCCAAGACGGAAATCGCGGATACCCTTCAGCGCGAGTTCGGCGGCGATTGGTATGCTGCCTATGTTATCGAACAGGTGGAAGCCGCAAAGCAGATCTGCGCTGACCCCGTAGTATTGATTGAGCAGCGCGTAGACTTCTCCCGCTGGGTTGAGTCAGGCTACGGCACCGCCGACTGCATCATTATTGCGGACGGTACCTTGCAGATCATCGACTACAAACATGGACTGGGCGTTCTCGTAAGCGCAGAGGAAAACCCGCAGATGCAGTGTTACGCGCTTGGCGCTCTGGAGCTGTTCGACGACATCTACGACATCGACTCGGTGCGAATGACCATCTACCAACCGCGCCGTGACAACGTCAGCACCTACGAAATCTCAAAGGACGAGCTCTACCGCTGGGCGGACGAAGTGCTCAAGCCCACAGCCGACCTTGCTTTCGCCGGTGATGGTAACTTCCTCTGCGGCGAGTGGTGTGGTTTCTGTAAGGCAAAGCATGACTGCCGNGCCAGAGCCGANGCCAACATGGAGCTTGCCCGCTATGACTTCAAGCTGCCTCCTCTGCTGACAGATGAGGAGGTCGAGGAAATTCTCTCCCGCGTTGATGACCTTGTCGCATGGGCATCGGATATCAAGGACTACGCACTGCAACAGGCTATTAGCGGNAANGAATGGAACGGCTGGAAACTGGTCGAAGGTCGCTCNAACCGCAAATACACAANCGAAACAGCGGTCGCCGGTGCTGTCACCGACGCTGGCTTTGATCCTTACGAGCGCAAGGTACTTGGCGTNACCGCCATGCAGAANCTNCTCGGCAAATCCCGCTTTGAAGAACTCCTNGCGGCNTATATCGAAAAANCGCAGGGTAAACCCACACTCGTCCCGGAGAGCGATAAGCGTCCGGCGATGAACACAGCCAAAAATGATTTTATGGAGGAAAACGATTATGAATAACAACACAAACAAGGTAAGCAACCCGATGAAGGTTATCACTGGTCCTGACACCCGCTGGTCTTACGCCAACGTCTGGGAGGCAAAGTCTATCAACGGCGGCACTCCGAAGTTCTCGGTCAGCCTCATCATCCCGAAGTCCGATACCAAGACGGTCGCAAAGGTTAAGGCAGCAATTGAAGCTGCCTACAATGACTTGATGGGCAATCGCTCCACAGTGCTTGCTGACTGTGAGCTTATCCGGCAGACGCTCTGCGACACTACGGCACTTGATGCCGAAATGCAACAGGAACAGGATGAAATGGCGGTCGTGTCCGAACTCATGCAGGCGCATATAAAAAAGAATGCGTCCGTCGCCCAGTCGCAGGAAGCCTACGCATTGGAAAGCGAACGCATTGAAAAGCGCTATAACGCCGCTTTTGAGCATTACACTGCACTTGAAACGGAAAAAGAAAAACGGATGCGAAAAAGCAAGGAAATCAAAACGTTTATCACAACGTTGAAAAAGCAGCCGCTGGCCATAAACGAATGGAACGAGCGACTTTGGATTACGCTGCTTGACATCGCAATCGTTCAGCGGGATGGCAGTATCGTGTTTCGGTTCAAGAGCGGAAAGGAAATACTCGCATGAAAACCTCAAAATTTTGCATATCACTGTATAATATTAAGAAAAGGAAGTCGGCATCAACTGGCCGATTTCTTTATTTTAGGAGGAAAAATTATGGACGAGTGGCAGGCAAAAATCACTGCACTATATTGCAGATTATCTCGTGATGATGAACTCATCGGAGATAGTAATAGCATCAAAAATCAAAAGGCAATACTGGAAAAGTACGCAATGGATAATCATTTACAAAACACCCAATTTTTTATCGACGATGGGTACAGTGGGACTAATTTCGATAGGCCGGGATGGCAGGCGCTTATGAATCTTGTCGATGATGGGCAAATCAGCACGATTGTCGTGAAAGATATGTCCCGGCTTGGAAGGGACTATTTACGTGTTGGCTATTATACGGAAACATTATGTACAAGGACACAAAAGGCAGACCGAGAAACGGGCTGCTGACAACAAATAAAGGCTGAACATCAAGCACAGGAAAAGTGCGAGGTGTTCAGCCTGTTTTGTTGTCCGGGGTTTCCAAAGGGGCTTCCCCTTTGGCACACGACTTTGCTTGCAAAGTGTAGTGTGTTATACGCTCTGTCGGCGTTGCCGTGAAAATGCCGTTGCCGCCGGGGAGGGCAAGGGCATTTGAGGCGGCAGGAAAGCAGGGCTGTGATTGCGTGGCGTGGAGCCGCAAGCGCAGGGCTGGTTTCATCAGCAGACAGGGCGTATATGAAAGCCCCCGTCCCTCGTCCCACGCCGGACTTCGGGACAAAATGTCCCGAACTTGTGGACACACTCACGAAAAAGCAGATGGATTTTTCTCTCAAAATTGAAATGGGCGGGAAGCCGTTTTAGGGCTTTCCCGCCTTGATTACCCTTTAGCAAAGCCGGACGGGACTGTCAACGGCGGCGCATGAAATGCACCGTTCATCTTGACCGTTGACTGGCTCGACTGGCTTTGCTATTTCCCCGATAAACTTGAAGTTGTACTTATGCACAGGCAATCAAGCATCCCGTTTAATCAAAGCGGCATCGGAGTCCGGGCAATCACAATGACTGCCAAAACAGCGCCCGCAAACGCTGCTGCGCCGATAACTGCCGCCGTCTTTTTGCTGAGGTTCTTCTTTACTGCCTTACAGATTAGCATGGCACAAACCACGCAAACAGCCGCAGCCGCAAGCGCAATGACCAGCGTCTCCCATAACCATGAAAGTTCGTATAATATTCTCATTCGCTCACCTTACCTTTCTCTGGCAAACTGGAAGTTACTTTTTCATATACACTCCTTTGTCAAATCCCGATTTATCCCTTTACTTTCTCCCCCGCTGCGGTTTGGGATTTTTCAGCAAGTCCGACTTCTGCGCAATCCCTTTCAGCCACTTTCTTTCTTCCTCCGACAGCTTCCCGTAGTTCAGTTTGAGCCGCTTGCAGATAAACGCCATCGCCGCTTGTTCCGGGTCGCTGCCCGGGGCAACGGCTTCTTCTGCGGCTTGCAAAAAATCTTCCAGCAGATTGTCCTCCGGGACACTGAAAAAATCGTCCTTGTGGGCTTCCCGCAGGTCAAGGGCTATGCCGTTTATGTCCTGCTGTATCACGTAGCGGCAAAAGCTGTCATCGTCAATATGGGCGGTGACAAGCTGCCGTAGCTGCGGGTCGGTCAGGCCGGGATTGTGCTGCTTCATAATCGTTGCGCTCATGGTATCCACTATGGCGTTTGCGGCCTGCACCTGCTTCACCGCCACGCCGTTCACATAGATTTCAAGGTCAGCCATGAGCCGGGGGAAATCCGGGTGTGTCGCCAGTTCACACAAGAGAGAATTGTCCACCAGCCCGCTTTTCAGCAACTCAATCATATCATCACTCAAACGCAGGTCTGCAAGCTCGGCGTTTGGGTGATTTTTTGTTTGAGAACGCCCCAGCAGATAATCGGCGGTCACGCCATAAAACTTTGCCAGCTTGATAAGGGCATAGTGGCTGATGTCCTTGAGATTGTCCCCCTCATAACTGCCTAAAGCAGATTTGGAAAGGTGGGTTTCCTCCGCAAGCTGTTCCAGCGTCAGCCCTCGTTCCACACGCAGGTCTTTTAAGCGTTCTTGTATGGTTGTGTTCATGCTCCCTCCTTGTCTGCTCAATAAACTGGAAGTTGCTACTTCTTATCCTTCACAAAGAAGGAAATGCCAAGCAACGCAACCATGACAACAACATACGCGGTATAGAATACCCGTTTAACATCTGCTCCTATTCTGATACTGCCGATATAAACAGCCCTTCCCAATCCGGGATTGGACAGAGCGCATAAAACAAAGACTACTGCCACAATCAGCATTACAAGGCTACACAGCCTTAATGCTCGTCTCGTTTTCATATAATCACACTCCTTCATCAAATTCCGATTTGTTGATCCGTTATTTTTATTATATCACAATTCCGAGAGCGTGGAAATAGCTTGTTTTCTGGGCTGATTTCCTACCTTTCGGATATACGGCACAGGCGGTCAAAAAAGTGTAGACTTGAGATAGTTCATCGATGGACAGTACCTTGAAAACAGAATGACCGTCCGAAAAGGGATACGACCGGCAGGAGAAGTGACGCAGACAGCGCACCAATGCAGGGATACGCCGCAGGAATGGGGTAGGAAGCCTTTTCGGGGAGAACGACAGAAAAGAAACGGAGGTACACATGAGATATAAGCTGCCAGAGATAGAGCGCAGCCCGGCGGGCGGTCTGCCCCGTATTGCCCCGGCACAGCGCAGGAGGGCAAACGCCCTCATCCGGCGGGAGTGCTGCAATTACGCTGACGGGGGCTGTATCGCCCTTGACGGCAGGGACGCCTGCGCCTGCCCGCAGATGATTTCTTTCTCGGTCTGCTGCAAGTGGTTCCGCTGGGCGGTCTTGCCGCTGGACGGGACGCTGGAAGCGGAGATTTTCCGGGATAAGGACACGAAACGCTGCGCCGTATGCGGACATGCCTTTCTCCCAAAATCTAACAGGGGGAAATACTGCCCGGATTGCGCCGCCAGGGTTCACAGGCGGCAGAAAACAGAAAGTGAACGGAAAAGGAGGTCTTGTGTGGACAGTTAGGGGCTGAAAAGTCCTTGATTTACAAGGCTTTACAAGCACAGAACAGGGGCAGGTAATAGAAACTACCGTCTACCCCCGAAAACGGGCTTCTAACTGTCCACAAAACACAGTATGACAAACACTATTTATATTCATCAGCCGGAGAAATCGGTCAGCTTCACCCGGCTCCCGAATTTCCTCTTTGAAGCACCTACATTTACGCCCCTGTCCAACGAAGCAATCCCCACCCGTCTGTTCAAGCAGGCGGTCAATCTCTCCAAACAGGCAAGAGCCATTGAAGCCACGCTGGGCGATATTACCCCGTTCAACGCCGGAAAGAAAAAAGAGGAAGCCCTCTCCATGCTGAAAAAGTGGTTCCCGCAGATGGAGAATTTCTCCGGGCAACTGAAAAAATACAAGGTCACAATCAATGACCTGTTAGCGGAAAACGAAAAGCTGGAAGCAAGGGCAAAAGCCAGTGAAAAAGGCAAGATGAAAGATACTATGGAAAGGGCAAAGCTGAAAAGCGAACTGGACAATTTACAGCGGCTGGTTGACCGTATCCCGCCGGATATACTGGCGGAACTGAAACGGCAGAAGCGGCAGCATGGAAAGGAAAGGTGATTTTATAAGTACCACCATCAGATACAAAAAGGAAACGGAAGTCGTGACTTTTCAAGGCAGGGAAATCACGCTGGAAAACCTCTCCCCGGTGTTCACGCCGGAACAGGAAGCGGTCAAACGCCGGGAACTGGAGCAGCAGCTTTATGAGGTGTTCCGCAAATATGCCGATAAGCGGCAGAAAGAGGAAGCCGGGGCATAAGGTTTCCCGAAACCATCGTTGATTTGCGGGGCTGCTGACGGTATAATAAGGCTGTCAGCAGCTCCGTTTCTTTTTTAAGAAAAGGAGCGACAATATGAACAACAGGATAGACGCGATCTATGCAAGGCAATGGTGTTGACAGCAATGACAGTCAGGATAATGACTTCACACCTTTTTTGAATATAATAAATGAATGGTATGCGAAGGACACAAGCAAAAAAATCCGTGCTGTTTTCAAAGCAAAGGGGCAATCAGGTAAACCACTATGTACTAATCCGCCTTATGGATATTTGAAAGACCCTCAGAATAAGGATCATTGGATCATCGATAAAGTCGCTGCTAAAATCATCAGGCAGATTTACAAAATGTGTATGGACGGTTTTGGCCCAACACAAATTTCACGTAAACTGGAGCAAGATTGCATAGAATCCCCAACGGCACATCTAAATAATATAGGTATCAATACTCCAGCAAAACAACCCGAAAATCCTTATACGTGGCATGCGCGAACAGTAGCTGATATTCTTGCGCGAACAGAGTATCTTGGTCATACTGTCAACTTTAAAACGCATAAGAAATCGTACAAGAGTAAAATTAAGATATGGAACAATCCAGATGATTGGTTGATTTTTGAAAACACTCATGAAGCCATTGTAGAAGCAGATACATTTGCGATTGTCCAAGCAATAAGGAATGGACGGCGGAGACCCACTCCGCTTGGCGAAATGCCTCCGCTTTCTGGGATGCTATATTGCGCTGATTGCGGAAATAAGATGTATCAAGTAAGAGGAAAAGGCTGGCCTCATAGTAAAGAGCATTTTGTCTGCGCTACATACCGTAAGGTTAAGGGTGGATGTAGTGCGCATCAAATACGGAATGTCGTTGTTGAGCGGCTTTTACTTGGTCACATCAAAAAGCTAATTGCATTCATAATAGAGGATGAAGAACGATTTACACAGTTAGTCCTTAAACAATCAAAACGCGAATCCGATAAAATGGTAAAAGCATTAGAAGCTGAGATGCACGAGGTTCACAACCGATTATCACAAATAGACGAAATACAAAAAAACTTATACGAAGATAACTTGACTGGTAAAATTGCTGACGAGATGCTTGGGAAATTGCTTCTTTCATATGCGGACGAGCAAACACAGCTTACTGCTCAAATACAGGAACTGGAGAGGAAAATTTGCACCGTAAAAGAGAGCTCCGCAAATGTCACGTATATGATTTCTTTAGCACATCAGTACGAAGAATCGGTAGAACTTACCGGAAAAATCATCAGAGAATTTATCTCAAAAATAATCGTTTATTCGCCGGAGACCTTTGATGGCATAAGGAAGCAGCGAGTTCGCATCATATATAATGGTGTTGGGGAAATACTTCTGCCCGGACAATCGGAGATACTATCGTCCAAACAATAGGGGGTGTGCACAAAGCAAACGGAACAAACGGGAAAACTGCTACCATGTGCATTTTGTATCAAACTCGTGTTCTTCTCCAAATCGGGTATTCGGCGAACCCGTCTGCCGCAAACGCCTTGCGGCAGCGGTTCTGCCGCCATACCGGAAAAGCAGCGGTCAAGACCTGGTCTTGACCGCTGTTTTCTGTCTTTCCGCATCGGGCGCCTGGGGGCCGTCCGCGCAATCCGCGGCGGTTCAGGGACGGCCCGCCTGCGCTGATAGAAGCTGAAAAGGGCGAAACGCGCCGCAGAATCGTCTTGATTTTCTTTCCCATTGAACTTCCGACGCCAATCCGTGATACAATGGTTTAAACAATCAAACCATTCATCGGAGGCGATTTGATGGACGAATGTGCCCGGCAGCGCAAGCTGCTGGCCTCGGAATTCCAAAGCTACCGCAAGGTGTTCACCGCGCTCGGCGACGAAACGCGGCAGCAGATCTTCGCGGCGCTGCTGCAAAACGAGACGATCGGCATGCGCGTCCCGGAGATCACCAAATGCACGCACCTTTCAAGACCGGCCGTGTCCCACCACCTTCAGGTGCTGAAGGACGCGGGACTGATCGGCATGCACCGCGCCGGGACCATGAACTACTATTACGCGGACGCGGGCGGCGGCTGCTGGAGCGGGCTGAAGGCGCTGGTGGACCATGTGAACGAGGTGGCCGCGTCCGCGCGGAAAAACGGCTATCCCCGGCTGAAGGAAGATGAAAAGCCGTGATCCGCATTCACATTCTGAACTGCGGCAGCGTCGGCGTGGACGAGGCCGTGCCGGACCGCGGGGTCTCGAAAAACGCGCTCGCCTACACCGGGCTGTTCCGCACGCCGCGGCACCGCATTACGCTGCCGGTCAAGGCCTTTTATATCGAGCATCCGAAGGGCCGGATCCTTGTGGACACCGCCTGGGACCGCGCCGTCCGGGAGCACCCGATCCGCACGCTGACCTTCCCCATGTGGTTTGCCTCCAAGCCGGTTCTGCCGCCCGGCGAGGCGGTGGACGAGCGGCTGGCGGCGCTGGGGGTAACGCCGGAAACGCTCGATTACGTGATCCTGACCCACATGGATATCGACCACGACTCGGGTCTGCGGCTTGTGAAAAGCGCGAAGCGGATCATGGTCAGCCCCGGCGAATGGCGCGCCATCCATTCTTCGCAGGTGCGCTATGTCCGGCGGCCGTGGAAAAAGATCCCGCTCACGCAGATGCGCTTCACCGCCGATGCGTCCGCGCCCTGCGGGCTGTCGTGGGACGTGTTCGGGGACGGCACGGCAACGGTGCTGTCCCTGCCCGGGCACACGCAGGGCTCGGTGGCCGTGCGCGTTTCGGCCGGCGGCAGGTTCGTTCTCCTCGTCGGCGACACCGGATACAACCGCGCGTCGTGGGAAAACCGGAGCCTGCCCGGGCCCGTCTACGACGGCGAAAAGATGAAAAAAGCCCTTGCCTGGGTGGCCGCGGAAATGAAAAAGCCCGGATGCGCCGCCGTGCTGGCCGCGCACGACCCGGAGGAACACAGAAGCATCATTGAATTGGAGGAATCGGTATGACCATTTTGGAAGCGATCGCAGCGCGCCACTCGGTGCGCAACTATCAGGACAAGCCCATCCCGGCGGAGACGGCGGACGCCCTGCGGGCGGAGATCGACGCCTGCAACAGGGAAAGCGGCCTGCATATTCAGCTGGTGACGGGCGAGCCGAAGGCGTTTGACGGCATCATGGCGCATTACGGAAAGTTTTCCGGCGTGCAGAACTACATCGCGCTGGTGGGCAAAAAGAGCGCCGGGCTGGACGAAGCCCTCGGCTATTACGGCGAGCGCATCGTGCTGAAAGCGCAGACGCTGGGGCTCAACACCTGCTGGGTCGCCATGACGTTTTCCAAGGGCGCGGCGAAAAAGCACATCGCCGCAGGCGCCGGGGAAAAGCTCGCCCTCGTGATCGCCCTCGGGTACGGGACAACGCCGGGCGCCGCGCACAAGACCAAGCCGATGGAGGCGCTCTGCGCCGCCGCCGGCGATATGCCCGCATGGTTCAGGTCCGGCATGGAGGCGGCCATGCTCGCGCCGACCGCCGTCAACCAGCAGAAGTTCCGCCTTTCGTTATCGGGCGGGGCCGTGAAAATCGAGAACCTCGGCGGCCTCTATTCCGGAATCGATCTGGGCATCGTGAAATACCATTTCGAAGCGGGCGCCGGGAAAGACCATTTCCGCTGGGCATAAGCCTGAAACAGAAAACTGCGGCGCAAAGGGCGTTTTTCTGTGCCGGTACCGACATAAGCTGTCCTCTTTTTTCAAACAAAGCATGCCGCAATGGACGGTATGCAGCATGACCGGCGCGGCCACGGCAGCGGCACCCGGCCCTGAAAGCGCGTCCGTTTCCGCCGCTTTTGGGGGACCGGTGCGAAGCGGACCGCCTGTCTGCGGCGGTTTTTTGCACGGCGGCGCGCTGGATTTGCGCGCCGCCGTGCGCTATAATGGAACCGATACCGGACGGGGGAGGCGAAAAAATGGAAGAAACCGCGCTCTGGGCGCGCATTGACGACCCGCTGTTCCGCGCGGCGCGGGACTTTGCCGGCGGCGCGGCGCTCGACCGCGCGCTGACGGAGGATTTCCGCCGCCGCGAAATGTTCCGCACGCTGCGCGCGGTGCAGGCGGGCTTCTGCGAACCGTCGCGGCTGTACGGCCTCTATTTCGATCTGGCGGAGCCGCTGATCGCGGCGCCGCTGTTCGGCGTGCGGCCGGCGCTGGAGATCTTTCTGTGGGGCATGGCCTTCCAGACCCCGGCGCAGAGCGACCGGTTCCTGGCAGAGCTGGCGCTGTTGCGCGGCGGACAGGCGCCGGCGGACGCCGCAGGCCCGCCGTGGCTCTTCACGGACGCCGCGCTGCGCACGGAGGCCGGCGCGGCGCAGCGGACGCAGCTGCTGCGTCTTATCGAGCTGGCCGGCGCGGGCGACAGCGCCGCCTGCTTCGCCCCGCCGCCCGCCGGCTGCGAATTTCCGCGCCTGCGGCCCGGCCGCATCTACGGCACGGGGATGACGGCGACGCTCGCCTTTCCCCTCTCCGCCCCGCTCGAGCCGGCGCGCCGCATCGGCGAACGCCGCCGGCTGGTCTCGACGGCGGGCGAACAGGCCGTGCTGCGCTTTGAGGAGCGGCACGGCGCGCCCGTCGGCGTCGGCTGTCTGGCCGACTACACGCCGGCGGACGAGGAGACGGTCTTTGCGCTCTGCGGCGACGGGCCCGACCTGACGCTCTGCTATTTCATCCCCAGCAGCGCGCCGCTGTTTCTGCTCGACCCCGCCGCGCCGCGCTGGGCGCCCTTTGCGCGCTGGTACGCCGCGCACGCGGCGCTGGAGCGGCGGCATGCGGAGGCGGCGCGCCGCCTGCGGACCCGGCTGACCGCGGCCCTGCTCGCTGCGGCGGACGAACGCGCATGACCGCGCCCGCGGCGAAACCGGCGCGCAAAACAAAACGGGGGCGGGACGCACAAGCGTCCCGCCCCCGATCATGCCCGCTTATTTGCGCAGCAGCCGCGCGATGGTCTTGGCCGAAGCGACCTGACCGCTGACCACCAGCTTGCCGTCCACCATCAGCGACGGCGAGGTCATCACGCCGAGGCGGACAATCTCGATCAGGTCGGTGACCTTCTCCACCTCGACCTCCAGCCCCAGCTCCGCCACCGCCGCCTTTGTGTTCTCATAGAGCTGCGTGCATTTGTCGCAGCCCTCGCCCAGCACCTTGATTGTCATGCCGCATCCCTCAATTCTTCAGCTTCATCGGTTGTCCGACCTGTTCCTGCCAGGTGTCCAGGATCTTCGGGATCACCTTGGGGCCGATCCGGGAGATGAACACCATCTCGCCGCGCTCCTTCTCCGGGCAGGGCTTGACGTCAATGCGGCGTCCGACCAGATCGATCTGGCTCCAGCCCGCCCCGGTGAGGCGGAGAAAGCCCTTGGCGCGGTACAGGTCGTCCGCCAGCGCGGTCAGAAAGCGCTCCACGCGGCCGCGGTCGACCTCGCCCTCGCACTCCATGAACAGGGTCTTGGGCTTGGTCTCCTCCGAGTTGGTCGTCTCCTCCCCCTCGGCCCAGCGATAGCGCATCAGATCCTCCTGCAAAAAGGAGAGGTCGAGGTTGCCGTTGGCGCTGGTCATGATCTCGCAGACGGGGTTGATGGCGCGGATCTTCTCCTCGAGCGCCGCCACCCGCGCCCCGTCCACCAGGTCGACCTTGGTCAGCACGGCCAGATGGCAGTGCTTGAGCTGGCGGTAGACCGTCTCCAGATCGCCGAGCTGGTCGAAGAAGTTGACGGCGTCCACCAGGCAGATGGCGCCCTTGAACTCATAGGAATCGCCGCAGAGCGCCGCCGACGCGGCCAGGATCTCCTCCACGTTGGAGGGGTCGCCCAGGCCGGAGCTCTCGACAAACAGGTAATCGAATTGCTGCGCCGCCATCTCGGTCAGCGCCTTGACAAAGGACAGCCGCAGGCAGGAGCAGAAGATGGAGCCACGGTTGATCTCCACCATGCGGATGTCGTCGTTGCGCAGGATCTCGCCGTCGATGCTCAGCTTGCCGAACTCATTCTGGATCACGCCCACGCGGCGGCCCCGCAGGGCGTCGAGCAGGCGCAGCAGGATGGTCGTCTTGCCCGAGCCGAGGAATCCCGTCAATACGTACAGCTGTGTTTTGGCCATGTGCAAATGCCTCCGTCTGTGCATCCGGCGCGGCGCCGTGGGCGCCCGCGTCTCGCATCGATCAATTTCGATTTAAGTATAGCATCAAATCAAGTTTTGTCAATATGTTTCTGCGCGCCGGCGGCGCGCCAGCCGATCAGCACCGTCCAGACATAGGCGCAGGTCTTGGGGATCATCAGCATCCCCACCGGCGGCACCGCGTCCGCGAACAGCACGACCGGGAGATAAAAGGCGAAGCTCAGCACCACCGTCAGCCAGAGGAAGCGGAAGGGCCGGTCGCCGTGCTCCCGGGCGCTGCGATAAAAGAGGATCACGATCAGCAGTCCAAGCAGGGCGAAGGGGATGTTGCGCCAGATGCCCCAGGACAGCGGCGCGGCGGCGCTGGTCCAGCGGTTCTGCGGGCAGAGGCAGAGGGCGACGCGGACCAGGGCCAGCGCCCAGACCGCCGCCGTCGTCCGGCGGCGGCCGGCGACGCGGTAACGCGCCCGCCAGACGTAATAGAGCAGCACATAAAAGGCCGTCATCGTCACCGAGGTGACGAGCTTGCCGATGCCGAGGGCCGCCGTGTAGCTTTGGAGCCCGGTGGTGCAGAGGGCCACGGCGCGCGGCACCAGGTGGAAGGCGTCGCCGCAGCCGAGCGTGACCGCCATGATCCCGAACAGCACATACTGGCGCTCGCCGCGGGCGCGGCGCAGGGTCTGGATGCCGAGGACGATGACCGCCGTCAGGTAGAACGCGTCGAACAGGGTCTCAAATACAGCCTGCATCAAAAATCTTCCTTTCATTTTGAACGATGTTCACTTTCGGGTACAAACACGCCCGCCGCGCGGGGCGGGCACAGCTTCAGCTCCGGCAGACGGAGCGGCGGATGACCGCGAGCAGCGCCCCGCAGTCGGGGCTCTGCCGCACCAGCAGGGCCAGCAGCGCGGTCAGGACAAAATCGAGGAACGCTTCCTCGCTGAGATCGGGGCCGAAGGCGTCGGCGCGCACCGCGGGGTCGGCATGCAGCGCGGCGGCCATCCCGGCGCGCAGGCGGGCAAAATAGGATTCCATCGTCTGCCGCGCCCGGCCCTTCTCCCCGGCGGCAAAGCGGAGCGAATGGGCCGCGAAGAAATCGGGATAGGCGGCGGTGCCGCGCCGCACCCGCCCGAACAGCCAGGCCACATAGTCGGGAAAGGACAGCTTTTCCGGCCGCTCGGCGCGGAAGATCTCCTCCCAGACGCTCTCGACGGCGGCCGCCAGCAGCGCGTCCTTGGAGGAAAAGTAATTGTAGAGCGAGCCGACCGCCACGCCGCAGCGCGCCGCCACGGCGCGCATGCCGATCGCGCCCAGGCCCTGCTCCGCGACCATCTCGCGGCAGGCGGCCAGGATTGCCTCCCTGGAGGTCACCACGGTGTTGATGGGACCGCCCCCTTTCTGAACAGTGTTCATTATAGTCCCGACCGCCCCGTCTGTCAAGTGCCTGCGCGCCGTTCAGGCGTGCGCCGACGCGGTCAGCGTCTCAAACACCACGCGGTCGCGCCCCTCCGCCTTGGCGCGGTAGAGCGCCCGGTCGGCGCGGGTCACCAGCTCGGCGGCGCCGACCGGCCCGGGGGCGGCGACGGCGCCGATGCTGACCGTGACGGCGATCTCCGTCTCCGCAGTGCGGATGCGGGCGGCGCCGACCGCCGCGCGCAGCTGCGCCGCCAGCGTCTGCGTCCCCGCGCTGCCGTAAAGCAGGACGGCAAACTCCTCGCCGCCCCAGCGGCAGACGTCGCCGCGATCGCCGACCGTGCGCCGCAGCAGGGCGGCGGTCTCGCGCAGAACGGCGTCGCCGCTCAGGTGGCCGTAGCGGTCGTTGATCTGCTTGAAATGGTCGAGGTCGAGGATCATCAGGCCCAGCCCGTCCCCCTCCCGGTCGGCGACGGCCCGGTCGAGGCGCTCGTTGAAGCCGTAGCGGTTGTAAAGATCGGTCAGTGTGTCGTGCGCGCTGAGATAGCGGTATTTTTCGCGCGCCTCCACCAGCTGGCTCTGGGTCGTGGCGCGGATGGTCTCCAGGAAAAAGGCGACGGCGTAAAAGGCCAGATAGAGCATCGGAAAGCGCAGGCGGAAGGTGGCGCCGTAATCATAGAGCAGCAGGCCGCGGCCGAGGGGCGTCCAGAAGAAGAACACCAGCAGCAGCAGCATGGCGGCGCAGAACACCGTGCCGCGGCGGCGGCCGAACAGCAGCAGCCCGCAGGACGGGATCAGGCAGCACCAGATGATGCTGAACCCGTCCGGGATCCCGGAGACCAGGAAAAAGGCGAACAGCGTCAGCGCCTCGCAGAAAAAGAGCAGCGACACCAGCCGCAGGCTCTCGGCGCGGCGGCGCAGGAACAGCACGTTGAGCAGGCAGAGCGCGGCAAAGGCCAGCGTCGAGACCATCAGCAGCCGGCGCGCCGTGCAGAAATTGACGACCGACATGAAGAGCGCCACACCCGCCAGCACCCGGTTCACCCACAGGAGCTGGGACCGGTAGCGCAGCGTCTCGTCCGCCGTCAGCGCCTGCAGCGCGTGAAAAAAGCGATCCGGATATTTCATGAAATTTTCCTCCGGCCGCGCGGAAGGCGCCGCGCGGCGACAGAAACAGTATATTCCTTTTCCTTCCAGGCCGCAAGCGCGAAAAGCGCCGCCTTTTTAGACAGCGCGGCGCAATTGTCCAAAGGCGGGCCTTGCGTTTCCGCGCTGCCGCGCCTATGATGAAGGTATGGATGCGGTCAAACGCTCCAAACAAGGAAGTGCATTGAGATGAAAGGCTCGTTTATCCTCAGCTGCGGCTCGACCGTCGATCTTCCCTTCTCCCGCCTGGCGGCGCGGGAGATCCCGGTGATCTTCTACACCTATATCGTCGACGGCAAGGAGTATGTGGACGACATGGGCCGCGACCCGGCGGCGCTGCCGCGCTTTTACGGCTTTCTGGCCGCCGGCAAGCTGCCCTCGACCTCGCAGATCAACGTCGAACGCTATTACGAGTTCTTCGAGCAGCTGCTGCAGCAGGGCGATCTGCTCCATGTCGCCTTCGGCTCCGGCATGACCGCCTCGGTCAACAACGCTCAAATCGCCGCCGGGCTGCTGCGCGAAAAATATCCGCAGCGCAAACTGGTCGTCGTCGATTCGCTGTGCAGCTCGTCGGGCTACGGCCTGCTGGTCGAAGGCGCGGCCGACCGCCGCGACGCGGGCGCCACCATCGAGGAGACCGAGCGCTGGCTGCTGGACACCCGCCAGACGGTGCACCACCAGTTCTTCTCCACCGATCTGCGCTTTTACCGCCACAGCGGCCGCATCTCCGGCGCCGCCGCCACGGTCGGCGCCATCCTCAACATCTGCCCGATCATGCGCCTCGACGACGGCGGGCGGATCATCGCCTACGACAAGGTGCGCGGCAAGAAGGCCGCCATCGCCCGCACGGTGGACACGATGGAGCGCCATGCCGTCGGCGGCCGCGATTACCGCGGCAAGTGCTGCGTCTGCCACTCCAACTGCCTGCCGGAGGCCGAGGCGACGCGCGCGGCCGTCATGGCGCGCTTCCCGCACATCGACGGGGACGTGTTCATCTGCAACATCGGCACCATCATCGCCGCGCACTGCGGGCCGGGGACGGTGGCCGTCTTCTTCTTCGGCGACCGGCGCACGCCGGACGACTCCATGAAAAAATGATCCCGCGCCGGCCGGCGCGCCCGCTGCGTTCGGGCGGCCCGGCAGGCCCGGAGGCGGCGGCCGCGGCCGCCGCTTTTTTTGTCCCCGGCGCGCAAAGGCCGCCCCGCAGGGCGGCCTCGCGCGGTTGAAAAAGAACGGGGGGAAGCTCAGATCAGCCTGTATTCCTTCAGCAGCTTTTCGACGTCGGTGCCGGCGATCTTCTTGAGCGCCTCTTTGAGCGCCAGCCGCTCGGTAAAGTTGAGATCCATGTCGGTGATCTTCCTGCCGTCGCGCAGGGCGACGGTCGAGCTGAGCAGATCGCGCACGTCGTAGACGCTGCCCCAGACCTCCGGCACGCCGCGGTCGACGCCGAGCAGGGTGTAGACCGCCTCCATGCCGGTGCGGATGGAATATTCGGTGGTGAAGATGGTGTCGCGCGCCGTCTCGGCGAACTGGCCGAGGAAGGCGAAGTTGACGGCGCCCTCCGGCACGACCAGCGGCCGGTCGCCCTTTTCGCGCGGCATGAAGAAGGCGGTGATGAAGGGCATCATGCAGGGCACGGTGTTGGCGCTCTCCTTGGACAGCTCGGGGATGAGGGCCTCGGGCACGCCCATGTGATAGAGCCACTCCATGCAGATCTCGCGGCCGGTGCATTCGCGCATCGGCTTTTTGATATAGTTGCCGGGCCGGTCGCTGAACAGGCCGTAGATCCAGCCGACCAGCTGGCCCTTGGGCTGCGAGCGGAACTGCGGCTGGCGGTTGAAGGTCCAGCTCAGCAGCCAGTTGGAATCGCGGGCGGTGACGATGCCGCCGGTGACGACCTTGCCGGAGAACGGGTCGCGCCGGCAGATCTTCTCGATGTAGGGCGGGATCTTGTCGTCCAGGGTGGTGACGGTGGCGCTCATCCAATTGGAGCGCTCCGGGTCGCAGCAGAACTTGTCGGGATGGCCGAAGGACGGGTCCTGCGCGGCGATCCGGCGCCACAGGTCCCAGCCGCCGCCGGCGCGGATCTCGCGGTCAAAGGGCGCCGGCTTGTCCTGGCTGCCCAGCGCCGCGTTTTCGACGCAGCCGCCGTTGGTGATGAAGAGCAGATCGTCCTCCGTGAGGGCGACGGTCTCCGTCCGGCCGTCCTGCATCACGGTGAGGCGGCGCGCGGTCTTTTTGCCGCCGCCGATCTCAAAGCCGATGTCCGTGACCTCGACGCCGTAGCGGAAATCGACGCCGTGATCCTGCAGATATTTGACCATCGGCAGGATCATCGATTCATACTGGTTGTACTTCGTGAAGCGCAGGGCGGTGAAGTCGGGCAGACCGCCGACATGGTGGATGAAGCGGCGGAGATAGAGCTTCATCTCGAGCGCGGAATGCCAGTTCTCAAAGGCGAACATCGTCCGCCAGTAGAGCCAGAAATTCGAATTGAGCACCTCGTGGTCGAAGAACTCGTCGATGCGCTTGTTGTAGAGCTCCTCGTCCGGGGTGAAAAACAGGCGCAGGATCTCCACGGCCCCGCGGTCGGAAAGGCCGAATTTCCCGTTGGTGCGGGCGTCCCGGCCGCACTGCTCGGTGGCGCGCATCAGCGAGCAGTTCGGGTCGCGCTTGTTGAGCCAGTAATATTCGTCGAGGACGCTGACGCCCTCGGTCTCAACAGACGGGATGGAGCGGAACAGATCCCACATGCACTCAAAATGGTTGTCCATCTCGCGCCCGCCGCGCATCACATAGCCGAGGCCGTCATAGAGCATGCCGTCGCAGGCGCCGCCGGGGACGGCGTCCTTCTCCAGCACGTGGATGCGGCTGCCGTCCATCTGGCCGTCGCGGACCAGATAACAGGCCGCGGCGAGCGCGGCGAGGCCGGAGCCGATGAGATAGGCGGACTTGCGATCGACGCCCTCCGGCTTGACCGGACGGGCAAAGGCTTCATAATTGCCGCTGGAATAATACATATCGGAGACCTCCGTTTTCATTTTGTTCTCATGCCTGCATCATAGCAGAGCGGGCGGCGGCGGACAATGAACAGAATGGGCGCGCTGACGGATTTTTCGTCAGCTCGCCCATTCTGTCCTGTTTTTTGTCATTCCGCCCTGTTTGTTGAAAACAGCGCGGCCCGGCGCTCCGGTGGGGGATCGGAGCGCCGGGCCGGCCGCTTGGGAAAACCGGAGAAGTGGAGAAAGGAGTGCAGCGAACAAAGGAGGGATCTATTCAGAACGCGGCTGAGCGCGTCTAAACAGCACGGTGAAGAGCAGCACCGCCAGCACGGCCAGGCAGGCGGCCGCCGCGAGGATCACGGCCGGATAGCGGCTGTCGAACCCGGACGGCAGCACATGGCGCAGCAGGATGCCCGCATAGGCCCAGAGCAGCACCAGCCCGTAGGCGGGGGCGCGGAAGCGCAGCAGCGTGGCGCCGCCGAAGAACACCCCGGCCGCCATCACCGCCGCGGTCCAGAAGGTCGCGGGCAGCCCGAACCCGCCCCAGTCAAGGCTCTTGAGCAGCACGGTCATGTTGGCGATCGTCGCCACGGTGATCCAGCCGAAGTAGACCCCGAAGGGGACGCGGATCAGCAGCCGGTCGCGGCGGGAGCGATCGTGCTCATAGGCCGTGGTGAAGATGAGGGCCAGGCAGAGGAACAGCGCCGCCATCAGCGCCATCGACAGGACGATCATGTGGTAGTGCCAGGCGAAGATCCAGGCCGCGTTGAAGAGCGAGGAAAAGCCGAAGGGCACCCCGGTGGCGCGCAGCAGGCTCTCGTCCGCCTCCCCCGCCCGGCCGCGCAGCCCGCCGAGCAGATAAAGGACGTACAGGGCCAGCAGGACGTAGATCACGCCCCAGACCGCGAAGGTCAGCGCCGCCGGCGCGAACAGATTGGGGTAGGAATCGGACACCCCGCCCGTGCTGACGCCGTTGAGCGGCAGCAGCTCGGCGAGGGCATTGGCCCCCAGCATGGCCAGAAACGTGACGGTCACCCAGAGCTTGAGCAGCAGGCTGTTCTGCTTCATGGCAGCGCCCTCCTGTCGGATCGTTTTTGCCCTGTGAAGTTAACTAACGTTCGTTAGCTATACATTAGCGCATCCTCCGGATTTTGTCAAGAGGGGCGGCAAATCTTTACATGATCTTGATTTTGCAGGAAAATTCATCCATAATGGAAAAAAAGACAGGTGGGCGATACGCATGGACAAAAAGGAAGAGATCCTGAATGCGGCGGCCGCGCTGTTCACGGCGGAGGGCTGCGCCTTCTCCATGTCCGCGCTGGCGCAGGCGGTCAACATCCGCACCCCTTCGCTTTACAGCCATTTTGAGAGCAAGGAGCAGCTGCTGGCGCTGGTGATCCGGCGGGCGATCGCCGAATGCCGCGCCTCCCTGGAGCGCTTCGCGCGGGCGCAGGCGGGCCAGCCCGCCGGGGCGCGGCTGGAGGCCCTGTTCTGGCACCTGCTCGGCTATTTCGGCGAGGACAGCCGGCTCGGGCTCTGGAAGAACATGATGCTGGTGAACGAGCCCACCCTGCGGACGCTCTGTCTGGAGGAGCTGCTGAAGCAAAACGCCTGGTTCACGCGGCGGCTGACGCGCTGCTTCCGCGACGGGGCGCACAGCGGCGAGCTCCGCCGCGCGGACCGCGGCGCGGTGGCGCTGTACTATTCGATGATCCAGGGCCTGCTGGACGTCATGCTGCTGTCGCGCGGCGGCGGCTTCAACTTCGACGCCTATGCGCACCGCGCCTGGGACGCCTTCTGGGACGGCGTGCGGGCCCGCTGATCAGCGCCCCGGCGTCAGCTCGATGGCCTGCTTGCCGCTGAGGTGCTCGACCGTCAGCGCCAGCAGGGTCACATGGCCGAGGCTCTGCTCGACCTCCGCCTGCCGGCGCGCCTCCCCGGCCTCCGGGGCATAGCGCACCGCGAGGCGCATCAGCGCCGCGCGCTTTTCCTCCCCGTCCGTCAGCTCGCGCACGCGCCCGAAGGCGATGGCGCTGCGGAAATAGGTCGTGAAGGTCTCCGGCACGACCTCGTCGCGGTCGATCACGCAGAACGACGCCTTGTCGCAGCGGCGCAGGGCGTCGAGCTTATGGCCCGCGCAGGCGCTGTGGAACAGAATCTTGCCGCCGTCATAGACATAGCTGAGCGGCACCGCGTAGGGATAGCCGCCGTCGCCGCTGACGGCCAGCACGCCGGACGTGCCGCGCCGCAGGATGTCCTCGCTCTCCGCGCGGCTCAGGGCCTGGCGGAAGCGCCGCATCTCTCGGAACATTTTGATTTTCCTCCTCTGATGTTTTTTTATTGCGGGGTGAGCAGCTTCAGGCCGACAATGCCGGCCAGGATCAGCAGCACGCAAAAAATCTGCGGCAGGCGCACGCTGTCGCGGAACAGCACGGCGCCGAGCACGAAGGTGCCGACCGTGCCGATGCCCGTCCATACGGCGTAGGCGGTGCCGAGCGGCAGCCGCCGCAGCGCGGCGGACAGGAAAGCGAAGCTCGCCGCCATCCCCGCGACGGTCAGGACGCTGGGCCACAGCCGCGTGAAGCCGTGAGAGAGCTTCAGGCTGACCGCCCAGGCGGTTTCCAGCAGTCCGGCGATCAGCAGTTCGATCCATGGCATGTCTTTTTCCCCCTTTCCGGAGCGGACAAAAAAAGCCTGGGAGACCGTGTCTCCCAGGCTTTTGTCCTTCCGTGAACACGGTCGCCCGTGCGTTTTATCTCGGACCAGACCGGCGCGCGCCGCGGAACCCTATAAAACTGATTTGATTATATCAACCGCCGCGCCGAAAGTCAAGCGCGCCGCCGGGCCAGCAGCCGCGCCAGGCCGTATGCGCCGCCGAGGATCAGCCCGCACCACAGGCAGGACGCCCAGACCGGCTGCCGATAGACCATCAGGAACGGATAGGGGCCGACGACCGCCTTGGTCAGGTTGAGCAGGACGAGGACGGCCGCGTACAGCGCCGTCGGCAGCAGCGCGATCCGCGCCGCCCGCCGCGCCGGGAGCGGCACGCGGTCGAACAGGAAAAAGGACAGCGCCGCCAGCACCGGGCAGAGGAAATGATGGTAGAGCATGTCGCCGGAAAACAGCATCATCCGATAGCCCTGCAGCCCGTACATCGGCGCCAGCACCGCGACCACCACCACAAAGGTGACGCCGAGACAGCAGACCGCCATGTATTTGGCCATTGCCGCCCAGACCGGCACCGGTTTGCCCCCGGTCAGTTGCCGGAGCAGGAACACGGCATAGACAAGGCAGGCCAGCATGGCGAACAGATTGCTGTCCACCGTATAAAAGCGCAGCATCGCGGCGCCGTTGTGCGCATAGCTGAGCACCGTGCCGACCGCCGAGAGCACGGCGACCGCCAGATTGAGAAGCAGGGAGGCCGTTTGCCTCGCCCTTGTGCCCGGATCAGAGATCATCATATCCACCTGTACTTTCTGCAGAGCCGTCTGGAGCCAGGCTTTGTTGGGGCCCGCTCCGTCCCGCGGATCATCCGCGCCGCCATAAACAAGCGGTCCCCATGGATGCGCGCATCCATGGGGATGGTGCCGGTGACCGGGATCGAACCGGTACGCTGTTGCCAGCACGGGATTTTAAGTCCCGGGCGTCTGCCAATTCCGCCACACCGGCGTGTACTAAATCATACCACGCCGCCGCCGAAAACGCAAGACGCCCCGGGCGGCGCTCCCGCCGCGGCGGACAAAAAAGCGCCGCGGAGCGAAGTGCTCCGCGGCGCGCTGATTTGTTTATTCGGCGTCCTCGTTCTTGCGATGGTCATGGACCAGACCCAGCCCGGCGCCCGCCAGGGCGAGGCCCAGCGCGGCCAGACCGAGCACGGCGATCGGATCGACGGCGGCGGCGACGCCGGTGTTGGGCAGGCTGCCCAGCGGGGTGTCGTCCGCGACGATGACGACCTCTTCGGTGGTCTCGGGAACAGCCGGGGTGACCGGCGTGACCGGCGTGACCGGGGCGACCGGGGTGACCGGCAGCGCGGCCAGCGGCGTGGTGTCATCCGTGATCTCGGTGACCGGGGTGTCGGTGACCGGGGTGTCCGTAGTCGGGGTCTCCGTCTTCGGGGTCTCAGTGGTCGTGGTATCCGTCTTCGGGGTCTCGGTGGTCGTGGTATCCGTCTTCGGGGTCTCGGTGGTCGGGGTCTCAGTGGTCGGGGTCTCGGTGGTCGGGGTCTCCGTAGTCGGGGTCTCGGTGGTCGGGGTGTCCGTCTTCGGGGTCTCCGTAGTTGGGGTCACAACTTCGCTGATTTTGAGATCAAACGCCGCGATATTGTAATCGATCTTCGACGCGGATTTCACGTAGGACACCGTCTGGTTCGCCAGGTCGAGCGTCCCGCGGTTCTCCTCCGCGGTGAGGGTAAAGGTATAGCTGCGGCCGTTTGCGGTGAAGGTCATGGCCGTCCAGTCGATCGTGCCCGCGCTGTATTTCTCGGTAAGATAAGTCTCGACCTCTTTCTTGATCGTTACCGCAACGGTATAGGCTGTGTCGGACCGCGTTGCAGTAACGGCAGAGGTCTGTTCGCTGTTGGAAACGTCGACCACGTCGTAGTGATAAATCGGGGGCTGCACAGTCAGGACGCCGTCGATATGAACGCTGCCCTCATTCTTCAGGACATAGCCGAGATAGACATCTTTGCCGAAAGTGTCGGTAAACTTCGCCTGATCGTCTGCGGACATCGCGGAGAAGATCTTCGTCCAGAGCGCTTTGGCACCCAGTCTGGTGTTTTCGGAGGAAATGTACCAGTGGCCGGCATTGTTGGTCCACTTCGTGACCGTCTTGTCCGCCAGCAGCGCAGTCATGTCGACATTCACCGTGAAGTAGGGGACATCGTTCTTGGACGGCCCAAACATCCCGGCCGGGAAGTTCGTGTTGATCGTGGCGGGAACGGTGTTGGACGCAAGGTAGAGGTAGACCTTCGCGGTGACGGTCTCATGGACTGGCGTCTCCGGCGCAGTCTCCGTGGCGGTCTCCGTGGCCGGAGCGACCGGCGTGTCCGGCGCGGCCGGGACGACCGCCTGGCCATAGGTGCCGTAATCAAAATGACTCCACTTGCCCGCGTCATTGATCGTGATCGACAGCGTATCGCCGCTGCGCGTGAACTTGATCTGGCCGTCCAGCGGATTCGTGTGCGTATTGAAAATGTACACGAAGGTGTCCAGATCGCCGTTCCAGGTGTGGAACTCCCACGGCGTATTCTGGAGCGATTTGTCGTTGGCGCGGAACTCGGCGATCATCGCCGCCTTGTCGGCCTCCGCGACCGCCTGCGCGCTCCAGCAGGAAACGCCGCTGCTGGCCTGCTTAATGACGATCAGGAAGTTGCTGGCAGAGGCGATGGTCTGCGTCGTCCCGGGAGGATCGAACTTCGAAATATAGTAGACATTTTCCGTTGCCGCGGGCTTGCCGCCCTTGGCCCAGACGGCGCCGCTCATGCTGAGCGCCAGCGCCAGCGCGAGGATCAGCGGGAGAATCTTTCTGTTCAGTGTCTTCATGGTCTGTCTCTCCTTTTTATCGGGACTGTGAGGCGGCGGTTTCGGTTGCCGTAGTCACTTTCTTGTTCTTTATGTCACTATCATAAATGTGATCGGTTACTTTTCGGTCACATTTCAGTTTTTATTTTTGATATTTTTAAAAATAAATATCCTTCGCGGAAAAAGTGACAAAAAGCGCCGCGGACCGAGTGAAATGCCCCAGTTTGTGCGGACAGCACAAAAACGCCCCTATGCAGGCAATAATTAGTTTTATGCGGAGTGGCGCCGCGTTAGCGGCGCCACTCCCGTTTTTGTCTGGATGCGCTCGCTGTTGTAGAAGAGAATGTAGTCGTCAAGCATTTGGTTGGCCTCTTTAAAAGAAACGGGCTTGTGGCGGTAGATACACTCCGTTTTCAAAATGGAGAAGAAGTTTTCTGCCATTGCATTGTCATACGGATTTCCTTTCCTTGACATGGACGGCGTTATGCCATAAGATTGGGTTAGCTTGAAATATGCTTGTGAGGTATATTGAAAGCCTTGGTCGCTGTGGAGCTGCAACTCTGCAGCGACCTTCTTCTTCTCCATCTTCATAGCTAAGTGGATTGTATCCAGAACAAGGTTCACCGTTTGCTGGCTTGATGTCTTGTATGCCACGATGCTGCTGTCGTACAGATCGCGGATCACGGACAAATAGAGCACGCCTTCTTTTGTCTGAATATAAGAAATGTCTGTAACCCATTTGCTGTTGGGTTTGTCCGAGCAGAACTGCCGATCTAACAGATTCTGATACCGGTGCGTTTGCTGTCCAAGGTTCTGCCACTTCCTTTTTCTCCGTATTTCGGACAGTATTCCATACTTTTTCATTACTCGAAGTATGGTTTTCGGATTATGATGGACCCCCTGACTTTCCAGCCAGAGCTGCATCCGGCGATAGCCATAGGTCTGGAAACAGTGCTCCTGCTGGGCCTTGAGTTTCTTTGCCAACAGGGAATCCTTTTCGGGCTGCCCCGCGTGCTTCACATAGTCATAGTAACCGCTTCTGGACACGCCAAAGAATCGGCACATGACAGATACGGCGTATGCTGTCCGGTGTTGGCAGATCACATGGTATTTGAACGCTGGTCTCACTTCCTTTCTGTGAGCGAGAGAAAATCCCACAATAGTTTGTTCTCCATTTCCAGGCGCTTATTCTCATACTTGAGGTCCTGTAAAGTTTTTGCCGGTTTCCTTCCTCGTGCCTTTGGAATTCCTTGCACTTCCTTCTTTCGCTCTCTCATTAGCAAATAGTGTACCGGCCTATGTCCGGTTAGTCCTAACTCGTTTTCTACCTCTTTCTGCGTCATGCCTGATTCGAGCATTGCCTTGATCTGCGGCAGAAGTTCCTGACTGTGTTGATATTTCCTTGCCATATACAGATACCCCCTCATGTAGTTATTGTCCTACATCAGGGGGCGTTTTGTCTATTGTCCGTTTTTACTGGTTCGGTTCATGGAGACTATACTGCTTTATGGACCGAAAACGAGCCGAAGGTAAACACTACTACGTTTATATTGTCGCTGGCGCTGCTAAGTTTCTGCGGATCTATTACGCAAGAGTAAAAGAATACCTAAATGCCCAGGATGCGGAGCGTATTTCAGTGGCCTGACTACGCAGGCCGAGCGACACAAGATTGGAAGTTCTCGACCTGCAAAAGAAGCTCATTTTGCAGGCCAGCTTTGTTATTCCCATTTTGCCTGACCAATGAAAAGCGCAGAAAAGAACTTGACTTCTTTTTGCAGGTTTGCCGTTAGAAATTAACCATTAGCCTCTAGTGCGCAATACAATAGCTATGTACTATAGCATGTATTGCTTTACCTATATAAAGCTGATATGATGTCCGCACACAGAGCTAAAGGAGGCAGCAAAGATGCTAATCTATCTTCAGATGATGGACAGCACAGAAGATAAGGATAAATTTGAAGCCATCTACCTCGCTTATCGCGGTCTCATGTTTCATGTCGCTAATCAAATCCTGCACAATCAGCAGGATGCTGAAGATGCCGTTCATCAGGCATTTTTGTCCGTGATCAAAAATCTTGACAAGATTTCAGATGTTCAGTGTCCGAAAACACGCTCCTTTCTCGTTATTATCGTTGAGCGGAAAGCGATCGACTTGCTTCGCAAAAGTCATTTTAAAGACAGCATTCCGCTTGACGACGACATTGCAGGGATTGAGGTTCCATTGCCCGGAGATCACGGTTTGGCCGATGCATTGGCCTCCCTGCCCGCCCGATACCGCGAGATCCTACTGCTGCGTTTTGACAATGGTTATTCCGCAAAAGAATTGGCCGAAATCCTAAACATGTCGCGAGATTCGGTGCAAAAATTGATCTGGCGGGCAAAGGAAGCTCTGACAAAAGCAATGGAAAGAGGTGAATGTTAAAATGAACAAGGACTCGTCTATTTGGGAAGAAAACCTGATCCGCTCCGCGAAATGTGTGAGGGTGTGCATGTTGAATTCCCTACCAGACCCTGTTCATTGCGAGCATCCCCTTTCCCCCGCCCTTGAGCGAGGCCTTACTGATTTTTATGCACGACATAAACGTGTTATCAAGCTATATACCGCGCTTAAGAGCACCGTTGCAATCATTTTGGCGGCAATCCTCAGTCTGTCTGTTTGGTTGACTATAGACGGCAATGCTCGAGCCGATTTTGCCCGTTGGGTCCGGGTAATCTATAAGGACAGTATTGTATATCAATTCTTTGGCGAGAAATCGAACAAGATGCTTCCTGATTACCTCATCGGCTTTGTGCCGCAGGGATATTTCGTTGAAACGGTCTATCAAAGCGAGACGTCCTACAGTGCTGTTTACGCACGACCGAACAATCCAAATGACGCATTTGTTTTTGAATATTTTTTTGCTGCTGACGGCGCCCAAACTCAGCTTTTACTTGAGGAGGAAGAATATCTTCATGAAAAAATTATTATTAACGGACTGCCGGGCGATCTCTATTTGTGCGCCTCTGGTAAAAACTCAAACAACCTGTTATGGTTTGACGAGAGACATGATGTCATTTTGTCCATTGACTCTTATGCGGATAAATCCGTAATATTGCACATAGCCGAAAGTGTTTATTTGAAGGATTCTCCAAAATAAAACATTTTTTCAGTAGGCTGTCCGATTATGCCACCTTTTAACGTTAATAAAAGTAAAGGCTGTTGAAAGGTGGTGAAATACATGAAGAAAAAAGCCTTCATCTGTGTGCTTGCTGTAGCATTTGCAATGGGAATCACAGCAACTGCAATTGGTTTGCGCGCAACAAGAATCACGCCAACCTTAACATTTAGCGGTACAACTGCCACCTGTGAAGTGCGAATTTCTGCTATCGGAAAGGAAATTGATGCAACACTGGCGCTTTGGTACGGAGACACATTAGTCGACTCTTGGTCAAAAAGCGCTACGTCATTACTATTCATCAGTGAAACACACACCGTAATAAGGGGACGTACATACACACTCAAGGTATCCGGGAATATTGATGGCGTAGCGTTTACGGGGCTCCCGGTTTCAGCAACTTGTCGTTAACCAATACAATTACCATGAATATGCAGGAACGTACCTTTGCACAAGATGCATTGGACAATCATATCAGCGGAGAAGTAATGTCAACAAATCAGGCGAGGGCTTCTGCGTTACAGGGTAAAGCAACTGCCACCGGACTGACTTTGCTGGATATTGATGTTGAATACAGTATAGTCAACAAAAATGCAGTTGAGCAGCAAATGGATCTAGTCGTATATGAATGGACATGGATTACGTATAAAGCAAACGGAGCCGTAGCCTCCGACGAAATGGGTTTTGGAACCATTCACAATATAACTGTTGAGAAGATTGATGACTCATGGATTATCCAAAAAGATGTGTATAATGAAAGTGATATTTTGGGAACAGCAACACTTGCCGATATAGAGAATCAAAATGCGGGTACAGGTACAAATCAAAAGCAGCAAATTGATCGTTCAGAGTTTTATGTTGAAAATCAAATTCAACCACAGGTATACTCTAATTATAATGCGAATGCGGCTGTAGATTACGCAGATACATGGGTAGTTCATGAATACTCAACCACGATGCAAAATACATCTTATTATAATACGAGTATGTATGGATACTATAGCAATGATTGTGCTAATTATGTATCGCAATGCTTGAAGGCTGGAGGAATGCCTTTTGATTACGGAAGTGGAAAAAGCAATACAAACTTTGATGGAACGCAATGGTGGTTTGATGTAAATCCATCGCCTGCATATGATAATTATAATGTCAGCCCACCTTCATGGCGAAAAGTATCCCGATTTGCACTATACTGGCAGAATGAAGGATACAGCATTGTAAATGCAACCAACTCAACTGTCTATCCAGGCAATCCGGCATATTATTTGAGAAATGATGCAAACGACACGGGACAAGTTACTATCTGTGTAGGATATAATTCTGCCGGAGCACCCATTATGAATGGACACAACAGAGACGTTTACCATGTGCCTCTTTCTTGGGTAAGTGAGAGTGGATACCAACTTAAGACTATAAAGATCAACACATCTAATATTTTTGTTGATACTCCGGCCACTGCCTATAATTTTGGAACTCCCACTACAACGGTTGCCACGGTGGGAACATATATTGATCCTCAGGAAAGCAGATATTATAAGTTTACAGTCTCTCAAGCTGATACGTATACAATGTATTCCACATACTATTCGACGAATTCTTTGGATACTAGGGCATATTTATATAAAGAATCTGTACCATCCAGCTCTGGCCCATCAGTTTTAGCGATGTATGAGATTCGTAGCGATGACGATAGCGGAGATGGACTGAATTTTAGGATTAGCGAGTATCTGCAACCGGGAACGTATTACCTTAGAGTTCGCCCCAGATATATGACAGCAAGCCCTGGCGGATCATGGATTAATATAAAGAGAGGGCAATGATCATACCGTTAAATATCCACTGTGGAGGGCACATGAAAAATAGAATTTTCCTTTTATGCGTATTTTGCGTACTCCTATTTTGGACTTTAACGGGGTGCGCCGCGAACACGGACACGCAGGCGCCGCTCACTGAAAGCGATGTTACCTTTATAGAATTACCCCAAAAAGTATTGGAAATATCCGTAACAAAAAACACACGCTTTCAGGACGCCCCACGGTGGACGATCAGGAACGCAAAGGCCATCGAAGATCTATGCGACATACTCCAAGGCGCTGCCCTGTCCGAGGGAAAAGCTATTGTAGACAGTAGCTTTACGCTGGTGCTCACAGGGGAAGCGGCAAGCAAGGAGGTGCTTTTTTCAGCAGCAGAAGACGGCGCGCAATATATGATCCAGGATGAGGATGACACCTGTTCCTCAGCCTATCAATTATCTGCGTCGGATTATGACAGGCTGAAAGAGGCGCTGGCCGAACAAGGATGCGACACCGAGCACCTGTTTTTGCCGCAAAGCCTGCTGGAGTATAGCCTGAACGACGTGCGGACGATCTGTCAGCTCGAGCTTGGTGAAGACATCGAGCCCGTTCTGGCCGCGGAAGAATTGCTAAACGCCTTTATGAAAAGCATGAAAGAGGCCAGCCCCAGCCGGCTGTTCACCGTCACCGACTGGTCTGAATGGAATATCCGTCTCTGGGAAGGCGGCAACGTCTATGCGCCGGACGAGGGCGATGATGTGATCTACAAGAACCATGCCAACCATTTATCCGACAACGAATGGCTACTTAAGGCGACGACCGATTTCACATACGAGGGGGAATGTCCTCTTGTCGACGGTTCCCTCAATTCAAGCGGGCTCGACATGGCTATTCTACGGCGTGATGGTATTTGGTGGACGCTGATACCGGTCGGGGCGCAGGAGGTACAATGAGCGTTCGTTGAGGCCGGTCTAAGAGCGATTTTTGCATTTGCGTGATCTCAAATGGCAATGCAATCAATTTTATTCAAACATTTTATGAATCCAAAAATGCGAGAGGTGAGTAAATTGTTTATACGTCGGCTTTTTGCCCTTTCCTCCCTGCTGGCGCTGATGATCCTTCCGGCTTCGGCTGTTGAGGCCGTGCCGCCGGAGGCGCGGTTTCTCAGCAAGCTCGGCCTGCTGCGCGGCACGGAAGAGGGACTCGAGCCCGACGCGCCGCTCACGCAGGTGAACCGAACCAGTAAAAACGGACAATAGACAAAACGCCCCCTGATGTAGGACAATAACTACATGAGGGGGTATCTGTATATGGCAAGGAAATATCAACACAGTCAGGAACTTCTGCCGCAGATCAAGGCAATGCTCGAATCAGGCATGACGCAGAAAGAGGTAGAAAACGAGTTAGGACTAACCGGACATAGGCCGGTACACTATTTGCTAATGAGAGAGCGAAAGAAG